>ERZ778020.773-NODE-773-length-43047-cov-3.812965_pt1 | contig 43047 bp, 50 predicted proteins | sample MGYA00375750_ERZ778020 | MGnify/ENA primary metagenome ERZ778020 (study PRJEB29350, sample SAMN05389818) | bioreactor metagenome | isolation source: Ammonium sulfate bioreactor | place: South Africa: University of Cape Town | collected 2014-03-17 ...
CTACACCCTTTCCCTACACGACGCTCTTCCGATCTTCATCATTCATGAAAACAAGTACTGATAATGTCTGATGAATTCAATGGACTGGACGACGAAAAATAGTCGAACTTACGTAAAAGTATTGAGCACTAGCATTTGTTCCGGCTGGATCTTGGGTTGCATCAGGCACATTGTATCCACCTCGTTCATTATTTTGAGAATCGAATGCATTTTGGCCATTAGTTCGCTTTGCTGATTGTTCATTAACTCGATTGTTTGAACCAGGCGGAAAATGCAAATAAACATCAGCATAAACTATTGTAACAACGGTAAATAACACGAACCAAACATGACCCATGTTTATGAGACGCAAAAAGTCAACTGATAATAAACTAAAAATTCATATTTTTCTTTCTCAGTATTTATATATTAATCATATTTTACTTGTCTTGTCGATGATGATTCAGAACGATGTATTTCATTGGTCGACAATGACAGCCATTGTAACATAGCTGATGAATGTCGCACCAATCGATATTCATAACAGAAAGGCCATGTGATAAGCTAATCTTTTGAAGGAAGCTATAGTGGTAGTAGTTACGTTTTTTCTTTGTTGTTTGGCGTATTGATTTGATTGGAAACTAAGAACAATAGCAAATAAATAATAGATAATTTTCGTAATTAATCACAAGTTTTTCTTTAACGAAAAATTAAACTCATGTCACGATCGGCAAAAAAGATCAAACTAGATCATAATTCTCGTTCGAATAATCAACGAGATGAAGTTCATCAAGCAACACTACATTCGGGACAATTTATGACATCAACAATCTACGATAATGAAGTAAAATCTGAATATACAACAAAAAAATTTTATATTTTCTTTCTTCAGCCAATAGATATTCCATGTCCATCACCAATACCCAATGCAAGCGAACCATTAACATCAGGACTACCTATTGTTAGTGATACAGCTCAAGGTGAAACCGAACGTCGTACTGAATTTAACGGTCGATATGTTAGCCTTGTCTCGTTATTACGTGTTATCAACACATTTTACAGGTAGAATTACTTGAAAAAAAAACGAATTCTTTCGTATTTGACAATTATTGAGAAAATGTTTGTAGATCAAATTTAACATCATGGAAGAATTTTCGTGGTGCTCGTATTGAATGTCAAGATAAAATACGTTTGAATAATGTGATTTGGAGAACATGGCATCAGCAATGTAGGCCTACTGCTTTTGTTTTCCCTATCGAAACAAAACGGAATTTTTAGATATTCGAAAAATCAAATCACTTGTTTGTCAATTCGTATCGCCGTTGGATTCAACGATTTTAACCGTAGGAAATAACAGAAAAAGACCTCGACATTTATCGTTTTTTTCTTGTTCGTATAGACACAAATCAATCAACAATCGAAACAACAAATAATAAATAGTTTAAAAGGCGAATATATTAAATGGAGACAAAGTTCAAAAACAACATTACGTCGACTAGAAATCGATATTTCAGTAAAATTATTCAATCCATCGAAATTCTCGTTGTTAATGCTTTTTTTTAGAGTAATGAAATGAAACGTTTGTTGGGTAATGTCGGTGAAATTCATACGCCAAAGATCAATTCAAATTTTCGTCGTACTGCTACGCCACCACCGGAATCCTACAGTCTATTCGATGATTTTGATTTAATCGAAGATCAATTGTTATTTTCATCGACAAATTCATTCTATGATAAAGACGCTGGTATGTTTCATGTTTCCATTCCTAAAAACAAAAGAGAAAAGCATCTATTCATCTCGGTGATCGGTTATTTGAAATCGAATATAATTTCTTGTTTCGTTTTCTCTCTACTCTATACTCATTCGATTCTAGACTATCCATTCTCAGGTAAATAGTCAATCATTGTATACGTATATTACGTGTGGCTATTTATTGAATTTGCTCATATTTTATGTTGTTATTTTGTTTATTCGCTGGTCAAATTTCTTTTTTAACCCTTTCATTCTACTTGTTTTTAAACCCGTACCAAACCATATACACACACGCAGTCTAATTGCTTTTCATCTATCTTTGTCTGGTTATGTTTTTGTTATTTGTCTTTCTAATTGATTTTCAAAGATTTTCGTATGAAATTAAAGTGATTGATTTGCTTTTTGCTTTTTGCTTTTCGTTTCAAGCACTTGGTGGCAATCCGGATTTGTATCAGCCGACCATGGGCCAATATCATTTCGATTTCAACACTCTATTCGAAGGTTTCGATCAGCCAATATCGAGTAAATTCATTAATATCCAATTAATCGAATGTTTCTTTTTATTCTTTCTTTCAAGCTGATGACTTCAATCCACTTCGTTGTCAAACCGATAATGTAAGAAGGCAAAGAACACACATTCGTCTTTGATAATTATTACTCCATTTAGTTACAAGGAATCAATTCATATCAAAATACATCTGATTTCGGTCTTCAAATGCCCGTGCAATCGACACAAGATCTCAGCAATTTTCAAACATTAGTTTCAGTTGCCACTGAACGACAACCAATGACGATTAATCAACAAAAACAACTTGCGAGACATTCAACGAATCCAAATAATATGTCAATGAATGTCAATAATATCAATTCAATGAATATCTACAATGGTATTCAATATCAACAATTACAATCACAACGTCCATTCGATTTATATACTACTAATCTATCGAAAGCAATCAGTGACAAACACAATAGCGCAAATGCTAATGTATAATAAGAAAAAGAATTTTGTTCAAACAAAATATGTGAATTTCTACTTTAGAACCTAACTCAGATAACTCCCATTACAAATATATCTTTAATATCACCGAAAAATTCAATTATGACAACGCCACCAATAGCATTACCTTATACATCCAGTGCCAATCTATTGAAAACATCAACACAAACTGAACTACCGATTAATAAGCCGCCTTCATCGACACTTGTCGATTTGCTCAAACAAAGGCGAAGTCCACCTGCATCTCGGCAAATCTCATCAGCAAATAATACCCTATCTACAATTGCTAAACAACCGAGAAAATCAACGAAAAGGTCTCTTGCACAAGCCAAACAATTGGCAATCAATAATGACGCACCTCTTATTCAAGTAAATCAAAGATTTCTTTTTGCGAACAAAAAAGCAAACGAACATCAATTGTATTTCTATCAGAATATTTCAACGCCAACGAATAAATCGATATTAAATTCTTCAAATCGAAGAAGTCGATCGCAAACGATCACATCTCGTTCCACGTCCGAAGAAATGCCCCTATCACTTTCACAACCACAATATCTTCTCACGACTGCACCGATTAATGATAAACACAATGGTTCATCATCGAATGAAATGATGTTCTTAAATCCTGACGGAGTAAAACATTTGATTCATAATCACCAGAAGAAAAAAAAACGGAGCTTTTGTCTTCATTTAGTCATTCGAATCTTCACCATCATCGACATCGAGTAATGGACAAAATGCTGAAACAAAACGTCGTCGAAATATAAAAGTAATTACTTTCGTTTTTCTTTTGAATAAACATAAAAAAATTAACAAACAAAAAACAACTTTAGAATGGATTTGAAAGTCTTCGTGTACTAATTCCAGAATTAAGTGACCCGGCCAATGCAAAAATAAGCAAAGCACAAATGCTCGAATGCAGTAAATCGTTTTTTCTTCGATTAAAAACTTTTCAATTCGTTATTTTCTTTATCTAGCTGCACTTCATATTCAACAGGCAATCAAAATTCGCGATAAAATGAAAGAAGAATTCGATTTATTACAAGCAGAAAAAGATCATTTACAAGAGAAAATCTCTCAATGTCAAGCAAGTCTACCCATGGACGGAATACCAACGATTCCAACTGGTCGACGGTCACGCGAAGCCTCCTATGCATTATTTCATTCCTATGTTGCCGAACGAACAAGAAAAAATTGGCGATTTTATCCGTATTCGTTGATATTAAAACGAATATTCGATAATTTTCAAAATACGGTTACATGTGATTCACCAGATGAATTCATGCGTTCATTAAACGAATGGAAAAGCAATTCACTCAATCTTGTACAATTACGACAAGCAGCATCTCAAGCAGTTATGGATATGGGACGAACAACATCGTTAATAACTTGTAAGTCAATTTCAATTGACAATCGAAATAATGAAAATTGAATTTATCTTCTAGCTCCTGATCGAGTACCTGAAGAATGTGTTAGTCTGGCAACCGTTGATCTCCAGTGACTTTTGTTTCTTTCTTTTTGAATAGTGTTTTCTTTTCCTAATATAGGTCGTCTTTCGTTTGTTAATTCTTTCTTTCTTTTTTTTGTTATTGTTAAGATTTCCTTGAACGTATTCGTCTTTTGTGCTAGAATTCTATAGAAATTATGTGTAGTTGCCGTGATTGATTTTCTTTTTGTGTAAATTCAAGTTAAATAAAAAAACAGAACGAGTAAAACATGCACACAGTGAACAGTGTGTCAATTGTGTAATCTTACTTCTACTAGTTAACAAAAAAAATGAACAAGATTCAACATTTATTGACTGTTTTCGTCATCATTATCGCCTTGGACTTTTTCACCGGGTAGTTTCTGTGGTGCTAATTCATTGACAAGATTAAAATATCGATTATCTTTGGTAAGAATAAGTCGACGTTCACGAGCTTCTAAAGCACGTTTTCGAATCGTGTATTCGTCGTCTAAATCGGGCGTCGCTGCGATATTCGATAGAATTCGCAGAAGAACTGAACCAAAATCATTTCTCAAGCCTAACGACGGATCGGTATCACGTCGATCTTGAGGATCAAATCGACTTGTTCGTGGTCGTCTCGGTGAGAGTTTCGACGCATCATGTTTGTCGGTTGACTGACTTAGTTTAGTCGCAGCAGTTTGTGCTCGACGTGGATCCACTGTTGTGTTCATTTGATTAGATTCTTTCAAAAAGTAAATTCAAATTATCTATTTATTTAAAAGTTTTCTCTATCGAATAAATCTCACTTGGATGTGCACTAGTTGACTTCGGCATGACGACGGCAGCAGCAGGTGGCTGTTGTTGTTTTTCTTCTTCGTCGTTATTGTCACCTTTCTTATGGCTTAGTGATTGTTCGATTAATTGTTGTTCAAATAGGAATTTTTCTTCTTCATCTTGAATCGTTCGAAGTCGCAAAGCGGCTGCTAAATCAGCTCCTAATTCTCGTTTTAACTTCAATCGAAATGCTCGATCATAGACTCTCCAGCGCTTATGTTTTTCCGTAAGAGTTTTTTGAAATGATTGTTGTTGCCAATCGAGTGTATTTAATCGACGAAGTTTACTCTTTTCCATTTCATCCATTTCGGAATCAGCTGCAGCTTGTAACTTTCGACAACGTAAAACGGCATCGGGTAGAACAGTTCGAATATCTTTACGTGCGTACATGATTAAAATTTCGTTTGAAAAATACAAAAAAACGAAAGCAACGCGCTAAATATGTCTCTCTCTTCCGACACATAACAAGAAAACATATTAATCCAATATTTCTCTCAATAAAACACTTGAAAACTTTTATTATTTATATTCACATAAGAAATTGTCTCGCGTTTTCGTTTGTTTCATCTTCGTTCGTTTGCTTTTATCTTAATTGATCATTTTTAAAATTTGGAATAAAAGAAAAAGAACATCTTTTCGTTTTTTTTTCCGATCATATCCAAAAAAAAATATATACACACACATACAGATGATGTTCAATGAGAAAAAAAAAGAAAAGAGAGATTACTCATATTTTGTATAGCAAAGAAAACAAACAAGCAAACAAACAAAGAAAAAGAAAAAAAACAGAAGTTGATATGTATACAAAAAAGTTTTGAGATTTAGTTTTCAAAAATCTAGTATGTTTTTTTTTCGTTTTTGTTCATTCTCAGTGTTGCGTTTTTGTTTTTTATTAACGAACTCAAAACAAAATGTCAATGAAAATCCATTTACATATTCTTCATACTGTTGAGTTCGTTGATTAATTCGAGAACTTGTGGTGAACGTGTCGATGAATGTACATTATCTCGAAGTAAACAATCGATAAATGACAATGTCATTTCGAGTTTACCGTAGGTGATTTCGAAAACTGTATACGTAGCAAATAATGTACATATAGCTGTAAGAAAATCTGTTAATGGTCGATGAAATAATTGAACATAATCGAGTTCAATGTTGTAAGCAACTGAGGCTTTATTATCGTAGAAAATTGTTGCTGGATGTTCACCACGAATGATTGGCCATGGAGATTGTGTGTCTTTATCAGGTGCAACAAGTAAAAATGAATATTCACCAAAGTAACATGCAACAATTAAAATAGCGAATGTATCAGCTAAGACTAAAAAAACAGATTGAATTTTATGTTGAAATTTTTTTTTGCGTTTTTTACGTTGTTCTAATTGTGGACGTTTGGATAAAATTGTATGATAAGTAAGAAGAATTTCTGGTGCACAACCAGTTTCTTTTGCAAGACGAATGATTGGCTTTGATATTGAGCGAATTTTATGAATCAAAACAGTTTGAATAGGAATGTTTGTTTGCATGTGAAAATCAGCAAGTAACTAAAACCAAAAAATAGTTTTCGTCTTATCAATCGAGTCAATGAGTCGACATACACATGAATGTAATTGTAAAGCTGGATATTCGGTGAGAATTTCAGTTGTATTATGTGTTTTAACAAAATTACGTCGTATTTCGAATGTTTCTTTGAAATAATCTGAGATAAGCGAAATATCAGGATCATCTGTAGCTGCTAATGTTTCTTGCATAGCTGTGATACAACTGCGTAGACGATTAGCTTCTTCTTCATCCATATCATCGAGATTATCACTTGTTTGATCCTAATTGAGACGCAAAAAACAAAACGTGAATGAATTTCAAAGAAAATTGATTTTTAACGTACAGCATCTTTGCCATTTTCGTGATTTGGCATTTCTCCTGATTCGTATTGGCCATCGTCAGAATCGACTTCGAATTCATGTCGTGAACGTTTCTGTCCGTTCGATGTTTGAGCAAGTTTTTCTTCGCCTAATTCCTCATCACCGGACATACGATCGTAACCGTTTTCACCAGCCATTGATTGAGCCATGTCAACGTACGACGTAACTGTGCGACGTCCACGTTTAAATTTGCCTTTTATGCCATCGATCCAAGCGCCCTAAAAACAATAACATGATCATTAATAAACTCGATATGAAAACATACTTCGCCGCCGTCAGTTGACGATTCGAGAAATGGATAAGCTTTGACAAGTGCCGAAGCAACGGTTTTGTATTGTCGAGCATTGGGATACCAAAGATTATAAGTACGAGTAAGATCATCGTAGATCGATGAGATTAAGAGATTTCGATAGTACGTTCGAAGTTTAAACGCACTGGCATCTTGAGAAGCGAGTGCCAAACGAAGTGTTTCGGGAAATTGCGGTAGTTTATATACATGCGGAAATGTATGTTTCGCGTCGTTTTCATTTCCGTCTCCATTTTGTGAATTGATTCCGCCAGGTGTTGGAAAGAATTTCGGGTCACGTTTGAGTGTTTTCAATGGTGGACCTTTCGGTGTGAGACGTTGTGGAATTTGTGAACGTTCGGAGAAAGATGCTCGTGAATGATGACCGTTGGTCGCTGTTGGTATCGGTGAATTCGAGTTCGATGAATGTTCGATTCCGTTCTCGAACGATGTCGACGCAATGACGTGTGCTGCGATTTGATGAGCAGCTGAATGACGACTGCCGTTGAGTCCGTTGGTTGTCGACGATGAAGCGAGAGTTTTCTTTGGATTGACTTCATTGGCATGTCGTTGTTTGAGCGATTGTAATAAGTCGAGAAATTGAACTTCGAGTTTGATTGTTGGCAGAAGACGAACGACCATGGATTCGCTGAGTTTGAGGAGAGTTGGACCATCAATTTCATTTTCTAAAACGTGTCGAAAATAATCAAAACCATAAGTCTTGCTTTTTTTATTCTGTGTTATTTACCTCGAAAGACTTTTTCGTATGCACCAAAATTTGATTCGTGAAGCCATGCAACAACTGCATCTCCATCCCATTGTGAAATAGGTGATTTCTAAAAAAAAAAAAAAAGCAATTCAATTGTATGCCGAAGAAAAACAACGTTCGTTTACCGTTAAAACTACTGCCGAGTCCATTGTGTTTGCTTACGTATATTGGCGTGTGTGTATATGCGGTCAGTAGCAGTTCAGCATAAGAATGTGAACGGAGTTTGCCGGTTCTTCGTCGCTCGATGAGAAGAAGAATAAGAGAGAAAGAGAGAAATAGACGAACGTTGTCTACAAAATGCACGATTCGACGTTCTGGTGTCAATGGATCTATGCATAAAGAAAAAGAGGTTTATGTATGTCCGTCTAAATTTGAAGGCAAAGGAAGGAAGGAAGACACACAGACACACAGGAGAGAAAGAAAAACGGAGAAGAAAACATTGGCTGGTCGGCTGCTGAACGGACGATTTATATGTTTTTGTGCATATGCTATGCATCGTTTGTGTGCATACATACAATCTTTCTTCCTGGCGGACTACTACCTATGAGTGATGATGGCGAGCGACGACTTTTCTCTTCTCTTTTTCCTTTCGTTCGCCGGCCGTCACTGACTCAAATCTCTCGTTCGACGCCAATAACATCTGCCCGATTTATAGTTGTTTGAGAAGAAAAAAAACACACACACATACACACGAAGAATAAGAGAATTTCAGAATAAAGAAAAGGGCAACCAGAAGAAGGATATGAGGAAGAAAAATGGACATCATCTGTACGTTTCTATCCATAAATACGTATCTCTATTTATCTCTTGGCATAAATTAGAAAAAGGAATGTATTTTATTAAGTTACAGATGAAAGAAAAATGAAAGAATGTCATCGATGTGTACAAAGATAGAACATAATACAGTAGCAAATGCCCTTCATACATCCGATTTCTCAAACTGTACGTGCACTTAAACAATTCTGTTGTTTTTCTCTTATACGAGGACAGTCGAAGTACGTTTTTTATTCGACTCTTTAGTCAGATCTTTTTGCACAGACAAATTAAATATATTTACATACTAATAAATAATAACAGAAACGAAAAAGAAAAAAAAACACATACGCACATTCTTTTCGTGTAAATAACAGAAATTTTTTTTAATACGATCAACGATGATTATACTTGTCAACAAAGTCGAAATCAAAAATGTTCGTATCTAATTCAGGAATTAATCGACAAGATGAGAAAAAAAAACGAAGAAGAAGAAGAAGAATTACTAACTTGTAACTATGTCGAGAAACGATGGCGTGGCAAGAACTGAAGAACCTTTACAGATAAATACTTTCCGAACGAAAGCTTTCGAGTTGTCGTTCTACTTATGTCCTTGTCGTTCTTTTTTCTCGGGATTTCCATTCCGTACTTACCAAACCCGGTGCATGCGCAAGAGATAAAAGAATAAAAAACGCATAAGGACACCCCTAAAATCTTTCTTTTTTTCTCTCTCCGTTTTTTGCTCTTTTACCATCGTTGTCATCTCGAAAACCTACTCAATATCTTGTTCTTCGCTCTTTCGCTTTCTCTCTCTCTAGCGTTTCTTTCCAGATCATGTAACAAAATGCACGCACGCACTTGCACTATAATGTAAAGTTCATAAACTACTCGGCATCTCGCGTCTACATATTTGACTATTCGACTGTCGAAAAAACCAAAGCATGCCGGATCTCTTTCGTGTTCTTCGATACCTCACCGAATGCTGCGTTGTGCATGCGTAAATGTGTATGCCCGTGTGTTTATAAGACTTGGTGTTGGAGGGTGGTAATGAAGAGAAGAGAAAAGAGAACTCTCAACGCCGTCGACGACGACGAACAAAATCTTCTGGACGTCGACATCGCCGAACGTAGAGCAAGAAAAAGCGAAGAGAGAGAATTTGTATTTTAGCAATGTGCTCAGCGCCACAGCGAAGGGATTCGGCGTCGATCACTCTCTCTCCATTCACTTCTCTTCTCTCTTGTTTAAACATGCTTGTACTATCAGAGTATCAATGCACGTAGAACATACACGGCAAAAGAAAAAGGAGAAAGTTCGTGGTCGAGCCATTTGCTCGTCTGTCCGTTCAATTTATCCATTCTTTATTGTCTGTTCTCTGTAATTCTCCTGCTGTGTGTGTATGTTCGCATGTACGTGTGCATAAACTTTCTTCACATCTCTCTCGCTCTCTCTCTCTCTCGTTTGCTCTCTTCTTCCCTGTTGTGTGCATTCATACACTCTCACTGATGGTCGAAAGGTTGTTCAGAGGTCATTTTCGTTCTCGTACGTTCTTTCTGCATCCATTGTCTGGCTCGATGTAAAGATCAGAACGTTTATACGAGGATTAGACAAGCAGATAGACGAATGAGCATTTGTTGTTTAGTGTGCATGTTTTTGCAAGTCAATACATAAATGTTCAATGAGACGAAAGGAAAAAAGAAAACAAGAAGTCAATCGGTAATTTAATAGAAAAAAAAATGTGAATATGAAAATGTGAGCTGCTTTCTTCGATTAATGCCCACTGACTCAGCATTGTGTCAACAACTGTTTTTTTGGAAGACGAAAAGAGAAAAACGTCATTGGATTTTATTTGCTTACAAAAACAACACATAAAACGAATCGAAATAATTACACAATGTTGAGAAAGGAAAAAAACCACAAGTGTTTCGTTGTGGAAAAGTCCAGAGTCATAGATTATATTACTGGGCTTTTTAATTTACAAGCTTCAAACATAATCGAAAATTCATTGAAACACTTTCTGTCATAATCATGTCGAACATTGAAGACGAAAAGTAAATCAAATTGCTTACTCGATCAGATCGTTTCACCTAGTATGTTTAGTATGAATACTGCTCCATTAGATTTTACTGAAGATCTCTCGGACATTTTTGATTCATTTTTCGAATATTCACCTCAAGAATCTATTGAAATATATTATGCTAATACACAACCTATTATAGAATCAGTAACTCAAGACCATATTGATGCAGGTATGTTAAATTGTGATTAATTTTATTGATAAATTTCTAAATCTTGCTTTAAAAATAGACTTTTTATATCCAGGAAATGAAACTTTGTTGAATCAACCACTTAGATTATTAAAAAACTTTCGAGATGTAATTGATATCCGTTATAAAACTGATTACTTCCCTATAGAGGGTAAAAATGCAACGAAATCGCAAGATCCACGATACATACTGATGGAGGACAAATCTCAAGATACTGTTATCAAAGTATAATCATAAATTGATAACAAAAAGTGAACAAACATTCGACTTGATTTGAATCATTTTAGTTTCCTGATGGCTTTATTCCTCCTCCACAACTTGGTCGTTTGTATCTTCGAGTTGCATTGGTAACACCGCTGCGAAATAATCAATATCATCTACATGTTCATAAATTTCAACTTCATAATTCGGATCCAAATGTATTAGATACAAATCCGTTTTTCGTTCCTATAACAGAGCAACATTTTCAACAAAATGAAATACGGTTAGTGTTTTATTTTGATTTCAATTCAAGAAAATATTTCTTTTTTTTCGCATCTATTCAGAATGAAACTGGTACTCACTCGAACTCCTCAAAAACAATGGAAAGAGCTATCTAATCTTCCTCTTTTAGACGGCAATGGCATAAACGAGAGTAAATAAGTTTAGTTTTAATTTGATTTTTGTTTCACGTAAATATCTTTAGATGAAGAAATCCAATGCAAATCGAAAAAAGATATCGAACAGTCGTATCAACTGGATCGGCTACACGTTGCATTCACTCTTGGCTACACTGATTCACAAGATCAGTTCATTGCATTCAATAATACGACCGTCATCTCCAATGAACTATACGACAGTAAAATAAAGAATTTTGCAAAAAAACTTATTTTTTAATTTCTATTATCTAGAGTATGCTCTTAAACGAAAACGGTCTGAAACAGGTATGTTACCTTTGTTTTTCGATTTTAATCAGTACGAATATTTATCTTTTTTAGAAAAAGTTGAATGCCCAAACTGTTCTTATCATATAAGTATGACACCAAAACTTCAGAGAGTCTGCTGAATGGTCTGTGCGCAAGTGATGGATTATAAGTTGCATTAAAATGGAAAGAATTTGTTTTCTTTTTGTTCCATTCTGTTTTTTTTAATAAAATTTAAGTTTTTAATGCATTTTTTTCTCGAGCGATAAATATAATGGAAATTCCAAACGTTGAAATAATCTTAGTCATACTCAATGCGATAAAGATAACGTCACTGGGGTTTCTTGTTTCAAATATACGTATATATGGTTTTGTTTTTCGCACGGCAATCATGAATTAGTCAGATTTTAGCATTGAAATTCGAGATTTAGAAAGATAGAGGTCACCAATTTTAAGTTTTGTTGTCTTCATCAAAGAGTCTTGCGAATGTTGAATAAACTTGGAAAAAACCTTTAGCAAAATCTGCAGTATAAAAATATGAAGTATAAATTGGTTTGTTCTGTTTTTAATCAGAGATCGTGAGATTGCTCGCTTGTTTTTTTTCTGTCTTGCGTAAGATCGTTCGAAAACATGAAATATACTTTCGTTTTACTGAATCAACTCATAAACTTTGAAATTTCTAGATATTCCTTATATTTCTATTTCTACCAAATTATGACTGATTGTAACAGAGTCCAACTCACCGTCCCAGACGACGAGTAAGTCGAATCTTTCATTTTATCAACTAATTATATGGATCTTATTTAGTTTCACGAATTTTTTACTTTCTGGTCCATCCGAACAAGATATTTTCGGTTCACTTTTCGATTCAGCACCGCAGCCACCTGCAGAAGTAGCTTATTCGAATACACAACAGCTTAATCCAGATTCAGGTAAGTCTTAATATATCATTAATATTTCCCCAATAGCTCATATATTGTAGGATCTGTGGCTGTTGATGAAAGCAATTCAGGTATATTTGTGTTCCATCGTTTTTATTTCTAAATTAGTAATATTTTGTTGTTGTAGTGATCTTGTATCCAGGATATGAAACATTATTCCATCAACCGCTAATACTATTAAAAAATTTTCGAAACGTCGCTGATATCCGTTACAAAACGGATTATTTTCCCAAGACGGGTAAAAATGCAAATATACCTCAAGATCCGCGATATCTACTAATGGACGATGAATCACAAGAAGTCGTTATCAAAGTATAGTCATAAATTGATAACAAAAAAGCAAAACAAAGACTCAACTTCGTTTGAATCATTTTAGTTTCCTGAAGGTTTTATTCCTCCTCCACAACTTGGTCATCTGTATCTTCGAGTTGCATCAGTAACAGTAGAAAAAAATGGTCAGCATTACTTACATATTCATAAATTCCAACTTGATAATTCTAATCCTGATGTATTGGATGTAAATCCATTTTTCTTCCAACTCAACAGTAACTATTTTCAACAAAACGAGATACGGTTAGTGTTTTCACTTGAGCTCTATCAACGTAAACTTCTTCATTGTGTTTGTTTAGAATAAAATTGGTTCCGATTCGAACTCATCAAAATGAATGGAAGAATTTGGCTAATCTTCCTCTTTTAGATGGCAATGGTATAAATGAGAGTAAATAAGTTTAGTTTTAATTTGATTTTTGTTTCACATAAATATCTTTAGATGGCGAAACACAATGCAAATCGAAAAAAGAGTTAGTTAGCTCGTATAATCTTGGTCGATTAATGGTTGCATTTACTCTTGGCTACATTGATTCACAAAATCAGTTCATTGCATTCACTAATACAACCGTCTTCTCTAATGAAATATCCGATTGTAAGATAAGAAACTCTTCTATCCATTCGTACAAATTTCTCATTTTTTTTAAAATGCATTTTTTAGTGTATTATGTTAACAAGGAGCCGTCGGAAATAAGTATGTTATATAAATATTTTTTTGACTTTCAATGAATACAAATATTGACTTTTAGAAGAAGTTGAATGTCCTAATTGCGCACATCATTTTAATATAAATGTAGAAGAAACAAAAAAGAAACGTAAAAAGTCATCGGAGCTTAATTTGAAACCAACTCAAAAAGTACGTAAAAATACTAAAAATATTTTGAAAAAAGAAATTATTATTTTGTTATGATTTGTTTAGAAACGTTCAAGATCATAAGAAAAAAATTGTTCTCATAAAAATTTTAATCAAGAAAACTATCGAATACCATGCTGAATGGCCTTATCCGCAAGTTATGGATTGGCTTCGAACAAATCTTTTTACCCTTCTAAAACTATTTATGCTTCTATTTTATCAATAAACTCGAAACTTTTGGTTCAAAACTAAACAAAAATATATTTATTCTATAGATCTGCATGAACTGATAGAAAACATTATTTTTGTAAGAAATTAAATTGATCCATATGTTCTTGTCTTTATCTTATAATATTCACAATGATCAAAGGAAAGTTCAGATTTGGTAAAATGTAAACATAATATTCTATGCATGAAGATAACAATGCCTTGCTCGTATTGTATTCTACGTGAAAGCACAATGCTTGAATACATTTATTGATCGTTTTGACTTCATTTTCAATCGAAAAGAAAAGTCATTTGAATATTAATCTTTTCAAGTTAAAAGTAAACAAATCATCTAGAGCTATGTAAATAGATTAAGAATAATAAACACCTGTTTTTTCAATATTTATATATTCGTAAAAAGAAACGACTTTTTCAAATCGATATCAAATATTTGATTGCAAAAGCAAGGCGTTCTTCGTTTTCTTTTTGTCATTGGGGGATTAGAGAGAAGAGTTGGAATTTATTCTTTTGTTCATTGCCACAATTGGTCATTGTCACACAAACTAAATCTTATATAACCATAGTGGGAACAAAGAACAAATTGTCTGTTTTTCCTATTAGAAAATCAACATATTTAGGATTCAATCAATCATCTAGTATAATTTTTTGGTGTCCCTTGATTAAAGAAGTTCATTGAATGAACTATTTTATAAGAATGGTCAATCAACAACAGCTGTAACATATAAAATCCACATGCAGGCTATAATTATGTGCTGGTAAACAATATCTGCGATTAAATTTGCCTTTTTATAAAGTAATAATATTCGTTGATGAGTTTTTTTTCGACATTGTTCAATGGGATGAGAAGACAGCTTGACTCTTTCTATAGACGAAGGTCAATGTTCTTTTTGTTTCTCGAGCACCATCATCATCAGTCGATGGTCAATATTGAAATTAGATTGTATAGAGCGAAAGAGAGGGAGAGAAAATGAGATTGGTGACGGTCCTTGTGTCTCATTGATTGAAACAAAAAAACAGATTCATACACAAACACATACAGAGAATATAGATTATATGCAAATAGTCAATAAAATATTTCTATCAAGCTGTTTTCATTCCCAGAACAAGAGAAAATAACAAAGACTTCAGAAGGTAGCGAATTCAATTTCGATTATCGTCATCATTACCGATATGATCATAATCACAAATTCTTATTACCGTATTGTTGTTTATCAAGTCTAATCATCACGACTTAAACACGTCGTTCTCTCTCTCTCTCACTGCATCCTATCTATCTATCTATTGATCAAATGCATTGAATCAATAAAAGTGTGCGTGTGTGTTTGTATGTATACGAATTTAAGAATTTCAATTTACCATCCTAATAGATATATATGTTTATTGAAAAAGAACGCAAACTATTCGTCTAATTTCAAAATGAAATCTTTTGAAGACAACCGAGTAGAGATTGTTCGAGGCGACAGAAGAGATCAAACAATAAATACACACACACACACGCTCAATCAGTCACAGTTGCCTGACCAGTCTCAAACGATTGAAAAAGAAAAAAAAATCTAGTTAAATTCTCATCATCGTCTTTCTCTCTCAGCATGCGTATGAGTAATTACTTGTCTCTCTATCATTTTTCAACGTATAAGTATGTTTGGTCAAGCTATGGGGGCGGATCCATCATCTCATCAAAATATTTTCGAAATTGTAAGAGCACGACGACAAATCGGTTTTCGATGACATACCAATGCGCACACACACACACATACGCATACATGTGAATATGTGTGAGTATTTTTTGCTTTCTTTTTGTTTGCATGAATAAGCGAACATCTGTGATTCTGTCTTTCTCTCTCTCTCTCTCTTGATATATAATAAATATACTCCAAACACAATCTTGTCCTTCTTTTGTACTCTAATTAACAATAGCTTAGAAAATAGCTTTGTGTCATTTCGAGTTACTAATTGGTTCGTTAAGAGGCAGAAAAGGCGAACGAGAAATGGTCAACTTGTTTTTCTGACCCGTCTCGCGTCTGTAACAGTAATCGAGTAGCACACGCAATATGGATTATGATCATTGCGGCGCACAAGAGAGATAATCGGATTGTGAGTAGCAAGCACGTATGCATATGCATCTATTGGTCTATGCATGCAAACACGCTCAATGTCGTAGACTGACCTTTCGAATACTCACAAAAGCTAATTCACTATCGGAAAAAATATTGACATCTCGTCGTCATCGTTGATGTTGAATGTTGCATGCATAAATATTCTCTACCTGAGTGCAAAAGAAAAAAGTTGATGATCCGAATCGACCGACTGTTCTTTTAAAAGATACATATACACAAGAATAAGAAGAAAAAAAAACGCAAAAGAGACAGAAGATTGACAGATCAAACATAAGAAGCACAATGGTCCGGCGTTGCCTTTGATCCATAAAGATTTTCGAAACGTTTTAAAGCTCCATCCGTATGATGATGATTGGTTTCAGTAAATCGGACGTGTTTTGATGAGATTTTTGAATTGCTCGTCGAGAGTGATGATGGATTCAATAGAAGGAGATTATTCGATTGTTCCGACGACATATCACTTGAACAGTAGCATCCATCATCCGAACCGACTTTCACACCACTGCCTGTCGCTGATACGGGACTACTTGTTGTCGATGAACCTGAACGAGGTATATGCAATGATGTATCGTTATTATTCGAATTGTTTATATTTTCAGTGAGTTCAGTTTGTTGTTTGAGAGGCAAATAATATGTATTCGGAAAGACATTCATTGCATCGTAGAGAATCTGAAAAAAAAGCATTGTCGCAATATGTTACATGTGCATATGCCGACAAAGATTTTAACTTACAGCTGACCGTTCGAAATGTAAATCGTCGGCAAGACGTGTGAATTGTCCATTGGCGGTTTGTTGTTGAAGATCATTCGATGATGTTGTTGATGACGACGATGAAAACGTCTTTTTATCATTTAACATCGATGGAATATGTGTTAAATTCGATGATGTTAAACTGTTGTCTTCTTTTCGACGTCGTAATTTATATTTAACACAACATAATAAACAGATAAATAATGTCACAAATACGAATAGAGCAGCAAGAATACCAGCAAATATGATTAGATTCTGAGAATTTTGTTCGACATGTAACCAAGATGATGACGATGCCGAGAGAAGACTCTTCTTATTCGATGAAACTAATTGAATTTGAACTAATGTCGTTGACGACAACGATGGTTTGCCATAATCACGTGCAACGACAATAATTTCGTAACGTTCATAAGTATTTGGACTTTTAATAGATTCAATCACGCCTGTTGTTTCGTTGATACGAAAAAGATCTTGATAATTCGAAAGAGAATATTTAATTCGACTATTGTCTGTATTCGATTCGTCACAATCTGTAGCTTGAATAGTAAATGTCGATTGATATGGAATCATGGTCGTATGATAAATGGTTTGATTGAATGTTGGTGTACAATCATTGATGTCAAGAATTCGAATACGAATTTGTTTCGAAAGTTTTTCAAATGGCGGTACAAGACGTTGAGCATGTATAGAAAATTCATAGAAATTCTTTCGTTCACGATCTAATGTTTTTGTTGTTATTAATGAATATGATAGAGCATTGGATTGAATTTTAAAATCACTTTCAGTTGTATTTAGTGACCATTCGTTGAATTCAATATTGGTATCATTAATAAGATTAATAAATGCAATGAAACTGCCTGGACTTTTACCTTCGGTAATTTCAACAGACGAATCGATCGATGATTGATGAAAAAATTGTGGATAACGAACGTCGATTGCAATCGAATTAATTGAGGAAATAAAAATTAGGATGAAAATTAGTATCATCATCATCATAATCATCTAGAATTTATCGGAAGAAATACAACAATGTTCATAGATGAGCTTTTGTTGCTTCTCGTTTGAACATATAGAGAGAATGAAAGAAATGTATTATATGTTCAGTTCTCTTATTCTCTCTCTCTCTTTTTTTTTCTTCTCTCTCTCTCTGTCTGGTTCTCTTTCTCGTTCTCTCTGGATGTAGATGATGATCATCATCGATCAATCTTTCTGTCGAAGAAGAATAAAACTAAAAAGAAAAAAATTTGCTCTCGATCTAAGCAATATTTATCATCGTTTTGACTCGAATGTCAAAATATAGAAACATTAAAAACGAAAACAACATCTAAAGCATCGAGAATGTCTTGTTAACATTTTTTTCTCTCTATTTTGTGTTCGTCAACGTTAGTTTCTTATCAACACTTGACTAATTCGCACGATTCAGCGATTGATCTGATGGGGAAACATCTTGAGACGCGACACATCCAGACATCGTGCAGATGTGTGTGCATGCATGTATATCTAAAGATATCATGATCTTTTAATTCATTAAAGACTTTGCTTGACTAATTTTTAACGAATTGAAGATCGATCGATGGGTGGAGAAAAGTAAGATTCTATTGTTCGAATGCGTCTAACTATCATCACTAGCAATGTATGAGTGTCGTTCAATCGTAGAGGCTCTTGTTAATCATTTAATTGCTTTTCTCTCATCCTAAACAAAGCTTTAGGGAAGAGAAAACGTAGAAAGAAGGAAGACGATGACGACGACGGCGGCGGCAGCTGGAACAATGCTATAGCTCATATATACATACAAGAGAGGCTTCTGAGAATGTACGTGTGAACGTATGAGTATTTTTTATTGGGTACTCACTCGTATTCGTTTCATAGAGTATGTGTGTTGTTGAACCGATGACAACTTGAAATGATCGACATTCGATCCATCTTTCCTCTTATCAGATGCATGTAATGAGCTCTTCGAATGTTCATCGATGTAAAAATGTGAAAAGGTCTCACGCTAGGTTATCATCCGCAAGTAATTCACCGGACAATGTGTGTATGTATAAGTGGATCGATATCATTCTATGTGTCAAACTCATTAGACATTAACGGATAGAGAGAAGAGAAGAGAAAACAAACTTAACAGTGCGAACACTCGCTTCAATGAATGATAATTCCATTTGCACAATGAAATAAGATGAAACACACATATATACTTACACATATAAATTTTTTGGCAGCTTTCTTTTCATATCTATATTGAGTATGAATAAAAAGATAGAAAGTGTTATGCAATTTAATTTTTCTCTTTTTTTTCTATGTGTTTTTCCTCTGTGCATGAGATGAGCTCATTGCGTTATGTTTTCACTGGAGAATTTGCCTTCTTCTTGTTCTTCTCTCGCTATGTTACAAATAAGATTAGATATTCTCATTCTGGACAATCTCTTTAAGAAAGAAGATGATTAACTTAAGGCGTTGTCTCTCCGCCCATAGGATCTATTTCGCTTTCTTACTTTATTTACTTCATAATTTTCTATGATTGAGATATACAAACGTATAAGAACTGGACAGCTAAAGTTTGAACAACGATTAACATTGATGATAATAATAAACTCTTTGCCTACTTTACTGATCCCATATGTACATTGGAATCTAGTGTGCACTTGACAATTGCTCTTTGCATAGCTGTTAACAATGTTTAGAAAGTGAATGAGACACAAAAAAAAAGAAAAGAAAATTCTTCGATGAATTGTTTATATTCGTTCTCAATCGTTTTTGAATATGACGATGATGAGAATGATGGTGTCGGCGCCCCAAGGTTAACGAACAGATAAACTATCCCTCGATTTGTTCTATTCAATGACAAAACATCATCTTATAAAAATGAATGATGATCTTTGCCCATCCCATCGATGTTCGAGTTGCTCGATTCTTTTGTCTTTGTATGTCTCGTTGTACTCAATCATTCACCTCGTTTTAAGTGAGTGTGAAAATAAATCTAAAGAGGAAATCCTGGATCGATCGAACGAACGATCGATCTATCTCTTTCATTGTATTGTGATCATTTCTTACTTTACATTTCTTATGCTCGAGGCGACAAAATAAATTAACAGCGCACAGTAGTTTGGGTACAAGGCGGCAAACATCAACAATAAAACAAGTTCGGGAGGAGATCGAAGAATTGTTTGGACACGCGTCAATAGACTTGCATCGAATTAAAACAAAATGAATGACCAGACGGTTCCTCTTATCAACTGTTCATTTCTCTTGGGTGCATTCTTCTTTTGTATGTTCACAGACATACATACGTACATACGTTAAATTGACAAGCTACATAGTACAGTCTTATTAAACTTTCTTTTTGACTTTTTCTTTTTTATTCTCGAGAGTTAATTGTTCTTCGGAAAAGTCTAGTCAACATGTACGAGCATAATTCTATACAATCTTCTATTCACGGTCAACATACCTGTTATTACGATGTATCAAAAGAATAAACAGCACGTTTCTTTTTTGATGTAATTGAGCTGGTTTTGTATACGAAAATTTTGATTTTATTGTCTAGCTGTCATCATAAATACGTTTATGTTTCAGCCTTAAGGTGTGACGTAATGATGGATGCCCGCCTGCTAAGATAATGTTGCTCAATTATCGTCGCACCCTATGTATCTGTATGACATTCGAATCGTCACTTTTTTCCTCTTCTATTGTTTGACTGACTGACTGACTAGTTTTTCTTTTCTCACAGACATTGATTATGTTTCAAATTTACATCCTGGAAGTTCATTGACCCAAATATTGATAAGACGGTGGTAGTTTCCTTTTGTCAACCATAAAACTACATCAGACTACTCACGTCATTGTGAATGATTATTACAATTAATTAATCATTCTTTTTCGATGCAATAATCAAGATCGTATGTGCGTGCTTACGCTCGTCAGTTATTCTCTATTCAGATACAGAATGTCATCAGGTCAAAACAGTATGGATATGATCTCACAACAAATATGATCTATATGCGTGTGTTCATATCGTTCAAAATTAGTTACTAGTTATCAGCAAACATATGCAATCATGCCTCACGAACAAATCTCATTAGGATCGAGCACGAATGATTCGACAGGTGAAAGTCAAAATGTGTCTATGAAACATAATTATCATCTTAAAACTTAAAAGTTTCTTGTCATTGAATAATTCGGAAATGAAATGAGAAGTACGGCTCGTACATTAGGAAAAGGTGATCAACTGACTAGACGGACACAAGGAAAAGCAATTAGACAGAGGAAAGAAAACGAGAGAAATAGTAAGTATGACGTAAATTGAATGAATGAGAAAAGAAAAAGTACTTGAATTAAGACGAATGGATTAAGAATATTGCACAAGATAGAGATCACAACACAATTTCATTTTTCTTTTCTCTTTTCGCTAATCTTTTTTCGATTAACCAAGAAGCAAAAGAAGATGAAATTGCTTGTGATCAAATGTTTTGATAAAGTCTTGTTGATGTCACTTTTTTTCTAGCGGTATACTTGAGAAAGACTTCAATGACTTATTCCAAGTCTTTTCGCACATTCAATCAATGCTATTTATTCAAGTAATAAAATGTCTCTAATGAACAAAATATTGATTTATTTAACGGATAGATGCGAACACAAACGGCGAGCACAATTAATCGGTTCGTTTTTGTGTTTTTATTGACTTTTTCTTGACTATCTCACCCACGTGCCAATGACCTTAGTCCAAGCTCTCTAGCCAAATGATGACTATTGACATTTTTTTTGTTGCTCCTCATTTGTTCCAGGGTAAATGTCAAACGGCCTGCATGCGCCATGTTAAAGTGCTAATAGACGATAAATTCTCTTTTTTCTTTTTAACTCTCGTTTCGATTTTACACACTTATATATTTCTAATAGAATTATGCAGATTTTCGTCCCGCCCGACTCGACATCATCTATTTCTAATCTATATGTTCATCAACTTCAAACGAACAATCCTAATTGAGACAAGAGAGGTGCAATAAGCTTCGCTATATACAACTTGCAGGAAATTAGTGGAACATGTTTCCGCAAGTTAAAATTGTATCAAACGAGAGCGGCGACGGCGGCATCGTCGGCTAGTATTCAACAAAAAAAAAAAGAAAAGAAAATCTAGTAATTTCCATATGTAGATTAATCTCCATTATGTGTATATCGCCTTCGAGCTGATGTATAGCTGTTGTTAGTGATTACGAAACGAACACGACTAACATATTGTGTGTTGTTCTTTGAATAATATATTATAGTCCCTTAACTCACATTACTAATTATATCTGTATCATTCTAGTTGCAGCAGTCAAGTAAGAAAAGAGAAAAGCATTTGTCACTGTAAAAAAGAGAAGAAAAGAAAATTAGGTTATTAGAAAGGCAATGTTCAAAAGATATCGATTCTGTCGTTTTTTTTTCTTCTTTTATTGCATAATAGAAGTTCAATATAGATGAAAAGAAAATAATCTGACCTCGAACACGACAGGTGGTGAATACTTTTTTTTGATGAAATAATTTACATTTAAAATTGATTTTTTTTGTTGTTCCATACGAAACAGCTGCGATGAAAAGATGTTGATAATGATGATGATGGTGATAATGATAGAGAGATGATGTCATCTTGTTAATATTTCTTTTGTCAAATCGATTAAGACAAATCCGAGACATATCCATGATCTCATCATGTTACGATAACAATACAAGCACGTGTGTCTGCCTTTCCATCTACACGTATCAAGTTCTCTCTCTCTTTCTTTATGTATAGACTATAATTGTCACTCATGAGCTGTGTGCATACGTATATTTCAATATGATACAGACTGATTATGGTTATGAGCGCGTCTCGATGTATATTATGCGCAGGTACTCATAAAAGTACGAAGTTGACGAATGTAAAATAACAATGCGAACATTTGTAGCACTTCACTTTTGATAAGAAAAAAAAAAGGTGCGGCGTATGTTAGAGAGGTACCGATCGATTGTCGATAGTGATGAAATGCATCACTTGAGTATAAGTAAACTAAGTAAAAGAAAAAGAAATGCATGCACTCAATCGCCATCAACACGTACAGATATATTCAATTTCTTTTCTCACATTCAATGAATAATAACACTTGCATGGCTTTCAGACTCTATTCTTATTCGAAATAACATTTTGTCAATTAATATCAAGAATCGAATCATCATCATCGAGACGAATTCTATTTCAAATAAAACAAAAATGAGACTGACAGAAAGAGAAAAAATAATAATTTGACTAAAATTTACAAATCGATTGAAAAACAACAGAAAAACCGATGATCAATAACGATATCGATATTCGAAGACTTTTAGCATAATAAGGACAATACGGACATTGATATGAACCGCAAACAGAACAAATATCAAGGCCAAACAATGTTCTTAATGTGTACATAGATCGATTTGCACTCCCTATTATCAAAAAATAGTTTCAGTATACAATTTCAAATATTAAACTTGAAAGATTTTACATGGCTCATGCCATTCATAGGCTATCATTTCGTAGTAACGTGTCATATTAGCAATTGGAATGTAACGTTTGAGTTCGAATTGCCAACAAACGGGTGTTGTATCAAACTGAAACGAAATCGCAATCTTTCGATGAGCGAAGGACAAAACAAAAAAAACAGATTTACGAATTCGAAGAGAAAATTCAATGAATTTAAATAATTTTCTGCATCTCGAAGATTTCTCACAGTACCAAAACCAACGAGATCTTTGAGATAACGTTCTTCCATTCGATAACCAGTCGGAATTTCGATTGAAAATATCGACCAACCCGATCGTTCAGCTTTGCCCGGACCTCCTAACCATCTATTCAAAAAAAAAGAACATCATTCTAATTTCTTGTTCATCTCGAAAGAACATACCCGACACAAGGTTCATAAATTAAATAACTGTAATTATATTTATCAATCAGATGAACATTTAACGATAAATGAAATGGCTGATTTGGAACAGCTCGAATCAATTCAGGATATTCAACATTAACTTTAACAAGCATCTAAAAATAAAAGATCATTTTTAACTTCTATTCGATTTACTAATCATCTTTTTTCACTTGAACTAAAGCATAACCAATTCCATATGCATCGAGTGCGACTCGTCCGAAAACATTTTCCAGTGTTCGTTGTTGTACTTCAATAATATTTTCATCGGTAATCATAATCGGTTCGATTTTTCGAAAGATATTATCCGATGATGAGATATTCACACGTAAATTATACTGTTGAATTCGATCGCCATGTCGTATTGCATAGGCAACAAGTGCTTTCAGAGCAAAAAATGAATCATAACTCGAACACCAGCCAGCTATGAAATTTCGACGTGTTTGCAACCAATGTACAATTGGTTCGGCTTGAGATGTTCGAGCACGACGAATGTAAGTCAAGAGAGCGAAAGCTGTCGATGCGATTGCATGAGCTTCAATATTGGACTCATATTTCGGTGCTAAACGTTCGTTTAGATTGACAAACGCGATTCGATTCGATTCTAATTCCGAATTCGACCAATAGATCCCACCGGCGCCTCAAAACGAAAGATTTTCATTAATCTTTTCAAAGAAATAATTACTCGATCGAGCTCGACGTATGAGCATCTTAAATGCATTGTCCTTCTCGGGACTATTGACAACATGCAATGCATAAGTAGTTATAGCTAATTCAAATGAGTCTTGAATAAACTAAATGAATTGAGTAATGAGTTTTGTTTTGAATAACAAAAACAAAAAGTATCTACGCGATAATATTTCTCAAGCCACATTCGTCCTCGATCAATTGCATCAGTTATATCGTCTTTAATAAATCCGTTGATATCTGTATTCATTTTCAAAGCGATGACTGCTTGAGCTGTTAGCGATAAATTCAACGGTAGATTCGTGTCAGGCGAACGAAGTAATGACTAAACATAGTTTTCGAAAGACTTGATTTTATTCGAAATCAATTTTGTTACTTGAAATTTTTCTCGATCGAGAATATTTGCATGCTCTCGCCATGAACCTTCGGGAGTTTGATGTGTGATTAACCATTTCGATGATTTGGCACGAACACTCGGGTCAATAAAAAGATTGTGTTCCTCCCATTCAGCTTGAGTTGCATCTTTTAATCCAATTAAAACCCATGAAGTTAACCTTAATCAATAAAAGATTATATATAGGAAAATTTAGTATTTTCTCTGTATTTACCAAACACTAGTCTCATTTTTCCAACCAAAATTACTAAATGCACCATCATGCACACCCATATCTGATTTATCATCGAAATAAAATGCCATTAAACGTTGATATTCTAATCAAACATCAATAGATCCCTTCGTTTCTCTCGAAAAATGAATAATTTTTCGTACCGAGATTTGCATGATTTAGTAATTCAATAAGTCTATTTTGATTAAATCCTTTGCCACCATGGCCTTGTCTCAAATAGATAATATCATAGATCATTGTCGAAAAACCAATTAATGCTCCATCAGCAGGTGCAACTGTCTTATAAATAGTATTATCTGATGTCAATGGAACATGATTTCCCAGCCAATAATACGGTCCAGGAACATCACCTATTGATAGACAATGAAAACAAAAAAGAAAAGACAGTTGATTTATCATCAATTAATGCTGAGTTTTAATGAACCTGTTATATAAATATTAGCCGTAGCTGAACCAGGTACATAGATGAAATAATTTTCCAATGGTAAAATGAAATTCTCCGGTACGACAATGTCGAATTCAAGCATTTGCCGTGGTTTATTTTCTAATGAGACTAATGTCGATGTTAAATAACGATTGACTATTCCTTCGTACTAAAATCAAACAAAAATCTACTCTTCGAAATCAGAATTTCATCATCTAACCATGACATCAACTGTTTTTGTTACAATATCACGTTGAACACCTGTTATTCCTTCGATTGTTATATCGATTAGTCCTGATTGAATCGGTAGAACTGGTATATGAATACGACGAGAACTACTTGGATAGAGCTAGAAGTTTTCCGAAAAACAAAATATTTTCTTCATTGAAATCAATTCAATTATTTACAATCAGTAGAACGTGATGTTGCCCATCGGTTGTTCGTGGTGCAAACGATGATACTTGTCCATTCGGATCGATATTTACAAAACGATAATTCGGTGATGCATGTAAGATAATCAAAGCCTTTTTTAATGACAAAATTTGATTTTAAAATTGAATAAAAGTAATTATTACTTCAATTCGACGAGCTTGAAAATTGAAAACATCAACACGAACGCCAATTTGTTCTCCAAGTCGAGCGATTGTTGGTGTTTCGACGACAATAAAAAATTGTCTTGTACCTTCGAACTACGCAAATGTATAATGAAACAACTACAAACGAAGACAATTCTCGATTTACCATGAGAAAATTCGGTAGAACTGTGAGACCAGTTTGTTGATTTATTGAAAATGCAGAAACAATCCAAGTGCCAATAACACGAGGCACACTAACTGTTAATTGTGCTCGACCATCGGGATACGCAGTCACCGATTCCCAAGCAATAGACAACGTGAAAAATCGTTCCCAATACGGCCATAGACGTTTCACAATCGGTGTAAACGATGGTCGACGTTTTTCTTCACCTAAAAAAAACACAGTCGTTTTCATATTCAACACGTATTTTGTCATTCATTAAATACAAACAGTCTAATTCATCAGCTCCATCAAGACAATTAAATATTCCATCACATTTCTCGCTAATTGTATAACAACTACCATCGTTACACGTAAATCGATTGCCATTTTGCATGCAAAATTTTTCTTCATCTTGCTCATTGATGACCATACTGATGTCAGTTAATAGAAATACGCCAGCAGAACGAAAAACTTTGTAAACATTCGCAGCTATCGATTGACCGACACGATAGACTTTCTCTGATGGAGTTAGAAAATTTGAAAACCAAGTTATATTCGGACTTGGATACGCAGCTGTATCATAATCGTATAATTCATTGTAAATCTAACAAAATAATCGGATATTCGAGAATTTTCAATGAAAGATTTCAAACATACTTCCATTTCAAGTAGATGATTTCCACCGTACAACTGATGTTGCGCATATTCAGTACCGGAAAATGCAACTCTGGCTTGTGGTGGCCCGTAAGCAAGTAATTCAACGGTATTACCTGTCAAATCTTTTCGTTGATTCAATGTTAAATTGAGTGCAGCAGTGTCCGATGTGATATTCACATGAAAATGAATAACATCTGCAACTAATTCACCTGTATAACCAATAAAATACGCGAGAATATGAGCTGATGGTGCCATATGACGCGTAGCTGCAATGAGAATCGTTCGTTGAAGAGAATTTCGCATAGAAATCGTATCAGTAAAAACTATTCGACTTGCCGAAATAATCTAACGAAACAATTATTTTGTTGAAAACGAAAAAAATAAAATATCATAATTACGTGATAGTGAATTTTGGGTATATAACGGCTGATATTAAAAGTAACCATCATATAATTATCGATCTAGACATTCATTAAATGATTGTTTTTACTTTGAAAACTATTTCTCATTGATCATACTCGAACTTCTGGTGTACTCGTGGTTATTTGCATATAGGTTTGACTTGGTGATCGATATCGAACTGAACGTTGTTCGATAAATGCTGATTCTTGAAAATCATTATTAACAAATAATTCTGCCTATGAGAAGTATCGTTCAATAGAAATCTTAGTCAAAAGAAAATGCGACGAATAGAATTTATTTACTCGAATAGATATATACAATGTTCGATTGTCATTTGGTATTACAATTTCATGTTTAATAATAGCATCCGTTGGTATCGGATAATCGATTGAATTAATTTGTGTACCATCATCAGAGTTCGTTAGAACTCGAACATAAGTACTTGTAGGATCGAAATTAGCTGCATGAAAACGACTTTGATCTCCATTGAGTACTGCAATCTAAACACGTACGTGCAATCGAATATTTTCATTCAACTCGCCAAATCATTTCTTACATATGTTGTATACACCATCTGAGGTTTGAACACGCCCGATTGTCTATTGAGAAATTTAATTCGATATTCAGTTTTATAGAATGATGTTAAAAACGATGAATTTGTTGTTTCATTCCATAGTGGATCATAAACCGTTGCTGTAAATATCAATTCACGATTGATTAAATCACCAAATTCCCGTAGAGCTTCAACCATTGGAATAACAAAATCTCGACGACCAACAAACTATTTCAAAATCTATCTTTCAAACATTTACCATTTTTTAAATATTCTACTTTATCGTAACTGTAATCCAGTTTGGGTCCAGGTGCGTCAGGCACTGGAATAACATTGACTGCAGGCTCGAAACTTTCTTCACTATTTTTCAAACGAACTGTCAAACGCATTGCACCTATGACACCTCGGCCAGTTGTATAGCTAAATCGGCTTTTCTTTCGACCGAAAAAAAACAACAACAAACGTATTTACTTGGCACTAACAACTCCACGAATAGCTGGTGATTCAACGTTGATAAAAAATGGTAATGAAACATTGACTTCGATTTTTTTCTGCACTATTTTAGAAAGAAAACAATTTAACAATTATTTTTCGTTGACAATTCAAAGTCTCACGAAAGAAATCGACTAAAAATGTTTTCTCTTGAACGGATTGTTGAGCTTCACAACGAATTGTATAAGTGCCAAATGCAATGGACGATGGAAATTGATAGGATAATTCCACATATCCTGAAAATAAAATAAACACGATGTTTTTAATTTCAATTGAATCAAAACCCCATGTCGTTTGTAAGTTATGCCAACGTCGTAAAATATTATTCATTGGTCCCTAGAAAAGAAAAACAGAATTTCCATTCAGATATCGATATATTGTTTATAGCTTCATTTACAATAATATAAACATTCATTGTACGAAAATATCCACGTAAATCCGAATAAACCGGAATGCATCGAAAGTTAACTATTGAATTGAACACACAACAGCAAAAAGAAAGAAATTTTCAAAAATATTTATCAATTTTCATTGTCTACCTCTTTGTTCATGTCTATACATTGGTTTATCTAATTTAATAAAGATCGAGAGAGATTTCGGATGAAATGTCACATTTGTTTCATTGTAGAAAACAAGTTGACCATTTAATAATGTCCCCCGAATATAAATTCGATATGAACCATTGGGTGAATTTTGTGGAACCTGAAATATGATTGGTGTAGGAACATTAGGAATGAGACTTTCTTCATTCGATGCAATTTCATCATTCTGATTGAATAATGAAACAGCTACTCTCGTTAATGACCATTCTTCATTTAGAATGGTTACCAAAACCGAAACAACATCCGATGGACGAATGATTTTCGGGCCGACAATCAAATAATTTCTGCATTTCAATAGAAAAATCAATGTATTGAGAGAAGATTCGTTTAGTAGTCACCTACTGTTCAACTTTTCGATGAGCTTGTGTTGATAATGTTCGTCGTTGTGTATATTTATCCTTTGCTGAATGTACACTTTCAAGAAAAGGTGACTGACGTCGTAAACGATGGTTTTGATTTAAATTTGTCGATGCTATACAAAGTTTGGCGATCAAAAGACAAAATACAAACAGTTGAATTTGACAATAGAACATAATTTGTGAATTAAAGATCAATTTTCATTTGGCAACCAATTGATTTTTTTATCACTCTTGAAGACGACAATCGTATTCGATTGAGTAGAATTGGAGTGTATAAAGACGAGGAAAAAAAAAGATTTCTTATCTTAATAGGTAGTATTTGACATAAGAAGAGAGAAATCAAATGAAGAAAAAGAAAAGTTGATTTATGTTTTCGATAATTTAAAGCTTTCGTTCGATTGATTTGATTATGATAAAAAAAAAGAAAATGTTCAATAAATATCTTCAGTTTTTCGTTCTTGAATTAATTGATTATAGAAATGTACTTTTTCCTGCTGTGACCTATTTTACAATGGTTTTATTATCAATAGAAAAACTTTACGATTGCTTCACACGTATAAATTGAAATAATATTGATTGATAAAACATCTTAGTTGGAATTGCATTTTGAAACGAAGAAATTCAATTGACAAGTCAATAGTCATTAATCATAGATTGTCTGTCGTTTTTCTTTATTTATACATCTGCTTTCAATGAGATATGAAAAAAAGAAAGTGCGAGAAGTGGGGATTATAGATATTTTGGTCAATAATGGCCATATCATGCATAAGACATTGTTGAGTTACTAATCAGTACAAAGAAAATTTCTTCTTTTTTTTTCTTCGTTCTTCACAAATCAACACAATGAATCAATTATATCTGTTAACATCGAACAGATTTCATTAAATTGTCCAACAACAAAAAAAAATGATTGAGATGTTATTTGTATTGGAAAATCATAATCATCGTTGTCTCATCTTCTTTTTATTAATGATCAAATGTCCTGAATAATAACAGCGAGAAGAAAAACAACTATAACAAAAAGAAACTAGTTTAGTCGACATCGTATTTTCTGACATATGCTATTCTTTCATCCATATTGTCATTCGTATAGGATAGGCTTCAGAATAAATAAAGAAGAGCAGACAATAATAAATCTCGAAGGTTAGCAATCAATATACGAATATCATTATTTGTTCGAGAATCTTCCGAACATGAAACCGTTACTCATCGTATTAGTTTTACTTATTTATCTTCGATATGTTTTCGGCATAGTTAATTTAATTATTGGCGTTCAATTACCGTGTCAATCATTAATCGATTGTCTTTCGTCTCCTGATGAGAATTCCGTGTGCTATCAAGGTTATTGTGTGCCATGTCGAAATTCATCGGAATCATGTTCGAGCTCGATACATTGCTGTAGCGGTGCACGATGTTATCGTCATCGTTGTACAAATCTCGTCACAACTGGTCAAACATGTCGATTAAATCGTGAATGTTTAGATACGAATGATTTCTGCATCAATCGACGTTGTACTCAATGTGTACCGTTGTGGTCGCCGTGTTCTACCGATCCGTTATCTACACCCTGTTGTACTGGCATAGGCATCTGTCGATTCGGTATTTGCCAGCCGGCATTTACTCAATCGGAACGATGTTCAAGTTCATTCGAATGTGCAGACGAACTCGTTTGTCTGCAGGGTCGATGTCAAAATCCTTTAGAACCATGTTAGAAATTCGAAAAAAGATATTTTATTTTTAAGATTCTTTTTTTTCTTTCGTGTCAACTTGTTTAATGTAAAATAAATAAAATCTGTGTAGTAAAAAAAGAAAGAGAAAATTTTTAAAAAAACGACCGACTGACTATATGATGCGATGCAATCATTAGTCAAGTTATATATACGAGTTAATAATGCACATGACTTCAGACAGTAGCGACACACTTCGACTATATAAATCGAAGGAAGAACTTCTGTTTTCACAATGTCTGACGTCAGATAGACACAATCGGCTCGTATCATAACACAAATGATTCATTTAAAACGAATTTTTCTTGAAATTTTTTTTCAAAAACACGTCGACATTATTTTGAAAATTTTTCTTCTAGATTTGAGTACCGGAAAAACAAAAACTAAAATCTTAAAATCATGCCCGGTTTCGTACAACGTATCCTCGATTGGTTTAAGAGCTTATTTTGGAAAGAAGAAATGGAATTAACACTTGTCGGCTTACAAAATTCAGGCAAAACAACATTCGTAAATCTAATTGCATCGGGCCAATTCTCCGATGATATGATACCAACAGTCGGATTTAACATGCGAAAAATAACCAAAGGAAACGTCACTATGAAAGTAAATAAAAATATCTGCAATTTCAATTTTATGTTATTTACTTCTCTATCTCTCTCTTCGATCTATAGCTTTGGGATATTGGTATGAGCATTTTCAGTTTTGTTTATTGTTTCATTTCGAATTTTGATTAGGTGGACAACCTCGTTTTCGTAGTATGTGGGAACGTTATTGTCGTGGTGTAAATGCAATGATGTATGTTGAGGTTTCGTTTTGAGAATAAAAGCAAAGCATTTCGGATTGTCGTAGATTTATGGTCGATGCAGCTGATCCGGAAAAACTCGAGGCGGCGAAAGACGAACTCAGTGCTTTATTGCAAAAACCTCAACTTCAAGGGATACCTGTGCTCGTTCTTGGAAACAAAAGTGATATGCCGAATGCACTTCAAGTTCAAGAACTTATTAAAAGATTGTAAATTTCAATTCATAGTTTTTTGTTTTCGATTTCAATTTTTCGATTTTTAGGGACCTTTCACCGATAAAAGATCGTGAAATCTGTTGTTATTCTATCTCTTGCAAAGAAAAAGAAAACATTGGTAGGAATTCGAACGACTATTTTCGAATTAAATTCATGTAAATCTTCATTTTTAGATATTACACTTCAATGGCTTATTCAACATTCGAAATCGAATCGTGGATAGACAAGAATTCTTAATAAAAAAGAAAATAAATTCAATATTTTTTGTTTGTTTGAAATCGTTTGAATTAATTGCTGCAATGATAAGAACTTCTTTTTTCCTCTTTTTTTGTTCTCTACATTCCAAACTTAAACAAATCAATATGAAAAACTTGAAAATCATATCTATTTTGCTTCAATTCTATTTGTATAAAAAATTTCGCCTTGTTTGTCTGCATTTTTTCTTTCTGTCATTGTTGTCTGTATTAGTACTTCTTCTTTCTTTTTTTCATTAAGTTTATTTATTATTATTATTTTTTTGATTTTTATTGATTAAAAAACGAGAATAATTTGAAAATTGAAAATCTAATTTCGTTGTCTTTCTTTTTGTAGATATGAGTTCTCAACAATCATCAAATGCAAGCAAAAAAGTTGATGAAAATAAAGATAAGCAATCATCGACAACTGGAAAAGATGAAGCAGCAACGAAAGATAAAAAATTAGATATAACAAGCTTAGAAGAAGATGATGAATTCGAAGAATTTCCAGTTGAAGAATGGTCACAAGAAGATTTGGATACGGAAGATAAACGTTTGTGGGAAGAACATTGGGATGATGATGTTGCTGAAACACCATTAATCGAACAATTAAAACAAGAATTAAATAAACATGGTTTACTCAAAACAACAGCGAAATGATTTTTCGATAAACTAGGATTTTTCTTTTGGTTGTTGATCTCTCTTTTTCTTTCTTTCTTTTTTATTACAAAGTAAAACTAAAACAGCATAAAATAAACAAACAAGTTCTTTTATTCCAGAATCTAATTCAAATATCATCAAAGATATTTTCTTTTCTTTCTTTCTTTCTTTCTCTACGTAGTAAATATTCTAACAGGTGAATTTTATTGATCAAACCATATGAGATACTATTTGTTTTCCCATACTAACCTTGTTCGAGTAAAAATATTAAATAAATATAAAGATACGCACAAAAAAAAACGCATGACCTTGCTCAATATCTGTATATGTTTATTTTAGATCAATATGACCATCCGTTTTAATCTTCTAGCTGGATGTGAAAGTGGAATCGTTAAAGGTATTGATACAACAAATAACGGTGTCTATATCATCCATAAACCAGCTGAAACCTATGCTGATGCTGTTAATCTTTTGGAATGGTCATTAGAAAACGAGGAAATGAATTATATGCAGGTAGAATCGATGAAAATTGAAAGGAAAAAACTGACTGTTTGAATGAGTTATTTATTAGGCGTTTATTGGAACAAATAAGAATAAGATTCTACAGTTGAATTTCTCGGATGAGTCTATTAAACCAATAGGAACGGTGAATCGAACGAGCCCATTGAAAGGCTTTGGTTATCTAGGTGATGATAAGTTCGTATACGTGAATATTTTCTTTTCTTTTCGTATGATAATTGTTTTATTTGATTTAGATTTGTAACATGTTCTGAGAATGGCGTGGTGTCACTCGAACGTATTAATAACGAATCTCTTGTAGCCGAAGTAAAGAACTTTTGCCTTTTGTTATTTTCGAAAGTATGTCTTTCGTTTTTTGTTTCGAATAAAGGTCGAAACTAATGCTGGTCCAGATATAAGTCGATTACGCATCAATCCTTTCAATCGAACATATTTCGGTACAGGTGGAAAAGAAAATGATTTGAAAATTTGGTCGATCGAACAATTAAGTAAAAATGAAAAAGAAAAAAACAAATCTGTTATCTTTCAAGCAAAAAATGTACGCAATCAACAATTATTTTTTGTTTGAATCAATCATTGAAATTTCATATTTAGGTACGACCCAATGCTGTTCGACTTCGAATGCCTGTTTGGGTTACTGATCTTCAATTTATTGACGAACGAAATCGTTGCCTTGTTGTCACAGGACATCATCAAGTACGATCGTTTCTTTTTCTCTTTTGTTAATGAATTTATTTTCGATAGATTCGTCTGTATGATCCTCAATCCAGTGCTCGTCGTCCCGTTCAAGACATTGAATTTGAACAATGTCCAATCATGTCTCTTTCATTACTTCATTCTTCAAATAATCAGTTCGTTTGCTTCATTCATTTCGAAATCAAAACATCTTATATTCTCGATTTTTCAGACAATTTCTCGTCGGTAATGCTCAAGGCGAAATGGCTCAATTCGACATCAAACGAATTGCCGCATCATCGATCGTGCATAAATACCGTGGTGCTATCGGTAGTATTCGTTCGATTGATACTCATCCAACTCTACCATTGATTGCATCAGTTTCAATCGATCAATATCTACGAATTCATAGTGCTGAAACCTATCGACAAATATCAAAAGTAACGAGATTTTTGTTTTTAAAAATCGAATAGATTTGTATTTATTTCTTTTTAGTATTATTTAAAATCTCGTTTGACATCTGTATTGTTTTCTCCACATACGATAGCAAATCGTGAAGAACAAGAAAAGACAAATGCCGAAACAAGTAATACAGAAGTCGAAACTAATGATGATGTTTGGTCACAATTCAAACGAAAATTGAAACAAAATTCTTCGGAAATGTTCGTATTAACTCGATTGTTGAATTAGGAATATAAATGTTATTTTTATTTTTCAATATTTCAGATCTTCATCGAAAGTAAATTCAAAGAAAAAACGAAAATCGACTGTGTCGAGCGAATAAATAAATAAATGAACAAAAAACATACGTGTTTTTGTTAAACTTGTTATGTCATTTTGTTTTGTTTTTCTTGTATTCTTCTTCTTATTTGAAGATAAAAAAAAATGTTTTCATTATTAAATCGAACTCGTTGTTTTGTTTTCAATTTTTTTGGCAAACAATTCGTTTGTTCTTCATCAACATTTTCGCATATTACGCCCGATGGAAATGTTACAATGGTTGACGTCAGTGAGAAGGCGCCTACGCAACGACAAGCTATTGCCGAAGCTGTTGTCAAATTTCCGGATGTTCAATCGTATCAATCGTATTTTAATGTCACAACAAAAAAAGGTGACGCACGTCTTTGTGCGAAAATAGCTGGAATTTTTGCGGCCAAAGTTAGTGAATAGAAAGGCAAACGAAAATGTTTTTGTTTTGATGTTTCTTTGGTTAATAATTCCAGCGAACAGCCGATTTGATTCCACTTTGTCATCAATTACCATTATCACATGTCGATATTGAATACGAACATCGGCATAATGAAAATGAAGTTCTTGTTCGATGTACATGCTCAACAAATTATCAAACAGGCGTAGAAATGGAAGCCATTGTCGGTGCAACTATGGCTGCTGTTACGATCTATGATATGTAGGATAACGAGAAAATCGAATTCAATTCAATTCTTATCATTTGATTGATGTTCGTTCGTTTCAGGTGCAAAGCATTGACTAAATCAATTGAGATTCGAAATGTTCGTTTAGTTAAAAAAACCGGCGGAAAATCTAGTCATTCTTTCGAATAAATATTCAAGGTTCGATTTCTGTTTTAGATTAATCTTTTTGTTTTTTTTGTCCATGTCTCAAGATTCTGATCTTCGTTCAATAACATGTCAGTCATCGCCCAACATTGCTTTGATTAAATATTGGGGCAAGAGAAATGAAGAACTCATTCTACCAGATAATGATTCCCTTAGTGTAACACTTGATCTTGGTGATATGTATTCATCAACCACAGTATCGACGTCGCCATCAATGACTTGTGATACATTCTATTTCGATGGTGTTCAACAAACCAAACTCTCAAGTCGAATGCAACGAGTTTTAAATGAAGTTCGTCGTCGTGCGAACAAAAACGATCAAACAAATTTCGTTGAAATTCGATCACATAATACATTTCCAGCATCGAGTGGTTTAGCTTCGAGTGCATCGGCTTACGCTAGTTTAGCTATTGCTTTAACGAATTTATTCAATCTCGATAATCCTCAATCGACAATTGCTTATTTAGCTCGTATTGGAAGTGGTTCAGCAATTCGAAGTATCTACGGTGGTTTTGTTCGTTGGTCAAATGACAACGATTGTCTTTCGTCATGTGTTTTTCCAGCTGAACATTGGCCTGAACTTCGGATTATAATTTTAATATTTAATTCAAGTAAAAAAGCTGTTTCATCAACAGATGCTATGCAACGTACTCGAGAAACATCGACATTATTTCAAGCTCGTCTGACAACGATCAATGACAAAATCGACAAACTCATTCAAGCAATTCGAAACAAAGATTTCAATACATTCGCTGAAATTGTTATGAAAGATAGTAGTCAATTTCATGCTGTTTGCATGGATACGTATCCACCGGTGATTTATTTGAATAATCAATCCAAACATTTGATCGATCTTGTTCATGCGTACAATCATATGAATGGAAATCAAAATATGAAAGTAGCGTACACATTCGATGCTGGACCGAATCCATTTTGCTTTGTTCGCGAAGAACATGTCGAAGAATTCTTAGAATTAGTAAACAATTTCTATCCGAACGATGAAAATTCCAATGTCGACGATAAATTTTCTTCAATTAAATTACCTACTATGCCAAATGCTTTGGAACGTACTGTGCAAACGAAAATCGGTACTGGACCAAAAGTTGCTTCATAGGACATTAGTTTTTCTATTATTTTTGATTTGTTATTTGAATGCTTTTATTAATTTTCTAGATACAAAAAATGATGTTTGTTTGTAATTGTTTATATTTAATTTATCTTTCACTATTCTTCGGAATAGCAAATACATTCAGTTTCACGGTAAATCAATTTTACATTTGCAATTGATAGAGATTATCAATAGTACGATTTTGATAATAGGAACAATCAGGTTTCGGTTTGTCATGGAAAAATTGTGGACCGAGTTCCGATCCAATTCAATTAAAAGATCTAACAATCACTCCGGATCCAATTCGAATACCAGGTAAATTTGATTCGACAGTTTCAATGGAGAAAAAAGATGATAGATTTGCTTTGTATGTTCATAGGGAATTTTTCTATAACTGGTTCTGCTGATGTTACCGTTGTAATTCCTACTGATGTTCATGTATTTTGAATAGACTTTCTTATCAAATTAATTTTGATTGTTTATTTTGTCTGCTCATAGGTCAAAGTTACTCTCGAACGTAAAGTCGGTCCATTTTTTGTTAAAGTTCCATGTGTAAATAACTTTGGTTCGTGTAATTACGGCAATGCTTGTGATCTTTGGGCTCAATTTTGTCCAACGTATGCTGCACAATACGGTCTCCCATGTCAATGTCCTATTCCAGCAGATACATATTCAGTCACAAATGCAAATGTCTTCGTCACTGTTTCACCACCTCCAGAGTTATTAGGTGAATACCGTGCCGTCGTCGACATTACTTCTCAACAAGATCATCTCGGCTGTATCTTTATCGATTTAACAGTTAAAAAATAATTATTAGCAATCTGTTCCAGCATAATAAATTGACTTCTCTCTCTCTCTCTCTATTTTTTTTTCTACAATTAAAACTTTTTATTTTGTATAAGTGAAAGGAAACAAAAAGCTCAGCATAGATCTTCTTTTATATCTTCAAATAAAGACAAATCATTTAATCTCTTTTTCTTCAATTTTCTTCGAATACTGCTAAAACAAACATTGACATGACACCAAGTATAAATCCACTGTTAACAATAAGAAAACGTTTGAATTCAACTTGTCCATCAGCTAATAATGTTGGCAACTAAAAACAACAACTGAATTTGTTCGTGAAAAAATAGAACATATGGGTTCTACCATGTCTACTAATGCTATGTGAATAAACATGCCAATTGTCAGAACAAATATCCATTGACGAGTATTTTCATCCGTTGATATAGCTGAACCCAAAGAAAAACCAAGAAAAACAGAGATGACAGACAAAAAATTCCATAACAATGCTCGACGATGTGAAAAACCCGAATGCAATAGAACAGTATAATCACCTGAACAAAATCATTTATCTCTTCGTTGAGATTAGTTTCTATTCAATTTACCTATTTCATGTCTTAGTCTGTAAAATGTTACGGCAATCGTTGTTGCTATACCAAGAAATATATTATGACTAAATGCAACATTGAGTGCTAATCCATTTGTGAAATTATGAATACTATCATCGAATAAAATCATCCAACCGGTCGATTTAATTGCTGAAACAAAATTATCATTCGGATATTTACGAAAAACAAAGCACATGTCTAATTTTAAAAAATATACTCGTTTTTTCAACAGTTGGCTCAGTGACATCGAGTTCATTGGGAAATTGTTCTGTAAAGATCTTCGATGGTAATGATATGTTTTCATTTTCAATACATGGATTGATATTATCTAAATTGAATTCCTTTCCATCAACGAATGGCGTACACGGTAAACTATTAGTGTTGAAGAAACTTTTTGCATTCGAATAAATCGACGGAGTTTGAATAGGTAGTTGTAAATGAGGATTAGGTTTTATTTGAGCATAATGATAATTATCAAGACTTTTATTGCAATAATCATGTGAATGTGAATGGGATAAACTCTAGAGAAATCCGTTTGAAAATTAATGATGAGTTTAAGTGAAATTTTTACAAGATTCTGTTTGTGATGTGCAAGCCAATGAAGAAAGACTTCTAATAGATAAAATAAATAAAGAACTAAAAAAAAAAATCATACAAAGATAAAGATTCTTGGTAAGATATACTAAAAACAGCTAAGCAAAGTTTCCATTGATAACTGGGGATAATCAGTGGATGATCGTGATGATGGTCGTGACCATGATCATGATCATGAGTATGAAGACCCATAATCTAAAATATTCTTTTAAAATACTCTGTTTGTGGGAAAATATTTTTGGAATATTTACAAATGGTATTAAATGAAACATCGCATCACCTAAGAGTGTGCCCACAGAAACCGAAGTAAGGAGATTCAATGTGTGTTCAAAAGATGTTTTATGAAGAATTGGAAGTATTAACAAACCAATAAATGATAATATTGAGACGATTAAAACTGCGATGATTCCGGGAATATGTTCTAAAATATAGTTTTCTTAAAATGAAAAACACATCAACAATGATAGATTAATTGAAAACGAACGTTGAAAACCACGAGTTTCTTTTTGATCATGATCATCACAGATTTTTCCTAGATAATGTTCAACAAAATGTTCATGACATTCACGTTTTAATTCATTTGCAGTAAAAGATTTTGGCGTATTAACTAAATTATTATTCTTATCAAGTAAACATAATTGATAAATATCATTCGAGTGCGAACACTATTCATACGAGTTCATTTATTTAATTCGTCAATCTTCAAAAACTTACTGAGACTGCACTTTCATTTGAAAATGATACCAAGAAAACAAGAATAAAACAACTGGCAACTTGAAAATTCATGTCTGGAACAAGTTTAGAAAAAAGTCAATGGATGTATCTCATGTAAACATTGATATATATATGTATGAAAAAGAAATACAGAATGATGATAAGGTTTTATTCATATTGAAAATGAATAATCGCAAGCATGCACATTCTCTCATGTTTCTATTCCGAACAAATCACGTCTCATAATGGACGAAAACAAAATTGTTCGGTGGGAATGATAAATTTTCTATTCAAAAATTAATTCGATTTTTTTCATTCGAACTTGAAACGATATTAATAAACAAGAACGAACGTTATGCAGAGGTGTGCTTAGTCTAGATAAGACATGTTCCTATGCCCTCTGAAGCTCTTAAGTTAGTCTTTTTTATCAGTGTCGACTTCGGATGAAATTCTCATAGACAAGAAAACTTTGTTCTTTCGATATTATTTCAATAATAATGGCAATTCGATTCGTTTTATTTATCGTCTGTATCAGATTATTACAACATGCTCATGCCTATGGCAGAGATGATTGGGAAGAAAAAGTATTTATTTATTTCTTATTTTGTTGATCATTATTATTATTCTTAGCGTGTACAACTTTTAGGGTTTTCATGGGTTGATTGTGGTGCTGCCACTGTTCCAGCTCACTTCAAAACAATTTCTGTTTCGCCGGACATAGTTATCTTTCCTGGTAAATTCTTATTTCAATGTTAATCACTATTTTAGAAAAATCTCTGTATTATTTAGGGAATATTACAGTCAGCACATTGTTCACTCTTGCAACTGCCTTACCAACTGATCTATCAGTATGTAGTTCGAATAATGTCGACGAAAATTTTCTATTGAGTTATTCTTTGTTTTCGTAGCTTTCGTTTTCGATTGCAAAAAAAATAGCCGGTTACTACATCAAAGTTCCATGTATCGATGGTTTTGGTTCATGTACTTTCGACAATATTTGCATTGACTGGGCTAAAAATTGTCCAAAATATTTCGCTCAATACGGTTTTCCATGTACCTGTCCAATTCCAGCTAACACATATACAATCGACAATGGCGTTTTCGATATTACACACAAATTTCCACCCGGTTCATCTGGCACCTATAGTATTATTGCTAATATTAATTCGACTAGTGCTGGCAATATTGTTTGCGTTAAAATCGGCGCTGATGCTGTCATCGGTTAAATAATTTTTTCGCGTATTTTTATATTTCGTTTTATTTTATAACATTTAATAATAAACAAAAATCACCATTTGAAAGCTACTCATTTCTTTCAAGAAAGAAACTTCTAAATAATGAAGTGTTTTAATGATAAAAATAGCCGATGTTGTTATTGTTGTGAGTGCAAGTAAGATAACAATAAATAAATATCTCTTGTGAGGGAAAAATTGTCTTATCTCGTTCTTTTTCTTTTGAGATGCTAACTAACACAAAACAAATTCATGTGAGACGAAATTAAAAATACTTTCAAATTTTTCTCAGTATAAAGACACATGTTTTACATAAATTTAAGTCGATTAAAAATACGCGTATTTTGGCCAATGATAACGAAAAACATGCAAACAAAAAGAAATTATTTGTTTTTTTTTCACCTAGATAATAAAAATAAGCAATGTTTTCTCTCCCCTCTTTCTATGTATACATGCGTAATTTTAAGAACTTGGCAAGAATTCTCTTATCTATTCTAATCTCACCAGAATTTATTGAGTATAAAAGCAGTGTTCTATCGCAATCATCTTCAGATACAATATTCTTGTATTTTAAAAATGGCCATTCGTATGCATTTACTCTTCAGCTGTGCTGCATTATGCATTTTAGTTTTACAAAATGCTAATGCAGCAAGTATCAATCCATTTTTGGAACAGGTGGTAAGTTGGAAATATTTGAAATTTATTAGTTTGTTCTAAAAAATATCAATTACATAGATGCCACGACTTAAAACCTTTTCGTGGAAAGATTGTGGAAGTGCTTCCGATCCGGCTCATATCGAATCAGTAGCTACTTCACCGGATCCAATTAAACTTCCAGGTAAAATTTTATTATTTATGAATATGAATAAAATTTCATTTTTCTTTTCTTTCTAAAAAAACAGGCAATCTTACAGTCAGCACAAAATTTACTCTTACAACAGGACAAGGAACTGATATTTCCGTATGCAAATTCAGATGTATATGAATAAAGAATCTATTTCTTTTTATTATATTTCTAGTTGGCAATCGTAATGGAAAAGAAAGTTGCCGGTTTCTTCGTCAAAATTCCATGTATTGAGCAGGTTGGTTCATGCACATACGGTGATATTTGTACTATCTGGGCTGAAAATTGCCCAAAATTCTTTTCTAAATTCGGCATTCCATGTAATTGTCCAATTCCAGCAAATACATACACAGTTGACGGTGCTGTTATTGATGTCACTACAGCACTGCCAGGAATCGCCGATGGAGATTATCGTATAACTGGCAACCTTGTTTCAGCCAGCTCTGGTCACATTGCTTGCATTCAAGTCATGGTTTCATTAAGTAAATAAGGAAGCGATTTTTTTTCGAACTTTCTTACATTTCTGTAATTCAATACTTTTATATAAAAAACAAACAAACAAATAAATAATATTTAAAAACTAAAATTATCCGAAAAGTTACACTTAAAAAGAAATTTTAATAAGGTCAAATAAAGATAAGAAAATAGAAATTCAAACAGAATAATTCTCGCACGAAAAGATAACCAGATCTCCTAAACATTTGCTTTTTCTTCTCGAATGTTTGAAATATTATCATTGATTATTATGCAAATAAAACAAAAAAAAGAAAACGACACACACACACATACATCTATACTGGGTGTGGCGAAAGTTTTGCAACATTTCTTATTTCACCTATATCTGGGCTGAAGTAAATGACACGATACTAATTTTACTTTCAAAAGATAGAGCATGAAAAACTGTACAAATAGTGGGAATAGTAGCGCTGTGTCCCATTTTAGTCAAAGAAATACAGGTATATAAAAGACGCTTCTGTTCTTCTTTACAATTTTGTACATGCAGTTCAAGTAGGGCTTTCGATAGTGCGTGTTTCTGGATAAATTCACCGCATCATCAGTCCTTAGTGCCGAGATAAATGTAAAACAAGAAAAATCATACAAAAGACAAGAAAACAGAGTAATTGTATTGACTATCTTCTATCGGTCTTCTAAAATGAAATTGTCTTCAAATACTGTCAAAAATC
>ERZ778020.875-NODE-875-length-35801-cov-41.444022_pt1 | contig 35801 bp, 30 predicted proteins | sample MGYA00375750_ERZ778020 | MGnify/ENA primary metagenome ERZ778020 (study PRJEB29350, sample SAMN05389818) | bioreactor metagenome | isolation source: Ammonium sulfate bioreactor | place: South Africa: University of Cape Town | collected 2014-03-17 ...
CCAGCCTGATTTGTGAATCGCTTTCGATTCCAACTGACAACCCGATGCTCTAGAATCAACAACTCGTCATGCCCGGCCTTGTCCCGGACATCCACGTCTTCTTGTTGCAATATTCTTTAAGACGTGGATGTCCGGCACAAGGCCGGGCATGACCGATTCTGGGTGTTTCCGTCAGAACGCAAATCGGACTAATCCGATCCAGATTCATACCTCGCTAGGGGCGATAAGCGCGGTCGCGTCGTCACACGCCGAGATAGCGTTGCAGGATTTCCGGCTGCGCCTTCAATTCCTTCGCCGGTCCTTCGTGGACGATGTGGCCATTGTTGACGATGTAGACCCGGTCGGACAGCGCCAGCGTTGCCGCGAGGTTCTGCTCGACGAGCAGGATGGTCTGGCCGGCGGCGGCGAGTTCGCGGCAGGCGTTGACCAGATCGCGGACGATGACCGGGGCGAGACCTTCGAACGGCTCGTCCAGCAGCACGATCTTGGGATCGCGGATCAGCGCGCGGGCGATCGCCAGCATTTGCTGTTCGCCGCCCGACAGGTCGGTGCCGCGGCTGCCGCGCCGTTCCTTCAGGCGTGGGAACATGGCGTAGATGCGATCCAGCGACCATTTGCTCTTGGCCGTCAGCCCGGCCAGCACCAGGTTCTCCTCGACATTGAGACTGCCGAAGACGCGCCGTTCTTCATGGACCAGTTGCATGCCGCGCTGGGCGATAGTGTAGCTCGGTTTGCCGGCGAGTTGTTCGCCGTCGAGCGTGATCGAGCCGGCGCGCGGCTTCACCACGCCCATCAGGCTTTTCAGCGTGGTGCTCTTGCCGGCGCCGTTGCGGCCGAGCAGCGCCACCACCTCGTTCTTCTCGACCTTGAGGCCGACGTCGAACAGGATGTGGGAGTCGCCGTAGTACGAGTTCAGTCCGTTGACTTCGAGCAAGCTCATTGTTCGAGCACTCCACCGAGATAGGCTTCCTGCACGATCGGGTTGCCTTTGATTTCTTCCGGGGTGCCTTCGACCAGAAGGCGGCCTTCCTGCAGCACGGTGACCTTTTCGACCAGTTCGAACAGCGCGTCCATGTCGTGATCAATGATGATCATGGTGCGGCCCTGGCTGATCGAGCGCAGCAGCTTGACGGTTTCAACACGCTCGCGCGGGCTCATGCCGGCAAGCGGCTCGTCGAGCAGCAGCAGGCTCGGCGAATTGGCCAGCGCCAGACCGATTTCGAGGCGGCGCTTCTCGCCGTAAGCGAGAACCGCGACCGGCGTATCGGCGCGTGCGGTCAGGTTCACCATCGCCAGCGTCTGATTGACCTGCTCGGTCACGCCCGGCACCTTGTCGATCCGCCGGAACATGTCCAGCTTGAACTTGCCGCGAACCGCCGCAAGCACCGCGATGGTCACGTTTTCGCGAACCGTCAGGTTGTTGAAAAGTTGGTTCACCTGATAGCTCTTGGTCAGACCGAGCTGGCAGACGTCGGTGACGCTCTGGCCGGTGATATCGTTGCCCTCGAACACAATCTTGCCGGACGTCGGCGGCACTTCGCAGGTCAGCATCTTGAAGAACGTCGACTTGCCGGCGCCGTTCGGTCCGATGATGCCGCGAAGCTCGCCGTGATTGACCGTGAAGTTGATGTCGCTGTTAGCGGTGAGGCCGCCATAGCGCTTGGTCAATCCGGTGGCTTGCAGGATCGGGCCTTGATAGCTGTCGCCCTTACGGGCACGCAGCGCCAGTTTCGGCGTGCTGGCCGTTGCGGATGCGGGCTCGAGTGTGCCGGCTGCGTCGGCCGCTTCCGCGGCCTCGGCGGCGGCTTCCAGCGCAGCCTTCTTGCCGGTCGCGAGGTCATAGAGATCGACGATGCCGCCGATGATGCCGCGCCGCAGGAAGCAGACCAGGATCACGAAGATCAAGCCGAGCACCAGCTTCCAGGCGGCGCCGAGGCCGAGAGCCGCTTGCAGGAAGTCCTGCAGGAACAGCCAGATCGCCGCGCCGAGCAGCGGACCGAACAGGGTGCCGGTACCGCCGATCGCGGTCTGCATCACCAGTTCCGCCGACGTATCGAACATGAAGGCGTCCGGCGGCATGAAGGCCTGCATGATTCCGAGCAGGCCGCCAGCGAAGCCAGCATAGGCGGCTGCGATCACGAACGACGTCAGCTTGTAGCCGTGGATGTTGTGACCCACCGCGGACGCGCGCAGCGGATTGTCGCGGATGGCGCGGAACACCGCGCCCACCGGCGAGCGAATGATGCGCAGCGCGATGACGATACCGATGAAGTACCAGAACGCCAGGAAGTTATAGAGCGACCAGCCGCTGGAGAACGACAAGTGAGCGAAGCCGAGATCGAACGAGGGGCTCGGCACGCCTGGCAGGCCGTTCTCGCCGCCGGTCCAGTCCGCAAGCGGATTGAACTCGACGAAGAAGAACACTTCGGCGATGGCCACCGTGATCATCGCGAAGTAGATGCCGGTCCGGCGCAGCGCGATCAGGCCGACCAGATAGCCGACCACGGCGGCGGCGATCATGCCGATGAACAGCGCGGTGACGACGTGCGGAAAGCCCGCCTGCGTCAGCAGGTAGGCCGCGACAAAGCCGCCGGTGCCGTACAGCGCGGATTGGCCGAACGACAGCAGCCCGGTAAAGCCGAACAGGATGTCGAAGCCGATACCGAACAGACCCCATACGAGAATGCGGTTGACGGTGTTCGGCGCGAAGCCGAGATGCGGCAGGATCAAGGGCGCGAGAATCAGGCCGATGGCCGTCAGCGTCTCGACGAGAAAGCGACGTTGGTTGATCATGATGAAACCGTTTCTATGCGCGGCTCTGCGAGCCCATCAACCCGTGCGGCCGCAGCACAAGCACCAGCGTCATCGCCGCGAACAGCATGACATAGGCGTAGCCGGGGTTGATCATTGAGGTGATGCTGATGATCTCGCCTGCGATCAGGCCGCCGATGATCGCGCCGGGGAACGAGCCGACGCCGCCGATCACGACCACCACGAAGGTCTGCACCAGAATGGCTTCGCCCATGTCGGGCGTCAGCGACACCACCGGCGCGTTGACGATGCCGGCAAAGCCCGCCGCCATTGCGCCGATGCCGAACACGATCATGAAAACGCGATAGACGTTGATACCGAGCGAGGCCACCATGACCGAGTCCTCGATACCGGCGCGGACGATCATGCCGATGCGGGTTTTGTACAGAATCAGGAAGAGGCCGAGCAGAGCCGCGGCAATGATTCCCACCAGTGCAAGTCGATAGGTCGGATAGAACATGAAGCCGAGCGAGGTGATGCCGGCCAGCACTTTCGGCGCAGGCACGGTCAACGACAAGCTGCCGAAGGTGAGACGCACGAGTTCGACCATGCACATGCCGATGCCGAACGTCACCAGCAACTGATCTTCGTCGGGGCGGCCGTAGAAGTGGCGAATGATCACCAGTTCCACAACAAGGCCGACCACCATCACGAAAAGCGATCCGAAGATGATCGCGACGATGAACGAATCCGTGTAGGTATACGCGACATATCCGGCATAGCCGCCGAGCATGAACATCGCGCCGTGCGCGAGGTTGAGGACGCCGAGCGTCCCGTAGATGATCGTCAGGCCGGATGAGATCAGCGCCAGCAGTGCGCCGAGCACCAGCCCGTTGAACATTTGCGATATGAAATTGCCCCAGTTGATCACCGTCGACCTCGCGCACGGAATGAAGGAGTAGCGCGTTTCCCGGCGAAAAGACCCTCGGATCTTGCCCAAGGGTGGAATTCGCACGCCGTGGAAACGCGGATCAGTTCTAAAATTTGGGCGCACGATCCGTCCGAATGGATCGTGCGCCTATCGGCGATCAGGTGTAGTCGCCGAGATTGCAGCCGAACGCGTCGGGCTTCTGCATCAAGCCGTCGCCGGGGACGATTTCGACGATGTCGTAGAAATCTTCCTTGTTCTTCATGTCGGCAGGCTTCTTGCCCTTGACGATGATGACCGGACGCACGCACTGGTGATCCTGCGGGCGGTAGTAAACGTCGCCGAGCAGCGATGGGATCTTCTCACCCTTCTCCCAGGTCTTGATGATGTCCGGCGGATAGAAGCTGCCGGTTTCCTCGACCATGCGAGCCCAGTGCACGAAGCTGACGTAGCCGTTCTGGGCGCCCCATTCCGGCTGGTAGCCGTACTTCTTGGAGAACGCTTCGTTGAACAGCTTGGCCAACGGATATTTGTCTTCGACCGTCCACCAGTAGTCGGTGGCGCAGTAGACGTCGGCGAGGAGGCCGCCGCCGACTTCGCGGGCAAGGAACGGGATCTGGTACGGCACCGCCAGCTTCATCTTGTCGAAGATGCCGAACTGCTTGGCCTGCTGGATCGACAGCACGGCGTCGTGACCCCAGTTGACGTTGATCAGCACTTCGGCGCCGGAGTTGGCGACGTTGAGCAGGTAGGACGAATAGTCCGGCGCGCCGAGCGGCGAGACCTGGTTGGTCACCGTGGTCCAGCCGGCGGTGGCGAGATAGTCCTGCATCGACTTGGTGACGGTGTGGCCGTAGGTGTAGTCCGGCGTCAGGTAGGCGGCCTTCTTGTTCTTGCCGAACGCCTTCACCAGCACCGGGCCGATCGCCGCGGCGGCGGTCTGGCCGAAGAAGTTCTGACGGAAGCCGTAACGCACGCAGTCCTTGCCGGTGGTGTCGTTGGAACCGGAGATGCCGGCGACGTAGAGCACCTTCTCGCGCTGCGCGAGCTTGTTGAGCGCGACCGCGACCGCCGACGAGGTCGAGCCGGTCATCAGCACCACCTTGTTCTCGGTGATGAAGCGCTGCTCCGCCTGCACGGCCTGGTTCGGTTTTGCCGCGGAGTCGGCGACCACAAGCTTCACTTCCTTGCCGAGGACGCCGCCCTTCTTGCTCTTCGGCGACATCTTCTGGACCAGTTCATGCCCTTCGTTGAGGTGCTGAACCGCCAGCTCCATGCCCTTGAGTTCGTCTTCGCCCTGCACGGCATAGGAGCCGGTGCGCGGCACGGCGGCGCCGATATAAATCGTATTGCCCGACGAGCCGGCCGGATAGGTTCCGATCGGCGGATGATCGGCGGCGTAAACCGGAATCGAGAAGCCGGGGATCAGCGTTCCGCCAACAAGGCCGGCGCCCGCTTGCAGCAGCGTGCGGCGCGACACCGCCGTCTTGAATTCCTGATCGCCTGTTAAGCGCTTTACCATGGGTTGTCCTCCGAAAATATCTTTGTTGACGTCAGCCGATTGCAGTCAGCTCGAAACCAGAACGTCAGAAATCATAGATCGGCGTTGCCACTTTGATTTCCGTGGTTCTTGGCTCCTTGGAGCCGTTCCGGGAGCTTTCTGTCAATTTCACTTTGGTCGAAATCGGAGCGCGCGGATATTAGAACAATGACTAATAAGACAGACGGATCAGGAATTTAATTCTCGCCCCTTGGAGCGGATGTGCAATTTCGGAAACGGTCGTGCGCCGCGAAGGCAGAACCCGAATTTCCGTCGTTGTGAGCACTCGGATCGGCGCTTTGCGCCGTCCGAGCACAGGCTCCGCGAAACAATCCAGTCTGTCTTCAAGAGTCTGGATTGCTTCGTCGCTTGCGCTCTTTGCAATGACGGGAATGAGGCTTTGACAAGCGCGTTACGTACGGGAGCGCACCCGCCGCAGCATTTGCTCGACGTGCGCGATCGGCGTTTCCGGCGTGATGCCGTGGCCGAGATTGAAGATCAATCGGCCATCGGCGTAGCTCGCCAGCACGTCGTCGACGGCGCGATCGAGCGTCTCGCCGCCGGCGATCAGCGCGAGCGGATCGAGATTGCCTTGCACCGCAACACGATTCTGCACGCGATCACGGATCAATGTCGGCTCCGCGGTCCAGTCGATGCTGACGGCATCGACGCCGGTTTGCGCCACATAGGACGGCAGTTGCGCGCCCGCGCCGCGCGGGAAGCCGATGATCTTCGCATCCGGAACAACCTTGCGGACGCCCTCGACGATGCGGCGCGTCGGCTCCACCGACCAGCGCTGGAATTCGCGCGGCGGCAGCACACCGGCCCAGGTGTCGAAGATCTGCAACGCGTTCGCGCCGGCGGCGAGTTGCTGGACGAGATAGCCGATCGAGGCGTCGACCAGCACGTCGATGATCCGCGCGAAGGCTTCGGGATGGCGATAGGCCAGCAGTCGCGCCGGCGCCTGATCCGGCGTGCCGCGCCCGGCGACCATGTAGGTCGCGACCGTCCATGGTGCGCCGCAAAAACCGATCAGCGCCACCGACGGATCGAGGTCGCGCCGCACCCGGCGCAGCGCCTCGTAGACCGGCGCAAGTTTCGTATCGTCGGCCTGCGCTGCGAGGGTCGCGATCAATTCCGGCGTATCGAGCGGATCAAGCCGCGGCCCTTCGCCGGCTTCAAAGCGGACCGAGCGGCCGAGCGCATGCGGAATCACCAGGATGTCGGAGAAGATGATCGCCGCATCGAACTGGAAACGGCGGATCGGTTGCAGCGTCACTTCGGCGGCGTAGTCCGGCGTGAAGCAGAGATCGAGGAAGCTGCCGGCTTTGGCGCGCAGCTCGCGATATTCCGGCAGGTAACGTCCGGCCTGCCGCATCATCCACACCGGCGGGACGTTTTGACGTTGGCCGCGCAGCACCTCCATGAAAGGTTGCGTCACGGTCGTTGCAGTCGAAGACGAATGTGCCAAGGCGGCGATCCTTGTGGCTCAGGGGAAAATAAGTGTCGGCGGTTACGCTAGCTCGCGTCGGTCGCGAGGCCGACCGCCCATAGCGCGAAGGCATAGACCACGGCAACCTCGTCGAGGCGGTCGAAGCGGCCTGAGGCGCCGCCATGGCCGGCGCCCATGTTGGTGCGCAACAGCACTGGCCCGCCGCCGTGCATGGTGGCGCGCAGCCTTGCGACCCACTTCGCCGGCTCCCAATAGGTGACGCGCGGATCGGTGAGCCCGCCCATCGCGAGGATCGCCGGATAGTCCTTCGCCGCGACATTCTCGTAAGGCGAATAGGACAGGATGGAGCGGAACGCCGCCTCGTCGGTGACCGGGTTGCCCCACTCCGGCCATTCCGGCGGCGTCAGCGGCAGCGTGTCGTCGCGCATGGTGTTGAGCACGTCGACGAATGGCACTTCGGCGACAATGCCGGCGAACAGATCGCCGGCGCGGTTGGCGACCGCGCCCATCAACATGCCGCCGGCGCTGCCGCCGTGGCCGACGATGCGCTTCGCTGAAGTATACTTCGCATCGATCAGCGCGCGGGCGCTCGCGGCGAAATCGTCGAAGGTGTTCGGCTTCTTCTCGCGCTTGCCGTCGAGATACCAGCCCCAGCCTTTGTCGGAGCCGCCGCGAATGTGTGCGATGGCGTAGACGAAGCCGCGATCCACCAGCGACAGCCGGTTGGTCGAGAACGAGGCCGGGATGGCGTGGCCGTAAGAACCGTAGCCGTACAGCAACAGCGGCGCGCTGCCGTCGAGCTTTGTCTCCTTCCGATGCAGCAGCGACACCGGCACCTGCGCACCGTCCTGCGCGGTCGCCATGATGCGCGTGGTGACGTAGTCGGCCGGATTATGTCCCGAGGGCACGTCCTGCCGCTTGCGCAGCACGCGCTTGCGGCTGACCATGTCGTAGTCGTAGACCTCCGATGGCGTCGTCATCGACGAATAGGAGAAGCGCAGGTTGGTGGTGTCGAACTCGTAGCCGCCATGGGTGTCGAGCGAATAGGCGGCTTCGTCGAAGGCGATGCTGTGTTCGCTGCCGTCGGTGAGGTCGCGGATGACGATGCTCGGCAACGCATTGGCGCGTTCCAGCCGCACCAGATGGCGCGAATATAACTCGAAGTCGATCAGGTAGACGCCCGGACGATACGGAATCAGATCGCGCCAGTTGTCCCGCGACGGCGACGCCAGCGGTGCGGTGACGATCTTGAAGTCAATGGCGTCGTCGGCATTGGTGAGGATGAATAGTTCCTCGCCGCGGTCGCCGAGGGAATATTGCACGCCATCCTCGCGCGCCGCGACCAGCCGGGGCGGCGCGTCGGGATTGGCGAGATCGAGCAGCCATTGCTCCGACGTTTCATGATCACCTCCGGCGATCACGCCGAAGCGGCCGCTGGCGCTCTCGTGGATGTGGGTGAACCAGCCGGTATCCTTCTCCTCGTAGACGAGTTTGTCGTCCGCCTGCTTGGTGCCGAGCCGATGCAGGAAAACCTGCATCGGCCGGTGGTTGTCGTCGAGCTTGACGTAGAAGAAGGAACGCGAGTCCTTGCACCACACTACGCCGCCATCGGTCTGCTCAAGGATGTCGGGGAGATCTTCTCCAGTCGCCCAGTCGCGCACGCGGATGGTGAAGTATTCCGAGCCGCGCGTGTCGGCGCTCCAGGCTTCGAGCTTGTGATCCCAGCAATGGCTGGCGTCGCCGAAGTTGAAGTAATCGGTATCCTTCGCCAGCGCGTCGCCGTCGAGGATGGTTTCCTCATGGCCGCCGTCGCGCGGCGTGCGGACGAAGATCGCGTGCTGGCCGCCCTCGCGATATTTGCGGAAATAGGCGAACGGCCCGTCCTTCGACGGCACGCTGGAATCGTCTTCCTTGATACGGCCGCGCATTTCGCTGACGAGGCGACGCTGCAGGCTATTCGTGCCGCCGAGCACGCTTTCGGTATAGACGTTCTCGGCCTCGAGATAAGTGCGGATATCGGCGGGCAGCACGGTGGGGTCGTGCAGCACCTCTTGCCAGTTGTCGGCTTTCAGCCAGGCGTAGTTATCGGTCAGCGTCGTGCCGTGCAGCGTGAAGGATTGCGGCCGCTTGTCGGCGACGGGAGCTTTGGTCGTGGTGTCGGTCATCGGATGCATTTACCTGTTCATGCGCTCACGGCGTCGGCCAGCGAACGGATCGCGGCGGCGGTGCCGCCTTCGCCGTGCGGAATGCGCAGCGCGCGCAACGCCATCTCCACCACGCCGAGCGTGCCGAGAATCATCGGCGCGTTGACGTGGCCCATATGCGCGATGCGGAACGCCTTGCCGGAGAGATCGCCGATGCCGGTGCCGAGCACCACTCCACATTTACCCTTACAACAAGCCTGCAATGCGACCGGATCGTAACCGCTGTTGACGCGAACGGTGCTGACGGTGTCGGATCGCTCGGTTGCATCGAGAATATTGAACTCCAGCACATCGCCCTGCGCCCAGGTTTCAACCGCGCTGCGCACCGCACGCGCCAGCAGGCGATGCCGCGTGAACGACGCCTCAAGGCCTTCCGCCGACAGCATGTCGAGCGCCTTGCGCAGTGCGAACAACAGATGCACCGGCGCGGTGCCGGCATATTTGTGATAGTGCTCGAGCCCCTCGCGCGCGGTCCAATCCCAATAGGGCGTGCGCAAGCCGGCGTGACAATGCCGCTCGCGCGCGCGATCGTTGGCGGCGACGAAGGCGAGGCCGGGCGGCGTCATCAGGCCCTTCTGCGAGCCCGACATCGCGACGTCGACGCCCCACGCGTCCATCTCGAACGGCATGCAGCCGAGCGAAGCGACGGTATCGACCATGAACAGCGCGTCGTGGCCGGCGGCCTTGATGGCACGACCAATGGCGGCGATGTCGTTGACGACGCCGGACGCGGTATCGACCTGCACCACGAGGACGGCCTTGATCGTGCGTTGCGTGTCCTGCCGCAGCCGGGCCTCGACTTCGGCGGGCCGCACCGCGCGGCGCAGGTCACCCTTCAGCACTTCGACGTCGACGCCGGTTGCGGCGGCGGCATCGCCCCAGCCGATGGCGAAGCGGCCGCTTTCCAGCACCAGGATCTTGTCGCCGCGCGACAGCGTGTTGCTCAGCGTCGCTTCCCACGCGCCATGACCGTTGGCGATATAGATGTAAGTTCGCCCGGCGGTGCGGAACAGCCGCTTGAGATCGCCGAGCAGGCCATCGGTGAGTTGCACCATCTCGTCGGAATAGATGTCCAGCGCCGGGCGATGCATCGCCTGCAGCACCTCGTCGGGCATCGTGGTGGGGCCGGGGATGGCGAGAAATTCCCGCCCCGCGCGAACGACCATCGTGGGACTTCCTTGTTGTTCTTTGCAGTCTGTCTTGCTTGGCACGGCAGGCCCGCGAATTAAAGCCTTTCCGGTGAATGCCCGATATCGGGCCGGAACATGGGCATGGCGGGTGGTTGGCAGGCCGTTGAAGAATGCCGGATGCTACGTTCGGTTTTCTTCTCTGTTGTGTCCCGGGCGCGATGCAGCGTGCCAAAAGCGCGTTTACGCGCGTCTTTGACGCGCTATGGCTTCGCAGACCCGGGACCGTCTCAGGCGCTGAGGTTGAAATGGCCCCGGCTCTGCGGAGCGGCATTTCATGCCGCACCGCGTCCGGGGTACACAACGTTTTTCAATCATCAGCAGAAACTCTCTCGTCGGCCACGCGTCGCTATTTCCGCAGCGTCTGGGCAGCCGCCTGCCAGATCTGGTCCTTGAGCTGGATGGCGAGCGGACTGACGATATCGATGACCGGCGTGGCGTTTTTCCGGCAGTTCTCGACAAGCCGCAGCACCCAGACTTCGCCGTCGGTGTAGTAGGGATCGCCGCCGCCGTTGCGGCCGGCGAGCGTCGGGCCGACGCCGGTGACCTGATATTTCGCCATCACCATGCTGGCGGCTTCAAGATCGGTCGCAAGCGTCGCGCGCTCGGCATCGATATCCGGCGCGATGTGGTGGGTGACGGCGCCGGTGTAGCGGCTGACGCCGACGCCGCGGTCGAACGCCGCATCGCCGAGCCAGACCGGACGATCCTCCGCGCCACGCTCCAGCACGCGCCAGAACCGGACGTGGTGGCGTTGATCGGCGCTGTCGCCCACCTGTTTCTCGAAGGCCAGATCCTCGCGGCGGCCGAGGTAATAAAGGTTGCTCACCGGCGCTTCGCGATAAGGACGGCGGAAGATCACGCTGCCGGCAATGCCGATGCTGGAGCGGATCGAGATCGGCGCGGCAGGCGACCAGCCGGCTTCTTTCATGGCGCAGGCGATGTCTTCGCGCGAGCCGATCAGGCCGACATTGATCGGATCGCCGGGAATACCTTGCCCGGTGCGCGTCACCATCGGCAGGCCGGCGAGGCCTTTCTGATGTTCGTAATGCGTCCACAGGATCGGCAGCAGCATGTAGGCGATCAGCCCGTAGAGGCTGAGCAGCACCAACGACAACAATACAGTCTGCCGCACGCGGCGATGCTTGCGTCGCGTCCGCGAAACACTATCGTTGTCATCAGGGGCGATCAGTTTGCCAGCCCGTTGTTGCGTGCTACGATGCTCTCATGGAGGCGCGACGCTGTCACCGCCGTGTTTCGCGGCAGCCGGCGGCTTCGGCATCCTCTACCGAACAGAACCAGCGCGTGCCCTTGCTCACCTTCATCTTGATCTGGGCATACCAGCGGCTGGTCGGAAGATGGTAGATGCACTGACCTGAAGTATTGACGTTGCCCTTGATGCGACAGGCGGGCGATGGCGGCAGCGGCCCGGACGCCGATGCCAGCAAGAGACGGCGCACATTCTCCTTCGGCTTGGCCGCGCCGAGGATCGGCGCGTGCTTCTTGCGGACGCGCCAATCCGCCGGCGCGAAGAACGCGCCCTGCCACAGGCCGGCATTGGCGGCCTGCGCCTGCTTCTGCTCGGCGTCGTAGGTGTGCGCGCCGCGAAACGCCAGCGCCCAGCCGTTGCTCACCAGCCACTTGTGAATGTCTTCGCCGTCGACGGTACATTTCGCCAGCGTGCGCGCGCGGCGGTCGAGCCGCATCAGGTGGCACGTCCACGGTTTGTTGCCGACGAAACCCGCCAATGCGTCATGCGCGGCGATGCCGCACTTCCATGGTGCGCCCTTGGCATCGAGGCACAGTTGCTGAAGCGCGGGCGCATCGATTCCGGCGAGCTTGATGCGGATGTTGTTGATGCTGATCTGATCGGCGGTCTGGATCTTCGGGACGCCGGTGATGTCGGCCGCGCGCGCGGTGACGGCCGATGCGATCAGCGCCAGCATCGCTGTGGCGAAGGAAATCGATTTGAACATCAACAAGATTCGCTCGCAGAGGTCATGCTGCGTCATTTTGTCGGCCATCGCACGGTCGTGCAAGTCGCAGGGTTAGCTTGCGATATTGGAATCGCTCACGAGATCGTCATCGCGCGCCGTGCCAGCGCGAGACCCATCAGCACGAAGGCCGAGGTGACTTCCGGCCCGCCGACCAGGATGCGCGTCGGCGTTTTCATCTTGTTCCATTCATAAGCCTTGAACGGGCCGCGACGACCACCTTCGCCACGCCCGCGAATGATCACATGAAGCGGAGCCGCCAACGCCGCGCGCTCCGCGCCGAGATGGCCGAGCGCGATCAGCGCCAGTGCTGCGTCGAACGGATTCATCTCGTGGGCGATCAGATCGTCGCGTACATAAGCGAGGACCTTCTCGCGAATGAAGGCAAACGCATCGTCGGGATCGATGGCGCGGCGCGCGGGGTCCGGCAGCGCCATGAAGGCCGCGTAGCAGCGGCCGAAATAGGCGCAATACAGTTCCGGCAGGTAATAGATGTGCGAGCGCGGATCGGCGAACGCGCCGCTTTCCGCCAGCCGCCGCTGAAACGCGACGATGCCGTGGATCACCGCAAGCCGCGACGGCGTCTCGACGATCTTCCAGCGCGCGCAGTTGCGGAAGGAGACTTCGAGCACGTCGAGATTAAGCGTCGGATCGAGATCGTTGCCGTAGGGCCGGTCGCCATTGAGATTGTCGATCCATGTCACGATGCCGCCGCGATAATCGACGTGATCGTTCAGCGGCACGGTGACCTGCGGTTCGTTGGCGCCGTGCGTCACTTGATAACCGGCGTAAAAATCCACCAGCGGCTGGTCGAGCAGCGGATCGCTGCGGCCCGCCTGCAACGCCGCCGAGAACGAGCAGGCGGTGGTGTCGCAATCCGGCACGTAGATGCCGAAACCGAGGTCCTGCTTGATCTGCGCGAAGAAGCGACTGAAGCGCGGATGCGGCGCCGGCGCCAGCGCGGTGATGACGTCGAAGGTGTTACCGTCGCGTCCGTGCACGGTTTCGCGGCTCGGCCCGAGGCAGAACGCGGCCATCGCGTCGATCGCCGCGCGCGCCGGGACGCGCTCATCCGGCAAAGCCAGATCGGTTTCGAGGTAGCTCAGCAGTGCCTCGATGAAGAACGCATCGTAATAGGCCGAGCGATGGCGGATCTGCACCGGCTCCCACATCGGTTCGGCGATGCCGGTCCATGGCGGATTGATCAACTGCGCCGCTGGTGAGCGCGCGATGAACACGCGCGCCAGATTGAACAGCAGCGTCGAATTCTTGTAGCCGCGCGCGTCGAGGCCGGTCAGCGCCGCGAGAAAATCGGCGCCGCGCACATCCGGGTCGCCGATCAGGTTGAAGGCGGCATAGGTCGGCAGAAAGCCGTTTCTCGCGTAGGAGCGTAGCAGATGCTGGCCGCAGGCGCGGATCGTCGCGTCGATCTCGCTCATCGAAGGCGCATCGCGCGGCGCGGCAAGCGGCTTCGGCCGCGGGTGCGAGAGCCGCAATGTGTCGACCAGTTCGGCCACCGGCTGGCCGACCGCGGCCCAGTCAGGCTCGCTGTCGTCGCGGGCGCGGGTCAGCGCCGCGCGCAGCGCCGCGAGGCGGTCTCTATCGCGCAGTTCGGGCAGCCCCGCGCGCCGCAGCAGCGGCCGCAGCGCCGGATTGCCCAGCGCCGTGCGATAGAACTTGGCGAGATGCGCATCGCCGGGCGGCTGGCTGCCGCCTGTGCCGCGCAGCAGCGGATCGCAGACGTCGTAGAGGGAAGGGCCTTCCTTGCTGGCCGTGAGCGCGCGGAAGGTGGCGCCGGCGAAATACCGCACATCCGTCAATGGTGTTCCGCCCCCGCTTCCCTGCCGAACGCGCGGGCGTGGGTCGCCCGGATCGCTCGCTGGCTGTCCGAGGCTGTCATGAAGCAGGCGGCATTTCAAATGTGATGTCCATCACTGTGGAGAAACGCGGCCGGCATCTGAAAGAGATGGTAACGCTTTGTTATACTGCAGTGCCGCAAATCGAGCACAATTGAACGTCAAGACCTCCGCGATCCACATACCGATGCGAGTACTGGCGCGTTATGGCGACGCGACGGATGACGACGGGACCCTGTACGGCCATGAAAATACGGAACTTTCGCGTATCGCGCCGGACAGCCACCCTGTTCGCGGTCATGGTCGGAACCCTGTCGCTGGCAATCGGCGCCCATGCCGCTTTGTACAAGCGCGCCGCCGATGTCACCAAGGTTGCTGCGACCGCCCCGGCCAGCACGAACGGCCCCGCCAAGGTCGCGCTGGTGATCGGCAACAGCCTTTATCCCGACGCCAACGCCCCGCTGGTCCAGCCGGCCAACGATGCCCGCGCTCTGGCCGCGACCTTGCAGCGCGACGGATTCGAGGTCGAAACAATTGAAAATGCTGGCAAAAGCGAAATGCGCGGTGCCGTCGAGCGACTCAAGGCCAAGATCCGGCCGGACTCGGTGGCGATGCTGTTCTTCGCCGGCTTTGGCGTGCAGGTCGGGCGCGAGAGTTACATGATACCGGTCGATGCCGCGATCTGGAAGGCGTCGGACGTTCGCCGCGACGGCACCAGCATCGAATCTGTGCTGGCGGCGATGAAGGAGCGTGGCGCCCGCGCCAAGCTGGTGGTGGTCGATGCCTCGCGCCGCAATCCGTATGAGCGTCGCTTCCGGTCCTATTCCCATGGCCTGGCGCCGATCAACGCGCCGGACAACGCGCTGGTGCTGTCCTCGGCGGCCCCGGGTCAGGTGGTCGATGACGGCGACGGCCAGAATAGCCTCGTGGTCGCGGAACTGCTGAACAACCTGAAGTCGCCCACCGCCGACGCCGCGACGGTTTTCAACAAGACCCGTGCAGCGGTGTCGCAGGCCTCGAACGGCAAGCAGGTCCCGTCGGTATCATCCTCGCTGCTCGACGAGGTGCATTTCGGCGACAAGACGCCGGCCAGTTTGGCGAAAGCCGGAAGCTGAGTTCGCTCGTCTGCGAACACGGAATCACTGAAGATCGGCTTGTGTCCCGGATGCGATACCACGCGAAGCGGTGCTTCGCTGATCCGGGACCGTCACGCGGAACGCCGTCGATGCGGTCCCGGCTCTGCGGCGCCATAGCGCGTCGAAGACGCGCGTGAACGCGCTTTTGGTACGCTGCACCGCGTCCGGGACGCACGGGCTTCCGTATTTCCCAAAAACGGCAAGGTTCTATTTCTTCGCGGCGTCGGCCATGATCGGCCGCACCGGATCGCCCTCGCGCAGCAAAGCGCCGGCGCGCGCCACCACCGTCTCGCCCTCCGACAGGCCTTCGCGGATTTCGACCCGCCCGCCGGACATCAGGCCGGTCTCGACCCGCCGGGTCTCCACCCGGTCGCGCCGCACCACCTGCACCACGGTGCCGGCGCTGCTGTAGAGGATCGCGGTCAGCGGCACCGAAACGCCGCAGCTTTCCCCGGTCTTGATCGAGGCCCGCCCCGACGCGTTGACCAGCAGGGGGCGCTTGGTCGTAATGGCGATGAAAGCCATGCCGAGCTGGCTGTTGGGATCGACGGTGGCGCCGATCTGCCGCACCTTGCCTTGCAGATCGTCGATCCCGCTGATCCGGATGGTGGCGGGCTGGTCGGCCTTGAGCTTGGCAAGGTCGCGGGTCGACACCCGTAACGCGAGGTCGAACTCGTTGCCGGTGATGATGTTGAACAGCGCTTCGCCCTTGCCGGAGGCGACGGCGCCGACCACGGCGGTCGATGCGCTGACCAGTCCGGCGGCCGGCGCTTGAACGGTAATCGCGCTACTTTCGGACTGGCCGATCCTGGCCAGCGCTTGTCCGGCAGTAACGGTCTGTCCGATATCGACCAGCACCTCCTGCACCTTCAGGCCGGGGCGATCCGGGCGCACCGCGATCTCCTCGCGCGGAATCAGCAGGCCGAACGCATCGACGACATCGGAGAAGCACGACTTCGCCGTCGTCAGGACGGTTACCGCCGCGGCGTTGCTGGGAGGCGTGCCGGCGGCAGGAACGGACTGCGGCAAGGCGCACATCGCCACGGCTGCAAGCAGCGCCCGAGCCGGACGTTCAAACCGGCGCCGAAACGAGAACAGCGCGGCAATGCGTTTCATCAAAGGAATTCCGATTGGTGATCGTCACTGGACGGAGATTATTGAAGCGGCACGTCAGCGCCAAGGGGCGGTTTAACGGTGCATTGAACAGCCGGTACGGTCAGGTCGCAGCGGACGCTAACGGCCGAACAACTGCTTGAGGATGCCGTATTGCTGCGATCGGCCCAACCCTTGCCGGCGCGACCGAATGTCTCCAGCAATGTAGGAATAGCGCAAAAGGGCTGCAAACCTGTGTGACCTGTGACACACTTGCGCAATCCGCAAACGACATAGCCGTCCGGGCTTGCGTCGGAACAGGAGAGCAATGAGCAAACAGGCTGAGTTCGCGGTCATTCTCAAGATGAATCCGATGTTCGCCGAACTGGACGCAGCCGAGTTGCAGCGCATCTCGAGTCTTTGCCATACGCAGCAGCTCGCGGCGGGCGAGGTGCTGTTCCAGAAGGGCGACCAGGGCGACGCGCTGTTCGGCGTGCGGCGCGGGCAGATCCGCATCGAGACCGGCACGTCCGATGGTGCGCGGCTGACCTTGAATTTCCTGGGCCCCGGCGATCTGTTCGGCGAGGTCGCGGTGCTCGACGGCCAAAGCCGCACGGCGGACGCCACCGCCGGCGAGCCCACCAAGCTGTTTGTGCTGCGCCGCGAGGATTTCCTCGCGCATCTGGAGCGCGAGCCGCGCGTCGCAATCAAGCTGATCGAATTGCTGTGCCAGCGCATCCGCTGGATGAGCGAGCGCATGGAGGAATCGGTGTCGCAGCCGCTGCCGGTGCGGCTGGCGCGGCGGCTCTGCGCGCTGGCGTCGGATTTCGGCGCTGAAGTTCACATCTCGCAGGAACAACTCGGCGTGTTCGTCGGCGCGGCACGCGAGAGCGTCAACCGTCAATTGCAGCAATGGCGCAAGGACGGCATTCTGGACCTGCAACGCGGCCGCGTGCTGCTGCTCAACATGACGAAGCTGTCGGCGGTGGCGCGGAACGATTAGCGACGGGATGTTGCCGTATCCCCACGCATGGCGTCGTCCCCGCCTGCGCGGGGACGACGATTTTCGTGTTGCAAATCCGCACGAAAAGGGATGATCCCATCCCGGCGCTTGCGCGTTCGCTTACGTCGCCTGCTTATGTTCAACCGCCGGCGGTTCGTCTTCATGAGCGTCGTTCGATGAGATCACCTTGCGGCCGAGGCGGGCGAAGAACTGGCCGACATCGTCCATCATCAGGAACATCGCCGGCACGAAGATCAGTGACAACAGCGTCGAGAAGATCAGGCCGCCGATCACCGCCAGCGCCATCGGCGAGCGGAATTCGCCGCCGGCGCCGAACGCCAGCGCGCTCGGCACCATGCCGGCGGCCATCGCGATGGTTGTCATCACGATGGGGCGGGCGCGCTTCTGCCCGGCGTCGATGATGGCGACATCGCGCGCCATGCCGGCGCGGATCGATTCGATGGCGAATTCCACCAGCATGATGGCGTTCTTGGTGACGATGCCCATCAGCATCAGGATGCCGATCCACACCGGCGTCGTCAGTTGCTTGCCGGTGAGCAGCAGCGCCATGATCGCGCCGCCGATCGAGAGCGGCAACGAGAACAGGATGGTGATCGGCTGCAGGAAGGTGCCGAACAACAGCACCAGCACCGCATAGACCATCATCAATCCGGCGCTGATCGCGGTGGCGAATCCGGCCGAGAGTTCGTTGAGGCTCTCGGCGTCACCGGACTGGTTGACGCGGACGTTCTTCGGCAGGCTCTTCATCACCGGCAGTTCGTAGATCGCCTTCAATGCGTCGCCGAGCGCGGCGGTGCCGACGAGATCGGCGGCGACCGTGGCCTGCCGCTCGCGGTCGTAGCGGTTGATGCTGGTCGGTCCCTGATCGAGTGTCACGTCGGCGACGACGGAGAGCGGCACGCCGCCGCGGCCGCCGCCGATCGGCACCCGCAACTGTTCGAGCACGCCCAGGTCGCCGCGCGCGCTGTCCTCGAGTTGCACGCGGATCGGCACCTGGCGGTCGCCGGCGTCGAACTTGGCGAGCGCCGGGCCGACATCGCCGATGGTGGCGACGCGGATGGTTTCCGACAGGCTTTCGGTGGAGACGCCGAGCCGTGCGGCGAGATCGGCGCGCGGCTGGATGCGCAGTTCGGGACGATCCAGCGCGGTTTCCGAGATCACGTTGGCGATCAGCGGAATCCGCTTCATCTGGTTGGCGAGTTCGCTGGCGACATTGGCCACGATGTTGCTATCGCTGCCAGTCACCACCAGCGAAATGGCGCGCAAGCCGTTCTCGTCGAGGAACCAGTAGCGGATATCGGGAACGCTCTCCAGTTCCTTGCCGATCGAGAGTTCAAGCTCGCGCTGGCTGACCTTGCGGTCGCCCTTCGGCGTGTAGTTGATGATCAGCGCGGCGCGGCGGACTTCGTAGGTGCCGGGCGGGATGTGGCCGCCGTCGACGAACACGCTCTTCACCTCCGGCCGCTTGCGCAGCCGCGCCACGATGTCTTCGGTCACCTTCTCGGTGAAGGCGAGTTGCGAGCCCGGCGGCAATTCCATCGCGAGCAGCGAACGCGCGGTGTCCTGCGCCGGCAGGAAGCCTTGCGGCAAGAGATGAATGCTCCAGATCGAGGCGGCGAACACCGCGAAGCCGAAGATCACGGTGAGGATGTAGTGCTTCACCGACCACGTCACGAGCCGCGTATAGTTGCGCAGCACGCGGCCCGGCGGCGGGTCTTCATGGTCGTGGTGCTTGAGGAAGTAGGCGGCGAGCACCGGCGTCACGAAGCGCGCGGCGAGCAGCGAGAAGAACACCTGCACCGACACCGTGATGCCGAACTGCTTGAAGAACTGCCCGGCGATGCCGGACATGAAGCTCGCGGGCGCGAAGATCGCAATGATGGTGAGGCTGATGGCGATCACCGCGAGGCCGATTTCGTCGGCGGCTTCCAGCGCCGCGCGATAGGGTGATTTGCCCATGCGCATGTGGCGCACGATGTTCTCGATCTCGACGATGGCGTCATCGACCAGAATGCCGGTCGACAGCGTGATGGCGAGGAACGACACGAGATTCAGCGAGAATCCCAGCACGTCCATCGCCCAGAACGCCGGGAAGATCGACAGCGGCAGCGAGATCGCGGCGATGATGGTGGCGCGGATGTCGCGCAGGAACAGGAACACCACGATCACCGCGAGGATCGCGCCTTCGAACAGCGTCGAGATCGCGGCCTCGTAGTTGCCCTTGGTGAAATCGACCGACGTGTCGATCAGCTTGAGATCGACGTCGGGATATGCCGCCTTCAGCGCCTCGATGCGCTTCTCCACGGCGGCGGCGACGACGACGTCGCTGGCGCCCTTGGAGCGCTTGATGCCGAGCGCCACCACCGGCTCGCCGTTGAAGCGCGCGAAGGTGCGGCGGTCGGCGATGGTGTCGGTGACGGTGCCGAGATCGTCGAGGCGCAGTTCGCCGCCGGCCGGCAGGCTGATCATGGTGCCGGCGAGGTCCTGCAGCGTCTTGGCGCCGGCGAGCGTGCGGATCGCCTGATCGTTCTTGCCGATCTCGGCGCGGCCGCCGGCGAGGTCGACGTTGGTGCCGCGCAAACGGCGGCTGACATCGAGCGCGGTGAGCCCCGCGGCCTGCAGGCGGTCGGGATCGAGCGACACCAGAATCTCGCGCTCGACGCCGCCGATGCGCTCGACCTGCGCCACGCCGCGCACGCCCTGCAGCGCGCGCTTCACCACGTCGTCGACGAAGTAGGACAGTTGCTCCGGCGTCTTGCCCGGCGAGATCGCGGCATAGGTGACGATCGGCAGGCCGATGACGTCGACGCGCTGGATCAGCGGCTCGTTGACGTTCTGCGGCAGGTTGGCGCGCACCCGCGTCACCGCGTCCTTGATGTCGTTGAGTGCGCGGTCGGTGTTGGTTTCCAGCGCGAACTGGATGGTGGTCACCGACAGGCCGTCGGTGATCGACGATGCGATATGCCGCACGCCCTCGACGCCGGAAACACCGTCTTCAATCGTCTTGGTGACCTGCGCTTCCAGTTCGGCGGGCGCTGCGCCGAACTGCGACACCGCGACCGAGATCACCGGAATGTCGGCGGCGGGCAGCCGCGTCACCGCCAGCTTGGTGAAGCTGATCCAGCCCAGCGCCAAGAGGATGATGGAGAACACCACCGACGGCAGCGGGTGGCGGATCGACCAGGCCGAGATATTCAGTGCCATTTAGCGGCCTCGCAGGCGATCGGGATCGTCGTTGAAGATGGGTTTGACGCGGTCGCCGTCGTGCAGCGAGGTGCCGGCGTCGGCGACCACGATCTCGTCGGTCTTGAGGCCCTCGAGAATTTCCACGCTGGTGTCGGAGTTGAGGCCGATGCGCACCCGCCGCGTCTCGATGACGTCGCCGGCGACGACCTGAATCGTCGAATGGTCCACCGCCGAGCGCGGGATCGAGACGCCGCAGCTTCGCTTGGCGTCGATGTTGACGCGGGCGAACAGGCCAACCCGCAGCGGCGCGTTGCCGGTCAGCGCTACGCGAACATGGCCGAGCTGGGTGCGCTGGTCGATCTGCGGATCGATCCGGCGGATGCGGCCGGCGAGGTCGGGCTGGCCGTCGCGGCTGATGCGGGCGGTGGCGCCGACGCTCAGCTTCGGCATATGGAGGCCCGGCACCTCGACGTCGAATTCGAGGACGTTATCGATGGCGATGCGAAACATCGGCTCGGCCTGCGGCGAGGCCGGCGCGCCGATCATCGTGTGCACCTTGGTGATCAGCCCGGCAGCCGGCGCCCGCAGCGTGATGGGGCTGCGCGAATTGCCGGCCGGCGACGGCGTCAGCTTCGCCAGCTCCTGGTTGGCGGTGACGACATCGCCCTCGTGCACGAACAGATCGGTGACCTTCGAGCCTTCGTTGTCGACATTCACCACGGCTTCCTGCTTCGGCACCACGAAGCCGGTGACGCGGATCATGTCGGAGAAGCAGGCATGCCTGGCCTTCACCACGCTGACGCTGACGCCGTTGTTGTTGGTCCCCTCGGCGGCACGGAGCGGGGAGATCGCGACGCCGCCGAGCAGCGCGGCGAGCGCGAAGACGCGGAGCACGGCCGATCGCCGCCGTGGCGCTATGGCTATGTCGGGCGCCACGGGCGCCTGACGGTTGGGCTCGATCATGAACGGCGTCGCCTGTCGATGAGATGAATCCGTGAGGTGGTGCAGGGCGGTCGCTGTGACAACGCTATTTCGACGCCGTCTTGTTCTGCATGTTGACGACCTGCACACGCCGGTTGGCAGCGTCCAACGGGACGTCCGGCTTTTTCAGCCGGGTTTTGCCATAGCCGACCGTGACGAGATCGTTGCCCGCAATCCCGAACTTCTCGACGAGGTAGCGCTTGACCGCGTCGGCGCGGCGTTCGGACAGGGTCTGGTTGTAGGGCTCAGTGCCGGAGGCGTCGGTGTAGCCCGCGAGCAGGAAGGTCGAGCCCCTGAGATCAGGATTGGTGAGCGCGCGTCCCAGCGCATCGACCGCCGATCTGGCTCGCGCGCCGATGGTCGCCGAGTTGTAGTCGAAGTTGATTTCGAGATCGATGCTCTGCCGCTGGTCGGCGATGGTGGCGATCTGCTCGCGTTCGCCCATGGACAGCGAGCGCGTGGCGCGGTTGCGCACGGTATCGATGAAGCGGGCGTCGACCGGGTTCGTCGTGGCTTCCGGCGGCGTCATCGACAGGCCGCGCGTCAGGTGCCCCTTCGGCGTCAGTGCTTGCAGGATCTGTCCCTCGGTGACCTCGCCGGCGATGGCGGCGCCACCGGTCATCGCGGCCAGCGCGCCGATGATCAGCAGCGAACGGAGCGTGTTCCGTTTCGATGCGATTGCCATGATGAATTTCCTCCGCTGCGAAAAACGACGTTGGTTGGACCAACGATGGAAAAATTGTCCGGAGTACGTCCGGCACCAGCGTTTCGGTCCCGCAATATCAAACTCAGTTCACGCCGTAGCCGGCAAACTCCTTGGCGATGTTCGGATCCATCGCCTTGGCGTTGGTGACGTCGCGTTCGCCGGCGGCCGTTGCGCCGCTGCGCTGCTTGGCGAGGCCGCGGCCGTAAAGCGAGGAGGTCAGCCGCGGGTTGATGTGCAGGGCGGCGTCGAAATCGGCGATGGCGTCCTTGGCCTTGCCGGCCTTGAGATAGAGCAGGCCGCGGCTGTCGAGCGCATCGACGAAGCGGGGCCGCAGCCGCAGCGCCTCGTTGCAGTCCTTCAACGCTCCCGACAATTCGCCGACGACGGTGCGGGTCCAGCAGCGGTTGTTGAGCGCCTCGACGTCCTTCGGGTTGAGTTTCAGCGTCTCGTCGAAATCCTTGATGGCCGCGCTGTAGGCGCCCTTGCTGGCATAGACCTGGCCGCGCCGGTACAGCGAATTGATGTCTTTCGGGTTGGCGGCGATCTTGGCGTTCAGCGCCGCCACGGTCGGCTCATGGGCCAGCGATGCCACGCTGGTTTCGGTCGGTTTGACCTCGACGGGCTTGGCCTCGATCGGCCTGATCTCGGTCGGTTTCGCGGGCTCAGGCTGGGTGATGGCCGCGACCGGCTTCACCGATTCGGTCGCGGCCGGTGGCTGCGCGACCGGCTTGACCTCGGGCACGACGGACGGGATGACCGGTTTCGGGTCGATCTTGGGATTGACCTTGGCGACCTTGGCGACCTTGGCGCCGGCGACGAAGGCGAAGTCTTCCGCCAGCGACGACGAAATCCACGGCACCTGCTCGCTGCGCGAGGCGCGCGTGACGCCGACGCGGGTGCGGTTCAGGGTTTCCTCGGCGGTGAGATCGGGAACGCGGATTTCCTTGAGCAACTCGCCGACGAACAGGCTGCGTTCGGCGCCGGAGTCGCTGACCACGGAACTCAGCGCCGCCGAATACATCACCAGCGTCCCGCTCGGCGCGATCACCGGAGCGAGGCCCGCCGAGAAACTGCGGAAGCGGCGCTCGAACGGGTTGCGGCGCGAGGCGTCGAGCAGCGCGATCTTTACGCCGGCGCCGCGGCTGTTGATCTCGCTGAGAATGGTTTCGAGGCTGAAGCCGTCGCGGCGCACGTCCGCCTCGGTCCAGATCTGCGCGTCGACCGGCAGGATGTAGCTCTGCCGCGCCGACTGGATGCCGAAGCCGCTGAAGAAGATCAGCGCCGTCGATCCCGGTGTGATCCGGCCATAGAATTTGTCGAGGGCGCGGCGCATGGCGTCGCTGCGGAGATTTTCGCCGACCTCCACCTCGAAGCCGTCGCGCTTCAACTCGTCGGCGACGTCACGGGCATCGTTGATCGGCTCTTTCAGCGGCGTTTCGTTGTCGGGGTACTTGGCGTTGCCGATGATCAGGGCAAAGCGCTCGCCGTCGGCATGGGCCGCGACCACCGGAAACAGCGGCATCGCCAGCATCGACAGGGCGGCAAGCAGGGGAATGCGCAATCTCATGGGGCGACGGTCCGCGCGGAAAAACCAAGACAAACTGAATTCGGCGACAACTCCGCGACCGTACCCCACGCCATTTGCATTTTCAAACGACGCCCTGTTTGCACGGCGTGGTGTCCGCCCGTGGGTGCGGAAAGATGTCGTCCGGGACGATCAGCCGCAACGCGGCAAGGCCGCATGTCTTCCGAGAGTGAAGTTGTTGCGCCTGGCGCGGAGGCGGGGTCGCCTGCTTTGCAGGGGCGCTACTTGGCGGATTGTTCCTTCTCGGCCATGTTGACGATCTCGACGCGGCGGTTTTCGGCGGCGAAAGGATCGGCGGTGTTCTTGAGGCCGTCCTTGCCGTAGCCGGAGGTCACCAGCAGGTCCGGCGCGACCTTGTAGTTCTCGACCAGGAAGCGCTTCACCGTCTCCGCGCGGCGTTCCGACAGTTTCTGATTGTAGTCGTCGGTGCCCTTCGCGTCGGTATGGCCGCCCAGCATGACGACGGTGCCTTGCAGTTCGGGACTGGTGAGCGCCTTGCCGAGGCTGTTCAACTGCGGTTCGGCGCCGGGCGCCAGATCGGCGGAGTTGAGGTCGAAGTTGATTTCGACGTCGATCTTCGGGCGCTTGGCGGCAATCTCCGCCATCTGGTCGCGATCGGCGCGCGACAGCGCCCGGCTCTGGGTGCGGACGCGATGGATGAATGCGGCGTCGGCCTCGCTGAGGGCGGGCCGCGGCGCAACGCTCAGGCTGCGGGTCCGCGGCTTCAGGCCATTGATGATCTGCTGCGGCGAAAGCTCACCGGCGACTGCCGCCTCATAGGCGGCCGTCATGACAAAGCCGCCCGCGAAGAGAGCGAGGGCCATCGTGGTGCTGAGATATGTCCGCCGGCTGATCATCTTCATCTCCGTTCGACTGCCAATGCGACGGTTGCCGCTATCGTCCGCGCTTCGTTGGAGGAATGTGATTTGAATCACATAGAATTCGTCCGTTTGGAAGCGGCGGGCATATCGCGGCTCGCACGAATAGGACGCGGATCGGCTCGGCAAGGTTCAAAGCCGGGCGGCACCGGCCGCCTTTGACTTTTGCGGCTGCGATGGTCTGAATGCGGCCAAGAAGCGTACAAGAAACGCAACGAGAGGACCGCCCGTGTCACAGACTTACGAAATCTTCGCCATCCGCTACGCGACGATGTCGCCGCGCACGCCGCAGATGAACTTCCTCACCCCCGATCCGCACGAGACCACGGCGTCCGATCTCGACTATTTCGTCTGGCTGGTGCGCGGCGGCGGCCGCGACATTCTGGTGGACACCGGCTTCAACGAGGTCGCGGCGAAGGAGCGCAGCCGCAAGTTGACGGTCAATCCGGTCGATGCGCTCAAGGCATTTGGCGTCGACGCCGCGAGCATCCGCGACGTGGTGGTGACGCATCTGCATTACGATCACGCCGGCAATCTCGACCGCTTCCCCAACGCCCGGTTCCATTTGCAGGACCGCGAAATGAGCTACGCCACCGGGCGCTGCATGTGCCACGGCATGCTGCGGCATCCGTTCTCCGTCGAAGACGTGACTCTCATGGTGCGCCACGTCTACAGCGAGCGCGTCACGTTCCATCAGGGTGAAAGCGAGATCGCGCCGGGCGTGACGCTGCATCATGTCGGCGGCCACTCCGACGGCTTGCAGATCGTGCGGGTGGCGACGGCGCGCGGGCCGGTGGTGCTGGCCTCTGATGCCGCGCACTATTATGCGAACCTGCATCGCCGCAGCCCGTTCCCGATCGTCTACAACGTCGGCGACATGATGGAAGGCTGGGCCACCGCCGAGCGGCTGGCGGGACACCCCGACCGCGTCATTCCGGGCCACGATCCGCTGGTCTGCGAGATCTATCCGCGCGTCAGCGACAAGGCCGACGCCTTCGCGCTGCACGTCGCGCCGTCAAGATCGTTCGCGAGATAAGGGTCTTCATGAGTGGAGCCGTCACCCTGAGGTGCGGGCTCTTGCGCGCCATAGCAAGTTGGCAAGCCAACTTGCGTTATTTTATGTCATCTCGGGTAAACCCGAGATGGGTGGGCGACGGCGCCATCCTTCGAGGCGCCACGCTTCGCGTGTCGCACCTCGGGATGACGCCGTCTTTCGTTCCGAATGCCTTCTCTAATACGCCTCGACCTCGCTCATCGGGCGGCTGGCCTGCACCAGATCAAGACTGTCCTCGATCTTGCCGAGCAACCGCGCGAATTCCTTGCGCTCCTGCGCCGTCAGGCAGGAGAGGATTTCCTGCTCGCGGCGCAGCAGGCGCGGGATCAGTTCCTCGTAGAGTGCGTGGCCTTTATGGGTCAGCGCCAGGCGGAACTCGCGGCGGTCCTCGGTGTTTTCCACGCGTTCGATCAATCCGTGCTCCAGCAGCGACGTCACCGCGCGGCTGATGGTGGATTTGTGCGTGCGGGTGCACTGCGCGATATATTGCGCGCTGCATGCCTCGTTGCGGAAGCCGAGCGTCGCCATCACCCGCCATTCCGGAATGTCGAGGCCGTAGCGCGCGCGATATTCGCTCGACAATGCTGCGGACACCTCGGCGCCGAGCCGGTTCAGCCGGAACGGCACGAACTTGAACAGGTCGAGCTTGGCCAAGAACGGCTCCAAAGTTTCGGTTGACGAACGGGACGGCAAGGCGTTTAGATAGTTGCAAGTGAGACTATCTCGCGACTGGGATCGGAGCAACAGCCAATTCGGACAGGGCGGCCGTTTCGGATGGCGCCCCGGTCGATTGGCCTTGAGGGCGTTTACGAACCGGCATGACGCACCACATCACGCAATTCGGCTATCGCCGCCATCCGGATCAGGACCGCGCGGCCACGGACGCCGCGCATCATCCCGTCGTGGTGGTCGGCGCGGGGCCGGTCGGATTGTCGCTGGCGATCGATCTGGCGCAGCGCGGCCAGCCGGTGGTGCTGCTCGACGACGCCGACCGCATCGGCGAGGGCTCGCGCGCGATCTGCTTCTCGAAGCGCTCGCTGGAATACTGGGATCGCCTCGGCGTCGGCCAGCGCATGGTCGACAAGGGCGTGGTGTGGAGCGTCGGCAGGATCTTTCACGGAGACGAGCAGCTCTATCAGTTCAACCTGCTGCCGGAAGACGGCCACAAGATGCCGGCCTTCATCAACTTGCAGCAGTATTACGCCGAGGCCTATCTGGTCGATCTGATCCGCGAACTCCCGGCGGTCGATCTGCGCTGGCGCAACAAGGTGACGGCGCTGGAGCAGCGCAACGATCATGTGCTGCTGACCGTCGAAACGCCCGACGGCCCTTATCGCCTCGCCGCGACTTACGTGGTCGCCGCGGACGGCGCGCGCTCGTCGCTGCGCGGCATGGTCGGCGCGGATTTCCACGGTCAGGTGTTCGAGGATCAGTTCCTGATCGCCGATGTGAAAATGACCGCCGAGTTTCCGACCGAACGCTGGTTCTGGTTCGATCCGCCGTTCCATGCCGGCCGTTCGGCGCTGCTGCATCGCCAGCCCGACGATGTCTGGCGCATCGACCTGCAATTGAGCCCCGAACACGACGCGACGGTGGAGCGCCGACCGGAAAATGTGCGGCCGCGTATCGCGCGGATGCTGGGGCATGACCATTTCGATTTCGAATGGGTCTCGGTCTACAAATTCCAGTGCCGCCGCATGGACCGCTTCATCCATGGCCGGGTGATCTTCGCCGGCGATTCCGCGCATCAGGTGTCGCCCTTCGGCGCGCGCGGCGCCAACTCCGGGCTGGAGGATGCGGAAAACCTCGCGTGGAAGCTGGCGCGCGTGTTGAAGGGCACCTCGCCCGAAGCGTTGCTGGAGAGCTACCACATCGAGCGCAGCCTTGCGGCCGACGAGAACATTCGCGAATCGACGCGCTCGACCGATTTCATGGCGCCGACGACCAAGCAGGAGGCGCGGCTGCGGCGCGCGGTGCTGTCGCTCGCCAAGGAAACCGAGTTCGGCAAGCGCATGGTCAATGGCGGCCGGCTATCCGTGCCGTCGCACTATGAGACGCCGCTGTCGACGCCCGATGTCGACACCTGGAACGGCGGCCCGTCGCCCGGCACGTCGCTCTTCGATGCGCCGCTCAAGACCAGCGGCGGCGCGGGCACATTCCTCACCGACGCGTTCACCGCACTCGGCAAGGAATTTACCCTGATGCAGTTCGCCAATGGCGGCGCGGCTGCGCTGCCGGAGAGCGCGAAATCGATCCGGATTGGCGGCGATGGTTTCAGCGACGCAAGCGGCACCGCGCAGGCGCGCTACGACGCCCAGCCCGGCACCGCCTATCTGTTGCGGCCCGACGGCTATGTGGCCGCGCGCTTCCGCACGCCGACACGCGCCAGTGTCGAAGCCGCGATGAACCGCGCCTGCGCGATCAGTTGAGGGATGTGATGCCGCTATCCACCGCTTCGAATTTCGCCAAGCCCGACGACGCGTTCCGCGCCATCGTCGAGGCGCATCGCGGCCTCGACGAGGAGCAGAGCGCCGCGTTCGACGCCGCGCTGGTGCTGATCCTCGCCAATCACATCGGCGATATCGACGTGCTGCGCGAAGCGGTTGCGCTCGGCCGCCGCCGCATCGTCGCGGATGTGCAAGCATCATGACCGATTCACGGCCGTCATTGCGAGGAGCGTAGCGACGAAGCAATTCCCCCACCCTAATCCTCCCCCGCGTACGAGGGAGGGGAGGGAGGGGGCTCTGGATTGCTTCGCTTCGCTCGCAATGACGTGCAGATAGACTGTATAAAAACCAAACGAGAGAGTTCCAACGAATGGCCAAGAGTCCCGCGAAGGGTTTCGCCTCCACCACCGATCTTGCCGAAAAGAAGATCACCTTCTCCGAGATCGGCACCGATCTGTATGCCTTCACCGCCGAGGGCGATCCGAACTCTGCGGTGATCGTCGGCGACGACGGCTGCATCGTGTTCGACGCGCAGGCGACGCCGGCGATGGCGGGCAAGGTGATCGAGCGCGTGAAAACCGTCACCGACAAGCCGATCAAATATGTCGTGCTGTCGCATTATCACGCGGTGCGCGTGCTCGGCGCGTCGGCCTATCACGCGCAGGGCATCATCGCGTCGCAGGAAACCCATCGTCTGATCGAGGAGCGCGGCCAGCAGGATTGGGATTCCGAATACGGCCGCTTCCCGCGCCTGTTTCAGGATGCCGCAAGTATTCCCGGCCTGACCTGGCCGACGCTGACCTTCGAAGGCGAGATGTCGATCTATCTCGGCAAGCGCGAGGTGCGGCTGATGCAGCTCGGCGCCGGTCACACCTCCGGCGATATCGTCGCCTGGGTGCCGGATGCCGAAGTGATGTTCTCCGGCGACCTGATCGAATATCACTCGGCTTGCTATTGCGGTGACGCGCATTTGCGCGAATGGCCGATGACCTTGAACGAAATCCGCGAGTTCAATCCGAAGGCGATCGCGCCGGGCCGTGGCGACGCCCTGAAGGGCCTTGAAACCACCCGCGAAGCCATCGCCATGACGCGCGATTTTGTCTCCACGTTGTACGGCGCGGCGGAACTGTCGGTCGCGAAGGGCCGCACCCTCAAGGAGACGATGGCGGCGACCCGCGAGGTGATGGACCCGAAGTTCTCGAGCTTCGCGATCTACGAGCACTGCCTGCCGTTCAACGTCTCGCGCGCCTTCGACGAAGCGTCGGGCATCGACGACCCGGTGATCTGGACCGACAAGCGCGACCGCGAGATGTGGGCCGCGTTGCAAGGCTGAGGTTATTCGGCATTGCGAGGAGCGAGAGCGACGAAGCAATTTCCTCCTCTTTTCTCTCCCCCGCGTGCAGGGGAGGGTTAGAGTGGGGGCTCTGGATTGCTTCGCGGAGCCTTTGCTCGGACGGCGCGAAGCGCCGATCCGAGTGCTCGCAGCAATGACGCTCGAAACGATTTTTGAATCTCGCGAGCCAATGGGAGAGTGAGATGAACATCAACACCGCACCCAACAGTCTGAAGCAGGGCACCGCCGGCGTGACGCCGGGTTACATGTCCGGCTTCGGCAACAGTTTTGAGACCGAGGCGCTGCCCGGCGCGCTGCCGATCGGCCGCAACTCGCCGCAGCGCTGCGCTTACGGGCTCTATGCCGAGCAATTATCAGGTTCGCCGTTCACCGCGCCGCGCGGTTCGAACGAACGCTCGTGGCTTTATCGCATCCGTCCGTCGGTGAAGCACTCCGGCCGCTTCACCAAGATCGATCCGGGGCTGTGGCGCACCGCGCCATGCTTCGAGGACGATATGCCGATTTCCCAGTTGCGCTGGGATCCGGCGCCGATGCCGAAGGAGGAACTGACGTTCATTCAGGGCGTGCAGACCATGACCACGGCCGGCGACGCCAACACCCAGGCCGGCATGGCGGCGCATGTCTATCTCATCACCAAGTCGATGGTGGACCAGCACTTCTACAATGCCGACGGCGAGATGATGTTCGTGGCGCAGCAGGGCAACCTGCGCTTCGTCACCGAATTCGGCCGCATCGATATCGAGCCCGGCGAAATCGCGGTGATCCCGCGCGGCGTCAAATTCCGCGTCGAGATTCCGAACGGCCCGGCGCGCGGCTATCTCTGCGAGAACTACGGCGGCGCTTTCACCTTGCCGGAGCGCGGGCCGATTGGCGCCAACTGCCTCGCCAACTCGCGCGATTTCCTCACGCCGGTCGCGGCCTATGAGGACAAGGACACGCCGACCGAGCTTTACGTGAAGTGGGGCGGCGCGCTCTACATGACCAAGCTGCCGCATTCGCCGATCGACGTGGTGGCCTGGCACGGCAACTACGCGCCGTACAAATACGACCTGCGCACCTTCTCGCCGGTCGGCGCCATCGGCTTCGATCATCCCGATCCGTCGATCTTCACCGTGCTGACCTCACCGTCGGAAACCGCCGGCACCGCCAACATCGACTTCGTCATCTTCCCGGAGCGCTGGATGGTGGCGGACAACACCTTCCGGCCGCCGTGGTATCACATGAACATCATGAGCGAGTTCATGGGGCTGATCTACGGCGTCTACGATGCCAAGCCGCAGGGCTTCGTGCCGGGCGGGATCAGCCTGCACAACATGATGCTGCCGCACGGCCCGGACCGCGAGGCGTTCGATCATGCCTCCAACGGCGAGTTGAAGCCGGTGAAGCTCACCGGCACCATGGCCTTCATGTTCGAAACCCGCTTCCCCCAGCGCGTCACCAAGCACGCCGCGACCTCCGGCACCTTGCAGGACAACTACGCCGACTGCTGGAACGGACTGGAGAAGAAATTCGACCCGAACAAGCCGTAACTGGCTCGCGCACATACTTTGCAGTCATGGCCGGGCTCGTCCCGGCCATCCACGTCTTCCTTCTTTGATACAATCAAGACGTGGATGCCCGGATCAAGTCCGGGCATGACGCCTCTTTAAGACGGAGAGTGATTTGTCCCACCCCAACGATCCGAAGCTGAAATCCTTCATCGACGTTGCGCCCGACTCGGATTTTCCGATTCAGAACCTGCCCTACGGCGTGTTTTCGACGCCGACCTCGGCGCAGAGGCGCGTCGGCGTCGCCATCGGCGATGTCGTGCTCGATCTCGCGGTGCTGGAGGCCGAAGGATTGCTGAAGACCGGCGCGGACGGCGTGTTCGCGCAAGGCGCGCTCAACGCCTTCATGGCGCTCGGCCCGAAAGCATGGAGCGCAACGCGTGCGCGGATCAGCGAGCTCTTGCGCCACGACACCACGACGCTGCGCGACAACGCCGCCTTGCGAAAGCGTGCGCTGCTGCCGCGCAACGAGGTGCAGCTACACATGCCGTTCGCGGTGGCGGGCTACACCGATTTCTATTCGTCGAAGGAACACGCCACCAATGTCGGCATCATGTTCCGCGGCAAGGACAACGCCTTGCAGCCGAACTGGCTGCATATCCCGATCGCCTATAATGGCCGCGCCTCCACCGTCGTGGTTAGCGGCACGCCGATCATCCGCCCGCAAGGCCAGTTGAAGCCGCCGACCGCGGCCGCGCCGACGTTCGGCCCGTGCAAGCGTCTGGACTTCGAACTGGAGATGGGCGTCGTGGTCGGCGGCGCGTCGCAGATGGGCCACATGCTCACCGAGGCGCAGGCGGCCGAGATGATCTTCGGCTTCGTGCTGCTCAACGACTGGAGCGCGCGCGACATCCAGCAGTGGGAATACGTGCCGCTCGGCCCGTTCCAGGCGAAAGCGTTCGGCACCTCGATCAGCCCGTGGGTGGTGACGCGCGAAGCGCTGGAGCCGTTCCGCGTGCAAGGCCCGACACAAGACCCGACGCCGCTGCCGTACTTGCAGCAGAAGGGCGCCAACAACTACGATCTCACGCTCGACGTCGCGCTCCGCCCCGATGGCGCGAAGGACTACGCGCGGATCGCGCGCACCAACTTCAAATACATGTATTGGTCCTCCGTGCAGCAACTCGTGCATCACGCCTCCGGCGGCTGTGCGATGAATGTCGGCGACCTGCTCGGCTCCGGCACCATCTCCGGTCCGGAGAAGGATCAACGCGGCAGTCTTCTCGAGATTTCATGGAACGGAAGCGAGCCGATCGAGCTGCCGGGCGGTATCAAGCGCACCTTCTTCGAGGACGGCGACTCGCTCTCCATTCGCGGCTGGTGCCAGGGCGACGGCTACCGCGTCGGCTTCGGCGAAGTCGAAGGCACGATTTTGCCGGCGAAGGGGTAGAACTCCATGTTTCCGTCATGCCCGGGCTTGTCCCGGGCATCCACGTTCTTCTTCTTGCTGGTAGCCAAGACGTGGATGGCCGGGACATAGGCGAGCAAAGCGACGCCGTTCTTCGAACGGCTATGCCCGGCCATGACCGCGTTTGAGGCTGTGCAGAGCAAAAGCGCGCTTACTTCCCGCCCCACGCCTTGACGATATCGCCGAGGTTCGCCGTCACCGGCTCGCGCACCGTCGAGGGCGTGCGGGAGAAGCGCGGCGCGGGGGCGGGCTGCGGGATGCCGTGGCGGGTGATGAACACCTCGCGCGCCTTCATGTGCGGATGCTGCGTCGCCTCGCTCATGGTCAGGATCGGCGCGAAGCAGACGTCGGAGCCTTCCATGATCTTGCACCATTCGTCGCGGGTCTTGCTCTTGAACACCGCGGCGAGTTTCTGCTTCAGCGCCGGCCAGCCCTTGGCGTCCATCTGCGCGTCGTAGGCGGCGTCATCGAGGCCCGCCAGCTTGCGCAGCAGCGCGTAGAACTGCGGCTCGATCGAGCCGATCGAGACGAACTGGCCGTCCTTGCATTCATAGACGCCGTAGAAATGCGCGCCGCCGTCCAGCATGTTGCAGTCGCGCTCCTCGCGCCAGCGGCCGATGGCGCTGAAGTCGAAGAACATCGACATCAGCGAGGCCGCGCCGTCGCACATCGCGGTGTCGACCACCTGGCCCTTGCCGGATTTGCCGGCTTCCACCAGCGCCGCCAGCACGCCGACCACGAGATAGAGCGCGCCGCCGCCGAAATCGCCGACGAGGTTGAGCGGCGGCACCGGCCTGTCCTTGCCGCCGATCGCGGCGAGTGCGCCGGTGATCGAGATATAGTTGATGTCGTGGCCGGCGGCGGAAGCCAGCGGGCCGGTCTGGCCCCAGCCGGTCATCCGGCCATAGACCAGGCGCGGATTGCGCGCCAGCACCACGTCGGGGCCAAGGCCTAGCCGCTCCATCACGCCGGGACGAAAACCTTCGATCAACACGTCGGCGTTGCTGAGCAGGTCGAGCGCCTGCGCGATCGACGCCTTGTCCTTGAGATCGAGTTCGACCACCTTGCGGCCGCGTCCCGACACCGACTTCATGTTCTTGTTGGCGCCGACGCGGTCGAGCGTGATGACCTCGGCGCCCATGTCGGCCAGCATCATGCAGGCGAACGGGCCGGGGCCGATGCCGGCGAACTCGACGATGCGCACGCCCTTCAGCGGGCCGGTGGCCGGCTGCGATGCGGCGCTGGTCTGCGGATCACGCGTTGTCACGGTATCGGTCACGTTCACTCCCTGTATCGATGGCAGGCGCGCCTCGCGCACCCCGCTTGGATTTGATTGTCGGCCCTGACGGTCCGTCGCACAAGCCGGTTCTGGCTGCAACGCGAGCCGCCCTCAAGCTGTGGAACCGCATAGCGGGATTGTCGGCACACCCATTCAATTCCTTGTCGCGAAAATCGGCGGCGAAAATCCTTGTGAATTGCCTCTCGCAACCGCGAAGCGTTGCGATGCGTGCACCCCACGGGTGCAGTGATCATGTTTGCTCCCTGCGACAATTCTGCATAGTGTCCCTCGCATCATGGATGGCGTTCGAGGCTGGAGTTCGAGGTGATCGACAAGCGCGTGAAGACGGTGGAGGACGCCGTCGCCGGCGTTCGCGACGGGGCAACGGTATTGGTGGCAGGGTTCGGCATCGTCGGCGTCGCCGATCATCTGCTGGAAGCGCTGCACGATCAGGGCGCGAAGGAACTCACCATCGTCGCCAACAATTCCGGCAACGGCGACTATGGATTGGCCCGACTGATCAATTCCGGCCGCGTGCGCAAGGTGATCTGTTCCTATCCGCGCTCCGGCGATTACAGCGCGTTCCTCAATGCCTACAAGGCAAAGAGTTTGGAACTCGAACTGGTGCCGCAGGGCACCATCAGCGAGCGGATGCGTTGCGCGGCCGCCGGCCTCGGCGGTTTCTTCTCGCCGGTGTCGGCGCACACCAAGCTGGCGGAAGGCAAGGAGACGCGCGAGATCGACGGCCGCCTGCACGTGTTCGAAAAGCCGCTGCGCGGCGACGTCGCATTGCTGAAAGCCAACAAGGCCGACCGCTGGGGCAACCTGACCTATCTGAAGTCGGCGCGGAATTTCAATCCGGTGATGGCGATGGCCGCTGAGTTGTCCATCGTCGAGGTCGACGAGATCGTCGAACTCGGCAGTCTCGATCCGGAAGCAGTGGCGACGCCGGGGGTGTTCGTCGATCGCGTCGTCGCCGTGGGAGCAAACGCATGACATCGCCAGCTTACACTCGTCTCTCGCGCGACCAGATGGCCTGGCGCGCCGCACAGGATCTGCCGGACGGCTGCTTCGTCAATCTCGGCATCGGCATCCCGACGCTGGCGGCGAGCTACGTGCCGGCGGGTCGCGAGGTGATCTTCCACAGCGAGAACGGCGTCATCGGCCTCGGCCCGAAGCCGAAGCCCGGCGAGGAAGACCCCAACCTCACCGACGCGGGAAAAAATCTCTCCACGCTGGTCACAGGTGGCTGCTACGTGCATCACGCCGACGCCTTCCTGATGATCCGCGGCGGCCATCTCGACGTCAGCCTGCTTGGCGCGTTCGAGGTGTCGGAGACCGGCGACCTCGCCAACTGGACCACGGAAGACCCGGCGTTCCCGCCCGGCGTCGGCGGCGCGATGGACCTCGCGGTCGGCGCGCGCGAAATCCGCGTGCTGATGGCGCACACCCACAAGAGCGGCTCGCCGCGCATCCTGAAACGCTGCTCGCTGCCGCTCACCGCGCCGGGCGTGGTCAAGCGCATCTACACCGATCTCGCGGTGATCGACGTGACGCCGAAGGGCCTCGTGGTGCTGGAAATGATTCCCGGCATGACGCTGGAGCTTTTGCAGACCATGACCGAGCCGAAGCTGCACCTCGCGGAGAGCTGGGGCGCGCTGGCGCCGCCGCAGGCGAAGGCGGCGTAACGGCTGCTGTTGTCTTCGTCGTTTCTATTTGCTGCTTCAGTATTCGTCATGCCCGGGCTTGTCCCGGGCATCCACGTCTTTCTTGCTGAATCGACTTTAAGACGTGGATGGCCGGGACAAGCCCGGCCATGACGAGGATGGATTTGTTGAATGCGTAGGCATTCGAATGCTTCGACGCTTCAGAGCGTGATTTTCCGAGACTGAATGTCAGCACCTCAGGATGACGGCATGCGCGTCAATTCAAGCCGATCATGCTTTAACCGCCGTCATTGCGAGTGAAGCGAAGCAATCCAGTTCTTTCTTCGCGGCCTCTGGATAGTTTCGTCGCGTTGCTCCTCGCGATGACGGGGAGAGACTTTGAACCAACGACAAAATGTGCAGGCCGAACCGACGCCTCGCGTTACTTCCGCGCCGGGTGTTTCTGCGGCAGCGGCTTGTCGTCGTCGAGCAGGATGCGTTCGGCGGCGCCGTCGAGGTCGTCGTACTGGCCGCTGCGCATCGCCCACATGAAGGCGGCGAGGCC
>ERZ778020.912-NODE-912-length-33695-cov-4.081421_pt1 | contig 33695 bp, 38 predicted proteins | sample MGYA00375750_ERZ778020 | MGnify/ENA primary metagenome ERZ778020 (study PRJEB29350, sample SAMN05389818) | bioreactor metagenome | isolation source: Ammonium sulfate bioreactor | place: South Africa: University of Cape Town | collected 2014-03-17 ...
GCACCTCGAGCACCTTCATCTTGTGAAATATACGCAAAATTTTCCCATTTAATTATGTCAATAAATGGACAGACACTTGTTTTGTAATGCAATGCAATTGGTTCGATTAATGGTGGTAACCAATTGGTATTAACTTCGATATGTGAGTCAAAGAAAATGAGTACTTCACTTTTAGCTTCACGTGCACCAGCTAATCGTGTACGGATTAGACCTTCACGTTTAGGTAGACGAATAATACGTGTTTTAGCAAGATTTGCAATCAGACTTTCGAGTGGTTGTTTTAATTCATCTGAATTTATTTTCGAAGTAATTACAAAAAAGAAAACTGATTGTCTTAGTTGACTTACCTTTGCCACTTGCATCATCGACAAGAATAATCTCATCGAGAAGTTCAGCTGGTGTTCGATTGAGTATGCTATGTACAGATCGAACTAATGTAGTCACATGTTCATCATGTACAGGAATGATAATAGTAACCTAACAACAAAATTCATTCAACGACGAAATAAACTCGAGAGTATACTTTAGGTAAATCAGCTAGATACAATTTCTTCTTGCAGCTAAATAGAATTATCAATGATTTTGATGAAGATTGTCGAATAGATTTGGTTTTACTTTGGATGACGAATATCTTTGACGGAACGATCCAGTGAAATATTATTCGAAATGAAAGCATTGAATCCATTTTCACGGTAAAGTCGTTGAAATTCAGCACTACCACGTTCCTGAGCACTGGGTTCAACGCCTACACCACCTTCACCTAGACCTAATACAGATTTCTATATGAAGCAACACTTCTACAGATAAATGTCGATCATCTACCTGTTCGAGCATTTTCTTGTTCGATTTGTTCGTAATCATGCCAATCGATTTTTCGATATTGTTTTCCATCGATTTCAACAGTTTCTTCTCGTTTTACCCGAGTTACACGTTTTGGTTTTATTATTTTTTGCGTATGATTGTCTCCGTTCGGTTCATTTGCCGATCGTGCTAATGCTTGGCGAAGTTTTTGCTCCAAGAGATATGTTTCTTCGTTATGCGATGTTTTTGTATTAACAAAATAAATCAAAGCCAAGAGTGCAACAATAGATATTATCAAAACACGTTTTCGACGATATCGAATCGACATTGAACATTTATTTATCAGTAAAACATATCTGAAAAAAAAAAGAACAGTGAGTATGTAAAAAAAGAAGAAGATGTTGGTTTTTTATTTTTGTTTTTGTTTTTTGTCGTTATGATTTAGAAAATGATCATTTCTTTCCTTCGACCATGATGATGTGATAACCAAATTTTGTTTTTACAAGTGATGATATCACAGGTTTAGCTAGTGAACTAACAGGAAGTGCAAAAGCTGCATCTTGAAATTCACCGACCATTGAACCACGTGTCATCCAACCGAGATCACCCTGAAAAATAAAAATCGAAATTATCCAAAAACACAATGAGATTTTTTATTCACTAACACCATGTCGAGCTTTATCTTCCGAATAAGTTCGTGCTACTTCATCGAATTTCATTCCACTATTGAGTTTTTCTAATGCTTCTAGAGCTTTTGATTGTTTTTCACAGAGAATATGTCGTACCTGAGTAGAAAACGAAATTGAAATACAAATCGATCGACTAACATCGATTTACTTTAACTGATGTTCCACCTTTGCTACTGCCACCTGATGCTTCGCCTGAATCACCATCCGCCGAAGCTCCTTTGCCTTTACCCTTTTTTCCAGACATTTCCTTGTTAATATGAAAACTTTCAACAAAAAAATGAGACAAACAGCTGTTGTCACGCACAAATATTCAAATAGAACCATCATTCGTTCGTTCGTCATTTTATCCACATTGTCGACACGGATTTGTTGAATTGACTAATCAATAGAAAGAATGACAAAGAGCACAAATGCAACGTAGCGACATCATGACTTTTTGATTTCTGTCTTTTTTTTGTTACTTTCAACAAGTTGAACATATTAACTCTATACAACAAACGAAGCCGAATGAATATAAGAGTTGTTGAAATAATTATTTGCACAGACGTATGTCCTTGATAATATTACACTCAATGTCATATGTATACATTCACATCAATGAATTCAAGCTAATTTTCTAATGACAGACAATACTTTGGTCAAGTTTCTTTTTTCTCTATTTTGATAAATCTAATCAGATAAACATCATATGCTATTAGTAATTGACATTACAATTCTTGTTTCATATCAACTCGATATATTTATGTAAGAAGATACTGTATATTTCTTTTGATTATTAAGATTGTCATTGTACAATCATTGATCCATTCAAACTAATATACTATTCCCCACTGTACGTATATGTATGTATATAAATACAATCATTAAAGACAAAAGAAAGAAGAAAAAAGCTTTCTTCCTATTGTGAACATCGATTGTATGTTCACATTGTTATGACAAAAAATTTTTTTTTCTTCTACGTACTATATGTGCATATATATCGAACGACATTTTCAACGAAAGAACATTCTCATCAAACGTAAGTAAATCATAAGTATGTTATGAAATTTAGAACGAAGATCTAGTCATAAAAAAATCATGTCTCTCTCAATGAAAGATATATTGCTCGTATTTGTAACATGCTTTATCTAATCTTTCAGTAGTTTAGTTTTAATTACCGAAACGAACTATTCGATTGTTCTCGATCGATGTTGTTTCAACATGTTCGTTCATTTGGTACTTTATTTATTCGCCCATCATGCGCAGCAGCTTGTATTCCGATTTTTTTCTCTTTTTTTTCGATACTCTCATTTGCAATCTGTCTGCATCATATTTGTGTCTACTCGTAGGCTATCGCATACATCAGTCTTTATACAGTTTCATAGAATACGGACAATATGTACGTATACATATAAAATCGAGTAAGTGATGATGTAAGAAACTTTTTTTTTTCTTCGAGTTTACATAAAAAACAAAAGAAAAGTAGTCAGGTTGACGATGTTCGTCATCTGTGCATATCGTATATGACATACGAGATGACATCTGTTCAGCAAGTATACATAGATACGTATATAAACATCTTCATGGCATATTGTATAATCGTTCTCGATTTCATTTTTAAATCAAATCTAACATTTATCTTTCAGTTTTCATTCTGATTAAATGAGAATACGGTGATGTTTGTCTATCGACATATCATTAAATAGTGTTCAAGGTTTGTCGTCTTTCGCTCTTTTTTCCTTTCTTTCGTTCTCACATGTGTGACATCATCATCATCATCCTGTGATATACACAAATATATGTCTATTAATGATCAATGTTTAGTAGAAAGTCTTTTCTCTAGGTCAGATTGGCAGTAAGCTACTAAGTAAGTTGAAGAAATAATCTCATGTCATACACATAGAAGCATACAAACACGTACATAGCTCGAGTCGGCTTTACATGAAACAAAATCACGACGAGACAATGGCGAAAATCATATCTTTCTTTCTTTTTTTCTTCTTCTTCTTCTTCTGTCTACTACTTATTGAAAATCAAATTAATAGTAAGAAGAAAAGAAATATTGACAGATGTTTTTTTCTTGCAAATGAATAAGGAAGAAAAGTGCCTTCATAAACATTATTGAATCGATCGTTCTATATTATCTTTCGACCTATTCAAATGTCAGCAATCAAAAATGACTAAATAATGTTCCCTTATCATCTTTCAATTTCGGTTCGTTTTTTTCTTTTATTTGTAAAAGTACAAATGAAATCAGATATGTCACTTTGTTCAATTTCCTTTCAATATTTCGATCAAGGGCATCATCACTCGTTTTTTTTTCACCGAAGAACAAAAGAACTTATCATAATGTATTGACATTTCTTTCTCGCTCTCGCACTTTCATTTTTTTTTCTCTCTTTCGTTCGATGATGAACAGGTGCTCGACGTACGTATCAAGAACCATTTTCTATTATTAAAAAATATTGACAATGTAGGTACATAATCGAAAGTGTCTTCCGTTGACGTAATAATCGTTTTCGTTATAACACATTCGATTTATAGAACAATAATAATAGAAAAATGATTCGAATTCATTTGATTTCTTTTTTATATGAACCAGATGAAGTAACGTCTATCAGCTTTGTTCTATGTAAACGTACTATGTGTTTGTAGATTTTGACACGATGAAATGATATCAATCATGATCGTTGTTGAAAGAAGAAGAGGAAAGTTTCTCTTTTCTTAGCCGAAGGTTATCAAATCTGTATGATTATTGTAACCACACATTTGTGTTTAATCGAATCATCTCGGGACGTATATATCGGAGAGTTTCGGCGACAAATAAAAGAAAGAGAAGCAAAAGGAGAAAGAAAACGAATGATGATGAGAGTTCATATAGTATACTAATGCATATGAAACGAGAATTTGTTTTCTCTAGTTGATGATGACCATCGTTTTAACACAAAGTTAGAGTAAATTATCGGTGAGAGAGGTAAAGAGAACGAATGACATTGAATATGCATGAACTGTACTATTGTTCATCGAAATCGAACAGTATGAGAAAAGAAGAGGCCATGATATTCATGCACTTGCGAAGGAGCACAGTTATAAATCGATCTAGTTTTTTTTTTCTTAGTTAGATCGAAAATAATTACTAAATATGGGTAATTGTATTGGTAAAAACGGTCATTTACATCAACAACGATGTCAACATTCATTTTCAATGAAACATACATCGATCGAACGGCCTCAAAAATCAGTCTCATCATATCTATTAACATCATCGACACCATTGAATACGTCATCAGAACGGCAGAGTCTCTATTTATGCGAACGAAAAATGAACGATAATGAAACGAATGTTATTCAACAAACATTATCACCATCTCATTCTAATGACGAACATATATTCATGCATAAAACATCACTTTTATCACCTGTTCAATTGTCATCTCAATGTAAAAAATTGAAATCAAGTAATAGCGAAATAGTTTTTAGTGAGAATCACATTAAACAATCGTTTACATTGATGACAAATGAACAAGATACAAGTATAGGACACCTGTTAAACAAGGAGAACGATACAAACAAAGAAAATAACACGACGACAAATAGTACAATTGATATTAATGAAAAAAAGAATGTAGACATCAAGGTGCATCGCACTGACAATGATCAAAGTACGAATCATCAATATTTTACACTTATCAACGAAACACAATTATCAAACAGAAATATAATGGTCAATACACAAAATACGAATCAAGGTAACTGACGAATTCTTGATAAATTAGAATTGATTCATTTCATTTTCCCTCTATATTCAGAATCTCAAGATACATCGCCATCTTCGTCCTTATTCGACTCATCATTATCATCTCTTTCATGTAGTACAACTCCATTTTCTTCTCAAGATCGTCTTATTCTTTCGTCGTCGTCATCATCATCATCTGCTCTTTCACCTTTATCATCAGCAAATAATTCTAATCGAACACGTTCGTTAAACTATTCCGAACAAATCTATTTAACTAATCAACTATCATATTTATTCTCATCGAATGAAACATTCGTATCGGTTTTGCCATTCAGTTCATCTCGTTCATCGAACGATTTCTTTCTCAATGAATTTCAACAAAATCTTCAATCACACAACTGCAAAACGCTCCGTTCAGTGATCGATAATGTAACACAACAACAATTCATTCGTATACATCAATCATCGAATGTCATTCTAATTCAACATCAACAACTCCAATGCGTACATCTAAAGTAAAATAATTTTGTTTTCAAAATTCACAGAAATTTTTTGAAAAACAAAATATTTTTCTATTAAAGAGATGCGAAAAAATCTCGAACACCTTCGTTAATCTTCGATGAACAACAAAAACTCATTCATCTAACGAAACACGCTCGTTCACTTGGTCTTCAATCATTTACTTATCTAACTGCTGAAGCACCTCGTTTGCCCAAACTCTTCGCATCATGCGAACAATGTTCAACATTACTATCCGGTTCGAAACTTCATCAACGTTTGCATCCATTTCTTCTCGTCAACACGACGCATCATCTCGTTCAAATGTGTTTCAATCAAACCAATCCGAATTCAACGTTCGGTTACATTTCACAAAATAATCCACGAAAAATTCGACAAATTCTTCTTAATAATTCGAAATTCGCCTATTCCTACGATTTAGATGTTATTCATACATCATTCTATTTCGTTCTGCGTGTTCAAACATGGCCGCAAGACGTTCGTCAAATCTACGAGCAACGTCAACGTTCATGGCCAATGAATATCGAACAATTATTTGAAGATACTTGTTTTCTTCGTATTGAACTCATTGAATCCACTGATCAATCGAAATCATCAAGCAAATGTTCGAATTGTGAAAAACATCTTTCATCATCGATCGATTCAAGTTGGTCTTATACATACGCAGCTATCGAATCGAAACTCATTGAAATGATGTCCGACGATCAAATTCGTTTCGCATCGATTCTTTGGAATTATTTAAATGGCAAAACGCAAGGTCAACTGCCATTCAACGTTTTCAAACATACATTATTCTATTTCTTGGAAAGTTATTCACCAGATTTTTTTCTTTCGAGTGATTTAGTTCTTCAAACACATTTGTACACTGATTATCTCTGTCATTGTCTACAAATTCAATCGATTCCACATTATTTCAATACAAATTTCAATTTCTACAATGAAAATCTTTCGTTAATATTAACAAATTTGCTTTCGACTAAAATGACTTATGTTGATTTGAAAAATTTTCAAATTTATCATCAATCAAAATCTTCGTCCTATCTATTCTATTTTCTCTATTTAATTCAATTTGAAAAGCATTTTCTTCAAGATTTATTTGCATCGAAAACTAACAATTCATTACAAGCCATTCTCGATACACATCAGTCTGTTATTCAAAAATTTCTTCTCGGCATTCAAATTTACAAACGACAATTAGAAGGCAATCAAACACAACTAATACAACGAACGCTTACACTCGATTGTCTTTATCACTATCAAGAAGATAATGTACAAACAATTGTTGATTATTTACCATTATTACGTGAGAAAGAACCGTTACTACTTTTACATTCACTATGGTCGATGTTTATTCAATATTTTAACTGCTTATTCGATGATCTTTTGCGTTGTTTTTAAAATAAAACGATGACGTTTTTTTTTAAATTATTCAAAGAAATTCAAATGCTTATTTATTTATTTAAAAAAAAGAATATGATTGAACAGGTTTTGTTGAAAGTATTGGAATGAGAATCGATAGCAGAGAAATAAAGAAAACACGCACACATGAAACATAAAGATTGTTTTTATATAAAGGCCATAGAAGAATAAATAATAAAATGAGAGATTGAAAACAAATGCTGTACAGTTTCGAGTAGGATTATATTGATTGCACGTTATTAGGAAATCTTTCGTTTCGATCAACGAGAGAAAATGAAAACTAAACTTTGATGTGTTCACTGTGCGCTTGAATATCTATCAGACAGAATGAATATGTATGTAAATCCATAAAAATCAAGACTGTTCATCAGATGAAAGAGCTTCAACATATTCTTGAGAATCATTTTCAATAATGATTTGATTCTGCAATGAGGATTTACTGTCCATTTGTGTATGACAATGTTTAAGACCTAAACAAAACGAAGAAGATCTCATATTGATAATTGAGAAATCATTTCGTTTACCTGAACAATAGAGAATTGTTAAGGCTCCTAGAAGAAAATCAAATGAAAATTTTGTTATATTCAAATTAGATTGATTTACCTAGAGCTTGAATTTTATCATTGATATTTTCAATTTTAGCTTTTAGTTTAGCTTTTTCGTTTTCATCGATATTTGGATCTTCGCTATCATGTGTGATTTCATCACGAATTTGACATTGTAAATCGATTTCTTGTTGTAAACGAGCGATTTCACTATCGAGCTTTTGTTTTCGTTCATCGGGTGTCAATTCAGGAAATAATTCCGGACCAACTTCTCGTGCTTTAGCATACAATGTAGTATGATCGACTGCACGTTCATGAAGTAAATGTTCAAGACCGGTGAAATCGTTATTTTCATCCGAAAGACATTTCTAAATAGCAAAACGCTTTTGAGCAACCAAAAAAATGATTAAAAAACATGAAGTTTACTGTGATTATATCCCGTAGATCGCTTTCAGGGATCGTTTCGTTTAAGGCTAAATGAGAAGAAAAAAAACCCGAAATGTCTGAGAAATAGAAGATGATCGTTGTGTTTTACTAGAATCCGAAGGCAATCGAGATTTTCGTACAGTTTGATTGTCTGGTGTTGCAATTGTTGTTGTTGTTGGCAAACGCTTTGATTTAAACTCTCTTAGTTTACTATAAGCTGATGAAGCTGCATTAGCTAATTTTGATGATGTTTGACTAGGTGATGGCGTGTTTGCAGCTGTTTTTTTCGTTGATGTTACAGCTGAATTATGAAGAGATTCATCGCTTTTAGATAATTCTGAGCCAGCGGAAATGCTTGGCGAAAGACTAGCTGCTGACGATACACTAGGTAATGTTGTTGTTGCCGGTGAATTGGCTTGTTTATTTCCAAATGCACGAAAAGATCGTCGTGCAGTCGAATCGAGTACTGAAAACGCTGCAGCTGCTTTTGTATGCAAACGATTGGCTGCTGTTGATCGTTGAAAATTCGAATTTGTCGTTGAAATTGGCGTTGATTCATTTGATTTCAATAGATTTGCCTCAATTTCATCGGTTGTTGTAATAACTGGCGTATTATTACTATTCATATTCAATTCAATATTCACAATATTCTTAAAATCTTCGTCCGATGGCGATGAAATATGAACAAGTTTCGCTTGAATAGGTTCATGTGGACAAGTTGTATCGCTAATAAATTTATCTTCACATTTTTTATGAATTGTTTGTAAACAATCTCGACACTGACGGCCGGATTTCATCCAGATTTTTTTATTGCAACCTGAACAAACCGTTGCTGTTGTAAATGTTTTATCTTCGAAGATATGATCGGTTGGTCTAAATCAGAAGACAATATTTAGATTGGTTTCCTATTCGACATGTTTCGAATGAACGTACTTTCGTAGTGGTGTTTCTTGTTGTTCGTTGATTGTATTGATGTATTTCATTTGATCTTGTTTTCGTTCTTCTTCTCTCAATTTCGTTGAAATCTCGTTTAAAATCGGACCATTCTTGAGAAATTGTTCTTTTTTCTCTTGAAGGTTTAATTTAGCTTCGATTTCAGGTCGATGTTTAACATTAATCGTTACAAAACCATGAGCCAAATCATCATCATAACCTTTATGTGTACTTAATTCGATTCGTTTTTTACTAAACATAAAACGAAAAGAATTTATTATCAAACGAAATTCATATTTAACTGAGAAATACCTTTCGGTGTCGGTCAAATAAGCGAATCTATAGGAGAAGTGCAAGTCACACATGTGAATAAGGTCATGAAAATGTCGATAGAAACTTACAGATTCGCTTTCGATGAATAAGGCGAACGAAAATTGAGTGTCATTTGAGTCTCACGTTTGTAACTCATATGAGCATCGAGCACAATTTCAGAGAGAGCAATAGTTGCCTAAGATAAACAATGAAAAAACGACAAATGAAAATCTTTGCTATTGAACATACATAACCGAGTAAGATCAATTTTTGACCAGCATTCGGTGCACCACATTCAAGTGGAGCTTTACTCCATAGACAAACGTTGAGATAACGTTCTTCAGGAGTCACTTGAAATTCAAATCCATGATTGAATTCAATATACTAGTTAAAATTGAAAAAGAAACATGACAGTATCTTGTGGAATTCAAACGAACTGCATCAGGTTTTTGCGGTGGAGTTGGTTGATCATGAAATTGGGATAAAAGATCAGTATTCATCATGATTAATGTTATATCATTATTTGAAGTTTTCTAAAAAAAATAAAAATAGAATCACATTTCAGTTCTTTTGGAATTGTCTCACTTGTGGTTTTGGTTTTTTGTTGGTTTGATTTTCCGGTGGTTTCGTTGTTGTTTCAGTTGGTTGTTGTTGTTGTTGTTCATCGTCATCATCGATTTGTTTATTCGTTCGATGTCGAAGTATAGGAGACGTCATAACTGGCGGATCGGTTCGAGTTGGTAGCACTGGCGAAGCTGAAGTTTGTTTTTCTTGTTCAGATTCTTTGATTGATTCAACACGAACACTATGTAGTAAAGGCATGCCGATAACAATCGAAATTTTATCTTCATTTGCAAGTGTAGAAATTGATGACGATGATGCTGAAGCATCTTGTATTGTAGGATTCGATTTTGACTTGAGTAAACGTTGAGTTTGTTTCGATGTTTTAACATCTTCACCTCGTACTTTTAATAGAAAAAGATTTTTTTCTGCAAGACCAGTTTTAAATGCTTGACTATCTTCGAGTCCGTTTGGTAGAGGTTCGAAATCTTCAATTAACAATTCAGTTCGATCCATATAATTGACTTCTTTAATTGACATTTTCGTTAAATTTCGAACGAATTCAATTTCTTTTGTCAACCATTGTTCTCGTTTAATACGTAAATAATCTGCACAGGTCTTTTCATGCACATTAATCGTTAGAAAAACTAATTCCGATGCAAGTTTTTGCTTATCAAATATTGCCAATGGAATCGACAAACGATCGCAATATTTAATTAAAATTTCGAATGTACCAGGAACAACATTTTTGCCCGATGCAGTAAGAATTTCAGTTGGTAGAGATTGTTTTGATGTAGCAAAAAATGGTTGATAACGAATTTTATAACTTGGCCATGTTTGTTTACGTTTGATTGCACGACGTAACTGTTGTGTTATAATCTGAGCTAATTGCGGACTTTCAACAGTTGCAAATGATGATTTCACTTCGAAATCAATCAATGGTTCGTCTTGAAAGACAAGTAACCAATGACAAAATGGTTCTCGACGTAATTCTAAACGTAAATTTCCTTGTATACGTTTAACTTTAATGTATAATAAACATTTATGACCAAATAATAATGTGATATCAAGTGTAACGGAGAAACCATCTTTATAATCTGCATCAAGTCGAGCAACAAATGCCTAGACAAGAGATTTGTCTTCTTTTGCAAAACCAAAAAACAAAAACATGTCTCATGTATTCTACTTTTATTAACTGACGTTCATCACGTTCTTGTCGTTCGAGTTGAATATCACTAAATACTGGACATTCATTTCCAATTGAGAAATTCTGAATCTAGAACATTGACGATTTATTTTCTTATAGGCAAATTACTTCTCAATTGAGAGTGTTTAACATACAACAATATTATGAAGAAAGATTTTTCCCGTTCGACTATTTTTTAATTCTTTAAATTCCGTATTCAATTTATGCATTATATAACGTCTCAATCGAGAACTATCTTTTAGTTCTTGAAATAGAAATTGTAGAAGATAATTAACAGCATCGACTGCCGAATTCTTTGCTCGTTCGTTCTAAATCAAACGAATTCGATTTTGATTGACGAAATTCGAGTGATCTTACTTCGGACAGTGGATGAAATAATGAAAATTGTTCGTCTTGTTTTTCATTGATAACTACCGGTCGATTTGATGTGTAACGTGTATAGAAATACAATATCAAAGCAACTGTTGATGCACATCCAAGAAGATAACTAAGTATAATAATTAATAAGAACATTATTGCATAAAAATTTAAATCAATCTCATCTTGAAAGAACAGAAGAAGAAAAGAAACAATTTTTTTAATAAGGTTATGTTGTTCGTTTTGCTTGTATTCAAAATTCTTTGTCTTACACACACACGCACACACTTCGAAAGCGTCATACAAAACTATACAAACACGTGAGTGAAGAAGGAGAGAGAGAGATAGAGAAAAAAAACAAGAAATAAAAGCGCACAAAGTCAATCAATCGTCCCGATTTCTTATCCTTTCAAGGTTAAATGTCTCGAAGTACAAACATAGCTTTCGTGTATGTTTATTTGATTTATCCTATTTCTCTTTCTCTCTCTCTGTCTATGTGGAAGAATCTTGCATCGATAAATCGAATATCTTTGAAATCGAAGAGGAATCTTATTTTTTGGTTTTTGATTGCCTTTTCTGTGTTAGAATATGTATGTATATATGTATATATCCGAATGACAAACAATGTGTGACATCAGTAATAATCCCTATTTACAATGAAATACAAGAGAGAGAGAGAGAAAGAGAGAAAGAACTAAGAAAAAACCATCGCTATTGTTGTTCTTCATTATCTCACAAAAACACTTTCGATGAGGAAAAGAAAAGAAAAGAAAAAAAACTGTTGTCCATCGTGAGAAATGAAGATCACTGCGATAAGAATAACGCAATAAAGAAGATAGCAACAAAACCAAAACAAGAGAGAGAGAGAGAAAAAGAAGAAAAAGGAAATGAAACGAAAGAAAAGAAAACCAACAGTTTGACAATAAATTAAAAGTAGACGAAAACAAACAAAACACAATCGACCAACACAAGCATTTCGAAACGAATGATAATATGTGTGCGTATGTATGTATATGTTTGTTGTTATTCCTATATGCGTATAGAAATCGATTCTTTTGACTCACGCACACACAAACAAAAACGAGCTATTCGAAACGACGATCAAGTCAAACTATGATTTTGAATAAGCAAAGACGACGCATCGTCAACATTTGATGACAAATGATGGTGATGATGATGATGCAGATTTGGTGGAACATAGTTAAAAAACTGTGTGAATGATGTCGCAGCTGTGGTGGACGGCGATGTGTGAGTTCGCTGAGATGGATAAAAACTATTCGTTGAATTGCTTCCCGTTTGAAATTGTGTCGGAAATCCCGAATCAATCGCATCGATATTCGAATAATGTCGATTGAAATTGCTTTGCTCGTCGACATAGTTCAAATTAGTCGGTTGATAAGACGCTGTGCTTGTGCTGACGGCTGCGGCTGAAGACGAATTTAAATTCGTTTGTTGAACATTAGATGCTAAACCTGGAAAAGGCCGTTGAATTCCTGGCATAAATAATTGTTGTGTTGTTTGTCCGTTCGAATCGTTCGGCTGCCAAAGATTCGGCGGTGGATATTGTTGATTTGCACGCGATGGCTGATTGGCTGATGGAACTGTTTCGATAATATGTCGATAGGAATCTTGTCGATAACGTAGAGCTAAAATTCGAAGAAAGATTTTTAAAAAAATTCGTGATTTTTTTCGATTTAGATTAATGAGCCAGCGCGATGAGAACAAGAGAAAATGTTCGACAAGCAACGTGCAGAGAGAGAGAGAGAGAGAGAGAGAGAGAGAGACTTGTTTTGTCCTTTTTATTTTCTACATTGAATGAAAAATAAAACGTACAACGAAATGGTAAAATTTTTTCAAAAAATAGAATATTATTTATGCCCGTTTATGCGTAAATTATTAGTAGAATGTATCACTTTTCGTATGTCAGCTGTTTCTCGAAGAATGTCTACAAACAAAACTCATGTTGTTGTTGTTTTTCAAACGATCTCAACGAAAGTTGTTTATCATATATCGTCATTAGGAAAATCAACGAATTCGCCTGAAAAAACGCATTTATCTATTTCGACTTACTCGGATCAAGATTAGGCGATCCGTTCGAATTGAGATTCGATGTTGTTAAACTTGCGTTTGTTTGTTGAATTAAACTATTGACGTTTGCCGAACCATTATTCATTGAATTGGTTAACAGAATATTCGATGGTGTCGATGAAGGATGATTAATACTTGTCGAGTCATCGTAATTACGTTTGAAGAAACCTGCTTGAATAGCATTGAAAGGGAGAATACGTCGTTTCGGATCGTATTCGAGCATTTGTTGAACGAGTTCTTTGAATTTAACGTAATCGGATACGGAATGATTCGGTTCGTTGGCACGACGACCTCCTGGTCCGCCGATATCGACGCCGAGAATATCGTGAAGTTTACGTGTGCCTGGCGCTCGATACTAAATCAAATCGATGAAAAATGATTTTGTTTTGTTTGATTGTACAATAATTTTTACCCTTCTTTCTTTACTCTTGCGAGGAATCCAAGTATTATCAGGTAAACGATCGAAGAATCGTTTGGTTTTTGTTCCTTGTTCGAGTATGTGATTCGGTGGAATGCCGAGTACTTCGACGATTTTCATCATTTGATCGAATTCGTTTGTTCCACTGAATAACGGCTCGCCCGTGTGCATTTCAACGAGAATACAGCCAAGACTCCACATGTCAATCGCCATGTCATACGGAATTCCGAGGAGAACTTCGGGCGAACGATAGAAACGACTTTGTATGTATTGATACAGCTGAAGAGAGAGACGATGAGATAAGTTGTGTTTTTTTTTTGAAATAGAAAACGTACTCGTTGGCCAATTTGACAGGAACTGCCGAAATCTACAATTTTAATTGCAGATCGTTTTGGATTGACCAAAAGGATATTTTCAGGTTTCAGATCTAATTATAAAACAGTGAAAATTTCGATGGGAAATCGATTTGAGTTGAACCTACCACAATGAAGAATAGTCAATTCTGGTTGGGAAAGAAACAGTAGTGCCGATAGTAATTGTATCGCAAATTTTCGTGTTAAATTTAATGAAACACCACGAAAATTCGTGTTACGTAATAGATCATATAAATTATAAGATAATAGTTCGAAAACCAAACATAAATGATTACGAAATGTAAAATTTCGTTTTAATTTAACTACAAAAAAAAACACACACACACATACAAATTCTTTCTCCGAGTTTGTTTAGTTTTCTTACCGATATAACCATTGTTATCAACATCATGTTGATTCATTAATTCAAGTAGACGTACTTCGATTTGAGCTTGGGATAAAAACGGTCGTTTGTTTTTAATGATTTTTATTGCGACATATTCGCCATCGACATGATCGTACGCTTTAACGACCTAAGAAAGTCAACCGATTGTTTTCAAGATCGGTTTTTCGAAAATTAGCATTCGATTTTACCTGTCCGAAACTGCCTTTGCCAATTAAACATTCGATAGCATATCGTTCGAGCCAAACTTCGCCCGGCCGAACAATATAATCATGATTTTCATCATCGAAACCATCGTTAAAATTTCGTTTTTCTTTCTTATTTAAACCATTCGTATCTTCAATGACTTGATTATTACTGCGTTTCTTCTTCTTCGCATAATAAACCTAAACGGTTAATCATTTTTGAAAATCTTTTCTTTTCAATTCAGTTTCTCAAAAAAAAAACTCTTGATTTAGTCTGTATATACTTCATAATTGGCGGCGACTTCCGGCGAAACTCGGCCTGTATTCGATGGCAAAATGTCGTACAAATAACTAGTCGAACTACCATATGCTGAACTACCATCGGTCAAACTACTTGCATTCGATGATAGATGATGATGACGCGTTAGATTATTCGGATAGAATTGCTCATAATTACTATATGATCCCATCCAATCGGTATAAGGCACTTGTACGTGTTGCATTTTGGGCTTTATTTTAATATCTAACTTACAAACCCGTAAATGACGTATCGAAAAAGAAAAGAGAGAGAGAGAGAAAGAGACAAACTCAATGATTGAGAGAAAGAAAAGAGAGAAAATATATATGTGTGTATCAAAGCGGAGCAAAATCTACGGTGTAAAACGATGTTTCGAACAGCCAGACCATATCGTAACGATAGCGAGAGAAAAAACGACGTCAACAACAAGCCTCGAAGGGCAAGGTTGATCATAATTATCAATAAGATATCACCGAAAAAGAAGGAAAAAACCACGTATTTAAAAAAAGACAACGTAGAAGGAAAATCTAAATATAAGAAATTTGTGCTCATCAGCTGATATCCTTTTCGATATAGATTAATACACATCAATGATCCTCACGGTCGTTGAGTTACATCATCACACCCATCGTTTTTTTTCCTCTCTTTATTTCTTCATCTTAATGTATCTCGAGATGACCTGCACTGAGTCGACGCATTCGACCATCACCATCCCGTATTCGTATATTTATTATATCGAAGAAAACGAAAATGTAGGAATATGCACCGAAAGAGATATCATCGTTTATAATCATTTTTTGTTTTGTATCATCTACCCTACCTACCTGCGTTTCTCTCTCTCCGACCATCTCGATTTTTTTACTTGTGTACATCATGATGTAGAACGAAAAAAAGGACCGAAACGTTTTTTTTTTATATAATACAGATATATCGCTTTTCTGTTCTCTATGATTGAATAAGAAAAACGTCGAGTTTTGTTGTTTTACCTCATTGATGTGTTTGTATGTTTTGATGAGATCGACACTTAATTTTCTGAGAGGAGCCTCGACTGGATCACGATAAGCAGTCATTGTTGGCATCATCATGTTTGCCGAAACTAGATTGATAATAGTCCATAATCCGTTCGATGCTTCATTTCTATGTGAAAACAAATCGAAAATAAATCAATTATCTTGAAAATCAATTCGAATTACCAATTTGTTTTGTTTTTAAAAGGCAAAAAAAAATAATAATAATAAATTCTATTGATGAATTAAATCGGAATGAATGAACACTGTCAAATCAACTAATGATGTATTCGTATGAAAACGAAGACAGCAGGGATTATGAGTGTCGTTTGATACGATCGATCTAAAATTGAAATCAAATTTCAATGATTTATTTTTTTGCGCAGAGAAAAAAAACAGAACACGATGATAACGAATCGTCGAAAGATTTATCTGAGTAAATACGCAAATAGAAATTATGGAAAAAAAACGAAAACGAAAAAGGAAAAAATCATTTTAGCAGCAGCAAACAAAGAACTTCATTTTGACTGGATCATGCGTTCTCCTAATGACCGCCATTCAACCGGAGCATTTTCTAGCCTCATTGATGGTATACATCCGAACTCTACTGGTCGTATTTGTTTAGCATATGAAACAGAAAAAAAATAATTACTCGACTAGTTCAACTTAAGTTCAGATTCGAAATTATAATGTAGAAATAAAATATTCGATGAAAATAAATATGTATATATATATCACTGACTATCGACAGTTCGACAGTGACATCTGCGGGAGATGATGATGACGATGTGTATGTCATTGTTTCACGTCGAGTATTTTTATTACTGGAATGAATACTATCTTTAAAACTATTTTACAATATGATGAAAAAAAAATAACAAAATATGTCGAGAATAAATTGATTATGATGAAGAAGAAGATGGTGGTGGTGGTAGATTTTCATCGAGTAATGAAATTGTTGATGATGAAACTGATTGAACTGTTGAATTGACTTTTTTCGCTTGAATTATTGATGGTAACTAATTGTCAAGAAACGAATGATTTTAATTGACAGATTGAGGGAAAAGAATTTTACTTTTGGAATTCTTCCACCGCCGAATAAATTCGCGTAGATATTCGTTTGTTTTTCGACTTGTTTTTTCTTTTCTTCTTGAATACTTGGATCTGCTAGAGTTAATAACGATGATGTTTGTTGATTTTGTTCGTTTGTTAGAGAATTAACAAGCTGTTTTCGATTTTTTATCACTGGATATTTTCGTGTACAATTGATTTCAATAATATTTCCATCTAATTTATTCAATTTTTCTTTATAATTTTCAAAACGACCGTTAGGCCATTGTTTAGTCGAATGTTTGAATTTAATTTTATATAAATCCGATGAAAGAGGATTGGTTGAATGATCCATAAAACTTTCAGCTAGATCATAGTTTATCAATCGTTTCGGTAGATTCACATTCGAATGCCAATTTCGATCACGAGATCGAGCGCCACCACGACGAGCTTGTCGAGGAGCAGGTCGAAACTATTTCAACGACATAGAATTCAAATCCTTTTCATTTAATCAATCGAACATACTGGACGAACAGTAAAATTTTGAATTGATTCTCGAATAGCTTCATCATTTGGCAAAGATGATTGATGATGATTTAGCGATGAATAACTCACATTAGGTTGTAAACGTTTTAATTGATGAGTTGAATGGTTATTTATTGACATCGTTTTCAAAACTAAATCGATTCGATTTTTTATTCTCTTTCACTTCAATTTACCAATCGACAAATGTATCTATATATATATATATATATCGTTCGTCACCGTCTATACAGACAATGATTAGATGAACGAAACTTTGTTTTCACAGATGCCTTTTTCTACTTCGCTAAAACTTTATTTTCTTTTTTTTTCAAACAGTTATAAAACAAGAACAACAAAGCGAGACACAAGTCCTATACAAGCCAAAGCAAATATCTGCTGTTATCTGCTGATTGAATTGTCTGTCAACAACGACAGAAGAAAGAGTTAATTAGCACTTAAAGTAAACTGGAAAGAGAAAGTTAGTCTAATTGAGCTTGTGAATTGATTAGAGAGTTGAGAGCATCACGTGTTGCATAGTAGAGAATATTTTTTGCTTGTAAAATATCCGCATGATTTGTATGAGTTTTCGATAGATTTCGAAATTCATTTGTCGTTATTAAGCATCGATCGAGATTTTCCGGAGACACAAAATCTTCGGCGATTTTAATACAGGAATGAAGATTTTTAACCTAAAATGAAAATCTTCGAATGAATTCAGCGTTTGGCGTTTTTTTGTTTCGGTCAGACTTGATGCGGCGCACCACTTGGAATGAAAATAGCATCGCCTTGAAATTGAAGGATAGCATAAGATTCAACGTTATTCTGTTGTTTTAATTGAATTAAATCGTCTTGTTCCAAATAAGCCGTTTGATCGTGAATGGAATCGGTTCCGGCGATTTTTCGATGTGTCTAAAAATGGCGAGAACATTTCTTTGAGAGTTTAGTTTTGATAAAATTGAAAAAAAACAATACTCGTCCGAGATATTCGCGAATTTTGCTCGCATCATCCGAACGAAAGAGATGCCAGAGGGCCCCAGGTCGTTCGCCGTTCTTGAGTCGCTGCAATTGAGCTTGATCAATTTTTGATTTCGCGATTTCGGCTTCAACTTCTACAAATCAAAAAAAAACGACGTTTCAATAAATATTCGTGGTCTTTTTTTGTTTTGATTACGTCGAATTTCTTCGCCTTTATCTTTTCCATGTTCACCATAACCACCGATGCCGACATACACAAGTACATTGACAGCATCGGACACATCGATATGCAGATTTGTTGTTCCTGCTTGTCGACAAGATTGGCTAGTTAATTGACCTGAATGAATCGAAATCAAACTTTTAGTAAAATTCGAGAGAAAAAACAAGATTTACTATAAGCAATGTAAAGCTTCGGACCGAGATCTGGTTTAACTAAACATGAAGGTAATCGTTCAACGATATTATAAGCTCCACCATGGTATCGAATGCCATTGTATGTATACGATCGTCGTGTATAATCGCCTGAAAACAAGATTGAAACAAAAGAAGATTAGAAGGCTTTTGTTACCAAATGGAATGTTGCTCATAAGATCGTGAAGACGTGAAGGAAAAACGGAAGCAAAATCTTTTTTCGTTGGCCAATCTTTTAGTTTTAATATTCGTGATCGTTGTCCGTCTTTTAATCGAACTAAATGAAAAGACAAAAGGATTCAAACTGATGTTTCTCTTCGTTCAGTTTTTCTACCATCTAAACATTCGAAACCATCCCAAAATTGTGTTAAAACGATATCATTCGTTGGTATAGGCACTAAAGTTTCGCAATCCCAAAGTGCTGGTGTTTCTCGATGATCGATCATGTGCAATTTAAACGATCGTGGTTGCCAGAGCGTTTTCGAAAGATTTCGATGTACTTGTCGAACAAGAACAGGACAACCTGCTGACCAGACTTTTTGAAAGAACTTTCAAACAAAAACAAAATCGATTTTAAAAAAAAGAAGAAAAAAAAAGGTAAACTTTTTACATCTTTAGCTACTGAACTTATCCATTCATTGAATACAGGCAAACGTCCGTGACAATAGAATTCGATATTCGGATCGAAATTACAATCGATTGTTGACCAAATTTGTTGAACATTATGCTGCTCGACAATTCGATTTTTCTTCATTGTTTTTATAAATTTTGACAGATGATCGTTTCGAGACGATGAATTGAATTTCATCGAATAGTCGATTTTCATTTTAGTGAAATATGCCATACATTGATTACGTAGTTCAATCAAGACTAATCACAAAATCAAATTTACGAAAAAAAAAATTCTCATTTACTGAGATCAAATTACTTGTCCAAGGAATAAATTCGGATAGACAAAATGAGTTTTCATGCATGCAAATTCTTTGCGTTTTTTTACTCTTTCGTTTATCGATATTCATTTGAGAATATTCATGAAAACATTCAATACATATCATATATCCACATATTTGACACATGTAATGATAATTAAAAAGTGTTGTCGAACAATCATCACAGACTTCTCTCCAACCGGCCATGTATCGTTTCCAGATGATTTTCTCTTGAACAAATTGAATTCAATAGAAGAACAAATCAAAACAACGAGATGATCAATTACTTTCATCGTATGTTTTCCGTTCAGTTTCTTCGTATGAACACATTAAATGGAAAAATTTTGCTATTTGTATAAACGTATGATTAGCACTTGTATAGTTTAATGCTGGTTGTTCACCTAGACATTCGAATATTAATCGTATACAGAACAAAACATTTCGTTCTACCTGAGTTAGGAAGTACTAATACTTCGGTATCGTCATGCGTAGCTTTATCAACACTAGTAAAACCTTCGACTTCGTATCTATTTTCGTTGAGATATTTCAAACTAAATTTTAAAAACAAAGTTGTATTTTTTTTCTCGTTAGGAGAATATATCTACATTCGACAATGTTGAAATCGACAGCCAATTGAATGAACCGATGAATCAGATGGATTTGTCAATTGACAATCGACACAACGCGAAATATTTGCCGGATAAGTTGTACAATATTCTCTTTGAATCACAGTTGCTGAGGAGAAGAAAATTAAATATTGATTTTCAACAGAAAAAAAAAGATTTACTAGATAAAAGTCGTTGACATCGACGTTTAAATAAATTCGTATCACTGAGAGTATTTCGATGAGCTAATAGAAGTTTTTCGTTGGTTTCGTATGAAAGTAAAACAATCGGTTGAAGTGATGGATCACAATCGGATTCGTAGAATTTCCCTGGGCGACGAGTGAGAACTGGCGACCGACTTATTTGTCGGGATATTTTCGGTAATCTTTGTGAAGAGAAACGAAAATAGAAGAAACAAAAATCGAACGAAATACGATCTACTTGGAATGACGAGTTCGATGAGATGGAATTTTGTTAGTATTCGAATACTGAGATTAGAACGAAAGCAAAAAAGAAAGTTAATTTATTATTTTTTCAAAAAATATAAATAATCACGTTTTGATCTTCATTTATTTTATAATCATTGAGCAGTTCGTTTATCCAAATACGTGGTATTTGTTCGATTTTAACAACAAAATCTACGAGAAATCAAATTTGACAAAATTTAGTCAGTTAAATTTTTTAATTACTGATTAAATGATAATTTTTGATTAAATCTTGGTTAATCTGAGTAGCTTCCGTAGTTGTTATTGTTGTATTAAATGAAGATTTTTTTTGAACAAGAGATTTCATTTGTAAATTATGATTTTTTGAACTCGATGAAGGAGTTAAAACTCCTTCGGGATATACAATCTTTGATACTGGTGCCATTAAGAATAATAAACAAACAAAAAAGTAACGAAATATATGTATATACAAATGTCAAATTGATAATAATTAACTCGTTTGAGTTATCGAACAAAATTGAATCACGTGAATTTGAAATGAGAACAGTTTGTCAATTGATTTGATTCATTATTTTCATCCATCTGGAATAAGAAAAAAAAAGCGATGAAATTATTTCAAAAGGTTATATTGCATATCAAAAATGTAAACCATTTGATTTAATATTGATTTATCACGTATGATCAGTCACCAAAACCATATGCGCAAGGGTAAGACCTCGTTTACATTTTTTTTTCAAACGATTCATATCGATAAGATGTATACAGTTTTATATACCAATCATCATGCAGGTAATACTTATGACATCTATGAGTTATAAGAGATGTCAATCTATGTATATATTTTGTTTGATTTTTTTAAACACAGGACATCAGATGTAATACTTTTGATCTTCATTACAAGCTAAACTTTCAGTTACCTTTTATTCTTAAAAACGCCTAGAACAGCTGGTGTGTCGAGTCTACCATGGAATGCTTCGAAAGAATTGATCTATCTTCGAGAATTATATATCGATTAGTTCTCTCAATCAATTTGATCGTTCAGTTGCAATAGCTTACAATCATCTGGTGATGCATTCTATGTGACTGATCCTGCAAATGACGCACAACATCAGAACCAATGATAACTGCTTCCTATCTTTATTTCTTTTTAAATGTAAACATATTGAATGAGACAATTACCTTAGAAAGAAGACTTCGAATTGGAAGCAATAAAGAATCAAGAGAAAAAGTAATTAGAATCATTCAGTATAAAACTGATATTCTTTTCGTTTTACGGTTAAAAACAATTGTTTGTGTTCGACACATATCCTAATTACAAAAGAGAACTTATGGAATTTCAAGAATTAGTTAAGTGAAACCTCATCAAACAATAGATGTAAAACAAAACTTTTTTTTATTATTTTTAAAATAATGAAACGCTTGCATGCTCGAGAAAGTCATTCTACACGAATCATACATATTTCCGCTAGACGTCGAAAGAAATCGTCACGGAAAATAAATAACACTGTATCAATAGATTCTCATTCTACAGCTCGAGTAAGATCTCAATGACTTCTTGAAAAATCTTCATTTTCATCTAGATAAAAGATACATGGTCAAATCCAACGGATTATACAACAACACATCATAGAAATAAGAAGAAGAGCAAACGGTTTGTTTCATTATAATTTTGATTTGATTTTCTAGAACACATTCTGAACTTATACATTTAGATTTGTACGACGACGTAACATTGCAATATATTTAACTGTTTCACTGCTCATAATCTCCCCAGCACAAAATCAAAAGAAGACTCTGTTCTACAATGGAATACAACTGGTATAACTGTTGCTGGTATATCAGGTCAGCGTGGAAATCCTTCGAATCAATTAGATGGTCCACGGGGATTATATATAGATTGGTCTAATACACTGTATATTGCTGATCGATGGAATAATCGAGTTCAGAAATATTTACGAGATGCAACATTTGGTGAAACAGTGACAGGAGATCCAACAGGAGTTAGCGGATCAGGGTCTAGCCTTCTAAGCGACCCTGTTGATTTGACGGTGGACCTCAACAACAATATCTATGTGTTCGACGCACTAAATCAGCGAATTCAGCTATGGAATCGAAGTGCATCGACGGAAATCACGATTCTGTCAAGAATGGACTTTATATAGCCGAGCGTTCAAATAATCGCATGATGTACTATTCAATTGGTAACACAACTGGTACAATTGCAATTGGAGGCAATGGTGCAGGCTTAAAGGATACGCAGTTATATAGTCCTATTGGCATATGTTTCGAAGAGATATCGAATAGTATTCTGATTGTTAATGCAGATGCAAATAATATTGTACGATGGAAAGTAGGTGCATCAAATTGAACACTGGTTGCAAGTGATCGTAACGGAACAAGTGGTACTGCGTCCGATAAATTCAACATTCCAGGCGATGTAATCTTAGATCCAATGGGCTATCGCTGGTATTAATGCTTCGTTATTCAATGCCTCGCTTGGGGTTGTGCTTGATAATCAACTCAATTTATATGTTTCTGATTATTGGAACCATCGTGTACAGAAATTTCTACGTTATTAAACGTACTGTTTTGTTGATTTTTATCTTGAAATGTTATCTTGTTGTAAACATAGAGAGAGAGAACAATATAAATGCACGAGTTTTCGACACAATTTTTTCAGTGGGGAGGTATAAGCAACAGGTGAAAAACTATGTTATCTGGTAGGCGTGTCGGAAGATTTCGAAATTTTTTAATAAAAATTTTTCGATATATTTAGTTTTTCTTCTTCTTTCGGCGATTGTTTCTTTGTGCACAAGTGCACCTCAATCAGTACCACCATTGAGAAAATGTGATCCCGATTGTGATAATAATATCACACAAATGATTGAAACAAAAGGTTATCCCTGTGAAGAACATAAAGTCTTAACAAAAGACGGATATATCTTGGGTGTATTTCGAATTCCACATGGTCGAAATTCGACAACTATCGGTCCACCTGTTCTTCTTCAACATGGTCTTTTAGATTCATCGACAACATGGGTTATGAACTATCCCGAACAAAGTCTCGGCTATATTCTTGCCGATGCTGGTTATGACGTTTGGCTTGGTAATATGCGTGGTAATTACTATTCTCGTGCTCATGTCAAATACAATCCCGATAAAGATGAGCAATTCTGGGATTTCAGTTTCGCTGATATGGCTCGTGATGATCTACCATCGATGATTTTCTATATTTTGAATGCTACTCAACATACACAAATAGCCTATGTTGGTCATTCACAAGGTACAATGATTGCATTTGCTGAATTCGGTCGAGAGAATAATCTTGTTCAACATAATGTTAGTTTTTGGGCTGCTCTAGCACCTGTTGCACATTTAGGACATATTATTTCTCCGCTTCGATATTTATCAACACCAAAAGTTGTGAAAGATATCGAAATTCTTTGGCATACACTTTTCGGTCGAAATGAATTTCTTCCTTCATCGGAAATCATTCATTGGCTTGGCAAATATGCCTGCGGAGAAATTATCATCGACAAAGAACTCTGCGAAAATTTCCTATTCATTCTCTGTGGTCCTTCAAAGAACAACATGAACGATTCAAGAGTTCCTGTTTACATAACACACGAACCCGATGGAACATCCGTTAAAAATCTGATTCATTTTGCTCAAGGTGTACAATCGAATATCTTTCAAGCCTATGATTACGGTACACCACAAGATAATATGGCACATTACAATCAAACAACACCTCCAGTCTATACGCTCCAACCATTGAAAATTCCCACAGCAATCTTTTGGTCGGGCAATGATTGGCTTGCTGATCCAGTTGATGTTTCGTATATATTGGCTAATGTGGGTAATATAGTCTACGAAAAATATATTCCTGAATTTAATCATTTGGATTTTGTTTGGGCTATAACAGCAAATAAAGTCTTATACCCGGATTTGGTGGCTCAAATGATGAAATATCATCCAGTTAATTAACTGTTCTTTTTCGAATATAAATAAAAATCTTTGATTATCAACTTGTACTTCATGTTTTGTTCTATTCTTGTTTATTTCTGTTTCTGATTCTGATACAAACAAAGAGAAAAAAAGAAAGGAATTTACATAGAAAACGAAGAATGTCAAGTTGATGGACTGGCATGGCGATGTCGACGATGTTCACTTGAATCGTCATTATCCGATGATTTTCCATCGTGATATCGTCGTGATGAATTATCCGTATTTCCGATAGTTATTGTTGCTAAAGTTGTATCGATTTCTTCGCCAAGTTTTGCATCTTCATCGGTTATCGGTGTTGCAGAAAACGTTACTTTAAAATAGAATGGCCAATTCGATGCTACACAAAAAAAAACAAGAGAAAATTACTAAAAAAACGAAAATGTTCGACATACATTTATGACTTATTGGACAATTGTTTGCTAAGATTAAACATTCGCATGCGTCGGTTATCGTGCGAAATTCAGCAAGACCGGTGACACCTTTCGGCTGATTCGTTCCTCGACGATTACGATCGTCTAAATTCAAGATTTTATCGAAACAATTTCTCTCGATAAACCGAAAATCTTACAGCGAACTTCTTTTTTCGGTGGGAAATTTTTGATTTTAACCGGTCGTTTCGCTCCGAGATCTTCGAACATTCGGACGACATCGATTTCGGACATATTCGGTGGTGTATTGAAGTAATAGAGAACATGTGACGGTGAAACAGGATGATTTTTACTAGCTTGATCACTTGTTAAATATCGATTATTTCGATTGGTACTGAATTCCATGTAGGATGGTTCGCCGTTTTCCAATGGAAACGGACGATTCATTGGAAGAATTTCTGTTTGTCGTGAAGGACTAAAATCAATCGAACGGTTCAAATCAAAAAATAGTTCGTTTTGTCAATTTCAACTTACACAATAACAAATGTTTGACCGAATATGAAAGTTGCATTCAAATTTTTCATATGTTGTCGAAGGTTTTCGCAATGATTCATTTGAACCATGGCGCCGCCTTCTTTCGATTTCAAAATCTTCACCTGAAAACAAACGAATTTCGAACATTTTCTCGAAGATTCAGCTCGTTGCTTACGCATAGAATATTGCCGTAGAGGCAAAGCAAATTGAATACTCGTTCGCAATTCCACATCGGTGAGGATAAACCTTCGACATTAAAAACGAAATTATCAACTTTCATCGATGAGGATGAGGATGCTTGATTGGACGATGATGGCGAAGTTGAATCTCGGTAACGATTCGACTCGGATTGATAAGGAAAATAGTCTTGTTGCTGTTGACCAAGATAACTTCCTGAATTGTTATTATCGAATAATTGTTGTTGAGAGGAAAAATTCGATGAATTATCACGAGAATTTTGACGATCGAAGCCCGATGGAACTCTCGAATTCGACTTTAGAAACGAAACTTTAAGAAAAAACAAAAAAATAAACATAAAACATACAGAAAATGATTGATTATTATTCATCATTGACGATTCTAAAGAAGAAAAATATGATTTCATTTCAATACGATCGAAATCTATACCGAAACGATCTCCACCACGCGGCGGAGAGCATAACAATGTTCGACGACGACCGTATCCTAAAATAAGATAATCGATGATTATTTTCTTCAACCACGACCTAAAACACAAAAACCAAAATATAATTCTTCGTTCTTTCCATTGTTTTTTTTCTAATAATTAAAATTATCATTCAAACAAACAAAATATTTATAAATTATTCTTTTTTTTTAGCTTCTATTATTAAAATTAGATAATAATATATGATTTGTCTTACTTACATGTTTAAATTTTTCTTAAGTTGATAAATTAATTAATTTATTCGATAATAATTATGTAATTATGTATGTATATTAATTTATGATAGAATTATGTCAGATGAATTTATGAATGTACGCGTGTGTGTATGAGATTATTTCATCATGTAAATTGAAGTAGATCTATGAAAATAATGAAATACTTACGATTATCATCAACAGTTAAATCAAGATTATCTTGATCATTTCCGCGAACAACAAGGTGTTTTAGCTAAATGAATGAATCAGTATTTTTTTTCTGAATTTGTGTGTTTGTTGTGAAAGAAAATTTACATTAGCAAAATCGATTTTTAACGTACAGCAATTTGAATAGATATCAGCCTGGCAAAAAAAAGAAATAGCAAAGAAAAGATTCGATGATTCAAAGATAAACATACACCATCAAGTTCATTTTTGATTCTCTGTGCTGTTTCAATCGAATCGAATTCAACGAGAACTTGAATATTACGTAAACGTAATATACAAATACGTAATACTTGACCTGTTATCGAGCAAATCTTACGAATAACATCCTAAATCGTAAAAAAATACGCAATTGAAAACAAATTCGTCGAAAAATCGTACAAGTGTTATTGGGTATTTAGCATTTTGAACGGTTAAACAAAGAACAGTTGTTTCATTCGTTGTTATATTAGTAAAATGACCAAATGGCCTACAAAAGAAATCAATTCAAATTCGAGAGATAAAATAAAAAGTTTCTACTCGGATCGTTGATCGATATCATTTCTTTCCAAGAATGACATGTTGTTGTTGTTATTAGTATTATTATTCGAATTTTTCTCATCATCGAACGAATCCCATTTCATTCGATGTGATGGATTGCCCATATCAGTTCGTGAATCGTCATTACGCATTCGTTTTAGTCCTTGTCCACTATTATAATTGTTATTATTACGATTATTTATCGGCATATAATTATTCGTATTTCCACGTTGATTCATGCTGAGAGAAAAGAAAAAGCAAATTCAATTGCGAACAAATAGAAACTTGAAAATATTCACCCTTGACGAGAATTATTTGATGAATTCGAATACATACGTCGGTCCATTTTAGTTTTGACACGGATAAAAAAAAGCAACAAAATATGATTTCAATTTTCTTGTTCGTTCGTTTTAAAATGATGGTGAACTGTGATATGTTGAGTTTTGTCGTGAGTGAGATCGAAAGAAATTTTTTTTTCGATTGGATCGACTATCGACCAATAGAAATTATCTCGAAGAAAATAGTCATATCAAATGGATGGAGGTCAGTTTATGCAAATGAAAATACATTTATATTAAAAAAAAGGTCTCTGATCTGTTTTATACGGATGCAAACGGAAAACTTGAAATTTTCGATTACATAGATGTACAATCAATGCAGTTATTAATGGAATAACAGCTAGAATAAAGAAATAAGTGTATAATCTATAATCATTGTCATTGCCTTGATCGTCACACTAAATAGAAAATCAATGAATATGAAAACAATTGTGATTAGACTTGAGATACGTACAGAAAATTTAAAACTATCTTTTCCCCTTTCATATATTTCAACATATCCAAAGCCAACAAACGAAGATAATCCTAGTGAACAGTAACGTAAGCTCATGACAAGACTCGAAGCAGTGTTCGGAGCAGCCAAATAGGCAAATTCGAGACTAGCAAGATTAAAGAATAATTCAGCAACGCCCATGAAAAAATATTGTGGAAGTTGAGAGAATATTGATATTGGTCTATCTACGATGCAAAATAATGAATCAAAGAAATTTGATTTCATAATAGTACCACAGCAACTTTTCTGTCGAAATACTTCGACAATACCAGCAGTAATCATAGCTACTGATGCAATAATCATACCACAAATAAATTTAAATTCAATTGATATGAATTTATTTCGTTTCTCCAAATATTTATAAATAAATATTCGAAGAAGAAGAAGACTAACTAAACAATCATATTCAATTGAATATCTTTCTTATATGACGTACTAATAGTTCCAGCTGGATCAAATAAAACCATCCAAATAGCTGACATTCCTTCTGTACTACTATTAGATGTATTCCCTTTGTCCATTTTGTCCATATACTGACCTTGAAGAATAAACGATGTCCCAGTCTTAGGAAAACAATTATCTTATAGATCCTTGAATATCAAATTGAATCAGAATTACCTGATAAATAGTCAATCCGTACGGTATAATCATAATAAAAACGAGAACAATGCGACGAAGTGCTTTGATGTCATTGACAGTTCGATCAAGGTATTTACCTTTGTTGATTCGTCGCGCATAATCAAGTATTGAAGATATTCGTCTTCCTCCTACGGTTACTGAATTATCATCATATTCATCTGATGTTTCAACGAGTATGTTCATCGAAGATTTCTGTTTTTTCATTTTTAATACAGTTGGTTTGTGATGTCGATGTTTCCGCCAGGTTTTAATAGCATTGATTAAGACCGGAAAAATTTTCGTAACAATAGTTTCATCAGGTTTAACATAGATAAAGTATCGTTTACCGGCAAGAAATATAATGAATGCAGTAAACAGTGATAAGATAGCAAATAGATATGCATAAAAATATCGATTTTCGTCATCCATCAATGCATTATCAGGGTATTCAAGATAGGAGACAAGTCCAATAACAATAAAAGATGCCGAGTTTGTTACAAGAACAAATTTATCGAAATATCGTGATTGTTCATAGGGTTCTTGTGCTTGTTCAGCACCGAAAACAGCAAGATTTCCTTGAATACCACCAATTCCAATAGCACTGAATATAATCGATATTATTTTCAAAAAAAAATCAATCGATCTACTTACGTAAAAAGAAGTGTACCTAAGATCGTATGGTAACATTTGGGTGTTGAGGGTGACTCAGATAATGTACTATTCTTAACAGATGAGACATTTGCACAGATCGAACCATGACTATCTTTATGAGTAATTAACACAATGAACGCATAACCGATTAAATACAAACAAAAACCTGAAGAACAAAACGTACACAATTTATAATTCATTTTATCTCTACCGATAATTATTGTCTTTGCTCGACCAAATTTTCCATCACTCAAAACAGAAAATACGATAGTAGAGACATAGCACGCCCCTAAAATATAATAAGAAAAGAAAATATCAGATTTCGATCGATTTCCTTGTGCAAGAAAATGTGTCTTACCAGAGAAAATAAATGAAAGAGAAATAGTATGTGATGTATCCCAATTAAATGATTTCTCATTTCGTAAGATTATAAAAAGATTCACTGTTAACGAATAAAAGGCAATACCCTCTAAAGTCGTCGTTGCTAAAATTAAATATACAGCTAAGCGTTTTTGATATGGTAGTCGATGGTCACGAGGACCCGAAGGAACTCCGGTTCGAGGAATCAACAGTGCCGTCTCATTTGGATTGATATCGTCCACCATACGGTCAAAATCAATGTCTTTTTAAGATGAAAATACTCGTTTTTCTTTCTCTTTGGTTTATAATTTATCAAAACTGTGTGTTACAACAAATAAAAGATAAGAATTCAAATGACGAATATTATTTCAAACAAAACGAATAACTTTATTTTTAGATATTTTATTCCCTCTTTTGTTTTGTTTAAAATCAATTTCGAAATTTTCTCGAACAAAACGAAACAACTGTCAATCAAAGTTCGATTTTTTTGCTTCTAAAAAAATTTATTGTTAGCATATCATACAAAACTGCGTAGGCTAAAACAGAACAGAACGAGAAGAAAAAATATAGTGCGGTGCATTTATATGCGTATGAGTCATTCAGAAGTAAACGCGTCATCCACGTCATCATATGAAGACGTGGCTGGTAGATTTCTCGTGAGCATAAATGAATCTATAAAATCAACAAACATATTCGTTATTCACATCATTTTTTCAAATCAAATCACATGGAGACATTTCAGGCAACAATTCAACAAATGCTTAACGAAGACAAACGAAGAGATACATTCAAATTTCTATCTTCACTAACCGGTCTCAAATTAAATCGTGAACAAGTAAGTCAAACATATAATTACGCAGATTCGTACAACATAATTTATCTTGGATCTTAGGTTTTTGTCGTTGGTGGTGGTCAACAATTTTCCTATCGTCATTCGACAACGATAAATTCCGAAGAACAAAAACTCGCAGATAACACTGATCTGTCCATATTAGATCTTCCCGATGAAGTCTATCTCCATCTATTCTCATTTCTTAGTCCAATTGATCTATGTCAAATCTCGAATGTTTGCAAGAAATGGTATCGTCTAGCAACCGATGATAATGCTTGGCGACAACGGCTCCTACGTGATATGACCAGTTGGCCATCGATTAGTTCACGTTCGAATCCATTGAGTTATATGCTTGTTCAATCAGATCGTTCGCAAAAAGAAATCTATCTAACATGTTCACCGACCATTCACCGACTTCCAAATCAAATCGACGATAGTCTCAAATATTTATCCTATGTACCAAGTTATTTCCGACGATTTTTCTTCAATTCAAAAGATTTAATTATGTTTGGACCCGGTCTTGAAAGTTACACATCGCCATTAGTTCGAAATCTTCTTTGGGACGAATCGAAACGATTCGAAACCATCGGCATGATACCTGGTCACGCTGGATTTGGATCTGGCATCAAATTTAAATTAGAAAATCATCAATTCAATTTAATTACTTTGTATACAAATTGCATGAAAGAACGTGAAAATCGAACGAATTCCGATCGATTAATCGCCAATAATCGGCTCGTACGATCGGACGACGTCGATCATTTTGAAATCAGTACACAAGTACGTGATGTTTGTCGCGAAGCTCACGGACTTGTTTATGTTATTGATGTCGATCATGATAATCAATTGAAAGATTTTTGTACGGAATTACAAGTTATGACAAGAGAATTCAGTAATCTACCACTATTGATTCTCTCGTGTATTCGAACGCCAGAAACAAAACGTTGGCCAGCGATCGATGTGGTTCGAGATTTGCAATTGAGTTCACTTGGCAATCAATGGTTGGTGCAAGATTGTTGTGTTGATAATATGAAAGGTGTGGATATCGGTTTTCGTTGGTTATTAGAGCCCAATGATTCCAATGATTTCTTTTTTCGTTCGACTAATCTCGAACATCGAATATCGACTGTGTAATTGTCTTTTGTTTTGTAAATAAAAACCGATGAGAGACGGATCGAATTTCCACTGACTTCACTTGATAGAAAAGAGGGGAAAAAAATTAGATTTTCTCATCTGTCATTCATTGGAAAAGAAAATTATCATTGATCTTTGTTGTTAAATGAATTACAAGTTGTAAATTTTATTTCCTTGAAAAAATAAAACCAATCTTACGGTCGAATAATTACAAAAGAAAAGAAAAGAAAAGAAGAGAAAAAAAGGTAAACGTTATAGCTGACGTATATCAATTTGAAATTTGTTTTCCTGATCTAATTATCCGATTTGTACCGGAAAGAAGCAAAAAAATGGCATTTTTTATTACAAAAGAAAACGACAAATGTTCGAAATAAATCACTATTTTAAATCAATAAAATCCTCGTTATCTTCATTCGTTTTATAGGATTTTAATTGTTGTTGTTTTTGCTGTTCTGCTTCTTCTTCTTCTTCTTTTTTCAATGTTCGTATAGCGTGTTTTAATACATAAGCAACAATTTCAGCTGACAGATCTTGATAGACTAATTGTTCTTTATTTTCCTGTGATATTCGTCGTGGTTTGATTGTTTGATAGAAATCTCGTTGAAATTCATCATCGGAATTGACATAAGTTGAAACTGTTGACTTAGGCGTTTCATTATTCATTGTTGCTTCATTAATGCCAGCAATCAGAATTTGATTTGCTAATGTTTGAGCATTTTCTACGATTTGATTTCGTTCATCGAGTGAATATCGACAAAAACTATCATCGTCATGTTCATCATCACCGACATTGTCAGCGAATGATACGCTTTTATTACGATTCAAAGGAGTTTTTTGTGAATTCTTCTTCGATAATGAATTTACAGATGGATTAGTTGATGTTTGATCGGATGAAGGTTTTGTTTGAGTTTCTGATGTACGACGTTTAGTCGAAGGTGAAAGCGTATTTTTAACTTTATCAAGTATCGATCGAAATGAACTAGTTGTGTCAGTGTCGAGAGGTTCAAGTGGAGATGACAAAGATGATAATGGTGGTGATTCTCGACGAGGATTTTGCGTCTCTGAAATGTTTTCCGGATCGTGCGTAGTTCGAGTTTCCGATGTTGGACGACTTAAATCACGTTTAAATGCCAACAGTGGTCGAGCTACATACAAGTCAAATAAATCGATTATTTTCTTAGAATTCTATTCAATTCCATCGGAATATCTCATTTCTCTTTTGAATCGAAATTTAATACTTACCAATACGTTGTTCAAAAGCACCTTGAACAGCTGTACTGTAGGATTTGAGTTGTCCGAAGAAACTACCTTTAAACGTATCGTTGGGCGATGCCATTGAATAATTTAACTGAATATATAAGATTATACTAAAAGAAAAGGACAAGAAAAATAAATAAGGAAAAGCCGACTAATGCAAGAGAAAAGTCTGTGTGAATAGAAATGCTTTCTTGTCTTCAGTCGTTTTTCTTCGCTTCTTCTTTTCTGCTTTTTTATTCCTTCATATCAAGTCTCGAAGCTTAACACATCAGCAGTTTTTTCTTTTCGTATAAGTTTCTCAG
>ERZ778020.928-NODE-928-length-33119-cov-5.812697_pt1 | contig 33119 bp, 27 predicted proteins | sample MGYA00375750_ERZ778020 | MGnify/ENA primary metagenome ERZ778020 (study PRJEB29350, sample SAMN05389818) | bioreactor metagenome | isolation source: Ammonium sulfate bioreactor | place: South Africa: University of Cape Town | collected 2014-03-17 ...
AGTCCTCGACGTTCGACGATCGATCGATCGCCTGCGTCACCGCCGCAACGCTCGCGGCATCGACGCTGCGATACTCATTCAGCAAGGTATCGGCACGAAACATGAAGTTGCCGCTATTCCAGAGATAGCCGGCCTCGACGTACCTGGCGGCGGTGGCGGCATCCGGCTTTTCAACGAATTCCCGCACGGCATGAATGACGCCGCCGATGTTGGTTCCGGGCGAGATATAGCCATACTCGGTCGCAGCGCGATCCGGCTTGATTCCGAAAGTCACGATATGGCCCTGACTGGCGACGTCCAATGAAGCCTCGCACGCGGCGACGAAAGCATTGACGTCCCTGACGACATGATCGGCCGCGAGCGCGAGCACGACCGGGCTGCCGTCGCGCCGCTGGGCGAATACCGCGCCGGTCGCGATGGCCGGCCCCGAATCGCGCCGCGCCGATTCGAGAAGCACGTCCGCCTCCACACCGATTTCGGCGAGTTGCCTCAGCACCGTCGCCCGATAGCCGGCGCCGGTGATGACGATCGGCCGGCCGAACAGGCGCGGATCGGCAACCCGCAACAGCGTCTCCTGGAATGTCGACCTTTCACCGAACAGCGCGATGAACTGCTTCGGAAAGCCTTCGCGCGAAAGCGGCCAGAGACGGGTGCCGGCGCCACCGCACATGATCAACGGAACGATCCGAATGGACATGATTCTTTGCACTCAGGCGACCCTGTTGGGAACCCGGGGTCAACGGCGGGCCCGGCCCTTCTATCTGATCGATTTGAGGAATCCAACATTGATCGAACAGGCGAGACGATGCACCCCATTCCTGCTATCAGGGCGCATGCTAGTTGGGAAATGACACCTGTTCATGATGCCGTTTTTGAATCCAATCGTTCGGGCATGGCGCTCCTCCACCGCATCGTTGAAAATCGTCAGCTTCGCGCTGGTCGGGGTCGGCAATACGGTGGTTGATTTTGGCGTGTTCACGCTTGCCTATAAGGTCCTGGCGCTCCCCCTCGTCGCTGCGAACATCGTGGCGTGGCTCGTTGCGGTTTCGCTGTCTTATGTCCTGAATACGCTCACCACGTTTCGACATGAAACCGGCCGCGTCCTGCGCCGAAAAGATTATTTCAATTTCGTCGCATCCGGCATCCTTGGCGTCGTGGCGACCACCGCGACGCTCGTCGTGCTGTCGCTGTATATCCATGTCATGCTGGCCAAGCTGGCATCGATCCTTGCCGGCTTCATCGTCAATTTCACCATGAGCAATTTTATCGTGTTCCGCCGCAAGGCGCCGACGAAATAACCCAACGCCCAGCATTGGTTGCCGGTTCGGTCTCCGAGGCGACAAACGCTGGCTATCGATCGCGCAACGGTCAGCCAAGAACGCGCTCGGCCTCCGCGACCGCGCAGAGCACGTGGTAGAAGCTCGAGGCCGGAATGAAATCCACCAGCGAACAACCGTTCTCATCGAACTGATCGTACCAGCCGCCGGCAACCGGATGATCGAGATAATGCCGCTGAAGCCGGACGAGTGCTTGCCGCGCTTCATCCGCGGCGCCTGCATCGCCGGATTCGGCTTGCGCCATCCACGCCTTCGCGATCTCGGTCTGCGGCCAGCAGCGGCGCGTCGCCTTGGTGATTTTGCCGGCAACGTTGCCTTCGTCGACCAGACAACCGGTCTGATTGTCGCGATATCGCAATGCCGACGCCAGCAGCGCGGTGCGATATCGGGTCGTGGGACAACCGGTAATGCGCTCGAAGTTCTTAAGTAGCCACACCCACTCCGCCTGATGGCCCGGCTCGACGCACACGGGCTCGATCCGCGACCAGTCCTCCTCAAAATACTCGCCGAGAAGCTGCGCTTGCGGATCATAGAAATTCGAAACAAACAACGAAAAGATGTCACCGGCGCGATTCTGGAAACTCGGGTCGTGGGTCGCGTCGAACAGTGCGATCATCGCCTCGAACAGGTGCATATGCGGATTTTGCCGACGCGGCAGCGTCGACGGCAACCCCTCCAGAAACCCGCCGTGAGGCGAGCGCAGATGCATATCCAGAAAGGCCAGCGCCTGATCGATCTCGGCTTTGACCTGCGCGTCTCCCGTCAATCGATACACGGTCGCGAGGGAGAGCAGCACGAACGCATGGTCGTAACTGTCGCGGAGCGGATTGATAACCGTGCCATCGGGCGCCAGCAAATGCACGAACCCGGGCCGCCCGTCCGGGCTCTTTGCCCGCTTCAGCAGGTGGTCGAGAGCCGTCAGCGCGATCTCGCGGCCTTCCGGATACCAGCCGAGATCGGCCGCCTTGGCGTAGCAATAGATCTGCCTCGCCTGCACACGCACCCGGCGCGGCGCCGAGCGATCCGCCCGCCCCTCAATGTCCAGCCGCTCGATAAAACCGCCGGTTGCCCGGTCCCAGCCCTCGGTCGACCACAACGGAAGCGCATGGTCGATGATGCCGGACCTGAGGGCGGCAACGACATCGCCTCGCTGGTCGTCCAATTCTAATGCCAAACCGATGATATCCTGCTTTACAGGCTGGAATTATCGCCTGAAATCATCTACCGCAAGTCGATCCCTGATTCCAGCCGACACTGGGTGCGGCCAGTTCGTGCAGCATCTCTCTACAATTGCTCCGCACAGCCGACCGAGGCCCCCTTGTACGCCAAATCCAACCTGATCCGATATTTCAGCGTTGCCGCAGCACTTACGCTCTGTTTGCTCGTTCTCAATCGCTACCAGATCCAGAACCATTTTTCGGTTCTTCCGGGCGATAAATTTGACGCGGTCATTCAGGCAACCTTGCTGGAGCATTGGTTTCACGTTTTCTCCGGAAGCGCCCGCTGGTCTGATGTCGGCTATTTTTTCCCATACCTGCGAACAATCGCTCAAACGGATGCGCACTTTCTCGTTGGCGTCGCGTATACTCCATTCCGAGCCGCAGGAGTTGACCCATTTCTATCGGCGGATTTTGCGGGTTGGGTCATCAAGGCGATCGGGTTCCTCGGCTGCTATGTCTTTTGCAGACGAGCCGTTAGACTTTCTTACCACTGGGCTCTTCTGGCAGCAGCTCTTTTTACCCTTTCAAATGGAATGACGAGCCACTCCCAAAGGCTGGCGCTCTCCACGGTCGCATTCGCGCCTGTTCTTGGCTTGTTAGTTTGGGAAGCTTGCACCGCCTTTCTGAACGGTGATTTTTCGCGCTTCAGACTGCATGGATTTCTCTCCGGTCTCCTTTTTGGAGCGTGGTGCATTACCTGTTTTTACGTCGCGTGGTTTTTCGCCTTTTTTACGAGTTTTTTTCTGTTCTTTGCCTTTGTTATCTACAAGCGAGAGCTTCTTAATGCGGTCGTCAAACGTACAAAAGAAGGCTGGACATCTGTCATTCTAGTTGTCGTGACATGCGCCATTTCCTTGTCGCCGTTCGCCTATGCCTTCCTTCCAAAATCGCAGGAAGTCGGCACCCGTATTTATTCGAATGTCGTAAAGCACACTATTCCCCTCGACGGCATACTGCAGGTTGGCAAAGAAAACATTCTATTTGGCCGCGCTTACAATGATGCCCTGAAGCTCTTCATGACGCCAAGCGTCAGCGGTGAATATTACAACACCGGCTTTTCGATCGTTCTCTTTTTCCTTTTCGTATGTGGATGCATTGGGATCCTCAAACACGAGCGAACAAAAGACAAGTTCCTATATCTGGCTACGCTAACGACATTGGTTACGTGGGCCGCCGATATCAATGTGGGCGGCTACAGCGCATGGTATTTCGTTTTCAAGTTTTTCCCCGCAGCTTCTGCGTTAAATGCGGTTTCAGTGTACCAAGTATTCTTGGCACTCCCTGTCACGGTCATCGCAATAAGATATCTATCTCGCCAAAACGCATCACGGGCTATTTTGGGAATATTGATAGCTATCTTGATCGTAGGAGAACTGAATGTGCCCTATCTCAGTCTCAACCGAAACGAAGAACTCTCGAAACTTGATTTGCCCAATCCTCCTCCCAAAGAATGCCGGGCATTTTACGTCTCTGGCTGGAAGGACCAGGACAAATGGACGAGCTTCACGCCGACCATCAACGGAATTTACGGCCACAACGTCACCGCGATGTTCATCGCTCAGAAGATACGAATTCCAACCATAAATGGGATGGCATCATTCAATCCACCTGACTGGAACTTTGGCTTCCCAAATCGGCCAGACTATGAAGAGCGCGTCCGCGCCTACGCTGCAAAGCACCGGATCACAGACCTCTGTCGGCTTGACCTGAACGACAAAACCTGGAGTTCCGTGAATTGAACGGCTGGGCGTCAGTTCCCTCAACATTGAAGCAGTGCCCAAAGTAAGCCAAGTATCTTGCCACGTTGCGTTTAGGAAAGCCTTCTCTTGAAAGTCGATCAAATGAAATGCGCGGTTTGCGACGGGGAAATGCGGCCGGATGTTCTGGCAAATACCTATCAGTGCGCGGCATGCCGCTTCCGCGCCAGCAGCTTCCCCGTTCAGATCAACCAGCTTCAGACGGTCAACGAGGCGGTTCGACTGGGAGGGTTGAAGCCGCTCCGCCAGGCCAACTTCAAACAAATTCTCGATGAATGCGCTCCGCTTCTTTCCGCGACCGCTACGATCCTGGACGTCGGATGCGGACATGGCTGGTTTATCGAGGCTGCGCGGCAACGCGGCTATCAGTGCGATGGCGTCGAGCCGGATTCCAACATCATCCCGGTCGCCGAAAAGACCGGGGCAACTATCTACGCCGGATATTTTCCATCGGCGTTGCCCAGCGAGGCCAGATTCGACGCCATCATCTTCAATGACGTATTCGAGCACATTCCCGATATAGCCAGTCTACCGGAAGTTATCGGTGGCTATCTGAAACCGCGCGGGCTTCTGATTATCAACCTGCCAATGTCCGACGGCTTGATATATCGCGCCTCGACGATCGCTGCGCGCCTGGGAATTCAGGGCCCGCTCGCCCGCATGTGGCAGCGCGGATTACCCTCCCCGCACGTCAGCTATTTTTCTCACGACAACCTCGAACCCCTGATATGCTCAAAGGGGTTCGACCTGATAACCAAATCCGATCTCGTATCCCTGGTGACGACCGGGCTCTGGGGACGGATCAGGGCGGATGGCAACGTCGGCCCGCTTGAAGCCGCCGCGACGTACATGTCGGCCATCGGCTTGAAAACGCTGACGGCTCTGTTCCCGTCCGACGTCGCCTGTTTCGTGTTTCGATTATCCGAACGCCATTAGGACCAATCCGCCGACGATGACAGTAATGCCCGCAGCCTGAATGCTGCTCAGGCTTTCCCCGAACCACAGGGCGCCAACGGCGACCACCAGCACGATTGCCAGAGCGGTCGCGGGGTAGGCAACATTCAGCGGCCACACCCGAAGTGTAAGTATCCACGAAACGGTCGCCGCACCATAGATAACCAGCGCCAGGATAAAGATCGGCCGCAGCAAAAATGCGAGCGGCGATCCGTTGCTCTCATTCGCCACGGTCTTGAACAGAAGCTGTCCACAGACCATGAGCACAATAGTCAGGCCAAGTAAGAAATAGCGCATCGCTTTCGTTTCTCGAAAAATACCCGCCAACTGCCGTAGGCTCACGCGGCCTCGAACAGGCCCCACGCCTTACGGGAATATCTTATCCGCCCAAATCTGTATCGCAAAGCTTCTCGGAAAACACGAACCGGCGCCCGCACCGCAGTGTATCTGTATATCAAAACTCAAGCCGGATTCAGGAAGCGAGACGCTGCTTGCAGAACTCCGATGCATATGCGCTGAACTCACCATAGCTCATGGCGCCACGACTTTCGTAAAGCAACTGGCCAGCATGGGGCGCTTGACGAACTCTCGTGCAATCCACCGGCTGAAGGAATTGCTTTCCCGTAACAAGCATGTGCTTTGCCGCCACCGGCCAAAGGACCATCATGGTCTTCAACTGGCTGCGATATTTGAACATCCGACGCAAATAGCTGATACGACGCCGCCAGCAAATCGACCTAACCTCCACCGCTCCATATTCCGCGATCGGATCGAACAGAACGAACGGAAGAATCGAAGAGGGTCTGCGGCGATACAGAGGAAATTGCCAGGTAGACCCGAGCAGCGTCCGCCTTTTCGCCAATGCGAGGCCCAGAAGATGGACGGCGTCGTGGTCCTGATGCCCGCCTTCCCACGCATGCATGATCAATCTTGCTACGGGACCAGCGCCGGCGAGAGCGCGATCGATCGCGGCCGCTGCACGATCGAGATGGGCAACAAGCCGGCCATCCGGAAAGCCTTCGCTCGATCCGAGGAAATGCAGGTCACTCTCCCTGACGCCCATTCCGGCAAGAACGCTCCGCGACTCCGCGTTCCTCACCAACGGGTCGGCGCCTGCCCCCGCACCATCCGTCACGAATATGCAGATTGGGCGGCCGCCGGATTCCACCACCGACTCGATTTCGGAATACACTCCGAACTCATCGTCTTGATGAGCGAACAGAAAGACCGTCACGGCCGGGGTCATAAGCTATACCCCGCCAACCGACGACAGAACGGTGACGGCTCCGGTCAACGGCCTGAATTGTAAGGCACCGTCCGCATGCACAATTGCGCAGCCGCCGTTGCCGCCATCGCGGAGGCAACCAATCCTGAGATGTATATTATCAAAGCTTGTTGGCAGTTGCATGGCCGACATCGGGGCCTTGTGTTCTCGCATTTCGACTCAACAAAGGATGCAGCGCCTCGCGTGGCACGGCGCCTATGTCATAACTCAAAAATGCGAGAATGAGTTGAAAGCCGATCAGCAGAGCCACGGCCGCAATCATGACCGTTCCGGTCGGCGTCACCTCATCGAGCGCATAGGCAAGCGCCCAATGATAGATGCCGAATATCAAGCCAAACCAAAACAGTATCGTGCCGAAAAACAACTCGATAGACGCCACCGAAAAATCGCGAAAGAAGTATCCATAGGCGATCCGTCGAACTGTATTTTTAAGGTGCCCACGCATGAACTCCGGCATCACCCGCGCGATGCGCAAGTTCGAGACTTCCTCTCCGTAGACGGCTTGCATCGGGAACTCCGTGACTTTCGCACGCAGCAACCCGACATGGAACAACAAGTCTGTTTCAAAGAAGAAGCGCTTCGCAATCCGTGACGGGATCAGCAAGCGGGCGACATCCGCATGGATCGCGAAAAATCCGTTCGTGGGATCCATGATGTTCCAGTAGCCGCTGGAAATCTTCGCCATGAATGAGAGCGAAAGGTTCCCGAACAAGCGAACCGCCGGCATCGACGACGCATCCGACAAAAAGAAAAAGCGGTTCCCTTTGACGTAGTCGGCTTGAGCATGCTCGATCGGCAAAATCAATCCGGGTATCAGCGCCGGATCCATCTGGCCGTCGGAATCGACCTTGACGATAATCCGGGCGTCACGCTCGATCGCCGCCTTCATCCCCGTCAAAAAGGCGCCGCCGACCCCCTGATTTGTTTCGTGCACGATAACGACGACGCGCGGGTCCTTGCACTCATTCTGAACCAGACGCCCCGAGAACTCCGGGCAGCAGTCATCGACGACCACGATCAAACCGATCTCCGGACCAATCCGGTTGATGACATCCAGGATGGACTTCGAGGCCCTGAAGGTAGGAATAACAACCGAATTCATCTGCCAGTACCGCGGGAGAAAAGCGCCGAGGCCCTTGGTTATCAGAGCTAAAATCAATCAGCAACGACCGTCGGAGGCTCACCATCGCCCCCGCAGCAAGGCGCGACCGCGACAACCTCGCAAGGGGCATCAGCTTGTCGCCGGCCGGACACCGTGATATTCAGCCGAAAGTCCCGGCGTCACCTACATCCTGACCTCATGGCTGCGAATTCTTGCCGGCGTGGCTGGCTGACGAGAAGCCTTGCCGGCGTTCCTTATTCCGGACACGCGACGAGCAAGGGTTGGTTTGAGCGCATCAGCCGGGCGCAGCGCCATCGTATACGGCAACTTGGCGTCACCATTTCGGGGTGGCCTGTCTGGTCGCGCCCTCTCAGGATCGCATTTCTTTCCGACCTGCACACCGGTTCGCATGCCGACGATGTGGCGCGATTGAATGCCATCGTCGCGGAAGCATCGTTGTTCCGACCTGATGTCGTTCTTCTTGGCGGCGACTACGTCAATCTGCAGCCTCTCGGCGGCGGCCGCGTGCCCCCTCGAATGATCGCCACGGCTCTTTCCGAATTCAAGCCTGCCTTGGGGTGCTTCGCGATTCTGGGCGACCACGACCACGTCTACGGCAAGAGCGAAGTTGCGGAAGCGCTGATCGCTCGCGGACTGGATGTAATCGACGGCGAGCAGCGAACGATCCGATACGAAGGACAGACCATTTCCCTTCTGGGCATCCCGCGCCCGTGCCCGACAGCGGAAACGCGCGATCGCCTCCACCGGCTTTCGCAATCGACACCGACGATCGTGCTGACGCATGATCCCGCATGGTTTGTCGACGTCCCGCCGGGCCCGATCTTGACCCTTGCGGGCCACACCCATGGGGGCCAGATCGCGCTCCCGAAATTCGGCCCTGTCATCAATTGCAGCAAGGCACCGTTGCGATGGAGCAGCGGGCTTACTATCGAGGGCAACCGTCGCCTGTTTACAACGACCGGAATCGGCACGAGCGGCATTCCTTTCAGATGGAATGCGCCCCCCGAGTTTGTCATACTTGATGTCAGCGGCTAGATTGAGACTGCAAGGTTATGGGAGGAAGCGGATAACGGTCCGCGTCCGGAACACACGTCACACCGGGAGGCTGATGCCTCGCATCTGATTGCGTCAGAGGCGAAGCTTCAATCCAGATCAGCTCTTTTTTTGAAAGACCATACGACAAACGCTATGGACACCAAGCCCGTCACATCGGCCCCCGCCATGATCGAGCAATATCTCGATCTGTTCCAGCGTTGCTTTCCAAACGCGACGCAGTACTCGAAGCAGTATCTGCAATGGCTTTATTCCGACAACCCGGCCGGCCCGGTTGTCGGCTTCAATGCATTCGACGGTGCTCGGCTGGTCGCCCACTATGTTTGCGTACCCGCGCCGATCGTCATGGATGGCGCGGTATGCAAAGGATTGCTGTCGCTGAACACAGCCACGGATCCCGGATATCAAGGGAAGGGTCTATTTGTACGGCTCGCAAATCTCACCTACGAGAAGGCCGCGCAGGATGGCTTCAATCTGGTATTTGGCGTTGCCAATGCGAACAGCACGCCGGGATTCACACGCAAACTCGGATTTCAGAAGGTATGCAGCCTTCTCGCCATGGTTGGCATTGGCCCGTTGACAGCAGACCCTCACGTCGGCCTGGAACACGGCGCCACGTTCCGACGACAGTGGACGCCGGAACTGCTGCAATGGCGCTTGTCCAATATCGCCAACCCGGTGTTCGCACGAGGCACCGCCGACCGCGCGAGCTTTTCATCCCGCACGTCCATACCGGGATTGGTAAGTTGGGCGGAGCGAAGCATGACGCTTCCTGACAGCACAAGGCAGCAACATCCGGCGCATATTGCACGCGTTTTCGTCGGATGCCTGCCAAAGACCGTTCACTCTCCGCGATTCTATGCGGCGATCCCCGATCGCTTGCGTCCATCGCCGCTCAATCTGATCTATCGGCCCGTCTCCGCGGTTCCGAATACGATCGATGCTTCAGGTGTCTTCTTCGACTTCCTCGACTTCGATGCGTTTTAAGGAACTGGGACGGCTCAGATCTTATCCCGGAATTACAAACCGTCGGCTGCTAATTTGGGAAATGCAGCACGAGGGCTGAGTACTGGGAAGACGCGGCGCACTCCGTCCAAGCAAGAGCGCGCACCAGAGGAAACTAGCGCAAACCAAACCAGATGTTAGTTTTCTCTGCGCAATAAGACCGCACGACAACCGGTCCAGCACCACATCGAACAACGGGACCAGATCATGCCGGCTGGCGAACAAGTGCTGTCAATAAATTCTCCAGGCGGTTCGCTAGCATAGGATACTGATGCGCCTCCTGCCACTGCTTCGCTCGTTGGCCAAGATCATGGAAATCAGCCGACTTCCCAGCGATCTTTCCAATGATATCAGATATTCCACGCGCAATATCTTCAGCGGAGCATCCAGGCAAACGAAAGACGACGTCAGCGATATCGTCAAAAATAGGAAGAGGGGTTACCGCCACTGGTTTGGCTGACGCTAACCCGTATCGCACTGCGCCGCTGGCTGACTCCCCCGTCGCCTGGTATGGGAAAACGATCAAGTCTGCTGCTTCAAGCCGGGATAGACTTTCTTCGTCCGAAAGAAAGTCGGTCGTTAACTCGACCTTACCTTCAAGGCCCCTTTCGACGAGCATCCGCTTGGCCTTCTCGATGATATTCGTCGACAAGGGACTGGGATATTCGGCATTTATCATCTTGAGTCTTATGTTGTTCCCACGCTTGAGCAAAAGGTCGCATGCATCAATTAATTCGAGCAAACCCTTGTTCGGCAGGAAGAAGCCATAAGACGCAATAACAAACGATCCATTTGGAGCATTTTTCGGCATCTGCTCCGTTCGCGTCAAAACACCATGGGGAAACAACGTTACATTATCTGTCAAACCAATCCGCTTCAGTCGATTCATATCCACAATCGAGTGAACCAAAAGACGATCGCACTTCATCAGCTGCGGCAGTAGATCAGACAGGTTTCTTCCGTTAGCGTCCTGTGTTGAGTGCATCATCATCACGATGCGCTTGCCGGATGCGAACAAATGATCGAGCAGGCGTTTCAAATATGAAAAATCGAAAAAGCCATAGTTGAATTGAATGACGATAACATCAATATTGCTTTGATCGATTACACCTTCGAGCAACGATGTATCGTCGCCTCCGTCGACCGACCAACATCGGGATACATCACCCTGATCCGGCTTACTCAATGGCTGGTTGTCCGGCGCAAAAATCTTGATCGGACAAGAGAGCTCACGCACGAGATGCTCTGAATAGGTCGCGATCCCGCAACGCGTATTCCACGTCGAAACCCAGCCGACACGTATCTGCGACATCGCCTTATCGGCAGACCATCGCCGCGCAGAACTCACCAAGCGGTTGGCGACATCACGCCATTTAAACTTTTCGAGTAGTAGCTCTCTTCCATGAAGTACACGCGCCTGACGCACTTCAGAAGGCAGATCATAAACAGCCTTCATAGCGCTCGACAGGTCATTGCTCCGCGGCGCAGCCCAAACGGAGTCGAAAATTCCAAAATGAGATTGGGCTTTCTCGAAGTCGTAATCAACCAGCCACGCAGTTTTATCGTTGCAGAAGTCGAGTTGCCCCCCCCACGCTGTTGTTATCACGGGTAGGCCCGACAGCATGGCTTCCGCCATAGGCAACCCAAATCCCTCGGCGCGACTCGGCGCAACCAAGGCATGGCACTGCTGATAAAGCGCCTTCAATTGCGCGTCGCTAAGATCGTCCTCAATAATGATAACGTTAGGAAAATCTTTCCGCTTCCCTTGGGCGCTTCTCAGCCAACTTCGGATTTCGTTATGTGGATTTGGGAATGTCTTGACGATCAGCGTTACATCATCATCGGCTGTAAAGCTCGATCCAAACGCCTCCAATAGAAGATCTGCTCCCTTGCGAGGAAAGCACGATGAAACATGAAGGAATCTAAATGCGCGCCCCTCGACCCTATATTCCGCATCAGGAGTTATCCGCTCCCAATGATCGACCCCGCAATTTGAAACAGACAGAGGCACGGTAACGCCGCTGTCGACAAGAACCTTTTTAACATGCGTCGACAGACACGTTATGCCATCAAGATGGGCATTGAAATTGTCCGTCCATTGCCAGGGAAATCCAGATTCTTCCCATGCATAGTGGTGGAGCAAATTCAGTCTTCCACGCATATCGTCTACGCGTGGTGGATAAAGATTCCTGCTGACGACATCGACATCATCCGGTGCCTGGGAGGCTGCACTAGCATTCATCGAAGCCAGATCAGGATTCGCCTGAAGAAATTCGGCATTTGGCAGAAAGTCGCCTGGCCCTTCAGTAGAGTGAAGGGCCACTCTATGCCCCAATTCAGACAGCGCTCGCGCCGTCTCGCGATTAAGCAAAGCAAGACTGTAACTGCTGTCAAAAGGCCCTTCGATCCGCCAATTCAAGACCGATGGAAGGGGAATGCTCCTTCGAATGTTGGCCGAGATCATTTCATTTTCGGCAATAGCTGCAGAGAATGCCGACAGCTCATCTTCTGTAACAGCACTCGCAATGGCTCCAACCTCCTGGACAAGCGATCCGTAAGCCTTGCGCCATAACCTTCGAGATGGACGACTCTTGGAAATCTTTTCAAGGGCAGCGATTGCTCGGCGAGCCGTTTCTTCCCATGAAAAGCTCCGGGACTGGATCAGACCATGCTCAACCAAGGAATGACGAAAATCTGCATCGGTAAGGCACTTTGTCATCAGAGATGCAATGTCATCGACCGAAAATGGATCAAAGAGCGCATCCAACTTACCGATGACTTCCGGAAGACTTGAACTATTAGCCCCAATCACCGGAGCACCGCACTGCATCGCCTCCAACGGTGGCATGCCAAAACCTTCATACCACGATGGAAAAACGAAAAGACTGCACGAATTATATAGTCCAATGAGATCCGCATCCGAAATGTGTTGCAATAGTAGCACTTGGTCAGATGTCAGACCGCGGCGCGCGCAAGACTCAATCAGTAATTTTCGTTCGATGTCACTGTTGCAACCGCAGATCACAAGTTGATATTCGCGCGAAAGCTCGCTCGGCAGACGGGCAAATGCGGCAATCAGCCGAATAACGTTCTTTCTGTACTCCCCGCCACCCGAGGTTAGAACAAAAGGACCCCTGATACCGAGGCGTTCCAGAAGTTCTTCCTTTTTGGCCGGCTCAAGGGTGATGGGCCTAAACCTGCTATCCGCTGCAGTCGATATGTTGAAGATTCTGCTTGCCGACAGGCCAAGAAGCTTCTGCCCTTCCTGACCGGATGCTGCGGAAATTGCCAGCCAACCATCGGCATCCGCACACTGGGACACCCGGCGCCGATACCAATCACTTGTCAGAGAACTGCCTACATATTGCTCAGGGTGCAGCAACGGGATGAAGTCGTATAGAATGACTGCGGTCGGTGCCGAATCTGGAAGCGACCGGATCGAACAAATCGCATCGTCGTTAAAGCCCTCAAAAAGGCTGGTAACAAGAACAACATCTGGATCGAGGCTCGCAAAGAAGTAGTCACGAGCCAGTTCGCCAGCTAAGCGCCGCCAGTTATTCTCTGAAGAATTAAAGGATGCAGGTCCAATAGCGCTCCACGTAAGGATTCGATCCTCGGGCAACAACCCCGCCAACGCCTCCCTGATCGTTGGGATAGAGTCCTGCAACAGGCCGTTAAGCGCAACAATCACCTCATGCTGCTTACCTTGCCGCAGAATCTCCTGAGTAAGGGCGATCGAATAACGGCCTATGCCTCTGCGCAAACTCTCTGTTTGCGCGCCCTGAAGGTCGATAACTATGCGCATTATATTCCTCTATTGAGGGCATCTGATGCCTCAGTTCCCCTTATTTAAGGAACTGATCGCCCCATTTAGATCCCGATAGATACGCTGCGCTCGGGGAGACAAGCCGCGCTCAATGCGAAAGCTATTTCGTGTTCCTACTGGTTGATAATGCGCCCCTGCTTTACCCCGACGAAAACCATATGCCTGAGCGATCGGTCGGAGGCGATCGGCAATGAAAGGAAATCTCCCGATGCAGCGCCTTGAAATGTCTGCGAGAAGAGGCACTCTGGAAATTAATCGGGCAGATCTTCCCACCACTGACCGCGCAGTCCGGCGCGGACGGGAGCCAGGCTTAAAAGTCACCCAGGCGCAAGCAGCAGAAATTAACCATCGCCCCACGCGAACGGATAGCCGTAACGGTTTCGTAATGCGCCACGACGTCGAGTTGCGGATGGTCACAAGCATCGATTCAAGGGCCGCAACACGCTTCGCTTCCTCGGCGTGGCGCCGAGCAAACAAGCGCTCATTTTCTACAAATTGCTTCCGAAGGTCGCGCACCTCCTCGTCGTTTTCCGCAAGCTGATTTGCGCTTCTCACGAGTTGGTCCCGCAAACTGCCAATCTCCACGCGACCTTGTTTGAGCTGATCCTTGCTTGTTACAAGCGCTGCCTGCAAACGGCTTATCTCGCTATTCAATTGCCGGCAAAATGGGCTCGATGCCGCCCCTCGCAATTCGAAGTTATCAAAGAAATTCGGCCCGGCGCCAAATGCTCCTTTAAGTTCAGTATGGCCTTCACTCACGTAGAAGCGATTAAGCCCGTCGAAATAGACAAACCCATAACCCAAATCGACCAAAATTGATTCCCATTCTTGAAAAGATTCTTCCTGAGAATTTGGCAGCGTGCTTTCCACCACGACAATCCACGGGCGGACCTTGGATGGAAGCCAACTCCTGATGACATCCTGCTCCATTCCTTCAACATCAATCTTAAGCCAGTGAATTTCTTTCGAACCACAATTATCGAAAATTTCAGCTAGCGGGATGCAGGCAACGGTTTTGGACTCGACATTGAATCCCTTGGCGGCATGAATTTCTGCGATCCTGGGATCGCCGGTGCTTAGTCCTGTGTCTAAAATTTCCGTAAATTGAATCGATGATTTTCGCTGGGAAACGGCGGCCTCGATAACCAACTCATCAGGACGCGCCTCGCGAAGCATCTGCGCGTAACGAGCAACCGGCTCGACGTGCACCCCACGCCAGCCTTTTTCATAAAATGCAAGGCTGACGGAATCAACGACCGGATCCTGCGCGCCAATATCGACGTAGAATCCGTTTGGAACATGCTTCAGAGCACGCCATAGGATCACGTCTTCGAAATTTTGAGCATAGGAACCAATTGCATCAGAGATCATACGAGATACGTCTCATTTCAAACGAAGCGTCAATCCACGCGGATCCGATAAAGAAGGATCTGTCAGAATTTACGACCTCGAAGACGACGGCATTATCCTGCCACTCATAATTATCCACCAGGTGCGTATCCGTACTCGTAAGCGCAGGGCTGAATGAGTATGAACCGGGTCCAAGCGTGCAGGTAAATGTCGTAAGGAATTCAATGAGCTGCCCATCGGAGACACCGGTCAATATCTGCTTTGTATGCCACGTGTTGGTCCCCCAAATGACATGCCCCGTACGATCTTTCAGCATGTAGCCAAGGATCAACTGCGGGATCTCCCTATTTACGCGTGCAACCAAGCGCAGCATCAGGCTTTGACCAACTCTTGCAACCGCAACAGGTTCCATCGAACCTGCATCGAGAAGTTCCACCGAGTCCGCGATCACATCAAAAGTACCTGAACGGGTATGAAGCCAGCCGCTGTCATCACGGCTCTGCTCAACAATCAGTTCGGCATTTTCCTTTTCCGCGATCATCGCATTGTAATAATCCGCCACCTCGTCGGCCGGGCCGTCCTTCAGGATTTTCCCTTTGTCCAGAAGAAGAACACGGTCACAGAGCGTCCGGACATCACCCAACGAATGCGAAACAAACAGGATCGCCGATCCCTGTTCCTTGAACTTGCGGATCCGGTCGAAACTTTTGTGCTGGAAATAGCTGTCACCGACCGACAGCACCTCATCGACGATCAGGATATCGGGCCTTATCGCGGTTGCGAGGGAAAAGGCCAGACGCGCATGCATGCCCGATGAATAGACACGCAACGGCTCATCGAGAAAGTTTCCGAGCTCGGAAAACTCCTCGATGCCGGGTATCAGGGCGGCAAGCTCCTCTTGCGAGAAACCCATCAGCCCGCCGGCCTGATAGATATTCTGCCGGCCGGTGAATTCCGCATTGAACCCAATTCCCAGTTCAAGGATAGCGCTGATTCGCCCGTTGACCGCAACGCTGCCTTCGGTCGCGCGCAGAGTTCCGGTGATCAACTTCAGCAACGTGCTCTTGCCTGCGCCGTTCTGCCCGATCAATGCGAGCGCTTCTCCGGCGCGCAGATCGAAGTCGATGCCGCGAACCGCCCAAAACTCCTTATCCGGCGGAATTGATGCACCCATCCAGTTCGCAAACCGGGACAGGTTTGAACGAAAATACCTGAACGCTTTGCCCAGGCCCTTGGCGACCAGAACGGGACTATTCATAGGACATCCACCAATTCCGCGCTGGCGCGGCGGAATAGCACAAACGAAAGGGCAAAAAATGCAATCCCCAGGCAGGCCGGGAAGACAAGCGCGGGAAGCGATGGCCAAAGGCCGTACAAAAGCGCGTTTTGATAGATCCCGACGAGCCCGGTCATCGGGTTGAAATCAAGCAACCAGCGAACATGAGCTGGAGCCGTCGCGACCGAATAGACGACCGGCGTCAACCAGAACCAGAGTTGAAGCACGACCGCAACGATCTGGCCGACATCACGGGAGAACACATTGAATATCCCGAGCATCATCCCCAGTCCGAAGGCGAACATCGAAATCAGTACGATGCCCGGAATGATCGCCAGCCACGACCATGTCGGGTAATGTCCGAAAAACAGAAATACCACGAACATCGATCCAAGAAGCATCAGATGGTTCACCAGTGCGCCGCCCCACACGATGATCGGCAGGCAGATGCGCGGGAACGAAATCTTCTTCAGCGTGCCGGCATATTCGACGAACACCGACAGACAGCGATTCAGGATTTCGCTGAACAGTCCCCAGGCGGCCATGCCGGAAATCAGATAGATCGGATAGGCCCCCTTGATTTCAGAGGTGCCCAGCTTTGCACCCAATACTTCCGAGAGGATGATGGCGTAAATGGCAGCCTGTGCCAGCGGATTCAGGATAGACCATAATAATCCCAGCCGCGATCGCGCGTAGCGCCCCTTCAGCTCGCCGTAAACGGAAGCCATGATGAAATAACGAAAACGCCAAATCGCAGAAAGCATCACGCGGCCTCACCGTCGCTGGGAATTTCTAACACGCAGGCGCCAATCGTTCAGAATATCGGACAGTGTATCGTCGAAACTCCGTTGCGGCGACCATCCGAGCGCTCCCCGCACGCGATCCGCATTTCCCACGACACACGGCAGGTCGCTGGGACGCATACGTTTCGGATCGTGTGTAACGTCAATCCTGACGCTGCTGCGCGACAGGAGGTCTTTCAAGACATCGCCAATGCGCCGCGGCACGCCGGACGCGATATTCAAGATCAACCCGGCTTCAAGCGACGCCGCTTGCTTCACAGCCAATGCATAGGCATCCGTAACATCGCGCACGTCGAGAAAGTCGCGCCTGGCATCCAGATTGCCGACCCGCAACTGCGGAGGAGACAGACCAGCCTCTATCCCGGCTATTTGCCTGGCAAAGGCCGAGAGAACAAAAGAGTCCGTCTGCCCAGGCCCCGCGTGATTGAACGGTCGCAGCCGCAGGCATTTCAACCCTCGATGGGCCAAAGCACCGAGCGCGAGGTCGGCCGCCGCCTTGCTCGCCGCGTATTCATCCACCGGCGCCAGCACGGCGTTCTCGTCAAGCGGGTGGCCGGGTTTGGCGCTGTCACCATACACCAGCCCGGTTCCGACATGCAGTAGCCAGCATTCAGGCGTTCGCGCCAAAATCGCATCCGCCAGATTCAATGCGCCATCAAGGTGGATCTGCCATGCCAGACGCGGATTTGCGTTGGCCACCGTCGGCGCAGCCAAACCCGCGAGATGGATGACGTGCGTCGGATTGTATCGCTCGAACGTCTCCGCGAGCGATGTCCGATCCAGAACGTCAAGCACCTGCAATTCGCCAACGATGGGATGATGCCCGCCGTCCTTGGACGTTGCCATGATCCCGATATCGTCGCCGCAAATCCGTCGGAGAGATTGCGGCAAATGGGAGCCGACGAACCCGCCCGCTCCCGTGATCAAGACACGCACGGATGCCCCAGGGAAATCGCTCAAAGATGCTCCTGCAGCTTCAGGCGCTTGATATCCGCATCAACCATCTCGGCGACGAGACCCTCCAGGCTGGTCTCTGCCGTCCAGCCCAGCTTCTCTTTCGCCTTCGCCGGATTGCCGAGCAGAACCTCAACCTCGGCCGGACGCATATAACGAGGATCGATCACGACATGATCCTCCATTTTCAGCCCGACATGATTGAATGCGAGAGTGCAAAAATCACGGACCGACACCGTCCGACCGGTCGCAACGACATAGTCATCGGGCGTGTCCTGTTGCAGCATCAGCCACATCGCTTTCACGTAGTCGCGCGCGTGTCCCCAGTCGCGCTTGGCATCGAGATTGCCGAGCGCGATTTCTTTCTGATGGCCAAGCTTGATCCGCGCGACCCCGTTTGTGATCTTCCGCGTCACGAACTCAATGCCGCGCAGAGGCGATTCGTGATTGAATAAAATCCCGCTCGAGGCGTGCAACCCGAAACTCTCGCGATAGTTGACCGTCATCCAGTGGGCATAGAGCTTGGCCGCGGCATAAGGCGAGCGCGGATAGAACGGTGTCTTTTCCGACTGGACGGGCTCCTGGATGAGGCCATACATCTCCGACGACGACGCCTGATAGAACCGCGCATCGCGGCAAACCAGCCTCACCGCTTCCAGCACGTTTGCCGCGCCGATCCCCGTCACGGTGCCCGTCAGCAGAGGCTGCTGCCATGACGATTTGACGAAGGATTGAGCGGCCAGATTATAGATTTCCGCCGGCTGCACCTCGGTCAGAACGCGAATCAAGCCCGAAAGGTCGGTCAGGTTTCCATCGTGCAAGATGATCTTGTCCGCGACGCCAAGCCACTTCAAACGGCTGTTGACGACATCCGCGGAGGCGCTTCGGCGCAACAGGCCGTGGACCTCGTATCCTTTTTCAACCAGGAACTGGGAAAGATACGCCCCATCCTGACCGGTAATCCCGGTTATCAGCGCCCGTTTCGCTTTCATGCTGGATTTTCCCTTGAATATCGCTTTACGGTCACCCCGCCCGAAAACGGAAAAAGTGTCGTAACTCGTTGGCCGTCCTTACGAATCAATGACTTACTCCTGCCAAGCGAACCAGTTCCGAACGAGCGCGGTACTAGCAGTGTCAATGCAAGTTTTCTAGCCGAAACTGCCTCCCCTGCGTCGGCGCGCCACCAACGCTGCAGTTGACACGAGCGGCTTTCCCAAGTCCCCAACGGGAATTCAGCACGCAACGCCGGGACCAGAACCGGGAAAATGGCGATTTTCGAGGCAACGCCCATCTGCCAACCGTGTCCGCACCGGCAAAAACCCGACGCCGAAATGCCTGCCAATTCGATGCTTTCGACGCGCATTGCCTTCGTGCTAGTGGTCCGATTCTGGCATTTGCATCCCGTGCCGGCAGATGCCTGTGCAATCATTGAAATCGAAGGACGGTTCGCAACTGCCCGATTCTCGTGAAACCTTGAATTTGATATTTGCACTCCGCACTCGCTGCAATGTGGCCAGCAAATGTCAAACTTGCTCCACGAGAGGGAAAAATTCCGGCGTCGCTGTTCTGCGATCAATTCGGGACCTGCTATGAAGCCGCATCGCGTCGTGCATGCCTACAAGATCTACAAGCCTGACGTCGAAGGCGGCATTCCCGAGGTCATTTCAACCCTCGTAAGCGGATCCAGCGGTGAATTTTCCAATTCCATCCTCGTCGCTAGAAAGCTCGGCATCTCCCGATCGCACCATGTCGACGGGGTGCCCGTGACGGCGGTGTCCTCATTCGGCACGATATTTTCGACCCCCATCTCCTTCAGCTATCCGTTCGAGCTTTTGAAACGGGCGCGGGATACGGACATTGTCGTTCATCATGCCCCCTTCCCTCTTTCGGACATGGCGATCAGCGCACACTTTCCGTCTCACGTCGGCCTGATTGTTTTCTGGCACGCCGAAGTCATGGGGCGTGCAATGCTCAAGCGCGCAGTCGCTCCTTTTGTCACCGCCACGTTGCAACGCGCCGACAAGATCATCATATCCCACCAAAGCCTTATCGATCGCTTCGACAGCCTGAAGCCTTATGCGGAGAAAACGAAAGTCATTCCGTTTGGTACCGAGCTCGATTTCTGGAGCGCGCTCGATTCAGAACAGTCAATTCCGGTCCAGCAGAAAAGAGACCAGTTCCCGCGCCTGGTGGTCTTCCTCGGACGATTGGTCGGCTACAAAGGGCTCGACGTCCTGATCGATGCTATCAGCCGCACCAATGCTCAGCTCGCGATTATCGGTAGCGGACCGCTGCAGGAGCAGCTTACCCGGCAAGCAAACGAACTGGGGCTGGCGGATCGGGTCCATTTCCTTGGCAAGCTCACGCGCGCCGAGGTCAAAAGTTTTTTGCACGCCGCACGAGCGCTCGTCCTGCCTTCCGTGACAAGCGCGGAAGCTTACGGCCTGGTCCAGATGGAAGCGATGGCTGCCGGATGCCCCGTCATAAATACCGACCTGCCAACGGCGGTGCCGCACATCGCGCGGCATAATCAGGAGGGGCTGACCGTGCCACCAAACGACTCATCCGCTTTGGCTCAGGCCATCCAGAACATTCTCGACGACCCGGACCTTCGAAACAGGTTGGGCCGCGCGGCAAAGGAAAGAGCTTTCTCGGAATACAGCGCCAATGTATTCCGCGATCGGATGGCTTCGGTCTATCGTGAGGTCATTGGCGCTCGCGCCCGGATACAAGAAGCCGGCACCGCACCCACGCACTTGTCACCACGAAACCAATAGACGCATGATCATACCGAACTTCGCCCGCCGTATCCTGCGATATGCAAGCCGCCTGCTGCCCAGGTCCTTGCGGAGCCGGTTGCGTCAAATGCCGGTGCTGTTTTCGACCTCACTTGATCTCCAAAAATACCGGCCGCGGATCAAGTACCGCGGGCAACACGTCGTCGTGGCAGGCCTCTTTGCATCCGCCAGTGGCATTGGGAAAGCTGCCGAATTGGTTGCGCGGACCCTCGAGCGCCAAGGTGCTTTCGTGACCCGCGTGGATATTACCGCCGAAATGGGTCTTGCACCTTCCTTTGAATCCGAAGTGAAGGCCCAGCCTGCCGATTGCACGGCGATCGACGCCACTGATGTGGTGGTGGTCTTGAATCCAACCTTTTTGCGCGCCCTGAAATTCTTCGACCAGGGATGGTTGCTCGGCCGGTGCATCATCGCTCACTGGATCTGGGAGATCGAGACCATTCCGGATTTCTGGAAAGGCGATGCCGTCTCCTACGATGAGATTTGGGCGCCGACGGAGTTCGTCGAGCAATCAATCCGCGAGCTGCTGCCGAACTTCGATGGCGCGATACGAACGGTTCCTTACGCGATCGACTTCCAGTTAATCGATACACCGAAGCCGCGGGAGCGCGCTGACGTTCGCAACCGCCTCATGATCGATCCGTCGTCGTTTGTGATCGGATATTCGTTTGCTTGCGGGTCGAATTACCAGCGAAAGAACCCTGAAGCCGCGATCGATCAGTTCAGAACGACTTTTCCTGATAACGACCGAACGACGATACTCATCCTTCGTTGCAGGGATTTGAACCATCACAAGGCGGAGAGTGTCGAGCTTCGCAAGAAGATTGCAGGCGACAAGCGAATCCTGCTGTTCGACGACAAAACGTCGATCAGCATCAGGGATTTTTACGCAGCGATCGACGTCTATCTGTCTCCATCACGGGTCGAAGGGTTTGGACTCAATCTCGTCGAGGCTTCGCAGATGGGCATCCCGGTAATTACGTCCGGGTGGCGCTTGCCGTCACAGATTGCTTCTCTTCCCTACATCCATAGCGTCGACTATGACCTCATTCCGATCGTTGATCCTCAGGGACAGTATTCCGGTGTAAAGGGGGGGCGGTGGTCCGAGCCTCGCCTTGCGACGGTGGTGTCAAAGCTTCGCCTGCTGAGAGGCGAGCACCGCGACGCGCACCGGCGCGTTGAAGCAGAATAACCTCCTCATTGCCGCCTGCCGTGCGCATCGTCGATAGCGGCGGGATAATTTCTCGCCGCCGAACGCTCGACGATCCCGCCGTCAGCGAATATACCGCTTCGGGACATCGATTTTGCATCCAGGCCGGAGAGCCGAGTGGGACTGCTTGCACCGCTTTTGAGCCTTGTCGTGGCGGCTATACTTTCAGCCAGCCTGATCCCGATCATTCGCCCCCTGTTGCTTCGCCATGCGCTAGCGACGCCCAACGGCAGGTCGTCGCATACCAACCCGACCCCTCAGGGGGCTGGCATCGCGGTGATCGGCGCGACGCTGGCTGTGGGCGGCTGCGCCGCGGCCCTTTCGACTGCGGTCGATACCCGAACCATCGCGATCGTATTCGGCGCGACCATCTTCATCGCCATCGTCGGCGCGCTGGATGATCTGAAGCCCATCCCGGTGCTGCCTCGCCTGATCGCGCATGCGATTGCCGTCGGCGTTATTCTCGCGGCGCTCCCCACGGAATCGCGAATTCTGGCGAGCAGTCCCTTGTGGCTTGAACGCATCCTCTTGCTGATCGCAGGAATCTGGTTCGTCAACCTAGTCAACTTCATGGACGGCCTGGACTGGATGACCGTCGCGGAAACCGTGCCGATCACCGGAGCGCTGGTGCTGCTTGGCGCGATCGGCAGCCTGCCGCCGACCGCCGCCCTGACTGCGGCTGCGCTTTGCGGAGCGATGCTGGGCTTCGCACCATTCAATCGTCCCGTCGCCAAAATTTTTCTTGGCGACGTCGGCAGCCTGCCGGTCGGCCTGTTGCTGGGGTGGGCCTTGCTCGAGCTGGCGCTGTACGGCCATCTGATCGCAGCGCTGTTGCTGCCGCTTTACTATCTCGCCGATACAACGGTGACGATGCTGCGCCGGGCCTTTAACGGCGAGCAATTCTGGGTCGCGCATCGCTCGCATTTCTACCAGCGTGCAACAGACAACGGCTTCACCGTGTTGCAGGTCGTCGGCACTGTTTTCGTCTTGAATCTTTTTCTCGTCGCACTGGCGATACTGACCACCGTGCTATCGTCGATAACGGCGCAACTCCTGTTGCTGGTGGCGGGGGCGCTCGCAGTGGTCGCGACGATGTATCGTTTCGATCGATCACGCCAGGCGGCGGTCGAACTCCGGCACCGCGTCGATTAGCGCCGCCTTGATCGTCTCAAGGTCGTTCTTGGAAATCGCCTGTTCCAGCGCAGCGATCCGCGCACGCAGAGCCTCGATCGGCATGTGGTTCGGCCTCGCGGCGAGAACGCCGGCAACGCCGATATCCTCGGTGGATTCTTCGGTTCCGAACAGGATTTCGTTAAGCCGCTCACCGGGCCGAATTCCGGTAAACACGATGTCGATATCGCGGCCGAGTTGCAGGCCCGACAACTGGATCATGCGCTTCGCCAGATCGACGATCCGGATCGGCTGACCCATGTTCAGCACATAAACCGAAACGCCGCCCCCCGCGGGGGTGACGGCATGTGTCGCGGCCGTTATCACCAGGTTGCACGCCTCGCGGATTGTCATGAAATACCGGACCATTTCGGGATGGGTCACGGTCACAGGGCCACCGGCCTCGATCTGCGCCTTGAATTTCGGGACGACCGAGCCTTTCGAGGCCAGCACGTTGCCGAATCGCACCGAGATCAAACGCATCGCCGCGCCGCTTGCGGCCGGCCGCGCGGAGATATCGCGATCGAGCGCCTGACAGTACATTTCCGCAAAACGCTTGGTGAGACCCAGCATCGAAACCGGTTCGATGGCCTTATCGGTCGAGATCATCACCATCGCTTCTGCGCCGGAAGCAATCGCGGCGTCGGCAACATTGATCGAACCAAAAACGTTTGTCTTGACGCCTTCGCTCCAATCCCGCTCAAGGATCGGAACGTGCTTGAGGGCTGCGGCGTGAAACACGATCTGGGGCTTGAACTCATTCATCAGTCGCTGGATGCGTTCGAGATCACGAATATCGGCAATGCGCCCTTCTATGCTCACACCGGATGCGCGCCCGGCCAACGCTTCCATCACCGCATAGAGCGCCGGCTCCGAATTCTCGATGATGAGCAGCCGGGCCGCGCCGAAACTGACCACGCGGTCGCAAATCTCCGAGCCGATCGAACCGCCGCCGCCGGTCACGATAACGGCCTTGTTGCGAATGAATGCATCCAGCCGCGCGTGGTCGATCTTGACGGTCGGGCGCAGCAGCAGATCCTCAACGGCCACCGGTTTCAACTGAGGCGCCTCGCCGCTCTCCAGCGACGGAAGCTCACTGACGATCAGCCCCAGGTGACGGGCATGGACAATGACGGACTCGGGGTTCGCGCTGGGATCGAATGCCGAAGGCGCCATGACGAGCCGCCTGATCGGCCTTTCCCGCTGCGCGAAATCCTCGACAACCTCTTTCAGATCGTCAGGCCCGCCGAGGACCGGCGTACCACGAATCAACTGCCCCCGATCGGAGCGCGACGGCGACAGAATTCCGACCGGCCAGAGCTGCTTGGTGGCGCCACTTTCAAAGCCGCGCAGAAAAATCTCGGCATCGGCGGCCAGTCCAATCAGCAAGGTCGGCGCGGCGTCACCCGCGCGCGCCTTGTTGAGGCTGCGGGTGAAGCGAAAATAGCGATAGGCAAACCTCAAGCCGGACAGAAAAAAGATTTGCAGAAACCAATACAGGATGATGGTGATTTTTCCGAAGAAAAAGCTGCCGTACACATCCGGCGCGATCAATATGTAATCCAGTACCAAGAGCGCGATAGCCAGCACTGTCGAAGCGCGCACGATGTTGACCACATCGGGGAACGATATGAATCGCCATTTCGTGGTCGTCAGATTGAATGCAAAGCAAACCACGACGCTGAAAAGGATGAACGGCGGAAGGATCTGCAACAAGAGCGGCAGGCGGGCATCGAACGCATCGTAGCTGAAACGCAAAATAAAGCTGCCCAGAACGGCAGCCAGCGTCGCCAGTACATCATGGACGGCAATCAACAGATTGCGGCTCGTCAAGTTGGAAAAGCGGTCGATATAGTTAGAATTCCAGCGCATCAAAAACCTTTATCGAATTCATCCCGGCGCTCCGTCCGATCATGCCGGCGAATCCCTTTACGCCCGATCAGACGGACAAACCACTGCGCAACAAGCGATCCGACCGCCGGCGGGCGTCCATCGAACAGGTGAACGTATCGAATAGCGTGTGCGCGATGACGACAGCAGGCCAGCCGCTCGGGCCGACCGCCGACGTTTGCCTTGGATATATAGCACCAGAAGACCCGCCGGGGTGAATACCCGGGAGCAAACAGGACAGACAATAGGCTCACGGATCGATCGATTTTCGAGAATCGACGCAGCGTGCGCCATATCTTTGACACCGTTCACATAAAGCAAAACCTCTCCGTACGCACAACCCGCCTTGCACCGTCGAGGGACGGCGGACACAACGGCGGCTGATCGAATGTAAAAGAGGGGCCGTTAACCCCCAGATTCGACCACGGCGAGAGCCCAGGGGCGCTTTTCCCCAGGGCTCGGTTACTCTATGGTCTCGGCTTTGCGGGCTCTGCTCGATCTGGTGCCCACTTCCCGAAATCCGTGTTATATCGCCGCGACAACCTTCGAAAAGCCTCGGAAAGTCATGGCCATTCATAAGCTTATGGTTCAGCGCCAGATGCCCGATGGAATCCCGATGGCCTCTCCCAACCGACATGCCAACGATTGCGATCTGATCTTGAGCCAAAATGTCTCGGGTCTCCCTTGCGATCGATCCCGGCCGCACGCGACTTGCGAAATCATTCGTCAAGCCCGTTCGAAACGCGGCTGACTAAAACCATGGCGCTCAGGTTTTCAATTCCCAGGATCACGACATCGCTTTACCCGGCCGACATCATGGCCGTTTTGATTGCGGCATCACTGCCGTGGTCGACCTCCCTGCCCGCCATTTTCGTCGGCCTGTGGTTGGTCGCGCTGGTGCCGACCATCGATATCGACAGCTTCATGCGGCTGGCGAAACGCCCGATCTGTGTGCTGCCTGTCGCGTTCTTCGGGCTGGCGCTGGTCGGCACCTTGTGGTCCAGCAGCCCATGGAATACCCGCCTCTATTATGTTGGCCCGCTGGCCAAGCTTCTCGTCATCCCGCTGCTGTTCTATCACTTTCAACGCTCGACACGGGGCGTGTGGGTGTTCGCCGCATTTTTAGTCTCATGCTCGCTATTGATGGCGTTGTCATGGATCGTCGCGGTCGAGCCTCGCCTGGCGCTGAGAGCCGATGCCTATTACGGCGTCCCAGTCAAAAACTATATCGACCAGAGCCAGGAATTCGCACTGTGCACGATCGGCCTCGCCTACATGATCGTGCAGCAATGGCAAAACCGCCAGCCGCTCCGGGCAGTGCTTCTGGCCGCCCTGGCCGTGGCATTTTTCACGAACATGACGTTCATCGTGGTGTCCCGCACCGCTTTGGTCACCATGCCCGTGATGCTCGGCGTGTTCGTCTTTCTGCATCTGAACCGGCGCAACATGATCGCCGTTCTGGGCACTGTCGTGGTGATCGTCACCGCCATCTGGTTCGCGTCTCCCAGTCTCCGCGAACGGACGGCAACGATCTTTACGCAGTATCACGCGTATGAAACGTCCAATGAGGTCACTTCGGCCGGCATGCGGCTGGAGTTCTGGCGCAAGTCGCTCCACTTCTTCCGCGATGCGCCGCTGATCGGGCACGGAACCGGCTCGGTTCGGGAATTATTTGTCGAAGCGGCTGCCGGCCAGACCGGCGTTTCCGCGGAAGTCATCGCCAACCCGCACAACCAGACTCTATATGTCGCCGTGCAATGGGGCGCGGTCGGAGTTATCATCCTCTATGCGATGTGGCTGTGCCATTTGCTGTTGTTTCGAGGCGCCACCCTCGCGCACTGGGTCGGCCTTCTGGTTGTGGTACAGAACATGACCACGTCGATATTCAACTCGCACCTGTTTGATTTTCACGAAGGCTGGATGTACGTCCTCGGCGTCGGCGTTGCCGGAGGCATCGTGCTCGCAAAGGAAGCATCCATGTCATCCATCACCCGACAATCGGGAAATCCTGCATGAAAATTGCAATGATTGGCACGGGCTATGTCGGCCTGGTGTCCGGCGCCTGTTTTGCCGATTTCGGCAATCAGGTCACTTGTGTCGATAACGACGCCGAAAAGATCGCCGCGCTCAATTGCGGCGAGATCCCCATTTTCGAGCCGGGCCTCGCGGAACTGGTCGCCACCAATGTTCGCGCGGGCCGGCTGAGTTTCACCACCAGCCTTGCCGGACCGGTCGGCGAAGCCGACGCGGTTTTCATTGCGGTGGGCACCCCGTCGCGCCGCGGCGACGGCCATGCCGATCTTGCCTACGTCTATGCGGCTGCCCGCGAAATAGCGGCCGCGCTGAAGACATTCACCGTGGTTGTCACCAAATCGACCGTTCCCGTCGGCACCGGCGACGAGGTCGAGCGCCTGATTCACGAAACCAATCCCGCGGCCGACGTCGCTGTGGCGTCCAATCCGGAATTCCTGCGCGAAGGCGCGGCGATCCGCGACTTCAAGTTTCCTGATCGCATCGTCGTCGGCACCGAGGATGAACGCGCACGCAAGATCCTCGGCGATATCTATCGGCCGCTGTCGCTCAATCAGGCCCCGATCATGTACACCGCGCGGCGCACCGCCGAGATGATCAAATATGCGGCCAACGCCTTTCTCGCCACCAAGATCACCTTCATCAACGAGATCGCCGATCTGTCGGAAAAAGTCGGCGTCAACGTTCAGGAGGTCGCGCGCGGCATCGGCCTCGACAATCGCATCGGCACCAAGTTCCTGCACGCCGGACCGGGCTTCGGAGGCTCGTGCTTTCCGAAGGATACGCGCGCGCTGCTCAAGATCGCGCTCGATCACGACGTGCCGCTGCGCATCGTCGATGCCGTGCTTGCCGTCAACGACAATCGCAAACGGGCGATGGCGCGCAAGGTCGCCGCGGCACTCGGCGGTCAGTTGCGTGGCAAGACCATCGCGGTCCTCGGCCTCACCTTCAAACCTGATACCGACGATATGCGCGAAGCTCCCTCGATTCCATTGATTACCGGATTGATCGACATGGGCGCCCATGTTCGCGCCTTCGACCCGGCTGGCATGGCGCAAGCGCAGCGCGAATTGCCGGAGATCGACTATTGCGACAATGCCTATGCATGTGCGCGTGACGCGGATGCTCTGGTCATCGTTACCGAGTGGGTGCAGTTCCGCGCCCTCGACCTGAAACGGCTCAAGCGGGAGATGCGGCAGCCGGTGATGGTCGATCTGCGCAATATCTACCGGCGCGAAGACGTCGAAGGCCACGGCTTCCATTACGAAAGCGTCGGGCGACCGAAGACAGGTTAGACATCCACCCGGCTGCTATTTCGCAGGCTGGGTAAAATACGCACGGTACCAGTCAACGAAATTGGCGACGCCCTCGCGGACCGAGACTCGCGGCCGATAACCGACGGCCGCCGCAATCGTGCTGACATCGGCAAACGTATTGGGCACGTCGCCGGGCTGCAACGGCAACAGCTCACGCACCGCCTTCTTGTTGAGCGCCGCCTCGATCGCTTCGACATAATCCGACAGCGCCACCGGATCGCTGTTGCCGATATTGAACAGCCGAAACGGCGCGGCACTGCTGGCCGGATCGGGGTGCTCGCCATCCCAATCGGGATTGGGACGCGCGATATCGTCGCTGGCACGAAGCACGCCGTCGACGATATCGTCGATATAGGTAAAGTCGCGGACGTGGTTGCCGTTGTTGAACAGCTTGATCGGCTCGCCGGCGATGATGTTCCTGGTGAACAGGAACAGCGCCATGTCCGGCCGGCCCCAAGGGCCATACACGGTGAAAAATCGCAGGCCCGTGGTCGGCATCCGGAACAGATGGCTGTAGCTGTGCGCCATCAATTCGTTGGCGCGCTTGGTGGCCGCATAGAACTGCAGCGGATGGTCGGCGCCACGATGCTCGCTGAACGGCATTTTCGTATTAGCGCCGTAAACGCTGCTGGTGCTGGCATATGTCAGGTGCGGTGATTGTGCCTGACGGCAGGCTTCGAGCAGATTGGTGAAAGCAATGAGATTGCTCTCGACATAGGCATGCGGATTTTCCAGGCTGTAGCGCACGCCAGCCTGAGCCGCGAGATGGATCACCCGGTCAAACGGCCGGCCCGCGAAGCATTTCTCCAACGTGCGGCGATCCGCCAGATCGGCACGATGAAAAACATAGTCGGCACCGGATCGGGCCGCGACCTGTTCCAGTTCCCGGAGCCGGGCTTCCTTGAGCGCGGGATCGTAATAATCGTTGACGACATCGACACCAACCACCGAGTCGCCGCGCTCCAGCAACCGCTTCGCGGTATGGAAGCCAATGAAGCCGGCATTTCCGGTAACGAGCACGTGCATGATGTTTCTTTCAGCAAGACCTTGCTCACATGTGTACGGCACGGCGTCAGCCACGATGCACAAGGCAAGCAAGGCGAGCGTTACCTAACACATCCGGTCACAAGACGTCATCGGGATATCGAGGTGCGGCCAGCGCTTTCACTACCGTCATGAACCGGCTAACATCGACCCCGCCAGCCGGTATCATCAGGATAGCTTTCCGAAGCACGAGCGGAGATTTTCTTCAATGACGTTTCCGCATGCCTCGGAAGCCCTCGCCCGCTTTACGGTTCTCGATCTGACCCGCGTCCGCTCCGGCCCGACGGCCGTGCGCCAACTGGCCGACTGGGGCGCCAACGTCATCAAGATCGACGCGCTGACCGAGTCCGAAGGCGAACAGCCCGGCGGACCGCGTCACGGTTCGGACTTCCAGAACCTGCATCGTAACAAGCGCGCGATGACGCTCAACCTCAAGGACCCAGCAGGTCTGGAGGTGTTTCGGCGGCTCGCCGCGCAGGCCGACGTGGTGGTCGAAAACTTCCGGCCTGACGTCAAGACGCGCCTCGGCATCGATTACGAAAGCCTGCGCCAGATCAATCCGCGTATCGTCTACGGCAGCATCTCGGGCTTCGGACAGGATGGCCCCTATCACCAGCGTCCGGGCTTCGATCAGATCGCCCAGGGCATGGGCGGCTTGATGTCGATCACCGGCGCGCCGGGACAGGGGCCGATGCGGGTCGGCATCCCCGTGGCCGATCTGACCGCCGGGCTGTTCTGCGCCATGGGCATCCTCACAGCCCTCCTGGAGCGCGATATCTCCGGCAAGGGTCAGTGGGTGCAAACCTCGCTGTTGCAGGCCCAGATATTCATGCTGGATTTCCAGGCGGCGCGCTGGCTGATGGAAGGTGATGTGGCCGGTCAGGCCGGCAACAATCATCCGACCAGCATCCCGACCGGCGTCTTCAGGACCTCGGACGGTTTCATCAACATTGCCACCACCGGCGGCAAGATCTGGGAGCGTTGCGCCGAAACCATCGGCGCACCCGAGTTTATCACCGATCCGGACTACGCCACCGCCCCGGCACGATCGAAGAACCGTGACGCACTCAACGCGGCCATCGAAGCGCGCACAGTGAAGCGAACCACTGCGGAATGGGTGGAGGCGTTCAACACTGCCGGGGTCCCCTGCGGCCCGATCAATTCGATCGATCAGACTTTCGACGACGCGCAGGTGAAGCATTTACGCATGGCGCAGGATGTGCCGACCGACGACGGCCGTCACATCCGGTTGGTCGGACAACCGTTCACGCTGACACGCACGCCAGCCAGGATGGCGGCGCGCCCGCCGGAGTTCGGCGAACAGACCGACGAGGTGCTGGCCGAATTCGGCTTCAGCGCCGACGAGATCGCCGACCTGAGACAACGGCACGTCGTCTGAGTTCGGCGATACGATAGCGCCACAGCGCCCAAGAGTCAGGATTTGCGCAGGCACAGACCGATAGTCGGCGCCGTCGCGCACTTGGCCCCGTCCGATGCGCCGCCGCTCGGGCAGAAAACCGAGACCAACTGCTCGTTGGCTTCGCAACTCACAGCGCCATCGGTTTGCACGGCATGAAGATTTGTCGCGGAATCGCCCTTGTCGCCCTTGTCACCCTTGGGGCCCTTCTCGCCCGGCGCTCCCTGCTGGCCTTGGGGCCCTTGCGGCCCCTGAGCGCCCGCAACCCCCTGAATGCCTTGCGGGCCTTGCGACCCCGCCGGGCCTTGAATGCCGGCGTCGCCCTTCGGACCCTGCGGTCCAGGATCGCGGCCACAGGCTGTAAGCGACACCGCCAGCGCGGTCAGAAATACTACTGAAAGTATCTTCATCGTCCCCTCCCCGGTTGTTGCCCGCCGCATGCTGCAACGAATAGCGGTTGAGTTCAAATCGCTTTTTGCCGCGTCCGGCACGCGAGCGGTCTTCCAAAGCGGCGGACGGCCGCGTAACGCCTTATTCCCCCCGCCAGACCGGTTTGCGCTTGGTCAAAAATGCATCCATGCCTTCGCGGAAATCCGCGCTCATATATGCCTTGAGAATAAGGTCTTCGCCCTCGTCGCGCGTCAGCGTCCTGCGAATCCGGAGCACGGCTTCCTTGGTCACCTCCAGCGTCAGCGGCGCGTGGCCGGCAAGCAATTGCGCGGTCTCGCTGGCACGGCGCTGCAATGTCGCAACGTCCGGCACCACCTCATTGAGCAGGCCGAGCGCCAGCGCCTCCGGCGCCTCGACCAACCGCGCGGTGAAAATGAGATCCTTGGTTCGCGCCGGTCCGACCAGTGCCGTCAAGCGGCTGATATTGGACATCGACAGGCAATTGCCCAGCGTTCGTGCGATCGGAAATCCGATCCGCGTCGATGCGGTGCCGATCCGCATGTCGCAGCAGGCGGCAAGGCCCGCGCCACCGCCGGTGCAGGCGCCGGCGATGGCGGCGATGGTCGGCACACGACAGGATTCCAGTGTACCGAACACGCGATCGATCCTGGCCTCGTAGTCGAGCGCGTCCTGCGGCGTCTTGAAGGCGCGGAACTGCGAAATGTCGGTGCCGGACGCGAACGCCTTGTCACCGGCGCCGGTCAGGATCAGCACCTTGATCGAGCGATCGGTATTGGCGTTCTGGCAAATATCGGCGAGGCGCTCATACATCGCAAACGTCATGGCGTTGCGCGCCTGCGGGCGATTGAACGTGATGCGCGCGATGCCGTCAGTCACATCATAGATCAGGTCGTCGTTGGACGGATTAACCGCATTCATCAGTCAATACTCTCTCGTTTATGCCCGGCGCCCCGGTTGTGTAAGCGTGACGTCGCCACAGAGACTGTCCCGCTCAAAATATCACGCTACCGCGGTTCTGACGGGCGCGGAGCCAGCCTCGGAGCCGGCCGTCAATTCCTGCATCGCCGCGGCGACGCCACCGCTACGATGGGGCACCTTCGCCAGATCGAGGCCCATCTCGACCCCGGCCAGCGTTCCCATCAACATCAGGTCGTTGAAATGACCGAGATGACCGATGCGGAACGCCCTGCCCTTCAATTTCGCGAGGCCGGTCCCGAGCGACATATCGAACCGTTGCAACACGATGTCGCGGAATCGATCGGCATCATGGCCTTGCGGCAAGAGTGCGGCGGTGAGCGCCGGCGAATAGTCGGCCGGGTCCTGACACACGATCTCGAGACCCCACGCGCGCACCGCGGCTCGCGTCGCGGCGGCATGACGCTGGTGGCGAGCAAACACGTTGTCGAGCCCCTCTTCATGCAGCATCGCGATCGCTTCCCTGAGGCCGTAGAGCAGATTGGTCGCCGGCGTATAGGGCCATGAGCCGGCCTCGTTGGCGGCGATCACGTCGTGCCAGTCCCAGTACGACCGCACCGACGTGTTGGTTTTTGAGGCCGCCAGCGCCTTCGCCGATACCGCGTTGAAGCCGAGGCCCGGCGGCAGCATCAGGCCCTTCTGTGAACCGCTGACCGTGACATCGACGCCCCAGCCGTCGTGCTCGTAGGCGATCGATCCCAGTCCCGAAATGGTGTCGACCATCAGCAGCGCGGGGTGGTTGGCGCGATCGATGGCCTTGCGGATTTCCGGGATATGACTGACACAGCCGGTCGAGGTCTCGTTGTGGACCACCATCACCGCCTTGATCCGCTGCGCCTTGTCCGCCATCAGCCGCTGCTCGATCTCGCACGCGCTGGCGCCGTGCCGCCAATCGCCCGGCAGCAGATCGATAT
>ERZ778020.931-NODE-931-length-33062-cov-3.960524_pt1 | contig 33062 bp, 33 predicted proteins | sample MGYA00375750_ERZ778020 | MGnify/ENA primary metagenome ERZ778020 (study PRJEB29350, sample SAMN05389818) | bioreactor metagenome | isolation source: Ammonium sulfate bioreactor | place: South Africa: University of Cape Town | collected 2014-03-17 ...
GAACTATCATTATTGATTGTTTTTTTTAAAGTTTTAAGAGAAAATAAAACCAGGACTGATACTTCTTTTCATTTTATTTTTTTGTCAAGATCAAAAAAAGAATGTCTCCAAAGATATCACATAATGTCAATAGGCACGTACACGTAAATATGTACATTTATGTTATAAATAGTTCTTCAGCAAAAGATTTCAATGTTAGATAGTTTTTCCTTTTTGTTTGCATATGAATAACATATTTGAAACGATAAAGTCAATCATATTTCATGTGCATTCAATCGAATAATATTCATTACGATTGATTGTTAATCCTGTGATTATCGAATAGAACGATTAATCTTATTTGTTTTCGGTGTACAGAGGCGCTTTTGACTCGTTCGCCATTTGTTGCCTTGAATAATAAACACGTGGCAGTTAGAAGCAAAAATGATATAAATATAGTTGCTTTTTGAATAACAAATCAATATATATATTGTTGTCGATCGTCCGTGATACAAAGCAAAATAACAATATGGACGAATTTGTTGATTTACTCAATGAGAAAATATCGAATAAATTCAATTAAAAAATCGATTTAAAAGATGAAAAATATCAAAATAAAACTATTGGTTTCTATTTTTCTGCTCATTGGTAAATATTTTCATTCGATAATCTATCTATTTGAACTTTAGTTTTCTTTTTTTCGTTTAAAATCGTAGGTGTGCACCATGCCGTCGTTTTACTCCAACATTGATTAGTTTCTATGAAAAATATGCTCAAGAAAAGAATTTCGAAATCATTTTCGTTAGTTCGGATAATGATGAAGAATCCTACGATGAATATTACAAAGAAATGCCTTGGTTAAAATTAGATTTCGAACATTCGGATGTTAAAGATAAACTCGAAGAAAAATTTCAAGTCAATGGCATACCAAAATTAGTTCTCATCGATGGTAAAACAGGCGAATATCTTTGTGATGATGCACGAGATTATATTCAATCAAAAGATAAAACTGCCGAAAATTTTCCGTGGAAATCCGATGCCAAAGAAGAGAAACATAAAGATAAAGATTGTATTTTACTTTAAATATTAAAAACAAAATAAATAAATTTTTCTTTCGCTTTCTTTCAATCATACATACACGTATCTCTATTCCAGTAAAAATGCTAGAAAAAACAACCGATTTTTTTTATTCTCGAGTTATATTCAATCGAAAATATTCCGGTGGTTTCGGAACTGTTTTAAGTAATGGTGCTAAAAGTAGAGTAAATGTTGTTAACAATGTTGTTAAAATAATATAAATATATAATAAACATCGATCGAATACTAATGCAACATTTTGCCAATCACGCATAATCGTATCTTCTTCATTTGTTTCACTTGGACGTAGAACAATACGATTCAGTTCATGAAGAAGACGTTTACAGTCATTAAATGTTCGTGGTGTAGTTGAATTTGTTCGAACATCATTTTTTGCGTTGCCTGTCACCATTGTTGAATCGAGTTGAAGAGAATTATCGGTTAAATTGGTATCATTGAGAAAAACGGCATTGTAAACGGTTGTTGATCGACGTGCAACCGCTGTTGACGTTCGTTGAGCTGGTTTTTGCTCTTTTGTTGCTGTTGTACGATGTAAACGAACACGTAAAATAGGTGCTACATGATAGAATAAGATGCTACGTAATCGACGTGGAACTGGTTTCAATGCTGAACCGTAGAGATGAACATTAAGAAGAACGACAGCTAATAAAACCGAGAGACTTGTTAGACCCATGACTAATGTAAAATAGATTCCTGAGGAGAAAAAAAAAGAAACAAGAAAAGATTTTTTTGTAGATGTTTCATTTCGAACGAACAAACCGATAAGTGGTATGAATTCACTCGTTGCTGGCATTGATTCAGCAATTAGAAGCATAAAAACTGAAAACGAAAGGAGCACTGTTAAACCTAATGACACTTTCTCGCCTGATTCAGTTGGTAAATAAAATGTTAAACAAGTTAATATCGATAGCATTATACAAGGAATAATGACATTATATGTATAATATAACGTTCGACGACGTATATGAAAATAGAATTTAATGTCATGATAAGCTTCATCACAACATGGATAGATTAAAGTCGAAAGTACGGTCCATGATTGAAGTAATTTCCATTCACCTGAAAGATGATTGATTAGAATAAGAAAGAAGAAGAAGCAGAAGAAGAAAAGAACTATACCATTATCAACATAATTATTCATATCGACGCCATCAGATCGATTGGTTAGAACTAGTTGTGTGGAATCATATGTCCATGAACCGAATTTTAGAAAACATAATTGATCATCAAATGGAAACCTGAGATGAACGAAACAAAAGAAAAAAACGTTTTGTTTTGTTTTGTTTTGATTTTCTCAATTGAGATTCTTTTACCAAGTAATATCTATTTTACAAGTCGATCGAAATTTAACAATTGGCGGCCAAAAAACTGTGCCATCAAATTTAACCATAGCCAATGCTTGCATATATCCCTGTGTATAATCATCAGCTGAATTATACAAAACAATATCCGGCAGCCAAATATGTCGACATGGAATACGAATTTTTTTAATACCACCAAACTCATCCGGATTCCATTTGAGAAACATGTCATTCCATTCCTATGATTTGAAATGTTTAGAGATAAAAAAAAGCATCCTATCGATCAAAATCGACTACCTGATCAAGCCAAATATTTGTTGTCATAATTTGATTACGTTCATCCTCGATTCACGAAAAAATAAAGATAGGATTCTTTCTTTTCTTCTAGTTTTTTTTATTTATTCAACTTACAATATCCATAATCTGTGTTAAGGAAATTCCGAGTTGAACAGCAACAGCTTCCGATGATTGTTTCGTTGGTCGAACAGATTTTTCATAACCATACATGAGCGTATAGAAAAGTCGTTGTTCATCGGGCATATCTGCCGTTATATTAATTATATTTCCAAATGAAAACGATTCATGATTCGAAGCAATAAATGATGAATATATCAAACAGATTCTCGTTTGAATAATATAAACGAATAAAACGTAGGGTTGAAGGAACATATTTACGGAATATTAATCTTGTCTCTTGACAAGAATGAATTATAAGTATTTAATATGAATAAAATTAATACCATAGACGGCGACGAAAATAATCTTTATTAAATAGTAACAGGAAAAAACAGAACAATCTAATGTCTGAGTGTGATTTTACAATAGATTTTCAATAAAAAAAAAAAGAAGAAACGTCAATATGTTGTTGCCAAATAAATATCCAATCTAGAATATAATGAGCATTCTATCATTTTCTCATTATAGGAAACAAAATAAAGACTAGATCTATTCGGATGACTGATATCTAATGTAATTATGAACATATTTACAATTATTTCTAAAATAAATAACCAATACTGCTTTGTTAACATTCGAAATAGTGTGATATGCGTTTTCTTTACTCGATCTATCTATCGGATTGTTTATTCAAGTGAATAATTTCAGATCGTTTTCTCTAATGATGATAGTAGTCAATGGAAAAGTACCTATAGAGAGTACTTAATTAGCCTCGATTGAATCGAATATTTACACGCTGCGAATAACAAAAATATCAAATAGGAAAAAAAAAGAACCAAAAAAAGATAATCGACTTTTCTGCAACAAGAAAATGCACCCTAAGGACTTCTTTTTCTTTTTTTTTCTGCGTAGAATACTTACTTGCTAAGATTTTCTTCTGTTAGATCATGTTCAATCAATTATCTGAACTATAATATACTAATACAAACGATTGTTCTGTTAAGACTCTTCTAGTTCTCTATCATCTCATTTATTTTCTTTCCTACGCGTCCTGCATTTTTAAGTTACGAGAGAAAACAGATCTATTTTCTCTCTCTCTTTTCAATATAGGAAAAATCCTTGTTTGCGCTATAATAGGATTAATATTGATTTAAATTTCTTTGTTTATTCATAAGCAAATATATGATAGTTGATTTCATTCTACTTACTTTATGAACTAATAAACTAGTATTAGATTTTTAAGAGGGCATGTCTTTTGCGTTTGATAATAAGTGTAATTGAATGTGACAAGTAGGCAGAACGAAGTGCTATGGTATCATCAGATTCTTGTATAGTTTCTTTTTTTTTATTGTTTTATCTAGTTTTTTATTTTTAAGGACGAAAATAGATTGACGAGAGAGAGAGAGAAAGAGAAGGAGAAAAAGAGTGAAAATGACCAATCGCACAGCACCAGTAGTATAACACACAGAGAAAAGAAAGACAGAAGAAAAGAAACTACAGTTTTAGTCGATTAGAACGAGACCACCGGCATATAGTTTACAAAGAGTTGAAGACGACAATAGCAACAACAGAAAAAAAAACATCGTACAAGAATTACCTAAGATAATCAAGAATCTGTTTGACAGAAGAGAAGAGAAAGAAGCGCAAATCTCTCAACACACAGAAGCACTCTCACACAGATAGAAAAAGAAAACGAAAAAGACGATGATGAAGAAGAAGAAAGTAGAAGAAAAAAAAAGAGAAAATGTTTTCTGTTTTATTTTGTTCAACCATTTTTTAATTTTCGAATTTCTTTCATTGCCCAATTAGCCAATGTTTTCGTTTTCATGACTTTCGATCGTTTACCTTCGACTAAGAGTTTTTCAAATGATTCACGTTCAACCAATTGTAAAATCTGTTGTCCATAAGTCGTCACAAGATCACCAATGAGACCAATGGCTGCACCAATAACGTCATCGTCTTTATTCGAATCATTGGCAATTGTTTCTAAAAATTGTACAAGAAATGGTAATTGCGCTGTAACTAATTGTAGGTCGGTAATTGCAATTGCATTCGTTGATGCTGCATTTCGAAGACCTTGAATAATGCCTGTATATGCTGATAGACAACTTTCACGTAAATTATTTAGATAATCAATCATTTCACAATCATTTTTAACGACTTGTGCACGACAAGCTTGTCCGAGTGTATTTAAAACGTGTTCGAGATACTTTTTAAATTCACTGCCAATTGCCAATGCAATATCGCCGAATGTACTGAGAATTTGTGGTTTAACTGAACGATGTAATTTATCATCATTGAGACATGTGAGTAGATGTGTCATGATTTGATCACAATAGGGTGATAGTTTTTCACTCAATGATCGACTTAAATCACAGACAACGCCGACAGCTGCCGAACAAATTTGATATTCGGAATGATTATTAAGAGCTTCGTAGAGAAATGGTAGAACATGGTCGATATATTTGAGAAAATGTAATCCTAAAACTTCGACAAGTGTACCAATAGCTGTGAGTGCATCTTCTTGAACGACACTCGCTTTACCACCATTGGTTTTTAACATTTGTAAGAGAGCTTGCATGATTGTATCGGATATAAGTGGCGCATCATTGGGATGCATTTTTCTTAGAACACTTTGCAATGTTGCGCAAAGTAATGATTGAAGATCAGTGATTTGTACGCGATCATTTGAATTTGATACATGACTTTCGACGGATAAGACACGATTAAGACGTTCGATAATAGTAACAGTTGTATTTTGAACAGTAACATAACAATCTTTTGGACTATGTCGAATCATTTCCATTAATGCTTCATAGGCAGCATTACGTAAATTCGATTGATTACCATCAGGTCTATCGGTTGTTTCAATTAATTTCTTAACAATTTCATCGAAATAGGGTGATAAAAGATATGTATTAGGTGTTTCGTCGTCATCGTCAGGACATTCAGCATGACTGTAAGCTGCTCGTGCTAAACTCGAAAACGACCAGCAAATATTCGTTGCAACTCGTGGTACATCAGTCAATCCTGTTACTAGAGTACTGCCGATAATACGAAGAATTTGTTCGGTCATAACAGCTTGCGGTACGAATTCGAAAATTCGTCCAATTGTCCACGCTGTCGTATCACGTACGGCCACGTTTTGATCACGTAAGAGTTCGAGTAGAATCGGTATTGCTTGTTCAGCAATTGGCTTGATACTTGCGGCATCGGGTCCTTCTAACATCGAGCCGAACACCATGACAGCTGCTTCTCGATGTCTCCAATCGGCATGTTTGATATTTTCGTTGACGAACGGGAAAACATGTTGAATTATCGCATTTTCAGCGCAAGTTGCTAATAACATTAGACAAACGCCGGCTGCTTTACACGGATTCCAATCGTCGTCGTCATCCGTTTCTTCTTGCATCGTCAATCGTTGAAGAAGAACTGGAATTAAATAGGGCAATGCACCTCGGGCATAGTAACGACTTGTTCGTTCAGGTTGACGATTCTGTTCTTGTGCCTCTTGTTGAAGAATTTGCAATTCGTATTCTTCATCGCAAACATTCGACCAAAATTCGATGCCTTGCAAAGCTATTTCATCATGTGACGATTTCATGGCGTCCATGGTGATAGCGAATAACGCTGGACCCATGTAGTATTCCATGTAATCGTAGTATAAAGTGAGAATTTTGACGAGATTTTGTAAAGCTGCAACTTGAATCTTTAAATTAGTCGATTGAGTAGCTTCGCAAACGACTTGCATGATATAGTGTCTTTCATTCTTTGAAGAAAAAAAACAAACGAAGATTTTTTCATTAGAAAATCGAGAATATTGGTTTTTTTTTGTTTACATCGTTTTGAAAATTATTCTTGGTAAATTCTAATGAATTTAACATGGCTGTCGTTGCAGCAAGTCGAACATTGTCATTGGTTTCTTCTTTTCTCATGCCAAATACCAAAGCAGTTAAAATCACGTTACTTTGCGGAACGAGTACATCGGAGTCCTAAGGATGAAAATTTTCTTTTCTGTGTAAAGAGTATTTTTGAACAAAACGAAACAAAAACAAAGAAACAACAACAACACACGGATGAAATGCGCTTACAATATCTTGACATATATAACCGAGTGCTTCCAAACTCGCTTCCCGAATATTATCGCTTCTGCCCGCTGTCGTCACATTGTCAACCAATCGTTCTAAGAGAGGTACACACACATACAATTCAACACTCATCAACACACTTTTTTTTTTTTATTAATTTCGTCATGTTTTTTTTTTATTTTCAAGTTTTCATTTTTTGACTTACTGATTAAATCTTGCCATTGCTGCCGTGGTAATTCAGCACATGCTATGTAGCCAACGCATTGAGCAGCTTGAGAGGGTTTTTTTGTTTCAGTTCCGAGAGCGTTAAAACACTAGAATAGACAAAATCAATCAATCGAATTGACAGGTCATTCGATTTTTTTACGTTAGATTTTATATGAGCTCGAATATCTTCAGGTATAGTAAGCCATCGTTCTTGATAGGCTTGTTTTAAACTTTCTTCTCTTGTATAAAGGAAATTTTTCAATTGTAAAGCTAAATTAACGAAAATCAATTGTCTGATTAATTTCGACGAAAAGACACGGTTACCTGCTTGAGCACGAACTGTTTCATTATTAGTTGCAGCTACTAAGATATCGGATAGTTGTTTTAAAAGTTCAGGCTAAAAACAAAAGTAATTTAGTTGTTGTTTTTTTTATGCTTCGAAAAACAACTTTTCAACGTACAAGATTTTGTAAAGCTGCTTTTTCAAGAAGATTCTTCGCATTTTCCAAATCAGTTTGTGCTAAATAGAAAAGCAAACGAAATTATTGATTGAATTTCAATGAACCGATTGATTGCTTGCTTACAGCCAGTAGCCGTTCGCTCGAAAATCGAAATGAGCTCTTGTGCGGCCATTGTGAATAGTCAAAGGGGAAAAGAAAATTCAATCTACAAATATAGGAAACAAATTCTTGTTGTTGACATTTGTTTTATTTTAATGTTTGAAAAAAAACAAACAAACAAATTAAACAAAATATTTTCTTCTTCTTATGTTTTTTTTCCTATTTTCGAACGTTCGTCTGTATGTTTTTTTTTTCTAAGCAAGAAGTGCTGCAGCTGTTGATGAATCATATTTCCATGTTGGTGGAAGAACATTTTTCGTTTTATAGTATCTTGCTAATCGATGAATACGACTTTCGACAAGAATCAAACGAAATTTCGAATCTTTGTCTTTACGATTACGTTCTAAATGTTTACGGATAGCCACAGCTTTTTTAATTAAATGATGTAAATCTTCGGGTTTGCTTGGTGCGAGACCTTTAGCTTTCATGATACGAAGAATTTTACTGCCAGTTACAAAACGTGTTTGAGCAACACCATGAGAATCTCGAAGAATAACACCTGAATCACAAGAATTTCAAACTTTTTCTCCTTCTCTTTCGACTCGACACACATACCGATTTGTGATGGTGTTAAACCTTTTTTTGCCAATTTGCAAATTTGATCGACAACATCTTCGGATGTTAATTTAAGCCACTGAAAGTAATGAAATTAAACAAACGATCTCTATGATTCGATTACATACTGATGGTACTGTTCGTTTATATGGTAAAGCCGAATCGGAAATACCTTTGCTAAAAGAGAAAGTAAACTTTTCGTGTTCATTATCTAGGGAAAATTCGAATGAATTTACCCAGGAGCATGCATACGACCCATGATGACAGTTTTTTAGTCAGAATTCTACAAAGAAAACAGATAGTTATATTTTTTTTTGGTAAAAAACTATGGACATGTATCATTAAAATCTATTTTCAATGAGAAAAATAAATAAATAAGAATGGCCCTATAGAATTCATCTTAGCCTCCAATAATTCAAGAAATAATATCGTGAAAAATATTTTCATAAAATTTCTAAATTTTTCGAATGATTAAATAACTTTTTACGAATATTTATTATGTAGTCATTGTGAAATTATTTCGAGTGTAGATAACTAATTGGAACAAAATCAACCAATCAAATTCAACTAGCATTCTATGGATTTTCGCAGCAGAGAGAATAGAAAAAAAATGCCAAAATAATTCTTTTCCTATTTTGGCAAATGTTTTAAAGCAACGATAAATTTCTGAAAATCATTCGACGATAGATTGTCTTCTTGAAATCGTCCTTTGATTCTCTCGTATTCTTTTGTCCATGGATAGGCAAGTGTTGCTTGAGCATACAATAATAACTGTTGACCATTTTGAAAATTATAGAATTCATATAATTCTTGTCGAAGATTTTCTTTTGTAAACCAATTTTGTATTTCTATTCGAGTCCATTGAACAATTTCTGACGAGATTTTAGTTTTTAATGAAATATTCATCGAGAGATTTTCATTGATTAAATTTAATAATTGTTCACAATTGTCGAGAAAATTCTCATGGGTAAATCGAATCGTTTTCAAACGAGCAATACGTTTTTGTATCCAACCAATTGGTTTATAGAATTCATTGATAAATATTGGAAAGAAAAGTTTTGTTATTCGATCGGTTACATGAAGAAATTCTTGTCGACATGATTTACTCGTATAGAATTCATCGGAGAGTAAAAATAGAACTAAATCGGCTTGTTCAATGGTTTGTCGAGTTTCTTTCCAAAAATATTTTCCAGTCATAAAATCAACATGAATCGAAAATTCAGATATTTTACTTAGAATTTCAATTAAATCTCGACAAAAATTCATATTTAAATGCGAATAACTAATCATAATCGAACAAGTCATTGATGATTTTCTAGTCGATTTTACGTCCAATTTCGATGGATTAAGATTATACGAAATGCCATCAATTGTTCGTTTGAATAGACACATATCCGATGGAATATAAACATTCAATAGACTATCATCAACAAGTTCATTTTGATAGAAATCATCTAATTTCTTAATTAAATATGCATTTAAACTAAAATACTTTCGATATTGTTCATGAAATGATAAACTCCAGAAAATATTTGCGAGAGAAAGTAGAACTAAAATTGTTGTCTGATTATTCTTCATGAGTTTCTTTTCGAACTCGAATATATATTTTTTAAATGCATTGAAAAAATAGATTTCATTTGCATATTCTTGAAATATATAATCGAGTATATCATCGTGTAGACATAATTTCATCAAACAAATAAATATATCTTCAAGAGCAATTTGAGAATCGTTTTGTTCGAACGAAGATTTGCCAAGAACGAAGATATTTTCAATGATTTTCTTATTTGATCGAACAAGTTCATCAGCATCGATCAGAGAAGTCGAAATTATATCGAACATTTGACATACATATTGAGAAGTTTTCTTATTTGTAATGAATTCTATTTTTGTATTGATTTGTTTCGTTTGAAATTGTCGAAGAATTCGATAGCAATCGAGATTTTTTAAGATTTCAATACTATGATCATGTTTCGAGATTGTAAATAAAATTTCAATAATCGATAGATATTCGTTGACATTTAAATAATCGAATGTTAACCATTGTAAACATAATTGAGGAGAATGAATTTGAATTAAATTTGGAACAAGACAAATATTTGAACGACACAGATTCACAAGAAATAATACTAAATTATCAATAAATAAATCATTGAATCTTGAATTTTCTCTTCGAATAAAATATTGATCAATTAATTGAAAAAATAATCGAAGTAATCTCAATCGTTTCTCTTCAAAATCTGTACTAATTAATAAAATATTTAAATTCTTAAAAATTTCTATTGAAATATACAAAATCATCTGACAATTCGAATCATTGAAATCATTTTCAAGATATCGAATTAATCGTTTCGATTGATTGATTTGATCAAACAATGAGAAAAATATTTCTCGACGAATTTGATCTGATAAATTCGTTTCAAGATATTTGATTTGCATAACCTGATAGAATTGTCTAAGAAAATGAATATTTTCATCGGATTTAATTCGAATAAATCGATCATGATTTAATAAGTTAATATAATCTTTAAAAATAATCAATAATAAATCGAAAATAAACGATGAATTATAATTATTCTCTTGTAGAATACGTTGACAAATATTCTGTAATTCATGAAGAGTTTTCTCTACAATTAATTTATCATGACAATTCAAATTTAATTGTTCAAGTAGTTGATTGACATGTTCAATTAATTTATTATGCAATTCTTTTGAAAAAGAGAAGAAAAATTAATTATAAAGAAAAATAAAACATGAATATTCACTCGTCGAATCCGAATTTACTCCTTCTACAGAATTTATCATGCTTATGAAAGATAAGAACCAGTTATGAATATCGTTTTTAATCAACAAAGAAGCAAAAAAAAAAAACGAATTTGTTCGTCATCCATCTAATCGTACGAGTCCATTGTTGTCTTCGTTTTCAAGTAAACGTGCATTTTCTCGATCCGAATATTCGTAGACAGTATTGCCCAACGAATTTGGTAATGGTTGAAGTCCATCGAAAAAATACGAATTAATCTGTGCACCAATGACAAACAAAAGTCCAATAATATAAAATAGTAAAAGTATGATGATAATAAAACCCATTTGACCGACATAGTCTCCCATCATAAGTTGGACGTAAATGGGAAATAAGAACACGAGAACTAAAATACCGACTGCAGTGAATAACGAACCACACCAACTAGAAACAAAACGAACATTTGAGAGATAGAATGAGATTTCATTTGACTTACAGTCGACTCCAACGCATTTTCGGTTTCGGTACAAAATAGTAAATGCATAGAAGTAAAATATAAATCACTATGCCACTGAGAAGTGTTATTAAAAATGAATAAAGATTTTGATTCGATTTTAAAAGTGCCGATATAAAACTGGTGACAATTATGATTGGCATGAATACGAGAAAAATGATCAACATTCGGATGGCATGAATATTTTGCTGTAAAATAGTTCGTTCACGTGTACGATAAATAATTGTAAGAACATCATCAACACCGATAAATAAACGTGATGCTGTAAAAATCGAAATAAGAAAACTAATGAAAAACACAAACCCTGCTTGTGTTTGAACTGAATGTGCTAGAGCTGCCACAAGTTTACCGAATTCTTGATTAGGAAATGAATTCATCAGACTATCTAATGTTCGATTTACCATTATTTCATTTTGTCCAAGTATCATAACAACAACTGAGAATATGCTTAATAAAATCGGCAAGAATGATATTAACAAATAATATGCAATCAATGCCGACAATGAAAATGACCAGTCATTGATAATCTTCCAAAAAAATCCCTTCATCGAAATTCGAAATCGTGCGAATTTTTCTTTCCAATTACCTGCCGACATGATTTTTTTGTAATGCTCGATTGATTATTCGAAAGCGAAGGCGAGACAGTGAGGAAAAAAAACGAACGAACAGAACAAAACAAAAAAATCATGTCTATTGCCGCCTCCTCCATAGTTTTATTTATTTTTATTTCTACATACAACACACACGTGTTTGATTAAAGTAACCAATGTATCTATCCTTCTCAATTGACATCGACATGTTAAATTGAAACGTAAAAGAGATTAACAATTGTTAACATATTTAATTTCTTCGGTAATCAAAACTAGTCGATACGTCGTATATACACGACATGAAGAGGTCAACATTTGTTGTACGTCGTTGTTGTTTTCCTTTTCTCTTTTCTCTCTTCTTCGTTTCGTTTCGTTTAATGTTTTTGTTGACCTGTCCGTCCGGTAAGAAAACGACATCGATGATGATGATTGTCATTTTCATATCGACAAGAAACAATGTATGAAAACAAGCTCTCGTTTATTGTCATCTTATTTTGTCTTCTTTTATTTTCTCAACACCAAATCTCATGTTTAAGCATTACATTCAGTTATCATACATGTCTACCTAATATTGATCTAATTAATATTCAAACAGATTTCAATCAATTATTTCATTTTCATACAAAAGATTTTCGTCTGATTCTTTCGTATACAAACGATAATCAAACAATTGACTATCGATTTGGTCATGGCAATTTCTCTCTACCATATTCAGCTAGTTTCGATTATCAATTTCAAAAAGCAATTGATTACTATCAAGAAATCGACACGTGGCATTATGTTAATCTAACATTTAATGATAATCAATCGAAAGTTTATCTTTCGTTTAACGGCGATGAAACACGTTTAATACCATTAGTTGATTATCCAAGAAAAAATCAATCGATGAATTTTCATGTCGATGTCTTAGTCGATGAAAAACAAACGAATGTAACATGTTTATTACCACATTCAGGTTTCGAAAGTCAATTGAAAACTTGTTCGATTAATATCAAAACTTGTGAACATCGAATATGTACATCATCGTATCATGCCGAACAGTATTGTCCATTGTTTAAAATTTTCGATTGTCGACCATTTACAGGTAAGTGTCAATGAACGAATTTGAAGATTGTTTTTTTTCTTCTTTTGAATAGATTTAGAATGTGGATTGAAAACAATACCAGTTCGATGTTTACAAAATCCTTGTCAAAATCGTGGCGTTTGCTATGTTGATTTACTAAGAAATCTAACTCAATGTGTTTGTCCATCAGGTAGAAACAAACCTATCGAACGATAAAAAAGCAAATCTCGATTTGATTGTCTAGGTTTTGCTGGCAATCAATGTCAATATTCGATTGATGAATGTCAATCCAATCCGTGTCCTAAACATAGTCATTGTATCGATCTGCCGAATAGTTATACGTGTGTTTGTGGTCTGTTGATAAGATAAATGAGATATGTATGAATATATATATGTTCAATGAATTTTAGATCCCGGATGGACAGGTCGAGATTGCTCGATAGTTATTGATGAATGTCAAACAATTCAACCATGTAAAGCAGCTAAAAGTTGTATCAATCTTCCTGGATCGTATAAATGCGATTGTTTTGATAGTTTCGGTGGACAAAATTGTGAGATGGTAGGAAATTGGATAAGATTAGGAAGAGATTTGATTCATTCATTCATTCGCTAGACACTTGATCCATGTTTATCTGAACCGTGTTTAAACAATGCTACTCAATGTCATCCGATACTCGAAAGCGACAATGTCGTTTTTCGTTGTACATGTCAAGTGGGTTTTACAGGCGAACGTTGTGAAACAAATGTTAATGATTGTGAAGGTATTATTTGTCCAAAAGCGAATACACATTGTGTCGATGGAATCAATTCATTTGATTGTAAATGCAAAGAGAATTTCGTGAGAAATAGTGAAGATGTTTGTGTTCGACGAAATCCTTGTGATTCATCGCCGTGTCATTCGAATGCGACATGTTATAATCTTAACGATGGACAATATCGTTGTATGTGTCCACCGACGTATACAGGTCGTCAATGTGAAGATGATATTGATGAATGTCGAGTTTTTCCATCGATTTGTCGAAATGGTGGCCGATGTGTGAATGAAATCGGTTCGTATCGATGTTTTTGTTCGGCCGGATGGACAGGTGCAACATGTACACAAGCAATTGATTATTGTTCATCTCAACCGTGTCTTCGAAATGGAACTTGTTTGAATAAACCGAACGGTTTCGAATGTCAATGTTTGTCAACATTTACTGGTAACATTTGTCAAGATGATATCGATGAATGTTTGCTGAACAAACCTTGTTTAAACAATGGCATTTGTTCGAATTATCTCGGCGGTTTTCATTGTCGATGTTTGAATGGATATTTTGGTAAACGTTGTGAACGTTTACCTCACGAATGTAAACAACGTCTTGTCAATGATACAACGAAATTACAAGATATTCAACAAACGAAAATCAATTGTCGAAATGAAACTGACGAAATCTTAGATCGATACTTTCAATGCATTGACAAACAATCGAAAGAGAATTGTAATTGTCCGAGAAAGTTAATTCCATGTACGAATGACTATTATTCGACACGAATTTGTCCTTGTCGAAATAATGGTACATGTATTTGGTTGAATTCATCGGACTATCGGTGTTATTGTCCAGTTGGATATACCGGAAAGGATTGTTTAACATTGTCAACACCTTGTTCGAGTCAACCGTGTTATAACAATGGCACGTGTGTCGTCTCATCAAATAGCGATACATTTTCATGTCAATGTTCGAAATCAACTCGAGGTGATTATTGTGAACAATCGATTGAAGAATCATCATCATCTGAAATTCGAACTTCATCTTGTCAATCACAACCATGTCAAAATAATGGGCAATGTCGAGAACTAAACGGTACATTCGAATGTCAATGTTTATTTAATTATCAAGGTCAATTTTGTGAAACTAAACTCGATCTTTGCCGAACAAATCTGAATACAAGTTTATGTCTCAATGGTGGCATTTGTCAAGTGACAAATCAAACAGTTCAATGTCATTGTTTGCCCGGTTTTACGGGTTTATTTTGTGAAGAAAATATCAATGAATGTTACACGAAGCCTTGTTCACCGCATGGCAATTGCATTGATCTAATCAATGGTTATCAATGTCAATGTCATGCCGATTGGTACGGATATAATTGCGATCGACAACAGAATCCAATGAGTAAATCATTGATCTTACGTTCGACATATTCATCTGTCTTTCGGCTCTATGAATCGAATATAAATCTTTCGAAGATTTTGTCATTTCGTTATTCATTTTTACCGATACGAATTCAATATGAATTTCGAACAACATTGAAATTAACTTCGCTACTCGGCATAGGCAAACGTTTTCAACAGGAATTAATTCGTAATCGAATTGTGACAAATTTCGATAAGAAAGTCGTTCTATCGACATTTATCGATGATCCCAATCAATGGACAATGATTATCATTGAAGTTTATCAACTATGGATCGATGTTCGCATAGGCAAAAATTCGATGTCACAACGATTCTACATTCCATCGCCAACATTAGAACTCGATCTCGAAAAAGACTTAATTTTCGGTTATCGAAATTACACCGGCTGTGTTCGACAAATCGAAATCTCCTATAGTCAAGCTTATTCGATGCTTGTCACCGATCAATTCGTCGATTTAAATGCTAATCGAACGATCGGATGTGAAAAGTTCGTAATCTTCTCGTTGTCTTTCAATTTGATTGCTTTTCTTCTTTTTTTCGTAGAACAAATGCATGTGAAAAAGCACAATGTCAAAAGAATGAACTATGCAGAGATCATTGGTTTTATCACACATGTGATTGTCCGTCGCCGTTCACCGGAAATCAATGTGATCAAAGTAGGAAATCAATCAATTTCAAATAAAATCAATTGATTCATTTTCTTTAGTCGCACCGATTGTTTTAGTCAATCGAACGAGTCTCATCGAAGTTATTCATCCGAATGGTATTCGAAATTTGTCATTGTTTTTCAATACAATTCAACAAAATGCGACTCTCTTCGAATTAATTTCAAATGACAACAATCGAACGATTTTCGGGAAATTAATCAACGGTCAATTTCACTTATTTATGATTGATAATCAACCAAAATATCATGAATATGAAATTCGAACAAAGAATCAACTGAGCAACGGTTATCCACATGAAATTCAACTCGATTTCGATGTTAATCAATTGACTATCGATCGAATTCATAATCAATCATTGACGAAACTTGCAAAGGAACTCGATTTCAAACAATTTCAATTGAATCCTAATCGAACACTCGAAGGTTGGATACAAGATCTTCGTATTAATAACAATCAAATTCTGCCACGAAAAAATACAACCGATAATTGGAATTTAACCATAATGAATACTAAAGTCTTGAACAATAATCCATGTTATCCGATTAATCCATGTCAAAATCGAGGCATATGTCTCGTGACAAATACATTCGATTATAGGTAAGATTCTTAGAAAGAATATAGTGCTTACTGTTTCCTATTGGAAGATAGAGTGAACTCACTGTCCGTTGTCCTTTTCTTTCCTCTCCTCTCCTAATAGTAAAGGTAAATTTAAAAGCACGTAAGGGTCACACGTTTTTTTCTCTCTTCTTTTCTCTTCTCGTCTCGTCGAAAAGTTCAAATCATTGTCTTTGTGAACTTGTTCGATGCAATTGTCTATAGTATTACTGATTTCTTGTTTTTTTCCAATTTTGATCAGATGTCAATGCGAAAACGATTGGTTTGGCTCGAATTGTACACAAATCAATCGTTGTCAAACAAATACGTGTCCCGATGGATTTATTTGTCAAACAATTGATGAAAATTATCAAGAATGTTTAGCTATTGGAACATTCGAAGGCAATTCGAGTTTTATTCACACACAAATCAATACAAATCAAATGCAAACCGATGAAATTACGTTTCGTCTACGTGCTAATCAACAAACGGAACATCTGTTTACAATTCAAAATCGAAATACATCAACGAATCTTTCAGTTTATCTTGCTCAAGATCAATTTCGTATTCGACTGAAAAACGACGAATTTTTCATCGAATTAGACAATCAAACATACGATCAATGGACAACATATAATTTTCAATGGTTAAATCAATCGATTTTCATATTCAATAATCAAACAATGAATTCAACGATCGAGAATATTTTTCTTCCGAATACACAAATTGAAATTCGATTAGGCAATGGTTTTCGTGGTTGTCTAGAATATTTTCTTCTCGGTTCGAACGTCTACATTCCATTTTATAATCAAACAAATGTTGAAATTGAAAATATACAAATTAATAATTGTACATTCGATGATCTTTGTCGAAATGTTGGTTGTAAACATGGTCAATGTATTGAAGCGTTCGATCGAGGCATTTGTCAATGTCAACGTGGTTGGGAAGGAGATTTGTGCGAGAAAAATATCGATGAATGTCAACGAGAAAATAATTGTTCGAAAGAACATAGTCAATGTATCGATCATCTCGATGGTTATTATACATGTCAATGTCAACAAGGTTTTACTGGTCAATTTTGTGAGACAAATTTCGATGAATGTGCATCGAATCCATGTGCAAATGGTGGTTTATGCATTGATTTAGTCAATGGTTATATGTGTAATTGTACGAATAATTATATTAGTTCACATTGTTCAATATCATTAGATGAAACATGTTTCGGTCGACGAAATACATGTCAACATAATGGTACATGTCTATTAACAAGTCCGAACTTATATGTTGATCAACCTAAAACTGAATGTCAATGTCGAGATGGTTATTCAGGTGAACAATGTCAATTCGATGCGTGTTCAAATTATACATGTCAAAATAATGGTACATGTCAACGATTGCCCAATGGTAAAGCTAAATGTTTATGTACAAATGAATGGCAAGGAAATCAATGCGAAGATGATATTGATGAATGTTTAATACGAAAGAAAATTTGTTTAAATAATGGTAAATGTGTAAATCAACGAGGTGGTTATGAATGCCATTGTCAAGAATATTATCTTGGTGCTCGATGTGAACGTGAACATGTTTGTTTGAAAACAAAACCTTGTCTAAATCAAGGACATTGCCGAACTGATGGCGAAACATATTATTGTGAATGTTCAACGAATTATACGGGTTTACATTGCGAATATTCGACATGTGAATCGATACCATGTGAAAATAATGGCACATGTCAACCGAATAGTAGCAAAGGTTTTACATGTAATTGTACGAATACAGGTTACGATGGTGAACGATGTGAAATGGAATTAAATGAATGTTTAAGTAATCCATGTCAAAATAATGCCACATGTATCGATCAAATCAATGGATATATTTGCACATGTCCACGAAGTTTTATGGGTTATAATTGTGATGAGAAAAAATTTCTAGCTGTACTAGGTTTCTCTTATCATTATGTTATTTGGCCGGGTGTTGCCGTGATTTTATTATTGATTATTATTTTACTATCAATATTAATCAGTCGTATACGTGAGAGTCGACGATCTCGTGGTACATATCGACCGGCATTGAATGAAAATGGGCAAAGTTCACGTGTAGAATTCAGTATGATTTTAAAACCACCACCTGAAGAACGTTTGATATAGATTAATAATAATGATATTTGATCAGATAGAATATGATTAGTCAATATTTGTCTCCTATCATTTTTTGTCGTTATTTTTGTTGTTGTTTACAACTTGATGCAATTTACCAATGGCATTTTCTTTTCTTTTCTCTTTCTTCTCACTTTTGTTTATACTTAAATAAGCCACAATAAATACAATTTTCTATTCAAAAATACGAAAATATGTCAGCCGTTCTCGATAAACTCGATCTTCTCGCAACTGTTGCTGCAGGACTTTTTGCTGGATCGGCTCTCTATGTTACAGTTATTGAAGTACCATCGGCTGCTGATCTTGGTGTTGAAACTCATTGGAAATTTTTTCCATTTATGTATGACAGAGCATTTGTCGTACTAGGTGCTCTCGGTCCGATTGCTGGCTTAAGCGCTATCGCACACGGTACACGTGTTGTCGGTTCAGCATTCGATCGAAATCTTTGGATTGCAGCCGGATCGGCATTTGTTGCTCTTTGGCCTTATACATTAGGTATTATGCTATCAACAAATAACACAATTTCCAAAGATAGTAAACTTGTTAGTCAAGGACAAACAAGTCAATTCGATCTCGTTCAACGTAAAACTTTATTACAAAAATGGGCCTGTCTTCATTCTGGTCGTACTGCTATCTCAGTCATCGGTTTTGGCGCTATGATCTATGGACTCAGTCGTCATTCATCATTACTCCTCAAATGGTAAAACAACACTAACTCCGAAAACCTATTTTTTATATTTAGATTAATTATACAGATATCCCATTTCCATACCATAGTTTAAATAAAAATGACTCCCAAAAGTTTTAAATTGAAAACTAGATATACGTGGACAATTCTCTATTGACGTTAAAGGTTAAAGAACGCACTCCTATAACCGTTGTCACAATGATCGTTTTTTTATCTCATGCAATGTGGTCAACATTTCATTATCTTGTGTTCTTTCCTCTTTCTTTTCTATATAAACCACAAGAAATTCAATTTTCTATTCAAAAATACGAAAATATGTCAGCTATTCTCGATAAACTCGATCTTGTCGGAACTGTTGCTGCTGGAATTTTTGCTGGTTCTGCTCTCTATATTACAGTTATTGAAGTACCATCGGCTGCTGATCTTGGTGTTGAAACTCATTGGAAATTTTTTCCATTTATGTATGACAGAGCATTTGTCGTACTAGGTGCTCTCGGTCCGATTGCTGGCTTAAGCGCTATCGCACACGGTACACGTGTTGTCGGTTCAGCATTCGATCGAAATCTTTGGATTGCAGCCGGATCGGCATTTGTTGCTCTTTGGCCTTATACATTAGGTATTATGCTATCAACAAATAACACAATTTCCAAAGATAGTAAACTTGTTAGTCAAGGACAAACAAGTCAATTCGATCTCGTTCAACGTAAAACTTTATTACAAAAATGGGCCTGTCTTCATTCTGGTCGTACTGCTATCTCAGTCATCGGTTTTGGCGCTATGATCTATGGACTCAGTCGTCATTCATCATTACTCCTCAAATGGTAAAACAACACTAACTCCGAAAACCTATTTTTTTATACTTAGGTTCATTATATAGATGTTCCATTTCTATTCCATATTTTAAATAAAAACGACTCCCAAAAGTTTCAGGTTGAAAACTAGATATACGTAAACAATTCTCTACTGATGTTAAAGGTTAAAGAACGCACTCCTGTAACAATTGTCACAATGATTGTTGTTTTATCTCATGCAATGTGGTCGAGATTTCGTCATCTGTTTTTTTCCTTTTTCTTTTCTTTATAAGCCACAAGAAAATCGAGACTTTTTCATTGATTGTAGACAACAAGTCTAAAAACAAGCAAAATGACTTCAACAATTTTAAACAATCTTGATACAGTCGCTGTTATCAGTGCAGGTCTTTTTACTGGAGCAGCTTTGTACATCGGTACTACTCAAGCACCGGCTCTGCGTGCTCTAGGTGTTGATGAAGAATGGCGATTCTTTCCTCTCATGGTTAAAAAAGCCATTTCACTGCCAGTATTAACAGGTACTGCTGGTTTAACTGGTGTCCTTCATGGTTCACGTATTGTTGGCGCAACAAACGACCGAAGATTATGGATTGCAGCAGGCTCGGTATTTCTTGCAGTTATACCTTACACATTATTTGGTATGGGACCAGTTATTAAAGCGATTTTAAACAAAGATAAAAGAAGCGAAGTTAGCAATGATCAACGTAAAGATTTATTGGACAAATGGAACGGTCTTCATGCTGTTCGTATTGTTAGTGCGGCTGTTGGTTTTAGTGCGATGGTCTACGGACTCAGTCGTCATTCGTTTTTACACCTTAGTTGGTAGACAAGAGACATCCGTTTGCTTTGATTACCTTCTTTTTTTTTTAAATTTTATTTTGTCTTATAGTTAAATAAAAACAACATCAAGAAAAAATAATAAAAACTCTCTCTTATTTCTTTTGACCGGAGAAACGTGCACGATATTCGTCAGTGAGAGTTTTTTCAATACGTTTAAATAAAGGACGAGCTTGTCCAATTGTATGACCAGCTGGTAAATACAAACGGAATGCATTCTCTAGTCCAAAACCCGTTTGTTGTGCATTCAATTGTTGACGAATTTCATTCGCTGTTGTTGGCATGTACGATTGAAGAACCAACGAAAGTAAATAGACCAAATTCAATGCCAAAGCAATACTAACTTCAGCGTCAGCTCTAAATCGAAAAGTTGATTGATCGATTGTATTCGATTGAATAGAATCTTACCGATCAGCATCGGAACCTTTACATTTCGTCCATGGTTGTTTCAATTGTAAAAATTGATTACCATATCTCGATAAACGTAGGACAGATTTCAAGCCATCTCGAAGTCTAACAGACAAAACATATTCGTTTTATTTTATTATGAAAAATAATTTCTACCTTGTCTCTTCCATAGCTTCAAGATAAACGTTTAATTCATAGGTTATTTGAGCGACAAACGATTGATCCAAAGGTGTTTCTAGTTTTGTAGCATCGCCTAGTTTACCACCGAAATTCTTCTCACAAAAAGCAATTGCTCTACAAATAAAATAACATGTTCGTGTCAAGTCCGAAAAAAAGAAAATATGTGTACCGATTAACAAAATTGCCAAGATTATTCAATAATTCGGAGTTATTTTTTGACATTAAATCAGCCCATGAAAAAACACTATCCTACAAAAATAAAAACGATCAAATAGATGGGAAGAAATTCAATGGTTGATTTACTTGAGTTTCTGGTCGAACATATAAAAGATAAAATCTCCAAATATCCGAGTCAATTTGCGTATCTTGAGCATGATCACCAAATACACCAATACCTCGACTTTTCGAAAATTTCGCATCTTCATAATTCAAATAGTCAATGCCGGAGAGATGATTAACGGCCGTATAACCATCTTCAGTACCCAAAAGACAAGCAGGAAAGATGACTGAATGAAATGGTACATTATCTTTGGCCATAAATTGAAATAATTCAACCTAAAAATCGAAATTATGAACGATAAACAGTTTTTTTTTCTTTTATTACTTTGTCCGGTTGTTTCCACCATTGTTCCCAATCTTCAGTATAATTAGCAGTTATCGATAGATAACCAATAGGAGCATCAAACCAAACATAGAAAACCTTTAAAGAAAAACTTATTTATACGTACAGTTTCAATTAAAGTTTTTTGTTACTTTGTCCGTATAACCTTCTAAAGGTACAGGTGTTCCCCATTTCAAATCTCGAGTAATACATCGTGGTTTCAATCCTTCATTCAACCATGCCTTAGTTATTGTACTAGCTGTATTCGTCCAATGGCCTGTACTATTCGATTTGTCGAACCATGTTTGAACAGTTGGCGACAATTTTGGCAGGTCAAGAAAGAGATGATTTGATGTTTTGATTTGTGGTGTATCGCGACAAACTTGACATTTTGGATCGATTAATTCAACAGCATTGATCAATTTGCCACATTTATCGCATTGATCACCACGTGCATCATTGAATTGACAGTTTTTATCAGGACATGTACCAGCTACATATCGATCGGCTAAGAAACGTTGACATTTAGCACAATATAATTGTTCAACTGTATCCTTGAAAACTAAATCTCGTTTGTATAATTTCCAGAAAATATCTTGACTGATTTCGGTTTGTTTCTCGGTTGATGTACGTCCGAAATAATCGAAATCTAATTGAAACCATTCGTAGATCTTCGTATGTAATTTATAATATTTATCGCAGATTTCTCGTGGTGTACATTTTTCTTCCAAAGCTTTCGTTTCAGTTGCTGTACCATACTCATCCGTACCACAAATACATAATGTATTGTAATTTCTCAATCGACAATATCGACCAAAAACATCAGCACTTAATAAAGAACCGATTAAATTGCCGAGATGAGGAACATTGTTGACATAAGGCAAAGCACTTGTGATTAATACATTACGTGCATTATCTTTAGGTTTGAGTTTTTCATCGGTTCGTTTATTTAATGTGACGGGAGTTTGTGTCCATTGACCTAAAGCTTTCTCGATTTCTTCAGGTGGTCGATTGAAATCGAGTTCTTCAGGTGGTGCCTCTACAACAGCTGCTGCCGCTGCTTGTTGAGCTTTTTGAGGTTTTTGTTGTTGTTTAGGTTTGTCTTTTTTCGGCTTTGCCGCTTTTGTCGTTTCTTCGACTTTTAAATTTTGCAAATTAAGTTCGTCCGTAGGATTCGAAGTTGCCATGATGATCTAAAAGTAGTAATAATAATAATAATCTTTATTTCGTATTTTTTTAAATATATATTCTATTGGATATCTGACGCAATGAAACATGAGTCATTGAAATGAGGTATTTCTATTTTTTTTTCTTTTCTTCCTTTCTATTTAGAGTCTTACATCTGATCGTTACCACAGAGAACAAAAAAGAAAGTTAACAACACATTATATTAATAAATGAAACGAAACAGTGAATTGTAGAGAGTAACTGACTGTTTTAAGAGACTTTACAATTGAGCATCGGTTACGAAAGTGAACCGATTAGGAAAGAGACACACACAAAAAAAAACACACACACGCAGTTAGATATTATTGCATCATTGGATGACTAATGTACAAAAAAGAATATCAGACATAAAAGAACGGAAAAAAGAGATTTAATCTATAAAAACAAAGAAAAGAAAATTAACTAAATTCAATTGAAACAATGGATAACATACGTTCTTGTATTGATTGCATAAATGGCGATGAATCTAATCGATGCATTGTTGTCATAAATGATTCTTGTCTTGGTGGAATGCTCATTCGTTTGCTTGTATCGAATGTATTCGACCATTCGTCTTGAAGATTTTGTATGGGACTATTGGTTTTCTTCAAGAAACTTTTATTCGGTTCGGGACTAAAGGAAAATGCTCGACTAAGGCGTTTGTTCGCTTTATGTAGACCTCTGAAAATAGATTTCAGTTCAAATTTTTACATTAAACAGAATCAATCGAACCGTTTTAATGCTAGACCAAGAAGGTTTAAACTACTTGTCGAACGTGAACTCGAATCGAACTCAGAATAGTCTAATGATGTTTGAGAACAATACATTTGTTGATTATCGATTGTTTGAATCAACGATGACTAAACAAATTCCGAACAATAAATAAAAATTGAATTATCGATTAAATTTACTGTATCGAGCAAACATCGATCGTCAGATATAGCTTTTGCTAAGTGATAGAGTACATCGGTTTTCGTATTTCCAGTTCGAGTACAACTACTCGATAGAGTCGATATCGAAGATAGTGATGACATGGAATCTGTGAACGTTGATTTCGTTGTATTTGTACTTGAATTATTATTCGGGTGAATAATTCGAAAAATTAATTGATGAGTTTGACCATCAATCGAAGAATAGATTAGACCGAATTGTTCGGCATCTTGAAACAAAAAAGTTTCGATTTTTCTTTTTGTTCTCTCGAAAAAAAACACGATCTACCATCAAGAGATAATGAAGAGGAATTGATATCGACTAAACTTCGAATATCACTCAATGGAATCAACGCCACGTGTTTGTACGATTTCGAACCTTTCATTCCTGAACTTTTCCAAATATTAACTCGTAATTTTGTGATCTAAATTCAAAATATTTCAACAGATTCTCGATTTTTTGTCATTCGAAAGATATTTACTTCCAAACAATCGGAGAACAAAAATAAAGTCAAATGTGTTCTCGTTGTTGTTAGTTCTTGAGATAGTTCAATAACTTGAAATTTTTCAATAAAATCTCGATGTGCTGCTAATAGCTCCGGCTATTCAAATAAAATAAAACAAAATTTATTGATTGTTTTGCTGTTTATGATGGCTCTTACAGGACAATTATCGATACTATTGACGAGATTAAATAAAGACAAATGTTTTTCTGTTTTGCCTCGTTCTTCATTCAGTTTCTTGGCAATTTCACGTAATTTATCTAAGGAATCAATTAATAATTGATAGTCCAATTGTGTACGAGATGTATATTTAAGTAAACGTTCGAGAAGTAAGAGAATACTTGGCAAACGTTGAATAGGTCGAATCATAAGATCAGCTAGATGCTGTTTGCCAAGTTCGGATTTATGTTCACAAATCTTATTTAACAAAGAAAAAACGAAGAAGAAAATGATCGAATTATAATTCAACAATCAACTGTACTTTTAAATAAGCATAGAATCGAGAATTCGTCTTTTCTAATGTATGAATAGCTTCGATGGTTTTATCGTAGAATTTTGTATACGGCTGATAAACACGTAAGAGTTCGACTGACTAGAAGACAGAGAGAGATAAATATTTTAAACTGATGAAAAAAAAAGAGAGTGTGTGTAGTACATTGGCTAAGAACACTGAACCGATATACTTTCAACTTTAGTTAGAATAGGACCATTTCGACGATCATCTTTTTCCATTTCAGTTTTGAAAATCTAAAAAAATAAAACAAATCAATTGAAATCAAATAGAAAAACAAACACGATTTACTCGAATTATATTCGATAACATCGTTACATAATTTCGTTCAGTTTCTCTTAATTCCATTCCAATTAAATATTTATTATCTTTTTTAATTGTTACAGGTTTATCTTGAAGACTCTCGTCATCATTTTCATTCGTACTATTATTGAATCGTTTCGAGTTCGGTGTATGTTCGATTTGTTCTTGAATTGATGAATGTTTATGACGACGTTTACGTTTAACAGTCGTATTCAACGATGTATCCATCAATGGACTATCACCATGAGTCGATGGCGACATTAAAAGTACTGATGAATCAGGCGTTGTTGCTACTGTTTGATTGACAGCATACATCGATTCATCGGCTTTACCCATCAGACATAAACATTCCCAAAACCACTAGAAGACAAACAAATGAATACAATCTTCGTCACAATTCGAGAGATTCGATTGTACGTACTTGAACATGAACTATGTACTGCCGATGTTTACGTGTATAGTTTGCGATGACTGTGTTTGCATCGGAAAGAACAATATGTGTAGCATCAGTTATTTCTTTTGTGATAAATCCACCGTTTTCAAGTGTTAGACTATGCAGATGTTGTATTTCATGTTCTTGATTAAAACCATAAAAGAATAAATTTAAATTATGCAATGGTTTAGCACGATGCGTTCGAATCAAATCAGAATCAAAGGGATTGAATTGTCGATTATCTCGTTCATGCCAACAACGTAAAAGCCAATCTTCTGTTAAAATTTCACTTCGTTCCATATTAAATGCCGTCTTAAAAACAAAGTTTATTTCAAAGGAAAAAATCAAATTCTATTATTTACGAGATATTTTTCTCGAATATTTGCATGAGAAATAACATCAGTCACTTGATCACTATAATCCTTTCGAACTGAACCGCCGAGATAATGAACAAAATCACTAAATTCCGTCTGAAAAAAAGCAAGATTATAGATCTTTTTTTGGATTTTTCGAACTAACATGTGTATCTCGTCGTATGCCGACGAAACAGATCACTGCAGAAGATAAATGTTGACAATACAAAGGTCGATTTCTTCTTGGTACAGGAATGTCCTATGAAAAATAAACTAAAATTTGCGTTTTTATTTTCAAGAGAGAATGAATACAATTTCTTTTTCTGCACACGATAAAACTAATTCCGAACTAATCGTATAGATATCTTCGTTGTCTTTTAAATATTGAAATAAACAATCATCAAATGAATCGACAACATAGATGCGTAGTTGTCGTTGTGAAAGTAAAGTTTTAGTTTCATTTATCGATCGAATTGCTTGTCGTTCATCAGTTAAACATTCGTAGACATAACGATCTTCAAGTGAAGATAATAAACGTTCATTTTTACAAGCCGAACCGATGATACAAAAGGTAATCGCTAGAAACAAAAACACACATTCGAAAAAAAAAACAATATTTTCTCCTCTCTCGCTCACTCCAATCTGTAGCATTGGTTGGTGAAGTATTTTCATTTGGTTTTTTCGTTTTATTTCGTCGTTGAGCTTGAGTTTTACTAGTCGATGATGATATAGGAGAAATATTTTCTGTGATCATTTTTCTGTGAATACAAGAACTGGATACACACGTTTCGTTTTTCTTTTTATTCGTTATTGGTGGAATGCATTAGTAAGAAAGAAATGAAAAACTCGACTATATATAGACATATAGAGATCGATATAGAGGACACTAGTGTTTGGCTTTTTTTTTATTGTAATATAAAAAAACAATAACAAAATATTCGAAAACAAAACGTTTATCCGTATGCATTTGCTTTGTGTTTGGGAAGGAATTGAAAATCCGATGTAACTTTGCCGAGTAAAAGTTCGGTTAATTTCACCCAGTCGGAACATAATTTCGACGACATTAATGTTTCTAAAACGAGAGAAAAATGATGAAATGTATTTTCGTTCGTTATTTTTCTTTTACCAAGATCATTTCGTCCGAAGAAATACGGTGGTCGTTCATTAATTCGATGAGGTAAACGTTCGAGTAGACCGACAGGTATATACCGATAGAGAAATGAAATCCATTCCAATAAAAATCGTCGTGTTTTCTCGACACCGGCATGATCCGAACCCCAATGTTCGAGACCATAATTCGTGTAACGTTTCAACATTTCGAAACGTTCATGCGACGAAATGTCCCACGTTCGTTGTTCGACAATTTCAGTGAATAACCACGGTTTAATCAATGCACCTCGTGCAATCATACAACCACTGACTTTGGTTTCGTTTAAATGTTGATAATAATCTTCGAATGAATAGATATCTCCGACGCCATACAACGGAATCGGATCGGCTAGTTGTGCACATTGATCAACGTAATTCCAGTCGGCATTTTTCGAATAACGCATTTCTTTCGATCGACCATGAAGTGTGAATAAGTCGACGACATGATTTTCGTCTTGAGGAGATTTCCATGATTTAGCTAACGAGATAATTTCATGAGCATTGTTTTCGTTTGTCAGAATGCCAGTTCGTAGTTTAATCGTAATCGGACGTGTCGAAATCGCCGAAACCGATCGACAGATACGTTCGAAATCGATTGTTCGTCGTGTGAGAGCACAACCAGCACCTTTCTTATAAACTAAATCGATCGGACATGCACAATTGAGATCAACAAAATCATAATCGAAATTCTCTTCCAATAGTTGAACAGTTCGTGTCATTGTATCGACAAATGAACCGCATAATTGTACGCCAAATATGGTTTCCGATGGATGTCGACGTAACAATGCAAATTCAGACATTTGTCCTTGAAGTAACGATGTTGTCATCGCCATTTCACCGCAGGTTATCTCGCAACCGTATTCTTTGCAAATACGACGAAATGGTAGATTGCCAACGGTGGTCAATGGAGCGAGATAGAGTCGACGATTGAAATCAATTCGAACTTTTTCTCGTGGTTTCAAACGAATCATATCGGCATCGGTTATGGTGCCAAGTGTTCGATATGGAACGGGACGTGATGGTCCTTGTTCATCGGCATCGTTACCATTGAGTTCGGTGGTTGATGTCACTGGATTCTATGAAAAAAGATAACGAATGAATGTAGAATCTTATCAATGAATTTCATCATTCTTATCGAATTTCTACTGATGACAAGTCAAGTTTCTTTAGGTAAAATTCGAAATAGTTCGAATGATATTTATCGTTTATTTACTCATCTCAAATATCTTCTAATCAATCCATTGAAAATCACCAATATTGACTCGCCAACATCGATTTTCAATGAATTATCAATTATTTGCGAAGATCATCGTTCGAAAACGATCGATATTTTCGAAATTCTTCTAACTAATTATCTTCTTCTATTCGATACCGATGAATTTCATCAGATTATTGTTGATGAATATTCCTTAGCTAATAATCAATTTCTTGGTTCATTTTTTCATTTAATTAACAATCAAGATCAACAACAATCGTCGTCGATTTTCTATCGTCTACTCGATCAAATTCATTCGTCGAAACGTATTCTTCAATTTCTTCAAAATGAATTCAATGATATTCCATGTCGAATTCTTCTTCTCATCATTTTCAATATTCTTCTTACAATTGAACATTTTTCAATTTTAAAATTAAAAAAATACGAAACAACATTCTTCTCATCGCTCATCGTTTTTCTTAACAAAGAATTTCAACAAAACAAATCAACTGATAACAATGATTTAACTAATAAAATTCTTTTATTTCTTCATAAAATTACTGAAGATTTATCAACTATTCCTATTCTCATTAATATCAATTGTCCTCAATCGTGTTTACAATGGCTTGAATATCCCTATCTTAAAAATGAAGAATATCAACAGATTCTTCACATTCTATGCAATACAGCAAGACGAGAAGAAGGAATTGTTCTTCTTCGAAATCTAAATTCTAACGAATCTGTACTCAAATTCAATCGACAAATTTTAAATAAACGTTTAGATTATTTAATCGACGGTACATTGACTAAACAAATGACATTCGATATAACTATTCTGAACTTATTAGTAACAAATACAAGTGATTTAGACGATGAAATAGCTGCGAATTTCATACGAGAATCGTTATTTCCGATCATTGATGAGAATTTTTTATTTATTCTCATGAAATTATTTACTAATGATAGAATTATCAATGATATTCTCTCGACATATTCAGTTTCGGATTTATTTTCAATGATTTCAAAAGTCAATTCGAATGAATTAAAAGCAAATATTCTTTGGAGTACTTCATTTCAAAAACTACATCAAATGAATGTGATCGAACATATGAAAACGATAAATTCAATCGAACGAGATCATTCAACATATCGATCTCGAGAAATTTTCTCAGCACGACGAGCTCTCGATGGTATACGCGAGAATTTATTCCCTTCGAAACTAGTTACATTGCCGATTCCAACGAAAAATACATTGGTTATCAGTCATTCGCATTTCGATTATGAATCCTATCGAAAATTCTATGATATTCTTTCGAAAACTTATCAAATATCGGTATCAAACGAAATCGAAAATTGGAAACAGCTAGCTAACAATCTCGAACAAGCAAATGTCGTTGTATTTCTTCTATCGAAAGAATTCTTAGTCGATAAATCATGTCGACAAGAATTTATCTATTCAATCGATGTTCTTAAAAAACCTTGTCTTGGCATTTATCTCGATCGAGAATATCAGATCAGTGGTTGGCTTGTTGAACATGCTGAACGTTTGAAAATAATCTATTCCGATGAAATCGAAAATCTATTCGATTATCTTCGAGAATATTTTCCGCGTGACGATGATAAATCAGATATTAAACGATGGTTTATCGATCAACATCTTCTCATTGAACTCTACGAATTCTATCAATTTCAAAATCGTCAAGAATTAATTCTCTATGGTAGAGCTATTTCATCCCATCCGTGGACGCAAGAATATCAACGAATACGTTCGAGATTCGAACGAAAATTTGCTCAAGAAAATCGAACTCTCTCGGCACATGAATTTTCGAAATTTGTTACGGCTTTAGGACGTCTTACTTCGTCTTGATTGACTTTCAAATTCGAATAATAAATATCGACCAGCGATCGATCTTGTTCGTCGAGTTGTTTGATTTCTTCATCGGGTTGATTTCGTTTAGCGACATTTGCTTTTGTTATTTGTTTGTTAGCAATTTTAACTAAACGATCGGAAATTGTGTAATTGTATTTTTTTCGTCGAAGAAAATGTTTTAACAATGCCGGATATTTATTTATCGATTCAACATAGATTTGTTTGCCATATTTTTGAATGAAATTTTCGCCTGTTATCGAATCGATATGTGTCTGACCGTACCGGCAGAGAATGCCGAAGAAACATTGACCATATGTGTCGAACATGTAACATCGAGGACCGATATCAATCGATCGTTGATGAAGATATGCTTTGAGATCATGAGAATGTTTACAATTCGATCCATACGGACATTTATCGAGTTCACCACGAACAGTAAAAAAACATAGATGATGATCATTGTTGTTGCCTGTTGATGAACGTGCATTCATTTCGAGATGTTTTTTATTTTGACCCTAAATTCAATTGAATATATTGACGTATAATACCTAACGAATGATTGAATTATTACTTTAAATTTCTTTTTTTTCGGTTCTTCTGAATTCTCTGTTTCGTTAGTGAGCTTTTTCTTATCAGTTTCATTTAAATGTTCGACACTGTATCGAATTTCATGATCGAAATCAACGAATTCTAATTTAATTTGTGCCATGCCCGGTTGATTTTTCCAATTGTCATATTTACTCAATTGTTCGTCTGTCAATTTCGAACGATCAGTTTTTCTATCGAGATTTTGTTGACTTAAAACTAATGCTTCATCAGTATTAGTCGTAGTAGTAGTAGTTGTTGTCTCCTCATTGAGTAAACTCATATCTGAAAGAAAGAGTTTATTACGGTTCTTTTCTTATGCGTTTTTTTTTCGTGTTAAAACAACAATAAATGATCTTTTTAAGCTTTAAAAAAGAGTTTATATTCGGACGTTTCGGCAATTTGTGTGTATTCAGCTGATTGACTGTCGATACGTTCGATCTTATCGATATTTGCCAATGGTTGAATGAGATCGAGATATTGTTGAAAAAGTTCGTATTTTGTCGATAGAATATAGAGATTATCTTTGTTTTTCGAAACAATCTTTTGTGCAGCTCGATACGAACGAATTGATTTGATGGCATCGTAGATAAAATCAACGTTTTTTTCAATTGATTCATTACGAAATTGTTTAAACTAAAATGAGAATAGAGATTAATTTCAAACAATAAAAAGAAGTGTATCGTAATATTACATCGGCTGATTTTGGATAAGGCGTAACGCAAAGACTAGGCGGTGAATTTTTGCCTTGATTAGGTTTTGGTAAACGTTGATAGAGTTCTTCGGAAACAAATGGCATAATAGGTGCAATTAATCTCAAACCATTGTCTAAACATGTATAGAGAATTAATTTAATTGTTTCTTGTCGTTGAACGTCGGGTTCTTTAGCGTAGAGATCTTTTTTAACATATTCGATATAAACATCGCATAAATCGTAAAGCCAGAAACGATAGATAGCTGTTGTCACATCGGGAAAGAGATAATTTTCAAAACCACGTTCACATTGTTCGATTGTTTCGGCTAATCGACTGAGAATCCAAAGGTCACCTGGTTGTTCCGAACCATTTAACTAAAATCGAATAACATAAAACAAAATGTTTTCGTTTACTATTTTTATATTTTGAGTTTTACTGTGAATTTTTCGGGAGGTTGAAAACAATTTGGATCGTTGATATCCAAATTTTTCGACATGGCAAATCGAATAACATTCCAAAGTTTATTACAAAAACGTCGATAACCTTCGACACGTAGAACATCTAAGTTAATATCTCGACCTAGAAAATCATATTTGAACTGAACAAAATTTTCTTCGAATTCAAATCAAGACAAACCTTGATTCGCATAGGCACAAAATGCAAAACGTAATGCATCGGTTCCACATTCGGGAATGCCCGTTGGATAATCATTTCGTTGGCCTTCAGCTGCTTTTTCATATTCTCGTGGATCGAGATTCGAATTTTTCAATTGTTCTTGAAGATTTTCTAATGAAATACCATTGATAACATCCAATGGATCGATAACATTGCCTAAAGTTTTCGACATTTTTCTTCCATGTGCATCACGAATGATAGCATGGAGATAGACTTCCGTAAATGGCAATTGATCAGTGAGTTCAAGTGACATCATAACCATACGTGCAACCCAAAAGAAGAGAATATCATGGCCAGTTTCGAGTAAAGTTGTCGGAAAGAATCGTTTTAAATCATCGGTTGAATTCGGCCAACCGAATGACGAAAATGGAAAAAGACCCGATGAAAAC
>ERZ778020.970-NODE-970-length-31473-cov-46.229645_pt1:5000-31473 | contig 31473 bp, 36 predicted proteins | sample MGYA00375750_ERZ778020 | MGnify/ENA primary metagenome ERZ778020 (study PRJEB29350, sample SAMN05389818) | bioreactor metagenome | isolation source: Ammonium sulfate bioreactor | place: South Africa: University of Cape Town | collected 2014-03-17 ...
ATCCATTCCGATTCCGGGTTGAGCCGCGAGACGCGCTTTCCGGTCGATGGGTCTTTGATGTAGCGCAGGCGGTTCCAGATCAGGCGGCCGACATATAGCTCGTTGTTCACAAGGCCGGTCCCGCGCTTCACATGGCCGCGAATGGTGGTGTCGCTCCAGAGCTTGCTGTTCGGGCCGGGGACGCCTTCCTCGGTCAGCGTTCGGGCAATGGTGCGCGGGCCGATGCCGGAGGCGAACTCGCGGAAGATGCGTCGCACGACATTGGCCTCGGCGCTGTCGATCTCGCGGTCGCCCCGGATCGGATCGCCGCGCGCATCGAGTTGCTTCACGACCTTGTAGCCATAGCAAAGACCGCCGCCCGATTTGCCGTCCTCGACCCGGCCACGGATGCCGCGATGCGTCTTGGCGGCCAGGTCTTTGAGGAACAGCGCGTTCATCGTCCCCTTGAGGCCGACATGAAGCTCGCTGATCACGCCCTCGGCCAGCGTGACGATGGGAACGCCGGCGAACTTCAAATGCTTGAACAGAGTCGCCACATCGGCCTGGTCGCGCGAGATGCGGTCCAGCGCCTCGGCCAGCACCATGTCGAACTGGCCCGCCTGCGCGTCCTGCAAGAGCGTCTGGATGCCGGGCCGCAGGATCATGCTCGCGCCGGAGATGCCCGCGTCCTTGTAGGTGCCGACGATCTTCCACTTGTCACGCTTCGCCTGCTCGCGGCAGATGCGGAACTGATCGTCGATCGATGCCTCGCGCTGATTGTCGGACGAATAGCGGGCATAGAGGGCAACGCGGGTCATCGGGTCAGTCCTTTCAAAACTCCATGATCAGCGGCGCACGGCGCCGCTCTTCTTCGCGCGGGCCAGTTCTAGGAAGCTGGCCTTGATCTTGGCGAACAGCCCCGGCGGGATGAAGCCATAGGCAAACTCGCCCCGCTTGCCGGGAACCGGCGACAGCCCGCCATTGGGCCATTCGTCAATGTTATGCTCCGAGACGATCACCCAGCTCGGCGCATCGTCGAGGCCGATGGCCTGCTTGACCTTCGCCGGGATCTCGATGCCGACCGTTTCGCCGGAGGGCGGCGTGTGGGTGATCGGCAGCAGCACTACATGGCGCGGGCGAACAAGGGCATCGGTCGCGGCGACGAGGCAGGCCGGGCGGTCTTTACCCTGATCCTGGCCGGCGGCGGCCTCATGCGTCCAGAGGTAATCGTAGCGGAGGACGAGGCCGGGCTTGGGTTCAGGGATCGCCACATCGCCCGCCTTACTTCAACAGGTCGTCGAGATGGGCGTGTTCAGGGTCCATCTCGGCCCGCTCGACGGCGTCGATCACCACATCGGCGGCATCCGCCGTGCGATGCGTCCGCTGCGCGGCGGCGCGGAGCCAGTCATAGTGATCGGCGGACATCAGCACGAACTCGCGCCGCCCGTGCCGGGTGATCTCCACCGGCTCGCGCTGCGCCTGGTGCTGGAATTCGCCGAACTTGCGCTGGAATTCGAGGGAACCGACTGTCGGCATGGCGGGCATCCTTTCAAATCGAATGCCTGAATTATACGTGTAATTCGTTTTTTTGCAACGATGAAGTCAGACATCCTCGCCTGCCGGGCGCTTCTTCTGCGCCCTGCGTTCCGCCGCCAACTTGCGCTCGAACTGCTCGCGGGCGATCTGGCGACCGATCAACCGGGCGAGGATCAGCACGGCCTCGTCGGCGCGGCTGACGCCGTTGCGTGCCGGTTCCGGCGTGGCCGAAGGTCCGACCACCTCGATGCTGATCCTGTCCCGTTTGAGCGCCATCGTCTCCAACAATCCCATGCCCGGAATGGGCAGGGACCATCGAAGAACCGTCCGGCAGCAGAAGAAAAGACCCGCATCGCAGCCGTGCGGTGTTTGGGATACCATAGCGTACAAAAAGGACGGTCTGTAATCGGGAGAATATCGTGCGATGGAGATCGACAAGGACAAGATCGACGATGCGGTTCTCGCGCTGCTCTACCTGACGCTCGACCGCGACGGCCGGGCGTGGAAAGGCTTCGACTGGAGCGCGATGAACCGGCTGCACCAGAAGGGCTTCATCGGCGATCCGGTCAACAAGGCCAAATCCGTCTGGCTCACCGAAGAGGGCATCGCGCGATCGGAGAAGCTGTTCCGGGAGATGGTCACAGTCGCGAAGTGACCGGCGCAGCCACTGCGCCATCCTCAATGCCGGCTATGCCAGTCCTGTTCCTCGACCGCCTGTTCCAGAATCCGCCGATAACCGGTCTTCGTCATCCATTGCGCGCGGGCGAGATGGCTTTCCCAGCACCGCCGCGTGCGGACGAGGTCGGCGGCGGGATCTCGGTGCAGTACGATCCGCGCTACCTCGGTCCAGGTCGCACCGTCCGCTTCCGCGTCCAGCAGGCGCAGGTAGGTCACGAAATGCTCTTCATCGTAGATCGTAATGTCGGGGCCGGTCGGAGCTTCGTCTTCGACATCGGGGTCAAGATTGGGTCTGACGCGCATGACACGCCCTCCATTGCAGGTTGGCAATACACATAATCCCGAAATGGGATAATCCCATAACAGGATTAGCAGAACGGCTCCTTCTCATCAATGGAGCCGGTTCTGAATGCAGAAATCCCTGCGTACGCCACGACAGCAGCTTCTTATTTCCCTGCTGGTCGAAGCACGCAGGGCCAGGGGAATGACGCAGGCTGAAGTGGCACTAGTACTCGGTAAACCGCAATCCTTCGTCGCCAAGTATGAAAACGGAGAAAGGCGGATCGATGTCATAGAGTTCGTGGACATCGCAGCCGTGCTCGATATTTCTCCTGCGGCTATTCTGGCGCGGATCGAGGCGGCGAGGGATTCTGCGGCGGATTGAAGGGTTCGGGGCCATGCGATCCGGCAATCACCTCTCCCGATATCCATCATGATCCCAGTGGGCGAAATCTGACGGTTGGTTCCCGCACCTTTTTTTGTCCGCTGCCGACCCTAATCACGGTCATTTACGGTGAGGCGGTGATATTCTGCGTCCTTCCATTTCAATAGTGCCGATACCGATCCACCACATCGGCCAGGTCCCACATTCACTGGCATCCGGATCACTGCGAAAGACCGCAACAAATCCGTCACTCTAATCTTTTGTGGCTTCTACGAGGGCGACGACGATATTTTTGCAGTCTGTATAAAGTGCTTCAATGCCCGCGAGCCCTTTATTACCGTCCCCGCCATGCGCGATTGAATTGCGGAGATTGTAGGCTGATGTGAGTGATGCGGGCCATTGATCATTTTTGCTGATCGTGGAGCGAAACGCAGTCTCCCAGCTCTGATCGAAGCGTGTCAGGAGCTGACAGATTGCCTCGCAATCATAATTCGTGCCCTTCTTGAAGTGAGACTTTATAAACTGCAGAACCTTGGGCTGAGCCCTTGTGGTAAGCCGGTCGAGAATGACAACCTCAACGCATCGCTCAACATAGCCGCACACCAAAACGGCACCAAAGCGCGCTAAATCTGACTTCAACTCGTCATCGCCAGCACCTTTTGCCCGCGCGAAGAATTCATCGAGTTTCCGCTCACGGCTGTTGATCGCGTGCCGCATTAAATGCCTGCGAATGCGGCGGTCGCAAGCGCCAAGCGCTTACGGACATTCTCCTCATCCGCCGTTGCACGCTCGCAGGCCTGTTTAAATTCGTCATTCGCGACCAAGTCGTCATAAGCACCGCTAACGTCCTCATCCAACGGAGCAGGGCCGGCGTCAAGGCGTTTGGCCAAACCTACCATCACGGCGTCAAAGGCGGCGGCGTTCAGCGCGCGGATGATACGGAACGCCCGGGAACCAATCGCAGAATTGACCTTATCGATTGTGGTTTGGAAGACTTTGGACAGCCGATCGAGCTCTTCACCGCCCACCTTGTTCATTGCGGCCGAGAATTTGTTTAGGAAGCCATTCATCGGGCGAGCATATTTGTCGCCATCACGATATAGTGCGAAGAATCTCACGATCAGCTCTTCGTCTTTTGCGCGATTGTTCTGGCTGGCAAAGACGGCTCGCCACGCCGGAAATTGGTTTAACTCACGCACACGTACAATGAACGGGCCGAGACTGACGCAATTGCGGATTTCTTGAGGAGAGAGGCGAATGCCACCAGTGTTGATACGCTCGAATACAAAATAAATACTATCCAGCACATCCTCAGGCTTGTCCTGTTTGAAAACGGTCGCATGGACGATCGAGTCATCGAGTTTCAGCACATCGGCAGGATCAAGCGTTTTATAAGTGCGATTGAGCCACGGTTCCCGCACGCCTTGTAGCTTGAACTCCTTACCACGAAGGATGCCGTCGTAGAATGCCTGCAACGTGCGAAGACGTTGTTGGCCATCGATTACTAAATGCTCATTAGTATCAGCCTCTTTATAGAGAAATATTCCAGGAACCGGCAAGCCCATCAGAAGGGATTCGATGAATTTGGACGCATGCTTGGCAGTCCAAACAAACTGGCGCTGGAAATCTGGAACGCGAAACGCTCCTCCGCGCATCCGCTTTACTAGGCTGTCTACCGTATAGTCGGCACCATAGCTTGAGATGCTAAATTTGGTGGCGCCAGGGTCATCAAGAAGCGTTTCATCCTCAACCCCCTCCTCCAACGCCAAATCGAATTCGTCCTTTCGAACGTCGTCATCCCGAATATCTTCTGGCGTATCGGTACTCACGGCTTTTCCTTTAAAATGACGTAACAGATGGAACACATCACACGAACTCACTTACTGCAAGCTTCAATTAGCTACTCGAAGGTCGACACCGTCGAAAAGCTAAATGCCGATGAGAATTGAAGTCACGACTATAGTCTTATCAAGCTGGGGTGCGCTATGACGGTTCTTATGCGATTGCTGTAAGCTAACGTTCAGCTTGCGGTTTCAATCTTTCGCTCAATAAACGTCTGTTTTTCGCAACTTTTTCGCGAAAGGCAGACTGCCCGTTTTCCACCGTTCATTGCTGTTTTGATTTCTCCTTACCAAATTACCGAGCTTATGATTTTGGCCATTATCATGACGGACTGAGGATTGTTCGAGGGAACTATAGAAGAAATATACTATTGGCTCCGCCCTCGCGCGGCACAAGAAAACTCTGTGGCCTTTCGCGGCATAAACGGCCCGCTCCCCGCAAGCGGGTCCCCTCCATTTATTCCACGGTGCCAAAGACTTTCCTTGCACCTTGCTACCCCGGTCTCGCCGACGGGCAAGGGTTCAGGAGCGAGCGCTTCGCTGCTCTGAACCCCAAACCCGAAGGAAGAAAGACAATGACCGGAACCACCAAGACTCCCCGCAACCTGATCTTCAACACCGATTGCATCGAGGTGATGCGCTCTTTCGACAGGGCATCGGTGGATTTCATCCTGACCGATCCGCCCTATATCGTGAACTATCGCGGCCGTGACGGCAGGAAGGTGGCGAACGACGACAACGCGCGTTGGCTGAAACCCGCCTTCAACCAGATGCACCGGGTTCTGAAGGATGGCGGCTTTGCCGTTTCCTTCTACGGCTGGAACAAGGTCGATCTGTTCATGGACGCATGGAAGGCGGCAGGCTTCCGCATCGTCGGGCATCTGGTGTTCAGGAAGCGCTATGCCTCATCGGCGAAGTTCCTGCGCTACCAGCACGAGCAGGCTTACCTGCTGGCGAAGGGCAATGTTTCCCTGCCGGCCAATCCGATTCCCGACGTGATCGACTTTCCCTATAGCGGCAACAGGCTGCATCCGACACAGAAGCCGGTGGAGGCCCTGCTTCCCCTGATCGAGGCCTTCACCAGACCCGGCGATCTTGTGCTGGATCCGTTCTGCGGCAGCGGTTCCACCCTTGAGGCAGCGCAGCAGCTTGGCCGTGACTGGACCGGCATCGAACTGGACAGCGGCCATTACCACACGGCCAGCGACCGGCTGTTTGCCCTGCAATGCGGAAGGACGGCGGCATAAGCCGCTTTCCCATTCTTCCGACACATGCGCGCCCGTCCGCATGGCGGGCGCAGCAATCCCGGACAATTCACATGACAAGGATATTCGACATGCGCTGGATTATCACGAAGGACCACTGGGGCGGCTGCATAGGACTGGGCGAGGACGCAGACGGCGCGCCCGCCCGCGGCAAGCCGGAAGACGGCGACGCCCTGCCGATGGAGTTCAGGCTTTACGACCCGCGCGGCAGCCTTCTGTTCGAGGGCCGTTGCGGCGACATAGATGCGGACTGGTGGCATGGCTTCGAGCCGCTGATTTACCTGTGGAACCCGTTCCGTGTCCGCCGCCTGTATTACCGCCGGGCCGGAACGAAAAAACGGTGGCGCATGTTCAGGCAGCCATAGGCAGAACGCGAGAGGCATAATCCCGAGATAACGGGGCCGGTATTCCCGGCTCCAGCCTCGCACCATTCAGCATCACCCCACAGAAGAGGTGGAAAATGGCTCTGTTGCAAAGATTCCGTTTGGTAGCGAGGAGGCCTTGCTCTGCCTCATTTACGCGGTTTTGGCGGCGAGATTCTGGGCAAGCGTTGCCACAACTTCGGTGATCGCGCTGGGCCCAATCCCGAAGGCCCGTTCAACAATGCGAGCTTCGCCGCGGACGTCGCCGGTCAGGTTGAAGATCGCAGCCTGCCCCTTGCGCAATGCCCGCATCACCTCAAATCCCTTGATTGTCGCGTATGCCGTTTTCAGCGTCTTGAATCCTCTCACGGGCCTGATCAGTTGCTTGAGCTTGCCGTGATCGGCCTCGACGACATTGTTCAAATATTTGACCTGCCGGTGCACAAGGTCTTTCGGGCACTTGCCTTCGGCTTTCAACTCCGCGATCGCGATGCCGTAGGTGGGCGCCTTGTCGGTGTTGATAACCGTTGGCTTTTCCCAATCCTTCAAGCCATTCAGAGCCTTGCTAAGAAATCGCTTGGCGGCCTCGGCATTGCGCGTCGGCGACAGATAGAAATCGATCGTGTTGCCGAACTTGTCGACGGCTCGATACAAATATGTCCATGTACCGCGGACCTTCACATAGGTCTCATCGACCCGCCAACTCGTCGATTGCGGACGACGCCAGTGCCAACGCAGCCGTTTCTCGATTTCCGGCGCGTATTTCTGGACCCAACGATAAATCGTGGAATGATCAACGGCGACGCCCCGTTCGCCCATCATTTGTTCGAGATCACGATAACTCACGCCATAGCGGCAATACCAGCGAACCGCCCACAAGATCACCTCACCCTGAAAGTGACACCACTTGAAATCGCTCATCAAAAATCTCGCTCAAACTCACCAGCGCTCTTTCCGCCTTCAATCGATTTTTTGCAACAGAGCCGTAGAGCGTGCCTTCGGGCACGCGGCGCTGAGATGCGCAACGCGGTTGCACCTTCAGGTGCGACCGACTTGCTGCATGTCAGGGTCAAGGCGGTGCTTGCGGGGGAGAGAGGGCGAGCCTTCTTTCCCCCTCAAGGCAAAAAAAAAGCCGTCCCCTGGGCGGCCCTTTGTTCCAGAATGAGGATCATCGGCAAATTATAGCCTGGAAAATGTTTGTCATTTACCAGTGCGGCTTCGACCGATGATGTGGTCCCAAACAAGACTGAGGATGGGCCGATTGCTGAGCCATTCAATCGATTCCAGCGTCGAGGCTGAAGTGCTCAGTTGAGTCATAATCCCTCTCCTTTATGCGCGACGGCAATATATACGCGGCTGCGAAGTATCCTCTCCACAAAAAAATATTCATGTTGTGCTTGGGCTTCAATGGTACAGCGCAACGCGGGACGGCTCGATAGGCCACAACCAAGGGCCTTGAGGTAGGCTTCCTTGCGAACCCAAAGCGAGAAGAAGCGTTTCCGCCGCGATGTAGATTCTGATAAAGCATGCCGCTCCGCATTCGAGAAGACAGTGCGTTCAATCGCTTCAATGTTTATTGGTTTACCATCGTCCACTTCAACATCGATCCCGAGTTGGTCAACCGGCCCGATAGCGACAGCAACTACTCTTGCGCTATGTGTAACTGAAACTGCAATTCGCTCTGCTGTTGTTTGCTTCCTGTTATGAATTTTTGAAATTACGACGAATGGTCGGCCATTCTGATAATCCAAAGGAACTTCTTGCTCGGGAATACGAAGTTGGTATGACAGCGTTCGACGAAGAAGCTGACGTGCCGCCTTGAAGCGCACTCTATCGTCTTGAAAGGTAAACTGAGCTGCAGTTGCACGTTCCGCCTCTAGTAGACCGTCATCCGAGAACGGCATTTGAAAAGCGGTTTGTGGTAAATAAGCAAGCTGGACAGTTACCAACTCTCGGGGGCTTGGCAGTTGAGGTTCGACGTTCCAACCGCCTTTCACATCAAAACGCACACGCGCTCGATGGAACTGCAATCCTGACCGCGTCAATGTCGCAACTCCGAAATAGGTATATCGCAGTCCAGATCAATCGAGTTATCAAAAATGTGCCGAGTGGTCTTTTCGGGATAGAGATTTCCACTGCGTGCACGGGATATGATGTCAACCGAGTTTACGACAAAGTCGTTGCGCCGCGATTCCACTCTGACATTGCTATAGTCGAGCAATACGCACGGCACTACCTGCAAGCCCAAGCGCAGTGCGACCTCTTGGCGATGGTGACCATCCATAATTGCAAGTGAAGTTACTTCGACCGCCACCCACTTCAACCATCTACCACAGCTCAAAACATCGTGAAACAGTTGTTGCACTTTTTGTTCTGAGTAGCATTCGTTTGGAAGAAGTTTTGTCGGTGGCAAGAACACATAAGGCGATACGAATCCATGTATTAGTACCATCGGCACGGCCTTTCTCAACACGCATATTCCGTTACGTAACGGCATCGGAGAAATCTCTTGCTGGCAATGTCGGTCGTCGCCCTATCGTGGGCCAGAACGAAGAGAACGAAGGTTCCCCTCGTTCACAAGTTTTTCCATCCGATCCAATACATTACGCAATTGACGGCGAAGGTTTTCGAGCGCGCCAGCGACTTCACCGTTATTCAGACATCTAACCAAGGTATTTGTGTCAGCCAAGATCTCCTTAGCGTTCAAGCTGATGTCGATCAGACGAACAAAGTGAGTTTGCTCGTTAAAGCTTTTGATGCTGTCAACCATCATCGGGTTACCGGACAATTCGGCGATATTCACGTAGATCTTCTCCTGGATTATCGCGAGTGCATTATGATCCTCTGGGTGACCGGATCCATTGCTCCCTTTGTGTGTTTTCGGTACACAGGATGAGGTACAGGAGTATATTAAAGGTCCTTGGCCAAGGCCCATGGAGACCGCGTATTCCAGTATTAGAAACGCAAGCTCGTATCGGGCACTCATTTCTGCCGTCGTTAGCATCTTGGCGAAGAACCCACGATTTGGTGCAGCAAGGACGAGTGACTCGACGTGAAGCCGTGTGAGTGCCTCGCGCAAGGGTGTTCTTCCAACATGGAAACGCTCTGCAAGTTGGGGGATCTGAAGTGGCTCATAAGGACGAAATCTGTAGTTGACGACATATTCTTTGAACTTTTTGTAAACTGCCCCTTGCGATAGGCAACTCTCATTGAAATGCATTGTCCCGCCCCCCGAATTGGTCAGTGTTGGGTTTAAACTCCATCAGGTCATCGACCGGAACTACTTGGCTTATTCTCATGCGTAGCTTACGATATCAGGTCGGCGTTCTCTCCTGTAGTAGTGGCCGCGATGTATAGGCTTGGTGACCGATCATGTATGCGACAATTGCTGCGATCTGTACCGCGATCGTAGTGATATACAGTGCCTCTTCTGAGAAACTCTGGCGAACAAATCCGAAAATTGCTGGGGCGAACGCATAGGTTGCTTGAGAAATTGCGACGATCAACGCGACCACTCGCGCAGTATCAAGTTTGGAGAACTCGACCTGTGCAATGAGTGGTGGCAATGAAGTTGCATTCCCGATCCCCAACCCCATCAAGGTAACGCCGGCGATCATTACAAATCCACCATCGTTTGCGGTTGAGAGAAGACAAATACAGCCAAGAACCTGCACCAGAAGGCTTATCGACGCGATAATTCGCCGATCAGCGTGGGCGGGCATGAACCAACCCACTAGCTGGCGACCGAGTATAGCCGCAGCGGTGGAGAGACCCGCAGCAAGGCCCGCTCCTTCAACACCCAAGCTGGGCACAAGGAGTGAGACAAGATGTGCCAGTAGGCCGATTTGGGCGAAAAGTGTCAGAGCCATTCCGAGCGATAGGGTGATAAAGGCTGCATCTCGCGAGAGATAGGTGACTTTGGCCACGCCGATAGGCTCGGGCTGCGCAACGCCGCCCTCTGGTATTGTCTCCCCATCTGGTAGTTGTCCCAAGCTCTCCGGTGTCTTCCGAAGAACCGTGACAGCTAGTGTTATGATGGTAAAGAACATGACGCCGCAAATGATTACAGCTGCTTGCACAAAACCGACCCACGCGATAAGAGTGACCCATAGTGGAGAGAATATCACCCCGCCGATACTTGCACCGTTGTATGCTGTACTAAGCGCTGAAGGTCGCTTTCTGACGAACCAAGGACTGACGATCGCGTTTACCGCTGCAGCACCCAGAGCCGGCCATCCGGCACCAGAAAGCAAAGTGGCCATAAAAAGTTGCCTGGGAGTCTCTGCTAACCCCCATCCAAGTACGCCTAAGGCCAGTAATGTGGCTCCGAAGATCGTGACATTTGGGAGTCCGTAGCGACGATGAAGAGCGGGCAGATTAGCAATCACTAACGCTCCGATCAGGAAATGTAGTGAGACTGCGCCTGAAACGATCGCAACGGACCACCCACGGGTTCGGACGATTGTGTCAAGATAGACAGGAGGGCCGTAGAAACCAATGCCCCATCCAAATGCCGCGACAATGAAAGCAGCAGCCACGACTCTCCAGCCATAAAAGTTGACACGGGTGCCAATCATGCTAGAAAATCCCCCAAATATGCTATTAGCGATGGCTCCTTTGTTTGAACGACATGACGAGCCCAGCTAGCCGCTTCATGACCGATGAACGGCAGATCCTGAAGACTGGCGAACGCCAAAGGATCGCGGCCCGTTTTTGCCGAGATTTTGTCGAATGCGACACCAGAGCGGAACAGTAAATCATTCTCCCACCAATATGCATTAAAGCTGGGAACGGATGAATCTAGCAAAAGAAAACCTGCAGTCGGCTCGCAAATCCATGCAGTTGCCAAAGCATGCAGTCTCGCCGTCATTCTCTTTTCCTCAACTGAGGCATACAGTTTAAAGGAACAAGTCGGAGTGGTGATCACTCTCATCGGATCGATATCGTAATGGAACATTGCTCAATCCTAAGGCATCCTATGAACTGACGCTTCGGCCGTCACCGAAGCATTGGCCGGTATTCCGTGATATGCTGTGTTGTTTTTGCAGGTAGTGACAAGAGAATGGTAACGACGGTTTCTATTGCTGAAGTTGGAGCGTTGGTTGGTGATCCAACTCGAGCAGCGATGTTGCAAGCGCTGATGGATGGTCGTGCCTTGACAGCTAGTGAACTCGCCAGCGTTGCGGGCATCACACCACAAACAGCCAGTGGGCATCTGGCTCAATTGGCGGGCGCTGGCTTGGTCGCTGTAGCGAAGCAAGGGCGACATCGTTATCACCATCTGGCAACCTCTGATGTGGCTCGAATGCTGGAAAGTTTGATGCTTGTGGCGGCGGCTAGTCCTGTACGAAGGGTGAAGACAGGGCCGCGTGATCAAGAGCTTCGGCGAGCCCGCACCTGCTATGACCACATTGCGGGCTGGCTGGGCGTTGCACTTGCAGACGCGATGGTCGAACAAAATTGGGTTGAAATGGATGAAGATGCCGCCCTCGTCACAATGGGAGGTGTTGAAAACCTCACTATGGTAGGTATTGATCTCTTACCTGCTGCCGGCCGGCGTGGGAGAAGCGTTCCGTTTTGTCGACTTTGTCTCGACTGGAGTGAGCGTCGCCCGCATTTCGCCGGTCGTCTCGGAAAAGCTTTATGCGATCACGGTCTGAAGAACGGATGGATTCGGAAACGTGATGGTTCACGCGTGTTAGACATATCCCCTGAAGGTCGACGGCAATACCGGAAGCTGTTTTGCGTTGAAATTCCTGACGTCTAGGAATCAAAATGACCCTCCGGAAAAGCGACGCTAATGGTCGTCATACGGATTAGGCTACACCCATGCGTGGAATGGAGGGCTGGGCAAGAATGCCGCGGTCATCGAGGGCTTTCACAACCCGCTCCGCCTTGATGGCAATCATGCTGAACGAATTAGAAGCACCTAAGCCATGGGATGGCTCTGCGTCACCTGATACAAAGATTGGCGGAAAACGTTCCGATATACCGACAAGACTGAAATCGTAGTTAACAACAGGTTGGTCGAACTTGTCAGTAAGAATTGAGTTCCGTAGCGGTTCGAGTAACGACGGCAGTGAGTGATCGATAAAACCGGTGGCCAATACAACGATATCCGCGTCAACGGTATTCGTTTCGTCGGTCAATCTGCTTTGTGTTTCCAGAGAGTAAACGCCGTCGGCCTTGTGTTCAACGCCGATTACTTGGGTTGCTGTCAAAAAGCGAACGCGCTCGGTCTGCAACAGCCTATCCTCATAAAGCGTTCGATACAGCGCCGAAACTGCTTCACGGTCGACAGCTGCATAGTTTGCACGAGCGGCCTCATTCAAGACGGCGCGCCGCGCGTCCGGATCAAGCGCGTAAAACTGGTCGGATTCCTTGGGGTGAAACATTCGCTGGATGAATGGGCTGTGATTGCCATGATGGAAGCCAAGCGACCGCTGCACCCCCGTAATTTGGGCGGATGGATAGGTCGCATGGAGGTAGTTGATGATTTCGATTGCGGCTTGTCCGGCGCCCACGATGCAGAATCGTATATTGCGATCATTCGGTATCTTGGTCATGTTGTTGAGAAATTGCGTCGCGTGAAATACACGTGGACCAAGGTGTTCGACGAACGGTTGCGGATAGTCCGGCTCCTGGCCCGCACAGAATACGACAGCCCTTGTCAGCACTTCGCCCTGCGCCGTGTGCACGATCACTAGGTCCTCTCCGTTCGCGGAACCCATTTCGATTCCTTTGACCGCACAATCGTATGTTACGTATTGAGAGAGAAGGTCAGCCGCCCAGGCTACGTATTCTGACCATTCAATGCGACTGACGGCCCCACCGCCTCCGCCATATACCAAAGAGCCAAACTCAAAGATCCTGTTTTTCTCCTTGAGAAAATTGGCAAACGTAAACCGGCTGCGGGGATCCCGTGGCGTTGCGAGGTCGCGGAGGTAATGATGTTGAATATCCGCGTTGCGGAATAGCAGGCCGGTCTGCCACCCGGCTGTTGTAGCGCGCTCGAAAAAGGCAACCCGATTGGCCAACTCCACGCCGGTCTTCTCGCTGTGCTCGTGAACCGCAGCTGCGAGTGAAATGCCCGCAGGTCCAAAGCCTATGCCAACAAGATCAAGGATTTTCGATTTATTCATAATGGAATCCTCAGCGACGATATGGGTAAAGAAAAATTTCAATACATCAAATATAAGCAGCATAACAACAGAATTGTCGGCGTATTCGTAATTATAATTTGGAATATATTTTATTTTATACAGCTAATGTGCTTCCATGTCACTTAGATATAAGCTAACTATTTTTATAAAACGTAATCGAATGCCGAAGAAACGCAGAGCGTTGAACGATTGCTGAAGATATACGCCTACGCAAAGGGGAGATCAGATGAGCATTTCAAGTATGGTGCCCTCAAGACGGATCGTTACGCCGGATCACTGGTACAATATACTCGCTGACCTCCCTTTCGATCTCCCACACGACATTCCCCAACAGAACGATGGCCGATCTGCGGGGCCGTTAAAAGTCCAGGTGCCGCTTGCTCTTGTTAGACAGGGTGCAACGCGGGAACGGTTCATACCGATACCTGAGCCCGTTTTGGAACGTTACAGGAGTTGGCGGCCGACGCCGCTCGTACGTGCCACGCGGCTGGAGAAGCGTCTCGGAACGGCCGCTCGTATCTACTACAAATACGAAGGCACAAATGCCAGTGGTAGCCACAAACTATGCACCGCTCTAGCCCAAGCTTACTTCTACGCGGAGGCAGGTGCACGGCGCCTCGTCACAGGTACCGGTGCTGGGCAATGGGGCACGGCGCTCGCTGTCGCATGCAAAGAGTTTGACCTTGAATGTAAGGTTTACATGGTTGGCCGCAGTTTCCGCGATAAGCCCTATCGAAAGGTGGTGATGGAGTTGAGCGGAGCCGAAGTTGTGGCCAGCCCAAGCGCTCATACTCATTCTGGTAGAAAGCTCCTCAAGCATGGTGGTATCGACGCAGGCAATATTGCGTTCGCTGTTACAGAAGCTCTTGAAGATGCACTGGCAACACCGGGAACCCAATTGAGCGTAGGTAGCGGTGAGGCATATTCCATTCTTCACTCGACAGTGCTCGGATTGGAGGCCCGTGAACAACTCGAAACTGACTTTTCCGAAAGAGCTGACGTCGTTGTCGGGTCGCTTGGAGCAGGCAGTAATTTCGGGGGAATTGCACTGCCTTTCATTGGCGACAAGATCACCGGAAAGAGCAATGTACGCTGCATTAGCGTGGAACCACAGGGCTGCCCAAAGCTCACGCGTGGCACATATGCTTATGATTATACGGACGGATCGGGAATCACGCCTCTTCAGAAGATGTATACGTTGGGATCGCAGTTTCGCACCGCCGGTCATCATGTTGGCGGTCTACGATATCACGCATGCTCGAAGATAATCAGCGCCTTACATCACCACGGCCTTATTGAACCAGTCGCATATAAACAGCTCGATGTCTTTGCAAGCGCACATCTCTTCTATCAAGAGGAAGGGATTCTACCGGCGCCGGAATCGGCTCACGCAGTACATGGCGCCATCGAAGAAGCCCGGCGGGCAGACCAAGAAGGACGTTGTCCGGTCATTCTTTTATCGCTGAGTGGGCACGGTATGTTCGACCTTTCCGCTTACGCGGGCTATTTGGCTGGAGAGCTAGAGGACGCAGTCGTCACAGACGAAGAAATTCGTCTTTCACTCGATAAGTTGCCGCAAGTTGAGGAGAATCAACTGCCCGAAGCAAGTGGAGTTCTTGCATGAGCTCGGTTGATATTCGCGAATTGGTTCTGACAGCCCTTTTTTCCGGAACCGCACGAAAAAGTCCCGATGTATCGGCGGTTTCACGCGTAATGCCTTTAGGCAACGGCGGGCTGGGAGTCAGCTCATTGACGCTGCTCAATGCTTTTGTAGTTTTAGAGCGCCATTTCGATATCGTATTCGACGATGCTGCTGTCGCATCAGCTAGCTTCGACACGCTGGGTGACCTTGAGGATTTCATCAGCAGGTTCATCGGGGATAGGAGCATTATCAATGCGGCTCGTCCCTGACTCGTGCCGTTTGGAGCTTAATTGGCCGCATCTGATGCGGGAGCCGACGACGTGCAGTGAATTTTCCCCAACGCTCGTGCTGCTGCATGGCCACGGGAAGTTCCAAGGGCATTTGTTTGACTTATTGTCCTTTGTCGACAACCGCCTTCGTATCATCGCACTGAGAGCACCACACCGCATTGGACCAGGCTCCTACCGTTGGTTCGCGTATTCCCGGTCTCCAGACGGAACCATTTACATTGACAGAGCCGAACACGAAGAAAGCCAGAGGATGCTTTTGGATCTAGTCGCCACTCTGCGTGATCGCTGTCGGGCACCGATTTTTATAGCAGGGCATAGCCAGGGGGGTATGATAGCGCTGTGTGCCGCGCTAGCTCGACCAGATTTGTTTCGTGGTTGCGCAGTGCTAAATGGGCGCCTCTTAAACGAAGTGGTTTCCCGCAAACTGTCTATGCAAAAGCAGGCAATCTCTTTCTTTATCGCGCACGGTATTAACGACGAAATAATTCCAGTTGAACGCGGCAGAAGTATTCGTGACTACCTGATGGGGCAAGGCGTCCGGCCAGTTTACCGAGAGTACAATGCCGAACATGAACCGACGCAGGAGATGTTCACCGACTTTTCTTACTGGATTGGCGATCAGCTGGACTGCATGCTTGGAAGCCGTCAGGGCTCCACACCCGCAGCACCTCATATCGGTGAGGTATCGCGATGATGAGCATCCGCCCAGTTATGCACTCTCTTTCCTATGAACTCGGCGAGATTGCCCTCGCGTATAACGCGGCGGTCGACTTTCATAAAAAACTCGCAGCATTCGATATGGTGGACGACCCTGATTTGTGGGGATGGGGCACATTCTATCGCACGTCGCGAAGTCGTGCCGAGCTTGCTGCCACAGCAGCGCAGCGGTCGCTTGATCGCGCGAAGCTTCGGCGCCCTCAAATCGACGCGGTAGTCATTTGTGGTGCATCCTTTCCGGAGTCGACTTCAGATCAGGCACGCCTTTGCAACGATATCCTCAGTCGACTCGACCTTGAACATTGTTTCGTTATAGGTGCGAGTCTCCTGCGCTGCAACAGTATGCTCGCGAGCATTCAAGTCGGAGCCGCTCTCGTCCAAAGCGGGATGTATCGACACGCGTTGGTGATCGCATGCGACAGGGTCGAAGACGAGGCAGGTCGGTTCCAGAATTTCGCGCTTTTCAGCGACTCCTCGGCAAGCTGCATCCTGTCGGCGGATAACCGGGCAGGGTATAAATTACTTTCCTTTGCGACCGCTTCGAACCCGAAAGAGATGAGCAGGGAAGGTGAAATCAGTGGAAACTTGGGCCGTATAGCGACGGAGGAAACCCTCCTCGGCACCGACATTGAGCCTCACAATGTTAGTAAAGTATTTCCACCGAACTTGCTCCGACCAATCATCCTTTTCAAGGAACGGCAAGCTGGTTTTTCGCCAGAGCAATTGTTTCTCGACAATATACCGTTGCGATCTCATTGCTTCACTGCGGACTGCATTATCAATCTCCGGGATTGTGAAGAACGCGCGCCATTTCCTGAAGGAAGCAAGATCATCTTGTGCTCTAGCGTCTCAGGCTTTCGATCGGTTCTGTTTTTTGAAAGCAAGACAAAATCAGATCTGGGTTCCGCCACCGAGGAGAGGGCGATCGCCTCGGCTGAATCCACCTCTCATCAGATACGTGCTGCACGACGCCGTTCGTGCCAGAACAAAGGAGATGGACAGTGACCGTACAACTCGTGGGAATAGGCGCTGGCCCATCAAATCTCAGCCTAGCATCTCTCCTTCATCCTCGTCGCATCTCCAATATGTTCTTTGACCGGAGTGCGGTATTTGCATGGCATGAGGGAATGCAAATTCCAGGTGCCTGCCTCCAAGTTTCCTTCATCAAAGACCTCGTCACTCTCGCCGAACCTACTAATCCATTTTCATTTCTCTCCTTCCTCCATGAGAGCGGACGTCTGTACCATTTTCTAAACGCACAATTCGACGCTGTCAGCCGGCGCGAGTTCTCAGACTATTTCGGATGGGCCGCCAGAAAGAATCCAAATATCAAGTTTGGGGAGGAGGTAGTCCGTATCCGATACGACGAGGAATTCGTTGTAGAAACAACGCAGCGGACGGTCCGAGCGCAGAATTTGGCCATCGGCGTTGGCAAGTCCCCCTATATCCCAAACTTTGCCCTGAATGGGCTCGGGCCGACACAATTCCACAGTTCAAATTATATGGAGCACCGTGGCTTACTCGCTGGCAAGCGGGTCGCTGTGATAGGTTCCGGGCAGTCCGGTGCTGAAATTGTAGACGATCTTCTAGCGGGCGCCGAGAATGTCTCTCCCTCGCATGTCACATGGGTTTCTCGACGCTCCTGCTTTTGGCCGATGGATGATGCGCCATTCACCAACGACTTGTTTATGCCAAGTCATCAGCAATACTTTGTCAGCTTACCAGAGGAGCAACGACAGAAATTCTTAATGCAGAACGTGCTCGCCAGCGATGGAATTTCATTGAATACACTTCAAAGCATCTATCAGAAGCTTTATGTTAGGCGTTTTGTAGATCGTCATTCGCGATTGGCTACACAACTGTTGCCGAATAGAACTGTGGTACAAGCTGTAAGAGACTCTTCCGGCTGGATATTGCTTGTGAAACACGGAGATAGTGGACAGACGGAGACAGTACGAACCGACGTGATCGTATGGGCGACCGGATACAGGAACGCACCGACACCTTTTTTGAAGGAAATCGAGCCTCGCATTCAGATGCAAGGTGAGGAGTTTCGCGTCGACGACAATTTCGCTGCCGTCTGGGATGGACCCTCGAACCGATCAATATTCATGCTGAATGCAAGCCGGAGTCAAAAGGGTCTGGCAGACCCTAATCTCAGCCTGTTGGCTTGGCGAAGCGCACGCATTGTTGAGCGTCTCAGTGGCGAGACGTTTCTCTACGAGCCCGCACCTTCGACGATCAACTGGACGGCAGAAACCAACAGCAACATTCAACTCGAGGTGGGGTAGGAAATGGCAAGCGAAACACTCCTTATTGTCGGTGGCGGGATCATCGGGCACATGATCGCCTGGAAGGCCTGCATGTCTGACGCCTCTCTGAATGTCACGATCATCGAACGTGATCTACCCGGAGCTGGCGCAAGTGCGCACGCCGCCGGCCTACATTTTCCGCTAAGCCGGACTAAAGATGGTCGCGAATTAAGCCTCGCAAGCCAGAATTTCTACATGTCCGCGCTGCGAGAAGACCCGTCGCTGCCAATCAGCCCCCTTGCATTGCGAATCCATTGCCCGATGGCGGCGAATGCCACACTCATGGAGGCAATGACAGATGGAGCGAACCTGAAGATCGATCCAGACGGTATGAAGGTGGCCGGAGCATTGGGTTCGGACTTACCTGTGTGGACTGCATATGGGGCAAATCGCGCCGACGTTCATCGCCTTATCATCGCAATCCGACATGCTCTCAAGGGGCGTCTTTGTGTGATTGATGGGCTGAATGTCCAGGATATTGAGGAGCGGCAAGATTCCGTCGTGGTTAAAACACGTGATGAATATTGCTTGTCTGGGGATCGGCTCGTCCTCGCTCCAGGGCCTTGGGCGCTTGATGAGCCATTTCTGCCATATGTCGAGGAACTCGGCATCCGGATCAAACGCGTTGTGGCCTTTCATGTCGACGAGGCCGAAGCGCCGCGCAATACCGTGGACCTCTTTTTTGAGGTTGACGCGTTTTTGATGCCGCGATTTGACGGCAGGACTCTCTTCAGCTTCACTCGCCTCGAGTGGGACGTGTCTCCGGACAACCTAGCTCGGGGAGTGTCGGCCGCGGACAGAGAGGAAGCCGAAGCGGTGATAGCAAAGGTCGCGCCGGGGCTATCAGGCAAGCTCCTCGGGGGACAAGTATTCTGCGACGCATATAGTCAGGATCGCGTTCCGATTGCGAAGACTGTTGGTGAAAGCGGACGGATCGCCTTTGCCGGAGCCGGGAATGGTTCAGGTTACCGGCTTGCTCCGGCGATTGCCGACAAAGCGCTCGGTGCCATTGGTCTCATGTCATAAGGGGAACTGCAAATGCGTGTATCCGAGTTCAACGAACAAGCTTTGACAGAAGCGTTCGGCATTCTCATGGCGTCGATTGACCTAACCTCATCGTTTCACGTCGGTGGCTCATATGGCCTCGTAGCACCTGGTACGGAGAGTACGCTGCACCGACATGACGAAGCAGAACTCTTTGTGATCATCTCTGGAGAAGGTCTCGTCGTCGGTGACGCTTCGGACGTGAAGCCGGTGAAGGCTGGTGACGTCATTATTATTGAGCCATTCGAAAAGCACGTCTTGAGGAATTCGGGTGAGGAGACGCTTGTATTCGTCGATCTTTATTGGCGGGATCCGCAGCTAGCCTTAACTCGCAGCGAGACCGCAGCTGACGACGACCTCATCGACAGGCCGATCTTCGTGTTTTCAACACCACCTACTCCAAACGGGGATCTTCATCTCGGACATCTTTCTGGCCCTTACCTTGGTGCGGACGTCTATACGCGATTTCAACGCATACGGGGCCGGCAAGCTTTTCACTTGACCGGGAGCGATGACTTTCAGAGCTACGTGGTAGCCAAGGCACGGGAACTGAATTCAGACCCTCAAAGCGTCGCGGAAAGATTTACCCGAGAGATCATGTCAACGCTCGAAAGCATGGACATCGAAATTCATCAGTTTACCGTCTCATCCAAAGCCGACGGATATCAAATGGCGCTCCAGGACTTCTTTGAACGCCTCGTCGCATCGCACGGGGTAATCCGGAGTCGTGAGCCTGCTGCTTTCGACAAGATCACGGGAGCATATCTTTACGAGTGTGACATCGTTGGACGTTGTCCGGCGTGTGGAGCACCATGCGGCGGAAATATTTGCGAAGAGTGTGGCGAGCCCAATCTGGCCTTCGACTTAGTTGAGCCATTATCGAAAATCTCTGGTGACGCACCCATTATCGGCGAATTGGAACGTCATGTCATTCAGATCAGTCAGCATCGCGAGCATATATTGACTGCCTTGAAAGAGGGAAGAGCTGGTCCACGTCTTCACGCTCTTGCCGAAAGAGTTCTCGCCAAGCCCGATTTTCGGGTTTGTCTAACCCATCCTCAATCCTGGGGGGTGTGTCCACGCGAACCTGTTGCTCCAGATCAGGTCATCTGGGCATGGCCAGAGATGGCCTTTGGCTTCCTGTTTGGGATTGAAGCACTTGGTGTTCGTTTACAGCAGGGCTGGAGTGCGAAGAGTCCAGACGACAAATGGAAGATTGTTCATTTCTTCGGCTATGATAATAGTTTCTACCATACTCTGCTCTATCCAGCGCTGTATAGACTGGCTTATCCGGATTGGTCGTCGGATATCGACTATCATGTGAACGAGTTTTATCTCCTCGAAGGAATGAAATTCTCGACGAGCCGCCAGCATGCGGTGTGGGGGAAAGAGGTTCTGAATCAGGAAAGCGTTGATTGTGTGCGCTTTCACTTGTGCCTCACGCGGGGTGAAATCGCACGCGCCGACTTCGATCTCGCATCGCTCGATCGCACACGGGTCAATCTTACGACTCTGTGGGACGGTTGGCTCAACAGTTTGGGCGCGAAAGTTGCAAATGAGTTCAGTGGTGCAGCGCCAGACGCTGGCGACTGGACTTCCGATCACCGGGCCTTCCTTGGTATTTTGGAAGGTCATCGCCGAACGATCGAGTCCGAACTTTCACCAAACGGGTTCTCTCTGAACGGTGCCGCCAAGGCGGTCAACGAACTTGTCGAGTCAGTCGCACGTTTCTCATTGTCGCAACGGCCGCTCGAGAATATTGATACTGCCTTCGACCGAAATCGAACGACAGTGGCACTGGAACTTGCGGCAGCTCTGTTGCTTGCCGACACTGCCGCGCCCTTGATGCCAAGATTCGCAAAAAAACTTCACACTGCCCTCGGCGTTTCAGAGGAACGCAAATGGCCAGAAGCCGTAGAGCTACTCCAACCCGGATCTCCCGTAGGGCTTCATAACATTCGGTTTTTCGGATCAAGCTCCTTCGTATCCAAAACAGCCTTTGGGAGCGCCGCCGAATGAACGCCTCGTATGCCGAGTGCAAGTCGTTGCCGCAAGAACGTTCTATCCTCGACATTATTAATTGCGAAGAGTGGGCAAGTGACCACTTTATCACTGTCTATACTCAAGGCCGCCCTCCTGTCCGAATGACTCTCGGTGAGCTGCAGGGGACGGTCAGGCGTGTCGCATCGTGGCTGATGGATCGTGGCCTGAAAAGCGGTGATCGGATCGGTATCCTTGCACACAACAGCCTTGAATGGATACTACTAGACCTCGCATGTATACGCCAAGGCATTGTGACAGCAGGGTTCGAGCCCGAAGCTTTCGCCAGTCGGGTCGATCTCACTGACACTTACGATCTGCAACTACTCGTTTGCGATCGCCTCTGCGCTGCGGCCGTCGATGCCGGTGAGCGCTTTGTGCCACTCCAAAGTATACCGACGATAGGAACCGTTGAGGATCTCGCAATTCCGCTTCCTCCGCCGTATCGTTTCCACCTTGATGAGTGTTCAACGATCAAATTCACATCAGGCAGCACTGGCAAGGCAAAGGGCCTTGGGGCGACCGTTGGAAGCATTGACCAGTCCATACGCGGCGTACAGGCGCTCTTTCATCATGGCCCAAAGGACAAGCTATTTGTGTTCTTGCCGCTCTCACTGCTTCAACAGCGATACTGGATATATTCGGCTATCGCTTTTGGCCACGACATTGTCGTGACCGCTCCCTCCTTAGCTTTTGATGTACTTCACCGAGAAGCGCCGACGGTTGTCATGGGCGTCCCGGCTTTTTTTACAACATTAAAAGAGCGCATTGAGCATGCAGTTCTTGGGGCAGGAACACAAGCCGCCGATCTTCGCGCGGTAGCGCGTACGATATTGGGGCCGAACGTCCGTTATCTCTGGACGGGCTCCGCCCCGGTTCACCCAGACGTCCTAACATTCTTCTTCGATATGTGCGGGATTCCGCTTTTCGAGGGATACGGGATGAATGAGATTTGCATCGCAACGAAAAATCACCCCGGTGCTTATCGCATAGGAAGTGTGGGGCAGCCACTTGACGGTGTCAAAGTCATGGTCGACTCTGCGGGGATTGTACGCGTCAAACGACGGCATCCTGTCAATACTCGCTATCTTTATGCACCTCAGGGTGCCTCGGAGCAGGTTTTTGCGGATGACGGGACAGTCGTGACTGGCGATCTGGGCTATATCGATCCAGACGGCTTTCTTTATATTACCGGACGAGTTGACGATGTTGTGGTTCTGGAGAACGGACGCAATATTTATGTTCGGGAAATCGAAGAACGGATTGCCCGTATTGCTGGCGTTGCCCAAGCCATTGTATTCGGTTTCGGTCGACCAACGCTTGGCGCACTGGTTCATCCGCTACCCGGCGCCCAAATTGATATCTTGCGCTTGAAACTACAGGCCGCCGCTTCGGAATGTGATGCGCAGTTTGGCGCCATCGTAATGATTGATCACCCGTTCACAGCGGATAACGGGCTTCTCACATCTCAGGGTAAACCGCGTAGAACTGCGATCCTCGCAGCGTACACTGCTGTAATCGAAGCAGCATATGGAGGTTAACGTGAAAGATATTGAGTATCTTGTTTGCTACCAAGTCGGACTTATTGCGAAGCCAGTTCAACTTCATCCGAACGATGTCGAACTCGATGCCAACCTCACGCGTGATTATGGTGTTACGTCTATGCGTATGGTGCTTTTGATGACAGCCCTTTGCGATGAAGCTGGTGTTGCTTTGTCGATATTCACCGATGACGATCTCGCGAGCTTGCATACGCCGCGTGATCTTATCTCGATCCTTTCAAAGAACAATGTGGGAGCAGCAAAATGAGTTGGCGTGATGTATTTTCTCAAACATTGGAGACTGACCGCGTAACGCTGCGGCCACTACTTATATCCGATCGTGGGGCTTTGTCCGAAATCGCCTTTGATCCGTCCATTTGGAAGTATTTCGTGACAAGGGTTGAAACGCCGGAAGATATTGACACGTTCATTGAAACCGGCCTGGCCGATATCGCTGCACGCCGCCGCGCTGTTTTTATTGTGTGTGACCGATCGTCTGGACGCATTGCCGGAAGCATGTGCTACGGCAACTTCGCCGAGATCGATCGACGGCTCGAGATCGGTTGGTCATGGCTGGGAGCCGATTTTCGCGGGACGGGGTTAAACGGTCACGCCAAATTCGCTCTCCTATCCCACGCGTTTGAAACGCTTGATTGCGAGCGCGTGGAATTCAAAACGGATGTCCTCAACGAAGTTGCGCGACGCGGTCTCATAAAAATCGGGGCACGAGAAGAGGGCGTCCTTCGTAGCTACAATTTTATGCCTGGGGGGCGAAGGCGGGACGCGATATACTATTCGATTTTGCGTGCCGAATGGCCCGGTGTTAAAGAGGAGCTTCATCGGCTTAATGCCGGGTTGATCAATGGATGAACCGCGTTCCCTTCTTCGATCTGGTGGGGACCTCCTACCAACGTGGCCATCACTATGGCGCGGCTGCCAAAGCGAAGATAGATGAATTCCTTCGCGACGGGCTTGCCCGTCTTGATGCGTTCCAAGCAGATCGACCGATCTTGGCAGATTTTGAACAGCTGCTTATGCAGTATGGAGAATCGATCTCTCGGCAGACGCCCGAGCTGTTCGTTGAAATTACCGGGATCGCGAAGGGAGCCCAGATTCCTGTATCAGCGGCAATGTTGCTGCAATGCAGACGAGAACTGGCTGGATATTCGCGCTTTACCACAACGGGGGACTGTACAACCTACGCCGATCTTCGCCGCAAGCCTATCCTCGCCCAAACGATCGATCTTGCCGGCGACATGGAAGATCAGATATGCGTACTGCGCAACCGAAATAATGAGAGTGGCCGGACATCTCTCCTTGTGAGCTTCACCGGCCTGCTCGGATATCTCGGCCTGAACGACCGTGGACTGGCCATCGGCATCAATCTCGTACTCGGTGGTCAGTGGAGGCCTGGAATTCCGCCTTATCTCTTGATCCGGCACCTTCTCGATACGGCTTCGAGCGTCGAGGAAGCCATCGAGCTTCTTGCTGACTTTGACATCGCGAGCTCTCGCTGCTTCGTGCTATGCGATAGGACACAAGCCGCTGAGGTCGAAATCGTTAATGGTAACGTTTATGTTCGACGCGGAAATGTCATCGCACACACCAATCACTTTCTTAATCCGCAACTGACCAAGTTCGACGAACTCAATGTTTTCGCGCGAAACGGTTCCGTGCGCCGTCTTACAGAGTGCCGCCGTTGGCTTGATGAACACCACGGTCGCGCGAAGCCTGAAGAGATTCTTGATTTCCTTTCAAAACCACCGCTGTTCGTTCCAGATAGAGGCGATCGAGGTCGTGAGAAGACGGTCGCGGCAGTTGTGCTTCTTCCGGCAAAGGGGACGATCTATTTGCGTCCAACAGATCCAAACCAGTCTAATATTGTACGTTTCAATTTAGAAACATTAGATCAACCAGATTATCAATCCGCGGCAGGAGAAATTGTATGACACTGCCTAAATCAACGATAAATCGCGTGGCTCCCAAGTCATTACGATATCTCGACGCGGCCTACGTTAAACTTCCCTTTTTCGAGGAACGTCATGTTTCACTCGCCCATAGTATAGACGAATGGTTGATCAAACGTGATCCAGAGATCACTGCGATACTGGAACTGGAACCATCGGAATCCGTGCATGGCTTTGTGCGCATTCTCGGTCGGGACGGTTGGTTGGACATCATTCGTCGAGATCCTCCGGATCTACGCGCTGTGGTACTGATACGAGAAGCCTTGGCGTATCGTCATGATCTGCTTGATTTTGCCTTTGGTATTCAGGCACTTACGGCGGCAGCATTGGTGATGTGTGGAGAAAGCTTCCAGAAGGATCGCTACCTGCGAGAACTCGCTACAGGCGCCTGTGTCGGATCTTTTGCCCTTTCCGAAAAAGGAGCGGGCTCGAACCTGATGGCGGTCCAACTATCGGCTAGCGAGACTGAAGGTGGGTTCTTGCTGAATGGCAACAAGCATTGGATAGCCAATGCGGATACTGCGGATCGGGTAGTCGTGCTTGCCCGGACTTCTGGCTCTGCCGGGGCGATTGGCCTCTCGTTGTTCATCGTTGACGCTTCTACTCCTGGAGTGTCATCTTCGCCCATGGGACTGATTGCGCCCCGCTCCTTCGGACACCTTCATTTTGAACAGTGCAAGGTGCCGATGGATCATCTCATCGGTCCGCTTGGGGGAGGTTTCGCAATCGCCGTTAATGTTCTGGAGCGGTTTCGTGCAACGGTGGGAGCAACTGCGAACGGTTTCGCGCGTCGAGCGCTTCATGAAGCGCGAGGCTATGCCCGTAAACACGATATTCGGAATGAACGACTGGCCGACCTTCCGGTCATTTGCCACATGTTTGCGAATATAGCGACAACGCTGGAAGCTGCGCAGCTCACAGTTGCGAGGGCTGCGTGGGAAATTGACCTTGACCGCGATAGCTGTGCAGCACGATCTTCGCTCGCCAAGTTGCAAGCGACCGAAGGCGCTCAATCGATAGTAGATCAATGCCTTCAAATTTGCGGTGCGAGTGGTCTTCTAAAAGGGGCGATCACGGAAAGGTTGTATCGAGAAGTTCGGTCACTTCGCATTTACGAAGGCACATCGGAAATACAACGAAACATCGTTGGTTCCGCAGTCGCAAATCTGGAGATGGGATAATTCAGATCAAAGGTTAAATCAGAATTATGATCATAAAAATCGCTAGCGATCTCGACCTCGCGTTTCCAAATTACGGACAGTTCTTGGACTATTGCAAAGGATAGCGGCTGCATATGGTGCCGAGGAAACTCGCATCGTTCTGATATTGTTAACTGAATACTAGCGGTATGATTATCGAGGAATATATTTTGATTCAAACTAGGCGGCGTGGACGAATTTGAGCCAGTATCGTGCGGTAGCAATATGAACCA
>ERZ778020.979-NODE-979-length-30904-cov-47.849655_pt1 | contig 30904 bp, 40 predicted proteins | sample MGYA00375750_ERZ778020 | MGnify/ENA primary metagenome ERZ778020 (study PRJEB29350, sample SAMN05389818) | bioreactor metagenome | isolation source: Ammonium sulfate bioreactor | place: South Africa: University of Cape Town | collected 2014-03-17 ...
CCAGCGCCTGAATGCCCGTGAGAAAGATGTGTCCCGATTCCTGGGTGTACTTCTGATCGAGACTGATCGGACCTTGGTTGATTCCCATTCCGCCCTCTTCTTGCACCCGCAAAGGTGTTTGTTATCGACGTGATGACTGACGCTTTAGAAGCAGTCTACGTCCGTTTTCCGTCTCAGTGCACGACAAAATCTGCACTGCCGCAAGCCGCACACACGGATCACAATTTCATGTCCGGAAAGCCGGCGATCATTGCGAAAGATGTCGTTTGGCGAACATTTTCTTCATCGAGATTTCCGCCGGCTTTGACGATCTCTTCCGCGCGTGCGGATAAAGCGGCATTCGCTGATATTTGTTTGTCCGCAAAATGCCAGCGTGCCCTCCCCAGAGCGATTCGCGAAAGAGGAAGAGCCAAGGCGGGGCGAGACGCTCATGTGGCCGGGCTCGCCTATGCGCGATTTGCCGATCTCCCATACCGATCACGCTCACGCTCGGATACCCACCTGTTTGAAGTAATTTTGCACTGCAACAATCCTGCTGCGCGCATTGGCCACAGCCCCTCATAAGCGGTTTGGGAAGTTCCTTCGGAACTGAGCCACGCCTGACGAATTGACCCGAACCCATAGAAGGAGCGCTATGTCCATGGCTTATGAACGTGACCCGAACGATCCGTTCCGACCCGCGGCTGGTCAGGAGCCGTTACGTGACGCGCGGTCGACCGATAACAACTTGCAGGCCGATCCGGAGTTGGCGGAAGGCCCAGTCAGCGGTACGCGCATCGCACTTTACGCCATTGCTGCGGCCATCATTCTCGGCGCGGTGTTCTATGGCCTGAACAATAGCGAAACCAACACCGCGACCACCGGCGCCAGGACGCCGACGGCGCAAACCACCGTGCCGCAATCGACGCCGAAGTTCGACCGCAACATGGCCGAGCAGAATAGCAAGCCGCCAGTGGCGCCGGGCGTGCGTGACGTAACGCCGTACAACAACCAGCCGGGCACAACCACCGGCTCGGCACCGGCCCAGCCGCAATCGTCGTCACCGCCCGCGAGCGATGGCAGCAAGGCGAAGGAGTAAGCTGTCTGGCGGAAGAGAATCTTCAAAAACAGCGGGAGCGTCAGTGACGCTCCCGCTGTTGCTTTGTTCGATCAAGCGCCGAACATCTTGTTCAGTTCTGCGGCCGGAAAGCCCTCCGCGAACGAATTGAACGACCCGTTGTCGAGGATATCGCGCGCGCTGCGCATGAACGCGCCCCATGCGTTGCGCGCCAATGCGCCGCCGATGCTGATGCGGCGCACGCCAAGCTCCGTTGCATCGGCAACATTCAAGCCGCCGGGCCAACCGATCAGCAGATTGACCGGCTTCGGATGCACCGCCTTCACCACCGCAGCCACCTGCTCTCTGGTGCGGATGCCCGGCGCATAGAGACAGTCCGCACCGGCATCGGCGTAAGCGACGATGCGATCCAGCACCAGATCGAGATCGGGCTGGCCGACAAAAAAACTCTCGCAGCGCCCGACCAGCATAACGTCCGCGCCGGTGGCGTCGATCGCCGCGCGCGCGGCGGTGATCCGCTCGATCGCCAACGAACGATCGTAGAGCGGCTTCGCCTTGTCGCCGGTGGAATCCTCGATCGACAATCCGGCCACGCCGGTTGCAACTGCGCGCGTCACATTCGCCGCCACGCCCTCCGGCGCATCGGCGAAACCACCCTCGAAATCCGCATTGACCGGTAGATCGACCGCGGCGCATAGCTGCGTCAGATGATCGATCACGTCGTCGCACGTCACCTTGTTGTCGGCGCGCCCCGTCGACCACGCGTAGCCGGCGCTGGTCGAGGCCACCGCCTTGTAACCGAGGTGCTGCAACGCGCGGGCGCTGCCGACATCCCACGGGTTGGGGATCACGAAACAGCCGCTCTGATGCAGTCGCCGGAACGTCGCACGCTTTTCTGAGATCGAGACTGACATCGCCTGCCTTCCTTTAGGAGTTTCCGCATCACATCATGCCGGCGAGCCGCCATGCTTCGGCGCCAGCCGAATTGTCATTTCATCCGGCCGTCAATGCAGATCGGCATCATAGACGAACTTCGGCATCTCCCATTTGAAGGCAATGGCCAGCAGCCGGAATGTCAGGCCGATCGCCAGCGTCACCAACACGACAAGATCGTGATTGAGATGCAGCCAGACGCCGCCGACATAGATGATCCCGACCACCACCGAGACGCTGGCGTAAAGCTCGCTACGAAATAACAGCGGCACGTCGTTGCACAACACGTCGCGCAGCACGCCGCCGACGCAGCCGGTGATCATGCCGGAGACGATGACGATCAACAGCGGCACCTGCATCGTCAGCGCCACGTCGCAGCCGAGAATGGTGAACACCACAAGCCCGATCGCATCGAGCACCAGGAACGTCATGCGCAGCCGATACATGACGCGCGCCACCGCGATGGTCAGCAGAGCCGAGACGGCGGTGAGTCCGAGCAGCCAGGGATGAGCGACCCACAAGAGCGGATGATGCCCGAGCAGCACGTCGCGTACCGAACCGCCGCCGAGCGCGGTGACGCAGCCGAGCAGCGCGACACCCATCCAGTCCATGCTGCGCCGGCCGGCGGCCAGCGCCGCGGTCATGGCTTCGGCCACGAAGCCCACGATCGACAGCACGTGAAGAACCGTATCGCTATGCTGCATGCCCCTCGCACCCGCATTGGCCGCCGTTGAATCAGGCTTGCGGATGGTAGCCCGGCGCTTTGGCCATGCAAGATCAAGCTGCCGTCACGGCAGAAAGGATTCGGCGACGCACACGGGACACATCGTCCGGTTCAGCGCATTCCATTCATCCCGCAGTCAGGAACCGATGCGTAGGGTTGCCGTTATTGGTTGGATAGCCACCAGAGGAGACATCCATGAAAACGATTTTCGCAGCCGCCCTCGTGGCCGGCACAGTGCTGGGCTTCGGCGTTGCCAATGCCGCCCCGATGGCCCCGGTCGCCCCCGCGACCCAAGGCGACGTCATCCAGGTCGCCGGCGGCTGTGGTCCCGGTTTCCATCGCGGTCCCTATGGCGGCTGCCGCATCAACCGTGGCCGCGTCGTGGTGGTGCCGCCGCGTTACGTTGCGCCGAGGCCGTATTACGTGCGCCGCTGCCCGCCCGGCATGTTCTGGCGTCACGGCCGCTGCTGGCGCTAAGCCCGATCAGCCCAACGCAAAAAGCAAAAGCCCCGCGCGAGCGGGGCTTTTGTTTGAGGCCAACCGGCCTGCCGCTACAGCGGCAGGTTGTCGTGCTTCTTCGCCGGGATCTCGACCTTCTTATCGCGCAGCATGGCAAGCGCGCGGGCGATGCGGCGGCGAGTCGAATGCGGCATGATGACGTCGTCGATGTAACCGCGCTCGGCGGCGACGAACGGCGACAGGAAGCGATCCTCGTATTCCTTGGTGCGCGCGGCGATCTTGTCGGGATCGTCCATGTCCTGACGGAAGATGATCTCCACCGCGCCCTTGGCGCCCATCACCGCGATCTGCGCCGTCGGCCAGGCGTAGTTCATGTCGGCGCCGATCTCCTTCGAGGCCATGACGTCGAACGCGCCGCCGTAAGCCTTGCGGGTGATGACGGTGACGAGCGGCACGGTGCATTGCGAATAGGCGAACAGCAGCTTCGCGCCATGCTTGATCAGCCCGCCGTATTCCTGCGCGGTGCCCGGCAGGAAGCCCGGTACGTCGACGAAGGTGACGATCGGAATGTTGAAGGCATCGCAGAACCGCACGAACCGCGCGGCCTTGCGCGAGGCGTCGCTATCGAGCACGCCCGCCAGCACCATCGGCTGATTGGCGACGAAGCCCACCGTGCGGCCCGCGACGCGGCCGAAGCCGGTGACGATGTTCTTGGCGAAGGTCGGCGCCAGTTCGAAGAAATCGCCCTCGTCCACGACCTTCAGGATCAATTCCTTGATGTCGTAGGGCATGTTCGGATTGTCGGGGATCAGCGTATCGAGCGAATTGTCGACGCGCTCGATGTCGTCGAAGCTCGGCCACTCCGGCACACCGTCGGAATTGTTCGACGGCAGGAAATTCAGCAACCGGCGCATCTGCAGCAGCGTTTCGACGTCGTTGTCGAACGCGCCGTCGGCGATCGAGGACCTGGTCGCGTGAACCGACGCACCGCCGAGTTCTTCCGCCGTCACCACCTCGTTGGTCACGGTCTTCACCACGTCGGGGCCGGTGACGAACATGTAGCTCGTCCCCTTCACCATGAAGATGAAGTCGGTCATCGCCGGCGAATAGACGTCGCCGCCCGCGCACGGGCCCATGATGACGCTGATCTGCGGAATGACGCCCGACGCCTGCACGTTGCGGCGGAACACGTAGGAGTAGCCGGCCAGCGCCGCGACGCCTTCCTGAATGCGCGCACCGCCCGCGTCGTAAAGGCCGATGATCGGCGCCCGCGCCTTCATCGCCATGTCCTGCAACTTGGTGATCTTGAGCGCGTGGGTCTCCGACAGCGAACCGCCGAACACCGTAAAGTCCTTGGCGAACACGAACACCTTGCGGCCGTTGACGGTGCCCCAGCCGGTGACTACGCCGTCGCCCGGGACCTTGGTTTTCTCCATGCCGAATTCGGTCGAGCGATGCTCGACGAACATGTCGAATTCCTCGAACGAGCCCTTGTCGAGCAGCACTTCGATGCGCTCCCGCGCGGTCAGCTTGCCGCGCTTGTGCTGCGCTTCGATGCGCTTTTCGCCGCCGCCGAGTTTCGCACCGGCGCGCCGCGCCTCGAGAGATTCCAGAATGTCGGTCATAGGTCCCAGCCATCAATGCGGGGCGCGCGGCCCCGGTGTTGCCGGGACGTTCTAACACGCTGTTTTCCGGTATGGAAACCGGGGAAACGGTGCAATTTCCAGTCGAAATCCCTATGTATGGGAATGCCACCCCCGCAAGGAGCCCCCATGACCGCTATGCCCACCGAAACGACCTCCGAAACCGGAGCGACCACCGGCGGGGTGCGAACCCTGCTGCGAATCGAGGGGGTGACGCTGTTCGTCGGCATGACCGTCCTCTACGGCGTCTGGGGCGGTTCCTGGTGGATTTACGCGGCCCTGTTCTTGGTGCCGGACCTCAGCCTCCTCGCCTATCTGGCGGGACCGAAGGCCGGCGCGGCGTTCTACAACGCCATGCACACCTACATGCTGCCGCTGATCCTCTCCTTCGTCGGCTTCGGCATGGCCCTGCCGTTGACGCTGTCGATTTCGATGATCTGGATGGCTCATATCGGCATCGACCGCGCCCTCGGCCTCGGCCTGAAATACGACGCCGGATTCGGCTTCACCCACCTCGGCCGGATTGGCAAGGCGGCGCGAGCGGGCTCCTGAATACTGACAGTGTTGCCGGTATCCCGGATGCGATGCCGCGCAAATATCAGCGCCGTGCGACTTCGCTGATCCGGGATCATAAGGCGCGATAGAGCAAGCCGTCATTGCCGGACTTGACCCGGCAATCCATCATCTTTTGAAAAGATGGATGCCCGGATCAAGTCCTGGCATGACGAACGCGATTCCAAAAAACGGAAGGACACTGGAGTTGACGCGGTCCTAAGCCGTTCTTCAAATCGCGCCGATATCGCCGAGCAACTGTTTCGTCAGCGTCATCCGTGCGGCGGTGTGGCGCGGTTCGCGGATGTCGAGGTTGAGTGCGAACACGGTCTGCTGTCCGGCCTTTTCCGCCCAGCCAACCAGCCAGCCAACCGACGGGCGCACCTTGCCCGCCCCGGTGCGATGATCGACACCGACCAGCCCCGTTTTGTAACGGATTACCGCCTCGCCCGCCTTCTCCACCGGCAGGATATCGCGCGTCAGATCCTGACTTCGTTTGGCGACCGGCAGCGCGCCGCGCCGCAGCCGGTCGAGAAAATCGATCTGCTGCATCGGATCGATCCGCATGTCGCCGGTCAGCCAGAACTTGTCGATGCCGCCACCGATATTGCGATTACCGTATTCCATCGAGTTGACGTATTTCTGCATCCGCTCTTCGCCGATGCGCCGCGCGATCTCCTGATAGACCCACACCGCGGAAACCGCGATCGCCGAACGCAAGGTGTGATCCTTATTCCAGTCGGGAAAGGCGCGCGTCACGCCGTCCCACTTGAACACGTCCTTATCGGGATCGACGACGACGCCGGTGTCCAGCGCGATAACAGAGTTCGGAATCTTGAACGTCGAGGCCGGCAGGATCGCTTCGCCGGAGCGCGTCGGATCGCTGGCGATGATCAGGTAATCGTCGGTCTTGTAGCCGACGAACGTGCCTACCGTGCCTGCCTCGGTAAATCGCTTGGCGAGACTGTCGCGAATTTCGCTCCGCTGCGGAGCGACGTCGGCATGCGCGACGCGCGGCAAGGTAAAAGCAGCAAGACAGGCGAGCGCGTGACGGCGATTGAGCATGAGATCATTCCGGTTCAGATGCGAGCTGCGACTTTCAACCGCATCGTGGTCAAACGATGACGAGCCCTGCACGCCTCAGCGCACGCGGCCCGACAGCCGCAACACGAACACCAGCACTTCGGCCACCGCCTTGTAAAGCTCCGCCGGAATCTCGTCGCCCAGCTCGACATGGGCGAGCGCGCCGGCCAGCACTTCGTTTTCCTCGATGGGAATGTCGTGCGCCTTCGCCACCTCGACGATCTTTTTGCCGAGTTCGCCGCGTCCCTTCGCCACCACGCGCGGCGCACCGGAATGATCGTATTCCAGCGCGATCGCAAGCTGGTCCTTCAATGTGCTCGCGATACTCATCACGTCGCCCGATCGAGAAAATGGCCGGTCTGCGCGGCGGCGGTCTGCGGCGGCGCGCCGTCGCGGACGACGATGTCGCCGGGCTTGAGTTCGGCTCGGCTCAGCGCCTGACTGAGTTGGTTCACACCGGCGCGCAATTGGCCGGCGGTGGCGGGCCGCTCCGCCCACATCCGCACCGACGTCGTCTCACCGCTCAGCGATACCAGCGCATGCACCGGCCCCGCCGGCTCGACGTCGAGCGAGAAGCGCGCGCGCCACACGCGTTTGGCTGCCTCGACTTCGACACCGCCGCCGTCGCGCGCGATTTCGAACTGGGCCACCGCGGTCCCCATCGGCGTCGCGAACGGAATCTCGAAGTGCCAGCGTGGCACGGTGGGATCGTTGCGCGCGACCAATGTATCAGCGCGATCCGGCAGCGATGCGATCTGCAACAAGGTGGTGCGCGCGATCGCGGCATCGGTATCGTCGTGCAAACGATGCATCACCTCCGAAACAGATGCGCCGCTTGCGAGCGAAGCCACCGCAACCGCCTGCGCAGCCGGCAACGCACCGCGAACCGGCGGCGGCGGCACGTTGGTGTGAATGATCACAGCATCATCGGTGGCACCCATCGTCATCGCGGCAGGCGCCGAACGCGATGCCCCTTCCGGCATGGCTGCGGCTTCCTGCAACAGATTGAGCGCGAGCTTCGCCGCTACCGCATCCAACGGCGTACTCGCCGTGGCAGACGTAGCGGCAAAGCGCATGCCCGCACGCGCGACATCCTCGGCGACCGGCACCCGCGCCTGCGGCAACAGGATTTCCTGCACATCGAGGTCCGGCATCAGCGACGGCGATGTCGTGCGTCCCAACGTCGCCGCTACGTCCGGCGTCGGCGCGGCGGTTGCCGATGATGCTTGTGAATTTGTTGCAGGCTGCGGCGGCGTGGTTTCCGTTTTGGCCACCTGATCGAATTGCAAGGACAGCATCTGCTTGAACACCAGCAGCGCGGCCTTCAGATCCGGCACCGCACCGTTGGTTGCCGGCGCGCCTGTCGATAGGGTCCGCTCCAGCAACAGGCCGGAGGTCTGCAACGCTGCCTTGATATCGTTGCCCGATAGCGCGGCGTCGAATGGCAGTTGCCGCGCCAGCAGTTGCGCCGCCGCCTGTTGCAGTTGCGGCGGCAGGTTGCCGGATAGCGCCGCCGCCTGCACATCGGCAAACAGTTGCGACAGGCCCGCTTGCCTGGTCGCGGCCGTTTGGGCCGCCGCCGACACCGCGAGCGCTTGCAGCGCCGTCAGCGCCTCCCGCGGCAGCGGCGTCGTCGCGACCGGTTTCGCAACGGCATTCACCGGCATGTCGGACGCGATCGTCACCGTATCGGTGGGTGCCAGCGACGGCCCGGTCGCGGATGCCGGCGGTTGTCCGACGACGGCGAGCCGGATACCGTCCGGGGTCTGCGACACCGCGAGCTGCAAGGTCTGCCCGACCTGCAACGGGATTTCCGACATCACCTCGATGGAGAGATTGGCGATAGCGATCCGCACCGCGTTGTTGGCGAGCAGCTTGAGCACCTGCGCGTCGATCACGGTGCCGGGTTGCAGCACCACGTCGGCCGCCACGCCCTGCGCGGCAATGACCGGGAAAATCGGATTGATCGAGATCGCCATGCTGCGGCTGTCCTGTTGCCGCCGCAGATTAACGCCGCGCCTCTAAACCTCTCGTTAACTTCTCGCCGACGATGCACCTTGTGCCGCCAGCACAAAAGCTGCGGCGTTGAAATCGCGCAACCGCACATTGCGCCGTGCCATCACCTCGGCGTCGGCGCCCCATTGCGCGATGTTCCAGTCTTCGTCGACATGCGCGGCCGCCCACACCTCGTCCGCCGTGCGCGCGCCGCGCGACAACGCCAATGCCAGCAGCGCGGAGCCGGTGATCGTGGTGACGATATGCAGCGCCGCGATCAGCCACGGATCGTCCGGCAGCGCCGCCGTCGCGGCCGCCACGGCGGTTTCGGGCTGGCGCACGTGCACGATGCCTTCCGCCAGCATGAAACGCGCGCCGAGCGCATCGGTGGCCCAGAACAGCACCGGGTCCCAGTGTTCGCCCTCGCGTGCCACCAACGCCTCCGGATGCGCGGCGCGATAGAACAGCAGATCGGTTTCGAAATACTTGGCGACATCGGCGCGCACCGCATCGACGCGGCCGACCACGCCGGCGATGACACTGTTGGCGAGCCGCGTCAGCGGCATGGTCATCGGATCGATCAATTCGCCTTGCGCGTTCCACTCCTCCTCGATCGCCTGCGCGATCTCGCGCGTGGGCGCGGCCAGCGGTTCGCCGGTCGGCGTCCGCACCGGCTTGCCGTCGAGCAGGATCGCGAAGCCATCGTCTGTTTCCTCAATGGCGGCGGACTTGTAGAAGCGCTTGCGTTGCGGCGCGCGCGAGGTCTGGCGCACCGCCTCCTGCGGATCGAGGGAGGCATTGGCGGCAACGTCTTCGAACAGGTCACGCATGGTCGCCTCTCACTGGTTGGCGCAAGCGCGCGAATAGGCGTCGCGCTCGCCCGGCGGCAATCCCGCGGCCGCGCCCCGATGCAGGCAATCGATCACGCGATCGCCAAACGAGCGGCGTTGCGAGCGCCTGACTTTCGGCTGCTGCGGTGGCGCATCGAGTTTCGGCACCGCCGGCACCTCGATTTTCGGCGGCGGCGGTGGAGGTGGTGGTGGCGGATTCGACGGCGTCACGTTCGGCCCGAACAATTGCGCCATTGCGATGCCGCGCGGCGCCGCCAGCGCCAGCCCAACAGCGAGCATGATAATCGATACGCATTTCATAGCCGATACGTCGTGATGGCCGCAGCGGAACGCAAGGCAACCACGCCTCATTCCTCCGGCGCGTGTTCGATCGGATCGAAGCGATCCGCTTCCAGCCCAAGCAGGTTCCACGATTGCAGCATATGCGGCGGCAATGGCGCGGTGACGTCGATCACGCCGCCGCGCGGATGCGGAATCACGATGCGCCGCGCCAGCAGATGCAGCCGGTTCTGGATGCCGCCCGGCAGTTGCCAGTTCTCCTTGTTGAAGTATTTCGGATCGCCGATGATGGCGTGGTCGATATGAGCCATGTGCGCACGCAACTGGTGTGTGCGTCCCGTCACCGGCTTCAGCGATACCCAGGCGAGTTTCTGCGCGGACGTTTCTACTACCGCGTAATAAGTCACCGCGTGGCTCGCGCCCTCGTCGCCATGCGCGGCGATGCGCATGATGGAGTCTTCCTCGTTCTCCTCCTTGGCAAGATAAGTGGAGATGCGGCCCTGTTTCGGCTTCGGCACGCCCGCCACCAGCGCCCAATAGATCTTGCGCGCCGAGCGATGGCGGAATGCGCCGGTCAGCGCCGATGCGGCGAAACGCGTCTTGGCGATCAGCAGGCAGCCAGCGGTCTCGCGATCAAGACGATGCACCAGTCGCGGCTTCTGCCCCTTGGCGTCGCGCATCGCCTCCAGCATCTGGTCGACATGCCGCGTCATACCGGAGCCGCCCTGCACCGCAAGCCCGGCAGGCTTGTTCAACACCATGACGTCGGCGTCTTCATAAAGCGTCATCGCCTTCAGCGCGTCCAGCGTCTTCTGCTGTGCCTCGGAGACATGCGCCACCTTCGGCGCGTCGAGCTTCAGCGGCGGAATCCGCACACTCTGGCCCTCCTCGAGCCGATCCTTGCTGTCGGCGCGCTTGCCGTCGACACGCAACTCGCCTTTCCGCACGATGCGCTGGATATGCGAGAACGACAGGCCGGGAAACCGCGCTTCGAGAAAACGATCGACGCGCATGTTGGCTTCGTCGGCGGTGACGGTGACGGTCTGCACCTTGGTCGGCAGCGGCGCGTCCTGCTTGGAAGCAGCGTCATCCTGAGGCGCGCGCTCTTTCTTGCGCGCTTCGAAGGATGCCGTCGCCCTGCGAGTCTCGGCGTGAGAAGCGCCTCGCGACTCAGGGTGACGGTGCGAGCCAAACTCGCCCTCGCCGCCCCGCCGCTTCGCTTCGCTGCGCGGAGGGAGGGGAGCAGACTTGCGGCCACCAATTTTCTTGCCGCCGCGTGCGGGCTTCGCGCGTTCGGATTTCTTGGCGAGCGGGCGTTTGACGCGGCGGCTCATGCTGTTGCCTCTAATTGCATTTGGCGTCTTTCTCGATATGCGCCAGATCCCGCACCGTGTTGCGAGCGGGTTTATGTTTGCGCGCCTCGGCGGCATCAACACACGCGCCGGCCTTGTCGCCATTCTGGAGCTTGGCGAAAGCAAGATACGCCCAAGCATCGCCGAAATCGGGGGTGTCCACCACCGCCTTTTCCAGCACGGGCTGCGCGTCACGATAGCGCTTCTGCATCAGCAGCAAACGGCCATAATCGGCGTTGAGCATTTTCAGCGGATGCGGCTGCTTGTAGGCCTGCTTGAACAGTTCGTCGGCGAAGGCGAGATCGTTGAACCGCATCTGTGCGACCATCGCCAGCCCGTGATAGACGGCGCTCTCCTCCGGCATGATCAGATAGGCCTGATTGAACCGTCGCGCAGCTTCCGCAGTGCGCTCCGTCGTGATCGCCTTCCAGCCGCGAATACTGACGGCTTCGAACGCCTGCTCACGCGAGCCCGTCGTCGCGATCAGGTCTGCCACAAGTTTCTTGTCGGCCGCGCGCTGCTCCGCCGTCTTCGTCTCAAAACCAAAGAACGGCTGCTCGTCGGCCGGCGCGTTGAACGTCGTCTTGGTCACCTGCACGCCGGGTGCGACCTCGACGGTTTCGGCTTGCACGGCGCCCGACAGCACGCACAGCATGAGCCCCAACACCAAACCGGCGAACCCGCGTCCCATCATTTGCCTTCGATCCTGTTTCATGCGTCGCGCGCCTTGTCGCGCCGCAGCTTCGCCCAATAGTCCAGCCGCTTGCGGATTTCGCGCTCGAAGCCGCGATCCGGCGGATTGTAGAAGGTCTGGCGGCCGAGCGCCTCCGGGAAGTAATCCTGCCCTGAAAATGCGTCCGGCATGTCGTGGTCGTATTGATAGCCGCCGCCGTAGCCTTCGGACTTCATCAGCCTGGTCGGCGCGTTGAGAATATGTTTCGGCGGCAACAGCGAGCCGGCGTCCTTCGCCGTGCGCATTGCCGCGCCGAACGCTTTGTAAGCTGCATTGGATTTCGGCGCGGTGGCGAGATAGATCACCGCCTGCGCAATCGCCAGTTCGCCTTCCGGCGAGCCGAGAAAATCATACGCGTCCTTGGCGGCATTGCAGATCACCAGCGCCTGCGGATCGGCGAGGCCGATATCCTCCACCGCCATCCGCACCACCCGCCGCGCCAGGAACAGCGGATCCTCGCCGGCGTCGAACATGCGCGCGAGATAATACAGCGCCGCATCGGGATCGGAGCCGCGCACCGACTTATGCAATGCCGAGATCAGGTTGTAGTGGCCATCCGCCGACTTGTCGTAGATCGGCGCGCGGCGTTGCAGGATATCCTGTAGCTGCGCGGCATTGAACGTCTCGCCCGCGCGCGCCGAGCGCCATACCTCTTCCACAAGCGTCAGCGCGGCGCGGCCGTCGCCGTCCGCCATCCGCACCAGCGCGGCGCGCGCCTCGGCATCGAGCGGCAGCGGCCGGCCCTCGAGCCGCTCCGCCTGTGCGAACAGCTTCTCGATGGCGTCGGCATCGAGCGAATGAAACACCAGCACGCGCGCGCGGGAGAGCAACGCCGCGTTGAGTTCGAACGACGGATTCTCCGTGGTCGCGCCGACCAGCACCACGGTGCCGTCTTCCATCACCGGCAGAAACGAATCCTGCTGCGCGCGGTTGAAGCGATGCACCTCGTCGACGAACAATAACGTGCCGGTGCCGGTCTCGCGCCGCGCGCGCGCCGCATCGAATACCTTCTTGAGATCGGCGACGCCGGAGAACACCGCCGAAATCTGCTCGAAATGCAGTTCGGTCGCGTCCGCCAGCAGCCGCGCCACCGTGGTCTTGCCGGTGCCGGGCGGGCCCCAGAAGATCAGCGAGCCCAGCGTCCGGGTTTCCAGCATGCGTGTCAGCGCGCCGTCTGGGCCGAGAATGTGATCCTGTCCGACCACGTCGGCGAGCTTGCGCGGCCGCAACCGCTCCGGCAGCGGACGCGGCGCATCCTGCTCCAGCCCTGCGGCGGAGAAGAGAGATTGCGTTGCTGTCTTTTTCCGATCGGCCATGCTGCTACAGAACTAATTGTCGTCATGGCCGGGCTTGTCCCGGCCATCCACGTTTTCACTTCGCTGAACAATCCAAGACGTAGATGGCCGGGACAAGCCCGGCCATGACGACATGTCTATCCCCCGAGCGTCACCTGAATCTGCTGGCCGCCGCGCATCACGGTGATGCGCCACAGGCGGCTGCGTTCACGGGCCACGCGTTGCAGTTCTTCCGTATCGTTGATCTTGACGCCGTTGACGGCGAGGATGACATCGCCCTTCTTGAATCCGACGTTGGCGGCGGTGCCGTCATCGGCGAGTTCGGTGATCACCACGCCGTCGTTGCTGTCGAGTTGCAATTCATCGGCCACAGCCGGCGAGATGTTGGCGACCCGCGCGCCCTGGAACGGAGAGCGGCTGGTGATGACGATCTCGTTGCGGTTGGTGTCCGGCGCCTCCTCAAGCGGAATGGCGAGTTTCACCACCTTGCCGCCGCGCTGCACCTCGACCTGCGCGGTGCCGCCGAGCGGCCGCGTCGCGAAGCGATAGCCGAAGCCGTTGGGATCATCGACGCTCTGGCCGTCCACCCCAATGATGAGATCAGACAACTTCAATCCACCGCGCTCCGCCGGACTGCCCGGCACCACCTTGACCACCAGCGCGCCGGTCGGCCGCGCCAGCCCCAGCGTCTCGGCGATCTCCGGCGTCACTGCCTGAAGCCGCGCGCCGAGCCACGGTCGCTTCACCGCCTTGCCGCCGCGCTCGGCGGAGGCCACCACCACCCGCACCATGTTGGCGGGAATGGCGAAGCCGATACCTTGCGAGCCGCCGGAGCGCGAGAAGATCGCGGTGTTGATGCCGACCAGCTTGCCGGTCATGTCCACCAGCGCGCCGCCGGAATTGCCGGGATTGATCGCCGCGTCGGTCTGGATGAAGAACTGATAGTCGGTGATGCCGACCTGAGTGCGCGCTAAGGCCGAGACGATGCCGTGCGTCACGGTCTGGCCGACGCCGAACGGATTGCCGACCGCGAGCACCACGTCGCCGACCTGAAGGCTGTCGGAATTGGCGAAATCGAGCGTCGGGAATCTCTCCTTGACGTTCTTCAGGCGTAGCACTGCGAGATCGGTGCGGGTGTCCTTCAGCACGATCTCGGCTTCGAACTCGCGCTTGTCGGCCAGCGACACCTTGACCTGATCGGCGCCCTCGATGACGTGGTTGTTGGTCACCACCAACCCCGACGGATCGACCATGACGCCGGAGCCGAGCGAGCGCTGCATCTGTTCCGGCTGCTGGCCCGGCACGCCGAAGAAGCGGCGGAAGATCGGATCGTCCAGCAGCGGATTATGGTTCTGCACCACCTTGGCGGCGTAGACGTTCACCACCGCCGGCGTCACCCGCTGTACGATCGGCGCATAGGACAGCCGCAACTCGTTCTGCGACGCCGGTACGCGGCGATCCTGGGCATGGGCGGGCGTCAGCATCGTCAGGACGAGAAGCGGCAGGGCGAACAGGCGAAGTGGCGTCATGAAATGATTCCCAGTGTGAAGGCCGAGATATAGGCATCCCAGCCATTCAAGAGAAGCAGAACAGGGCGTTTTCGCGCCTGTCCCACCGGTTTTGCAATCCGGAGCGCCCCCGGCGGACCGCTGCCGCCCGCCCCTGTCACGGTCCCTCGTTTTAGCAGTTGCGCCCCCGCTTGCAATCGATGCCCGACTGGCGGAACTAGGGGGCAACCTGGAGGACCCCGCCATGAAAGCCGTAGGCTATACAAAATCGCTCCCGATCGACGACGCCGATGCGCTGGTCGATTTCCAAGCCCCAATTCCGGAGCCGGGCCCGCGCGATATCCGCGTCGCGGTCAGGGCGGTTTCGGTCAATCCTGTCGATACCAAGGTGCGCAAGCGCGCCGCGCCGCCGGCCGGCGAGCACAAGATCCTAGGCTACGACGCCGCCGGCATGGTCGATGCGGTGGGCAAGGAGGTCAGCCTGTTCAAGCCCGGCGATGAGGTGTTCTACGCCGGCTCGATCCTGCGGCAGGGCACCAACGCCGAATATCATCTGGTCGACGAGCGTATCGTCGGTCGCAAGCCCAAAACGCTATCGTTCGCGCAAGCTGCCGCGCTGCCGCTGACCTCGATCACCGCATGGGAATTGCTGTTCGACCGGCTCGGCGCGGTACCGGGCAAGAGCCTCGATCCGCGCACGCTGTTGATCGTCGGCGGCGCCGGCGGCGTCGGCTCGATGCTGATCCAGTTGGCGCGCCGCCTCACCGGCCTCACCGTGGTCGCCACCGCCTCGCGCCCGGAAACGCAAGCGTGGTGTCGCGATCTCGGCGCGCATGCGGTGATCGATCACGCGCAGCCGATGAAGCCGCAGATCGAGGCGCTGAAGCTGCCGCCGGTCGTGCTGATCGCGAGCCTCACCATGACCGACCAGCACTATAAGGCGCTTGCCGACATCATCGCGCCGCAAGGTCGCTTCGGCCTGATCGACGATCCGCCGGAATTCAACATCGCCGCCTTCAAGGGCAAAGCGGCGTCGATCCATTGGGAATCGATGTTCACGCGCAGCTCGTTCCAGACTGCCGACATGATCGCGCAGAATCATCTGCTCAACGATGTCTCCGACCTGATCGACAAACGCGTACTGCGCACCACGCTCGACCAGAGCTATGGCACGATCAACGCCGCGAACCTGAAGCGCGCGCATGCGCAGATCGAATCGGCGACCTCACGCGGGAAGATCGTTCTGGAAGGCTGGTAACACGACCGGCACTCTCTATTTATGCTCGACTTGTTGATGATCGGCACTGACGCGGGCACGGCTAAATGCTGTGCTCGCGTCAGTCGTTTTCATCATCGGCGCAAGAGCGACAATTGCGCCACACATTGTGGACGACACACCGACATGCGGCTCGGTGCCGCACATCATATGTCGCACTGTCGCACAACTGTAATCGAACGTTTCTAGTTTCCGCCCGAGCTTCGATTGGGGCTTGCTGGGGACGATCATTTTCGCCGTAAGGCGAGCGACACGACAACATCGACCCAAAAACAAAAAACGATCCAGCCTGCGGCAACGCTGTCGCGGGAGCTGGAGCAGTTTGTCTCGACAACAGGGGAACTTCATGTCGGCAAAAACGAAAATCATCTTGGGGGCGATCGGTCTGGCCGGCGCACTCGGTGCGACGCAAGCGCACGCGCAATCGGCGACCACCGAACAGGTCGAAAGCCTGCAAAAGCAAATCCGCGCGTTGGAAAAGAAACTCGACAGCGTGCAGCAGAAGACGTTCCTCAACGCCAGCGCCGGCTACATGCCGACCAAGGCGAAATTCGCGCCGCCGGACGTGCTCGTTTCGATGAAAGGCAACCGCCCGACCATCTGCACCGCGGACGGCTTCAACTGCGTCGGCATCACCGGCCGTCTGCACCTCGACGTCGGCGGCTATTCCTACAAGCCGAACACCGCGGCCACCACGCCGCAGGATCTCCGCGACGGCGTCAATGCGCGCCGCGCCCGCATCGGCCTCACCGGCGTGTTCGCGCGCGACTGGGAATATGCATTGATCGTCGACGGCGGCGGCTCGCAGGACGGCACCGTGACGCTCAACAATGCCTATGTCTCCTACAAGGGCTTCAAGGGCATGCGGATCGAGGGCGGCTATATGGACGTGCCCTACACCCTCGACGAAGCGACCAGCTCCAACAACATCACCTTCATGGAGCGCGCATCCTCGCAGGTGCTGGCGACCGACCTCGGCGCCGGCGATAATCGCGCGGCCTTCGGCGTGCGCGCCAACGACAACTGGTGGTGGGCCGGCGCCTATCTCACCGGGCCAACGACCGGCTACGATCATTCGCTGCGCGCGCCCTATGCCGCAACCGGCCGCCTCGTGTTCGCGCCGATCAACACCGATGCCGGCGCCTTCCTGTTCGGCGGCGACGTGCTCTATCTCGCCGACACCGGCGGCGCGCCGAACGTCAACGAAATCCGCATGCGCGAGCGCATCGAGGTACGTATCGATCCGACCCGCGTGCTCGACACCGGCGCGCTTGCCAACGTCAACAACGCATTGGTGCTGAGCGCCGAAGCCGCCGCCACCGTCGGCAGCTTCCACGCCCAGGGCGAATACTTCGATTATTCGATCTCGCGCTTCGCGCTGCCCGACCTTCACTTCAAGGGCGGTTACGTGCAGGCCGGCTACATCCTCACCGGCGAAAAGCGCAAGTACAGCGCCTCGTCGGGCTCGCTCGGCGGCGTCAGTCCGGCCAATCCCTTCTTCTGGGATATGACCGGCGGCACCGGCGCCTGGGAAATCGCCGCGCGTTACAGCTATGTCGATCTCAACGACAAGACCATCTTCGGCGGCACGCAGGAGAACATCACGGTGGGTCTCAACTGGTATCTCAACGACAACATGCGGATGATGTTCAACTGGATCCACGGCACGGTGCAGAAGACCAACCTCGCCGGCGTCGATCGCGGCGCGAAGTACGACGCCTTCGCCATGCGCACGCAGTTCGCATTCTAAGACACAGTCGGGACGACGCCTCGCGCGGCGCCCCTCGCCTTCAAGTCACACGCCGCGTCCGGATGCTCACGGCACGGCAAGACCATCGACGACCATCGACATAACGAAGCCCGCGCGCCCATGATCAGGTTCGCGGGCTTTGTTGCGGGTGACAGACGATGCAGGGCGGTAATTTAGAGTGGCGACCGACATCGACCTGTCAGTCGTCATGGCCGGGCTCGTCCCGGCCATCCACGTCTTCAATCGCACACATATAAGCCCAAGGCGTGGATGCACGGCACAAGCCGGGCATGACGGATTTGAGAGTTTCCGTCAAAACGCAAATCGCCCCCGAGCGAAATCGAGATCACAAACAAAAAAGCGGCGCTTGACGCGCCGCTTTTCAAACTCAATGGTTAGCAGGCTTACGCCGCTTCCGACGCCTCGCCCTGCACCGGGCCGGAGTCCTTGCCCTTGGCATCGACGTCGCGATCGACGAACTCGATCACCGCCATCGGCGCGTTGTCGCCGTAGCGGAAGCCGGCCTTGATGATGCGGGTGTAGCCGCCCTGACGATCCTTGTAGCGGGTCGCCAGCGTGTCGAACAGCTTGCGCACCTGGTCTTGATCGCGCAACTCGCTGATGGCCTGACGGCGCAGCGCGAGGCCGCCCTTCTTGCCGAGCGTGACCAGCTTCTCGACGATCGGGCGAAGCTCCTTCGCCTTCGGCAGCGTGGTGACGATCTGCTCGTGCTTGATCAGCGACGCCGCCATGTTGGCGAACATCGCCTTGCGGTGTTCAGCGGTGCGGTTGAGCTTGCGATGAACCTTGCCGTGACGCATGTGATGTATCCTTCATTCTGTGTCACGACCGCTCGTCGGACATGTTGCTCAGGTGGGCTTCCTGCGTTCGCCCGGTGGAAGTGAGCAGCGACCGAAAATCCGGTCGCTACCCGCTGTTAGCTCAGTAGTGATCCTCGAAACGCTTGGCCAGCTCGTCGATGTTCTCCGGCGGCCAACCGGGCACTTCCATGCCGAGGTGCAGACCCATCTGGGCCAGCACTTCCTTGATCTCGTTCAGCGACTTGCGGCCGAAGTTCGGGGTGCGGAGCATTTCCGCTTCCGACTTCTGCACCAGGTCGCCGATGTAGACGATGTTGTCGTTCTTCAGGCAGTTCGCCGAACGGACCGACAGCTCCAGCTCGTCAACCTTCTTGAGGAAGGCCGGGTTGAACGCCAGATCCGGAATGATCTCGGCGGCCACTTCCTTGCGCGGCTCCTCGAAGTTGACGAACACGTTGAGCTGATCCTGCAGGATGCGCGCGGCATAGGCCACGGCGTCCTCCGGCGTGATGCCGCCGTTGGTCTCGATGGTCATGGTCAGCTTGTCGTAGTCGAGGATCTGGCCTTCGCGGGTGTTCTCGACCTTGTACGACACCTTGCGCACCGGCGAATACAGGCTGTCGACCGGGATCAGGCCGATCGGCGCGTCCTCCGGACGATTGCGCTCGGCGGCGACGTAGCCCTTGCCGGTGTTGACGGTGAATTCCATGCGGATTTCAGCGCCGTCATCCAGCGTGCAAAGCTGCAATTCCGGATTGAGGATGGTGATGTCGCCGACGGTCTGGATGTCGCCCGCGGTCACGGTGCCCGGACCCTGCTTCTTCACGACCATGCGCTTCGGGCCTTCGCCCTGCATCTTGATCGAGATGTCCTTGATGTTCAGCACGATGTCGGTGACGTCTTCACGCACGCCGGCGATCGAGGAGAACTCGTGCAGCACGCCGTCGATGTGCACCGACTGCACCGCCGCGCCTTGCAGCGACGACAGCAGGATACGGCGGAGCGCATTGCCCAGCGTCTGACCGAAGCCACGCTCGAGCGGCTCGGCGACGAGGGTTGCGAAACGGGTTGCGTCCGCGCCCGGCGTCACTTGCAGCTTGCTGGGGCGGATCAATTCTTGCCAATTTTTCTGGATCGTCACTGTTTCACCCATACAGGCCAGCTTTGCCATCAAAACAACTGGCGTTGGAGGTCGCGGGGATCGGCCCGCGTCCGAAGATCGAACAGCCGTCGCGGCCCGTGGCGCGGCCGCGACAAAAGCCCTGCGGCTTAAACGCGACGGCGCTTGCGCGGGCGGCAGCCGTTGTGCGGGATCGTGGTCACGTCGCGAATCGAGGTGACGGTGAAACCCGCGGCCTGCAAAGCGCGCAGCGCCGACTCACGGCCCGAACCCGGTCCGGCGACCTCGACTTCGAGGGTGCGCATACCGTGTTCCTGAGCCTTCTTGGAGACGTCCTCCGCGGCAACCTGCGCCGCATACGGGGTCGACTTGCGCGAGCCCTTGAAGCCCATCGTGCCAGCCGACGACCAGGCAATGGTATTGCCCTGCGCGTCGGTGATGGTGATGGTTGTGTTGTTGAACGACGAATTCACGTGCGCGATGCCGGAGGCAATGTTCTTGCGCTCACGACGACGAACGCGGGCAGCTTCTTTAGCCATTACAGTTCCTTCTTACGATCTCAACGCCGCCGTGATTCCAGCGGCTCCACCAAATGAAGCGAGCAGCGAACAGATGCCTGTTCGCCACTCCCTATTCGCTATTCGCTCTCTTACTTCTTCTTGCCGGCGATCGCCTTGGCCGGACCCTTGCGGGTGCGCGCGTTGGTATGCGTGCGCTGGCCACGAACCGGAAGACCGCGACGATGACGCAGGCCGCGATAGCAGCCGAGGTCCATCAGACGCTTGATGTTGATGCCGGTCTCACGACGAAGATCGCCCTCGACCAGATAGTCGCGGTCGATCACTTCGCGGATTTGCAGCACTTCCGCGTCGGTGAGCTGGTTGACCCGGCGCTCCACCGGAATCTTCACCTTCTCGAGGATATCGGCGGCGTTCTTCTGGCCGATGCCGTGAATGTACTGCAGCGCGATCAGCACGCGCTTGTTGGTCGGAATGTTCACACCTGCGATACGGGCCACAGACTTCTCTCCTGTCACCGGCCATATTTGGCCGATCGTTTTTCGACTAGCTTAGGCAGGCGGTCGCAAACGCGAATACGACGCCCGCCCCTCAATCACCTTGGGGCCCGGCATCGTCTGAAAAATCCGACTGAATGCGGGCCTTATTAAAGGATTCATCCTCGTTTCGTCAACCGCCCCGCGGCTTTGGCTCGCTTTTTCGTGACCTTCTTCACGGGCCGGGAACTCGCCTTGGAACCCCTTCGTGCCCCTTTGGCCGCGCCCCTGCGAGCAGCCGTTTTGGCCTTCCTGGCGGCCGGTTTGGCCGATTTCTTCGCCTTTTGAGCCGCGGCCCGCTTGGGCGCAGCCTTCTTGGCAGCTTTTTTTACCACCGTCTTGGCAGCCTTCTTGGTGGCCTTCTTAACAGCCTTGGCCTTTTTGGCGCTCCGGCCTGCCGACGCCGCCTTGGCTGCCTTCTTGGCTTTGGCCTTCTTGGCCGCCGGCTTGCGCGACTTGACGGGCCTGGCCGCCGATTCGCTCAAGGCGTCGAGCACGCGCTTGATGTCGGCGGTGACCTCCTCGATCGACTTCATGCCGTCGATGGTCGCGAGCTTGCGCTTCTCGCCGTAATAATCGACCAGCGGTTCGGTCTGGGCGCGGTAGTTGGCGAGCCGCTGCGACAGCACTTCCGGCGTGTCGTCGGCACGGACGGCTTCACCGCGCGCCTTCATCTCGGCGATACGGGTCTCGACCCGGCGCAGCAGCGCGCCTTCGTTGACGCGCAGTTCGATGACGGCGTCGAGCGCCAGTCCCTTCGACTTCAGGAGTTTGTCGAGCGCTTCGGCCTGCGGCACCGTGCGCGGAAATCCGTCGAGAATGAAACCGTTCTTGGCATCCGGCTCCTCGATGCGATCTGCGATGATGCCGACCACCACCTCGTCCGGCACCAGCCCGCCCGAGGCCATGATGTCCTTGGCCTTGAGGCCGACGGGCGTTCCCGCCTTCACCGCGGCCCGCAGCATGTCGCCGGTGGAAAGTTGAACGACGCCATGCCGTTCGACGATGTGCTGCGCTTGTGTTCCCTTGCCCGCCCCCGGCGGCCCGAGAAGAATCAATCTCATTTACGTCGGCCCCTCAGTTTCGACTTCCGTATCAAGCCCTCATACTGGTGCGCCAGCAGGTAGCCCTGGACCTGCGCCACCGTATCCATCGTCACGCTGACCACGATCAGCAACGATGTGCCGCCAAAATAGAACGGAACCGAAGCATACGAAATGAGAATCTCGGGAACCAGACAGACGATCGCCAGATAAATCGCGCCGATGACGGTAATGCGCGACAGCACGTAGTCGATATATTCGGCGGTCCGCTCGCCGGGACGGATGCCGGGAATGAAGCCGCCGTGCTTCTTCAGATTGTCCGCGGTCTCGGTCGGGTTGAACACCACGGCGGTATAGAAGAACGTGAAGAACACGATCAGCGCGAGATAAAGCACGAGATAAAGCGGCCGGCCGTGGCCGAGATTCGTGTTCAGCCACTGGAGCCATTCCGGCCCGGAGCCCGCATTGAAGTTGGCGACGGTGGTGGGCAGCAGCAGCAGCGAGGACGCGAAGATCGGCGGAATCACGCCCGAGGTGTTGAGCTTGAGCGGCAGATGCGAGGACTGGCCCTCGAACATCTTGTTGCCGACCTGGCGCTTCGGATACTGGATCAGCAGCCGGCGCTGCGCGCGCTCCATGAACACGATGAAAGCGATCACCACCACCACCATCACCAGGATGGCGAGGATCACCGCCGTCGACAGCGCGCCCTGCCGGCCGAGCTCGAGGGTGCTGGCCAGCGCCGACGGCAGTTCGGCGACGATGCCGGCCATGATGATCAGCGAAATGCCGTTGCCGATGCCGCGCGCGGTGATCTGCTCGCCGAGCCACATCAGGAACATGGTGCCGCCGGTCAAGGTGAGCGCCGTCGAGATCAGGAAGAACATGCCCGGCTGGCTGACGACATTACCCGCACCCTGCAAGCCGACGGCAATGCCGTAAGCCTGCAACACCGCGAGCACCACCGTGAGATAGCGGGTGTACTGGTTGATGATCTTGCGGCCAGCCTCGCCTTCCTTCTTCAAGGCTTCCAGCGACGGCACCACCGAGGTCAAGAGCTGAAGGATGATCGATGCCGAGATGTACGGCATGATGTTGAGCGCGAAGATCGCCATGCGATTGATGCCGCCCCCCGAGAACATGTTGAACATGCCGAGGATGCCGCCCGCCTGCGTGCGGAATATCTGGCTCCACACATTGGGATCGATGCCCGGCAGCGGAATGTAGGTGCCGAGCCGATACACCAATAGCGCACCCAGCGTGAACCAGATGCGCTTCTTGAGTTCGTCCGCCTTCGCCAGCGCGGAGAAATTGAGATTGGAGGCGAGTTGTTCAGCAGCAGAGACCATGATCAGTTTTCTCCCGCGCCCCTGGCACTGTTATGCCCCGCCGTGGCGAGGCATTCAGCAGACGCCGGACATTTTCTGGTGCTCGGCAATCGTCTTATGTCTATCACAGCGGCATCCCGCATCGCTCGCCCGTCGCGGACGATGACGCGAATGTTACGCCGCTTCGCCTTCGTCGTTCTTCGGCGCCAGGATCTTCACCGATCCACCCGCCTTCTCGATGGCTTCGATCGCCGACTTCGAAGCGCCGTGCACCTCGACGTTCAGCTTCGCCTTGATCTCGCCACGGCCGAGCAGCCGCACGCCGTCCTTGGCGCGGCGCAGAACGCGCGCCTTCACCAGTGCCTCGGCGTTGATGACGTCCTTGGCATCGAGCGTCTTGGCGTCGATCGCCGCCTGCAGGCGGTCGAGGTTCACCTCGGCGAAGTCGAGCCGGAAGATGTTGTGGAAACCGCGCTTCGGCAGGCGACGATGCAGCGGCATCTGGCCGCCTTCGAAGCCCTTGATGCGCACGCCCGAGCGCGCGGTCTGGCCCTTGCCGCCACGGCCGGAGGTCTTGCCCTTGCCGGAGCCGATGCCACGGCCGACGCGCATGCGCTTTTTGCGCGAACCGGCATTGTCGGCGATATCGGTGAGTTTCATCGTCCTGTCCTCATCGTTTCCGTCATGGCCTTCCACGTCTTTCCATCAGCGCCGGCTGACTCAACAAGACGTGGATGCCCGGCGCAAGCCGGGCATGACGGCGAATTCCTATCAGTCTTCCACCACGCGAACGAGGTGGTGCACCCTGTTGATCATGCCGCGAACCTCAGGCGTATCCTGCAATTCGGCGACGCGGCCGATCTTGTTGAGCTTGAGGCCGATCAGCGTCTGCCGCTGCACCTGCTGACGGCGGATCGCGCTGGCGGTCTGCATGACCTTGATCGTCTTTGTGGCCTTGGCCATCGTCATCACTCCAGAACGGTCAATTCAATCTGGGACTGTCGGGAGCCGCGCGCTACAGCGCCGCTCCAAACGCATCCGCCTGTTACTCCGCGACCACTTCGGCATCGCCACCGACGCGACGCGACTGCAAGGTCGAGACCTTGATGTTGCGGCGGGCAGCGACCGAGCGCGGCGAGTCCTGATGCTTCAGCGCGTTGAAGGTCGCGCGGATCATGTTGTACGGGTTCGACGAGCCGATCGACTTCGCCACCACGTCCTGGATGCCGAGCGTCTCGAACACGGCGCGCATCGGGCCGCCGGCGATGATGCCGGTACCGGCCGGAGCGGCACGCAAGTAGACGCGGCCGGCGCCATGACGGCCAGCGATATCGTGATGCAGCGTGCGGCCCTCGCGCAGAGCGACGCGGGTGAGATTGCGCTTGGCGGACTCAGTCGCCTTGCGGATCGCCTCCGGCACTTCGCGCGCCTTGCCGTGGCCGAACCCGACCCGGCCCTTCTGATCGCCAATCACGACCAGCGCAGCGAAACCGAAGCGCTTGCCGCCCTTGACGACCTTGGCCACACGGTTGATGTGGACGAGCTTGTCGACGAACTCGCTGTCGCGCTCCTCGCGATCCCTGCTCCGTTCGCGTCCGCCGCGTTCGCGTTCACCTGCCATGGTGTTTTCCAATCCTTGCGGGGTGAGAACCCCAATCCATCTGTCCGTTCAACTGAATCTCAGAAGCTCAAACCGCTCTCGCGGGCCGCATCGGCCAGCGCCTTGACGCGGCCGTGATAGAGGTAGCGACCACGATCGAACACCACTTCCTTGACGCCGTTCTTGACGGCGCGCTCGGCGAGCAGCTTGCCGACCGCGGCAGCCGCGTCGATGTTGGCGCCGGTCTTGCCGCTGTCGCGCATCGCCTTCTCCAGCGAGGAGGCCGACGCCAGCGTCTCGCCCTTCTGGTCGTCGATGACCTGGGCATAGATGTGCTTCGACGAGCGGAACACCGACAGCCGCGGGCGGCCGTTGGCGGTGCGGCGCAAGGCGAGCCTCACGCGCTGCTGACGCCGGGCATTCGTAACTTTCATCTTCGACATGACCGGCTCCGTTACTTCTTCTTGCCTTCCTTGCGGAAGATGAATTCGTCAGCGTACTTGACGCCCTTGCCCTTGTACGGCTCCGGCGGACGATAGCTGCGGATCTCGGCGGCCACCTGGCCGACGCGCTGCGAATCGTTGCCGACGATCACGATCTCGGTCGGCTTCGGCACGGTGATGGCGATACCTTCCGGGATCGCATACACCACGTCGTGGCTGTAGCCGAGCGCGAGCTGCAGGTTCTTGCCTTGCAGCGCGGCACGATAACCGACGCCGGTGATTTCCAGCTTCTTCTCGAAACCCTTGGTGACGCCCTCGACCAGGTTCGCCACCTGCGCACGCGCGGTGCCGTACAGCGAGCGCGCCCGCTTGGTCTCGTAACGCGGCGCAACCTTGACGGCGCCGTTCTCGAACTTCACCTCGACGTCGTCGTGCACGACGAACTGAAGCTGGCCCTTCGGCCCCTTCATCTTGACGGTCTGGCCCTCGACGGCAGCCGTCACGCCGGACGGAACCACGACGGGCTTCTTGCCAACTCGTGACATGCGAAAATCCTTCCTCAGAACACCGTGAAGAGAACTTCGCCGCCCACGTTCGCGTCACGCGCTTCGTGGTCAGCCATGATTCCCTTCGGCGTCGACAAAACCGAGATGCCCAGGCCGTTGTTGACGCGCGGCAGGTTCTTCACCGATGCGTAAACCCGGCGGCCCGGCTTTGACACCCGCTCGATCTCGCGAATGACCGGCTCGCCATCGAAATACTTCAGCTCGATCTCAAGCTCGTTGCGGCCCGAGGCGTGCTCGACGCTGGCGTAACCGCGGATGTAGCCCTCGGTCTTCAGCACTTCGAGAACGCTGGCGCGCATCTTGGAGCCCGGGGTCGAGACCTTGGACTTGGAGCGCATCTGCGCGTTGCGGATGCGGGTGATGAGATCGCTGATCGGATCGTGCGTTGACATGCTCGCTCCTCCTTACCAGCTCGACTTGACGAGGCCCGGAACCAGGCCCTTGGAGCCCAGCTCACGCAGTGCGATACGGCTCAGCTTGTTGAGCCGGTAGACCGAACGCGAACGGCCGGTCAGCTCGCAGCGGTTGCGGATCCGCGTCGTCGACGAGTTGCGCGGCATCTCGGCCAGCTTCAGGGTGGCGGCGAACCGCTCTTCCATCGGCTTGGTCTTGTCGGCGATGATGGCCTTCAGACGCGCGCGCTTCGGCGCGGCGTTCTTGGACATCTTCTTCCGACGGTTGTTCTTCTCGACTGAACTCTTCTTCGCCATGCGTGGCTCCTAGGTATCCGCGTTTGAGAGGCTTTTCAGCGTCTCACTGCCGGAACGGGAAATTGAAAGCGGTCAACAAGGCGCGCGCCTCGTCGTCGGTCTGCGCCGTGGTGCAAACCGTGATGTCCATGCCCATCGGCTCCCCGGCCTTGTCGAAATCGATCTCGGGGAAAATGATGTGTTCCTTGATGCCGAGCGAGTAGTTGCCGCGGCCATCGAAGCTCTTCGGGTTCAGGCCGCGGAAGTCACGCACGCGCGGCAGCGCGACGTTGACCAGGCGGTCGATGAAGTCATAGGCGCGCGACTTGCGCAGCGTCACCTTGCAGCCGATCGGCTGATGCTCGCGCAGCTTGAAGGTCGCGATCGCGATACGCGAATAGGTCACGACAGCCTTCTGGCCGGCGATCAGCGAGAGGTCGCCGGCGGCGGTTTCGGCCTTCTTGCGGTCGTTGACGGCTTCGCCGACGCCCATGTTGAGCACTACCTTGTCGAGGCGTGGCACCTGCATGACGTTGGCATAGCCGAACTGCTCGGTCAGCTTGGCCCGAATGCTCTTGTCGTATTCCGCGCGAAGCCGCGGAACGTAAGCGGTCTCAGCCATCGATCTCTGCTCCCGAACGCTTGGCGACACGCACCTTGGTGCCGTCTGCCTGAATCTTGAATCCGACGCGGGTCGGCTTGCCGTCCTTGCCGACGATCGCGATGTTGGACAGGTGGATCGGGCTCTCCTTGGAGATGATGCCGCCCTCCTGGTTCTGCGTCTGCTTCTGGTGACGCTTCACCATGTTGACGCCGCGCACCAAGGCGCGGTTCTCCGCCGGACGCACCTCGAACACTTCGCCGGTGCGGCCCTTGTCGCGGCCGTTCAGCACGATGACCTTGTCACCCTTGCGAATCTTGGCGGCCATCACAACACCTCCGGCGCAAGCGAAATGATCTTCATGTGGTTCTTGGCGCGCAGCTCGCGCGGCACCGGCCCGAAGATACGGGTGCCGATCGGCTCCGACTGGTTGTTGATCAGCACGGCCGCGTTGCGGTCGAAGCGGATCACCGAACCGTCGGCGCGGCGGATGTCCTTGGCGACGCGAACGACGATCGCCTTCATGACGTCGCCCTTCTTCACCTTGCCGCGCGGAATCGCTTCCTTGATCGACACGACGATGATGTCGCCCACGGAGGCATAACGGCGCTTGGATCCACCCAGCACCTTGATGCACATGACACGGCGTGCGCCTGAATTGTCGGCCACGTCGAGGTTGGTCTGCATCTGAATCATTGATGCACCTCGTCCTCTTTCTGCTGCGCTTGTCGCGCTCTGGAACCTAAACTGGCCACCCTGCTTGGCGGCCGGTAGGTTCGTCTAAAACGGTTGCCGTTAGGCGGTTTTCTTCTGCTCGCCCCGGACCACGGTCCAGCGCTTGAGCTTGGAGATCGGCTTGCTTTCCTCGATCCACACCATGTCGCCCGGCTTGAACTCGTTGTTCTCGTCGTGCGCGTGGTAGTTCTTGGAGCGGCGGATCGTCTTCTTGTAGATCGGGTGCGTGAAGCGGCGGTCGACGCGCACCACCACGGTCTTCTCTTGCTTGTCGCTGACGACCACGCCCTGCAAGGTACGTTTCGGCATCTTCGGCCCCTTACTTCGTCTTCGCGGCGCGCTTTTGCGCGGCGACGGTCTTGATACGAGCGATATCGCGGCGGGCCTCGCGCAGCCGCGAGGTGTTCTCGAGCTGCCCGGTGGCGCGCTGGAAGCGCAGGTTGAAGCGCTCCTTCTTCAGATTGGCGATGGCGTCGCTCATCTGGTCTTCGCTCATCGCGCGGATATCATCGAGTTTCAATTCGGCCATGACACCCTCACTCGGCGATGCGCGCAACGAAGCGCGTCTTGATCGGCAGCTTGGCGGCCGCCAGCGTCAGCGCTTCGCGCGCGGTCTGCTGGTTGACGCCGTCGATCTCGAACATGATCCGGCCCGGCTTGACCCGCGCCACCCAGTATTCCGGCGAGCCCTTGCCGGAGCCCATGCGGACTTCGGCCGGCTTCGACGACACCGGGAGATCCGGGAACACGCGGATCCAGACGCGGCCGGCGCGCTTCATGTGGCGCGTCAGCGCACGGCGCGCGGCTTCGATCTGGCGCGCGGTGATCCGCTCCGGCGCCATCGCCTTCAGGCCGAACTGGCCGAACGCCAGCGTCGCGCCCGAGGACGCGGTGCCGTGAATACGGCCCTTATGCGCCTTGCGGAACTTGGTTTTCTTAGGTTGCATCATGGCTTACGCCCTCAAACCTTCCAATTCAAATCAAGCAGCGTCGCGGCGCGGGCGCGAATTGTCGCCCTCGGCCATACGCTTGTCCTGCGCCATCGGATCGTGCTCGAGGATTTCACCCTTGAAGATCCAGACCTTGACGCCGCAGGTGCCGAACGTGGTGAACGCCGTCGCCACGCCGTAGTCGACATCGGCGCGCAGCGTGTGCAGCGGCACGCGGCCTTCGCGATACCATTCCATGCGGGCGATTTCAGCACCGCCGAGACGGCCCGAGCAGTTGATGCGGATGCCCTCGGCGCCGAGACGCATCGCCGACTGCACGGCGCGCTTCATGGCGCGGCGGAACGCAACGCGGCGCTCGAGCTGCTGCGCGATCGATTCCGCCACCAGCGTCGCATCGAGCTCCGGCTTGCGGATTTCGACGATGTTGATGACGACGTCGGACGACGTGATGTCCGCGACCTTCTTGCGCAGCTTGTCGATGTCGGCGCCCTTCTTGCCGATCACGACGCCCGGACGCGCCGAGTGGATCGTCACGCGGCACTTCTTGTGCGGGCGCTCGATCACGATGCGCGCGACCGCAGCCTGCTTCAATTCCTTGTGCAGCAGCTCGCGGATCTTGACGTCCTCGTGCAGCAACCGGCCGTAGTCGTTCTTGCCGGCGTACCAGCGGGAATCCCAGGTCCGGTTGATGCCCAGGCGAAGCCCGATTGGATTGATCTTTTGACCCATCGTTCTCTCCCGCGCGTTTTAAGCGGCTGCTTCCGCTTCAACCTGACGAACCACGATCGTCAGTTGCGCGAATGGTTTGAAAATCCGACCCGAACGGCCACGGCCGCGCGGCGCGAAACGCTTCATCACGATGCCCTTGCCGACATGCGCCTCGGAGACGATCAGGTCGTCCACTTCGAGATCGTGGTTGTTCTCGGCGTTGGCGATCGCCGATTCCAGGCACTTCTTCACGTCGACCGCGATCCGCTTGCGCGAGAATTGCAGATCGGCGAGCGCGGCCGACGCCTTGCGGCCGCGGATCATCTGGGCGACCAGATTGAGCTTCTGCGGGCTGACGCGCAGCATCCGGGCAACCGCCTTGGCCTCGTTATCCGGGAGGCTCCGTTCGCGCTTGGGCTTGCTCATGGCTTCGTCCTACTTCTTGGCTTTCTTGTCGCCCGCATGGCCGTGGAAGGTGCGGGTCGGCGAGAACTCACCGAACTTGTGGCCGACCATTTCCTCGTTGACCGACACCGGCACGAACTTCTGGCCGTTGTAGACGCCGAAGGTCAGGCCGACGAACTGCGGCAGGATGGTCGAGCGACGGCTCCAGATCTTGATGACGTCGTGACGGCCGGACGCGCGGGCGGCATCTGCTTTCTTGAGCAGCGAACCCTCGACGAACGGGCCTTTCCAGACTGAACGAACCATGTCCGGCGATCCTTACTTCTTCCGCTTGTGGCGGCTGATGAGAATGAACTTGTTGGTCGACTTGTTCGACCGCGTCTTCTTGCCCTTGGTCGGCTTGCCCCACGGGGTAACCGGGTGACGACCGCCCGAGGTGCGACCTTCACCACCGCCGTGCGGATGGTCGATCGGGTTCATGACGACGCCGCGGTTGTGCGGGCGACGGCCCATCCAGCGGGTGCGGCCGGCCTTGCCGATCGAGGTGTTCATGTGGTCCGGATTCGACACCGCACCGATCGAACCACGGCAGCGGCCGTGAACCAGGCGCTGCTCGCCCGAGTTCAGACGCAGGATGACGTAGTCATGATCGCGGCCGACGATCTGGGCATAGGTGCCCGCCGAACGCGCCAGCTGACCGCCCTTGCCGATCTTCAGCTCGATGTTGTGCACGATGGTGCCGACCGGCATGTTGCCGAGCGGCATGACGTTGCCCGGCTTCACGTCGACGTAGTTGCCGGCGATCACCTGGTCGCCGACGGCCAGACGCTGCGGCGCGAGGATGTAAGCCTGCTCGCCATCGGCATACTTGATCAGCGCGATGAAGGCGGTGCGGTTCGGATCGTATTCGAGCCGTTCCACGGTCGCCGCGACATCGACCTTGGTGCGCTTGAAGTCGACCAGGCGATAGGTCTGCTTGTGACCGCCGCCACGGAAACGCACGGTGATGCGGCCGGTGTTGTTGCGGCCGCCGTTCGAGTTCTTGCCCTCGGTCAGCGCCTTGACCGGCTTGCCCTTGTACAGGGCCGAACGATCGACCATCACCAGCTGACGCTGGCCGGGTGTCGTCGGATTGAATTTTTTCAGTGCCATCGTCGTATCCGCCTTATAGCCCGGTGGTGACGTCGATGCGGTGGCCCTCTTCGAGGGTCACGATCGCGCGCTTCGTGTCCGACTGAGACCCGAGCTGCCCGCGGAAGACCTTCGTCTTGCCCTTGCGCACCAGCGTATTCACGCTCTTGACCTTGACGTCGAACAGCTTCTCGACCGCTTCCTTGATCTGCGGCTTGGT
>ERZ778020.1003-NODE-1003-length-30224-cov-3.742351_pt1 | contig 30224 bp, 35 predicted proteins | sample MGYA00375750_ERZ778020 | MGnify/ENA primary metagenome ERZ778020 (study PRJEB29350, sample SAMN05389818) | bioreactor metagenome | isolation source: Ammonium sulfate bioreactor | place: South Africa: University of Cape Town | collected 2014-03-17 ...
TGTGAGTGCTGTAATAGTCTAGCTGTCCTCCAGCAAGACGAGACGAAAGGAAGGAAAGAAAGAACGAGAGAGAGAGAGAGAAGGGAGTAAGTGTGTACAAAACGAACGAACGAATGATAGGCTAGCCAAGTCGACCGATTGAACAGTATGGTACAAGTCATAATTACTGTTCTATCATACACATCGATGGTTAAGTGTGTATGTCTGGCATTCTTGTCTGGGTCAGTTCCATTTGAACTATTTATTCACCTTGGTCATTCACTTGGTTTCTTTTTTTTCTCTCCTTTTTACTATATGTATGCATAACGTATGCATACAAAATGTCGTTTGCCTTCTTCTATTATCCATTTGATGTCTCCTATTTGAGAGAATACCACAAGTACTAAAAGTTTCTATGTAAGTTAACGACGGTGAACTATCAACCTCGAATTCGTTCGTCTTCAGTTGTCCGAAGAGACGATATGAACAGTTTACGTCACATTTACACAGAATACACGTATGTACGGTACCGGTACTGTTGTTCTACGAAAAAAAAACGCACGGAATTGCGCAATATACTCTCTCCTTCACTCTTTTTCTTCTTCTTCTTCATCTTCTATGCAAGTCTTCCTTGAACGAAAGTGCTGACCGTGTATATAAACGAGTATTAGGTAAGAAATGCGTCCGAAACAGGTACTCAGTCAGGCAATGCACATGAATTGACATTGAATAAGAGTGAATACGAGGCGAAGATGAGCAAATTTTGTTACTCTTCTCTTTCAGTTGCATGCGTGTCTTGTCCCTCGCCTCGCGCCTGTCGTAATCGATGATATTCGATTGATTATAAGGTAAATGTAGTCGAATAGTGAAATTTAATAATTTTAAAAAAATGCGTGTATACATATGCATACGTATACATATACATATATACGTATATATATATATACGTGTGTGTGTGTGTGTATAATCGTTGTTATAAACCTTGACCTCATCTATCTCAAGCTCGTTTTCTATATATATACAAAAATGTATTTAATCGAATAGAATAAACGATAATTTTGTCGTTTTCTTTTCCCATTTTTTATTTTCATCTTGATAACCTTCGAAAGGAAATATTAGTCAATCTGTTTTTGATCGAGATTCTATTTTCTACGTTTTTTTTCATTATTATTAATCCATTAAATAATCATCAGTTAATCTTCTTATTCGTTTTCGTTTTTGTTTATCACAATTCTTTAGTTTTTTTTTTGTTCTCATAAAAAGAAGAAGAAAGAAAAAAATAACGAAGGTTAAAATCAAGAAAACATATGAGCGCATATTACTAATCGACTAAAACATCAAAACATTGCCGCGTCTTGTCATTAATTATACAAGTAAAAGAATCAGACAATAAACAGTTGAGTCTCACCTTACATATTTAAATAGTTCTTTTATTCCTTAATATTCTTTTTCCTTTCTGTTTTTTTTCTTGTCAATACGTAAGTACAAAATACATGGTATAGACTCTCACTTCTTTTTCTCTTTCTCTTCAGAATATAAAATATAAAAATAAACTTCAAGTAGAAAATAAGTTTTTCATCCTTTTTTTTCTTCTACTCGTTTAGATTCAGTGTTCTATATTAATTAATTGATTTTTATATACTCCCAGTACGAAAACACTCGGGCCAATAACTATCATTAAACTGAATAGACGCACCTTTGGTTAATATCTACTTTATTTATTTCAAACGCGTGTAGTTCGTTTTTTGACATGGGGTTCAAGGTCTTTCCTAGTTTTTTTGACGTTGAATACAATATGTGATTACATGACCTTGAAAATAAGAGAGAGAGAGAGAAAGAGTAAATGAAGGAAAAACGAAAGAATCAAACGAAGATTGACTCGAAATATGTAGAAAAATATAACGGAATAGGTAGTACATATTTTTCATCATTAATAAGTATTTATTGTTTTTATTTCGATTCAGACAATCTATAACTACTTTTTTTGTCTCTTATATAAAAAAAATTACAAAATAAACAAAGAATTAGACAATTTTGAAATCTATTCGAAAGTAGGATTGAATTACGTCTCCCATATTTCTTCTTCCTTTATTCATTCGATTCGTTCTCATCGTTGTAATTTGTATGCTTACATTTTATTATAGCATAGTAGTGTAATGGCTAGACAGGAATTAAAGCATCACAAATAATAATAATAATAAAGAAAGAGAAAAGAAGAAGAAAAAGAAGAGAGTGGACAATACGATCGTCGCCGCCGTATGTGTACAGATTGGATGAACTAGGGAGGATAGTGAGACGACATCAACCAACAACAACAACATCGTTGTCGTTCATAATCGATTACACAACATCGAATCTCTATTCTATTCTTCTTTCTTTTTGTAATTCTAGACCGATAAGGTCACATTCTTTGTTTTATTCGTCGTGGACTGTTTGACAAGTCCACACTATCTTTATTAACATCCATGATTCCTGCTGCAGCTGCCGTACCACCACATTCATTGAATACATTGGATCGAATTGCATTCTATAAAAGTGTTCGAGAAAAACGCAAACAACTACAATTAAATCATCATACAAATGGTAAAACACGAAAAACAAACCCACAAACTATTGCTTTTCTCGAATAAAATTTGTTTATGTCTAGGAAAAGAAACTGTAAGTTCATCAACTGAGAATGCTTTTCTCACTCAAATGTTGCAATCATCCTCGAATTCAACAACATCAACGTCATCATTGAATATTCCATCATTTCTACACAAAGGTGACTATTCACCATCGACAACTCACCGATCTGTATCAAGTACATTAACAAATATTCTTCCGGCTTTACTCAATGGTACACTACCATCACCACGTGCGATCACACCAACGAATCTATCAACAACTAATCACATCAATCTAACATCTCCAACAAGTACTGATACACTTGTCAACATCAAATGTTCGACATCTTTACCTGTGTCACCAGCTACTAAAATCCACGATGACAATCCAATCGATTGTTCAAACAATACAATTGCTGCACCAACAAGTTCATCATCATCGCCGCCACGTTGTCGTTCCTATCCCATGGCTGATCTCGACAAACGAACATCATCATCATCATCTACATCTAGCGTGTCACCAACACAAAATACACATCAAGCACAATCAATAGCCACGTCGACAGCTTATCTACTAGCAACAGCTTCATCGTGTCCATCATTAATCACATCGACTATAAACTCAAATCATTCAACATCACCATCACCTGATGATAATGCACCGAAAATCGTTCGATCAGCTTCAGTCAAATCATGTGCATCGGATTCAGGCGTTTCATCGTCAAGTCCATTGTCAGATAATAACATCGTTCATGTAAACATAGTTTTTTTCTTCTCTTTTCTTTTCTTTTCTTACTTATTCGATATATTTACGTGTTTTTTTTTTCTTTTCATACAGGTATTTCGAACAAATCATATCGAAGCAAACAATCAATCACAACTGCCAACGGGCAGTCGAAAACGAAAATCTCTTGCACATTTCTACGATGAATTGAATAAAGATAAAAAATTCTCAACCGAAGCTACTGTATCATCTACTTTTCCTTCGATCTCAAATCCAATAGCAAATAATAATAACATCAATAACAATACCAGCAACAACAACCAAAATAACGGCAATACAAATAATTCTAACATTCCATACAGTCAACAAGAAGCACTCGCTATTGGCTACGCTCAATATGCACTCATGCATACGCTCACACAACAATTCCGTGCTAACTATCCAGCTGCTTTTCTACATGCTGCTGCAGCGTCAGCTTATTTACCGTTAACATCACCGATGATGGCAGCGGCTGTAGCTGCTGCGGCAGCATCGGCTAATTCCAATGGAAATCAATCGATTGCAGCCGAGAAATTTTGCGAACGTCGTAAACAACCTGACAGCGATAGTAATAATAATCATATTCGTGCGAGTTCATCACTCAATGAACAACCATATCAGCGTGAAACATATCAAACATTACTCGAAAGTAGCCGTCTTCTAGGACAACAAAAACTACATAAACCCGTACCAATTGATTTACGTAAACATAATGGTGCAAATGATCGAAGTAAAATTTTTAATATTCTTCGTTTTGTTTGTTAATTAATTAATTCAGATTCGCATGCACGTTGTCCATCGTCATCATCATCGACCTCACCATCAAACTCACCGCCATGTTCAACTCCACCAAAATCTACACATAGTACTGAATCGAACAACAATAATGATTTTGTTTGTATTCCGAAGAAACTCATGCCTGTTGTTGGTGCGCGTATCAACGATTGGCTTGAACGTAGCGTTCAATTCACACTTTCGCTTGTTGTTCTACAAGAAACATTAGTTAATGACGAAGAAAAACTCGCACTTTTATCACGCATTTGGCATCGATTACTACTTATTAGTATGATTGAAAATGGTTTCGAAATTTATGTTACAAAAGATTTGCAAATCACACAAGACGTGTCATCATCGTCGTCGTCATCGATAACGACAAACTATCCGACAGAAAATGATGTTAAACAAATCGAATCATTGATTTCACGTGGTAAAACATTAGACATCGATGAAATTGGTTTTAATCTTATTCGAGAAGTGATTATTTACAAAGAAGGAAAGACTCGTTTCGAAAATTCTTGTGCTGATTCATTCGAAAGAGCGGAATGTCAAGCACAAGCACGACTAACAGCTTGGTGTTCGTCACGAGTTAAATACTCGAAAATCGTCTTTTTCTTATGCAATATTTATCAAGTTAAAGAAGATATTTTCGAACGATTATTTTGTACTGGTTCAATGCATCAAAGTACGCCTATTCGTACACATCTCGAACGATTTTTAGCTGCAGCATCTATGGACGACGCTTAGCGTAGTGTTTGTTCTTTCTCTCTTTTTCTTTTCTTCTCTCGTTTTAATTTAAACATTGTACATTTCGTTTCGTTTTTCGTTTTCTTTTATTCTTCAATGTCCGGATATCAACCGTCTGACGGTACTCGAACCATTCGTTTTCTTTTCCTGACATATAAATTATCATATTTTCGATGCTTTAAGTATCGTTAAAAACAGCAGCCAACCACAACAGTCGTCATTGGATTTTTGTTTTGTATCTATTTCATCTGTGTGTTGTGTAGAACAGTTTGTGAAGAGCGAGAGAGAAAAAAGAAACATCAGTTGTTTTTGTTTGTTTGTTTGCTTTTTATGTTAATAATTGAAACACGAACGAAAACATGCGTAATAAACCGAAGAAAAATCATATGACGACAAGAAAATATTATTTGTTTTTTGCACGACGTTAACTTTGATCTTATCTTTCGCTTTTGAGTGATTAGACGTGATGGACAAAAATAAAATCGTGTTGGCGTTTTTTTTTAATCGAACAAGTGTTCTTGGCTGCAAATGATATTTCATTAATTACAGTCTCGAAATTTTATTGCGATGTTATGAGTGTTAAAAATAGCGACTAATTTTTATTGAGGATTCATTAAACACACACACAGAAAAAAACATAATAATTTTAACTAAAAAAAGTGAAAGATTTAAATGCCTGATACTAAACTTTCAGACTGTCGAGAACGAGTTCATGAATCGATCCATTACTAACAATAACTCCACGATTGTCAAGCATCTTTTCATTCGCACTCAAATTCAACGGTTTACCGTCCATATCCGAAACTTTGCCTCCTGCTTCTTCGACAATAATTGCGCCGGCTGCATGATCCCAGATATTTTCTCGATAAGATTGTTTCTGTGCATTCGGCAGACGAAGATAGAGTACAGCTTGTCCCGAAGCAACTAACCCGTATTTCACTTGCGAATCCATACGTATCGGTGCTTGTTGAATGCCAATTCGTTGTGCTAATGCATTTTGTTGTTCGTGATTACCGTGTTCGCCTTCGACACTTTCAGCAAAACGATAATCTGCCTTCTTCTCACTTGATATCGCATAAATACGAGTTGGCAGCGATGAATCAAACGATTTTATCGATTGTTCATATGCACCTTTGCCTCGTTGAGCATAAAATAACGTTCCACCGTCGGTTCCATAGGCTGGACAAGCTAAAACACCGACTTTAACATCGCCATCGACGATTAAAGCAAGTGCAATTGCATATTGATCTCGACGAATGAAACCTTTTGTACCATCTGAAGAAAAAAACAAACAAACATCCTGAATTTCTTTTTCTTTCTTTCGTACCAATTGGATCTAAAGTCCAAAATCGTTTGCATACATGACCATTGCCGTATCCGATCCATTCGATGATTTTCTTTTCATCGACGTCAATTTGTTCTTCTTTAACATAATCAATTATTTGTTTTAAATGATCAGATCGTTCAGGTTTGAGTAATTCTTTTGGATTTTCTTCAGCAACAATCGGATCATCGGGAAATTCCAAATGAAGTTGTCGACAGATCAATGCCTGCGATCCAAAATCTGCTAACTAAAACTTCACATTTCAAAACGAAATCACGACTTTTTTGTCAATCATCTTACTGTAACCGGTGATCGATCGACTTTTTCAATCGCTTCAGGAATTGTCGATCGTACTCGTTCACATAATTTAGCTGATTGTAAACATGCTTGAATTGCAACTGTTAATTCTTTCTCATAGGACATTGATCTTGAAATAAAGAAAAAAAACCAGATGTATGGCTTTTCGTTTTCACTATCTTATCGTTAAATAAAAGCAGAAAAGAAAAATAAATAGGAACATAAAAAATAAAAAGAAACATGAACACGTCGAAAACCTTTAAATAAATATTCACAGATATAAATGAGAAATTTCTCTATTCATTTGGTTTGATCAAAAACAAATGCACGCATTATAAATCAATTTGAACTAAACTGAAAATTTAGCTTCTCTCGAGAGTTAAATCACAAATTAACAAAAAAGAAAAAGAAAAAAAAACAAAATATTATTGCAAATCGAATAAAATCAACTACTCGATGTAGCGAATTTCAATGGAATGAAATGAAAACGAAACATTTATTCTAAACATCATCGACAAGATGCTCTTCAATTGTAGATAATTGCGATTCATCATCACTGGTATTAGCACTATCAGTTTCTTTCTTATGGACTTTTTGACGTAGTAAATTGATACTATCGGAATGTTGAAGTCGTGGTTTAGGTTCATCGGTATTATTATCATCACTTGGATTCGAACTAAACAGAGAAAAAGAATAAATTTTATGTCAAATCGATGAATAGAAATGATTTACTCGATAGGATTTTCATCGTCGATTGAATTGTTTATTAATTGCTCAACATTATCTTGACTATCGGTTGTTTCTGTCGGATCGATTGGATTACTATCCGAAGTTTCTTTGGTTAAAATATCTGTTTCTCTGAAAGATATCATCGAATCAATGTTTTCGAGAGATGAAATTTGTTCGATTATTTTATTTACTCAGCTATTTGTTCATCGTTGGTCTCCGTTGCCAAGAGATTTTCTTGTTGTCGTAGATTTTCTTCATAGATCAATATATTTCGCTGACAAACAGCTTCGATATCACTCATCCATCGTCCTTTCTGTTCTAATAATTCTCTCGTACCACCTCCACTCGGCGTTGAAGTCGAATTCATTGAACTAGTTGTCATCCGTCGAAAATTAACTAACGAAAGAAAATTATTTGCACGATCGATACTAGTTCCACTGAACAATGAATTAAAATTCGTTGGTGTTGCATCGATAGGATCGAAATCGAGTCGAAGCAATGTCTTATTCATTTTAATCGCAATTGCCATGCCACATATTCCACTTGCTTGAATTGTATTGCCTCGAAGATCGACATATTGTATCGTTGTCGATTCAGCTATGTATTCAGCTAAGGCAATGGCTGCCTGATCAGTCAAACGACAATTTCGAAGCATTAATTCTTGAATTGTTCGATTGGTTAGAAGTGCATCACGTAGAAGAAAGAGACCTTCATTTGTAAAATTATTATTACTTAAATTTAACGAACGAATTGTTCGATTATGAAGTAAAGCTTTAGCAAGAAAACCAATGCCTTGTGACGTTAATTGATTACTTTCGAGACTTAATTTACACAGATTATTGTCATTGATATGATGTTCATCGTATTGACTTAATTGAGAAGCAAGATGAGACATTCCACCATCTTGTAATGAATTTAAACGTAAATCAAGCGAATGAAGAAATGGACCGCATGTACGAATTAAGTTATTTATCAGTAGAGAATCTTGAACTTGAAGACCTGAGAGAAACAAATGAATTGCAGAGAAAATGAAAAGCAAATCGAAACCTACGATTATCACAAAGATAAAGTTCTCGTAATGAAACACATGAGCGTAAATGTTCGATGAATTTCTGAAGAACTCTACCATTTAATTGACATGATTCAACATGTAATTCATATAAAGTTGTTGAAAGACGTAATGAACGTGTAAATGTAACAATATTCGATTCATCGAAACGCATTGAATTCATATCTAATCGTTCTAATGAATTCGTTCGACGTAGATATTTCGTTAGAGCTTGATAACCTTGATAATTAATCGAACGATTATTCGAAAAACTAATATGCGTACATGACTCATAATATTCTAAGATGTCAAATAATTGAATGAATGCCGATTCATCGATTGTTGATGAATCGAAATCTAACGTATGAAACCGACAAAATGAAAGAATCTCTTCAATAGCTTCGATCTGTTTTAAATCAAGTTTTTCATTGATTATTTTTAAACAATCAATCCGATCGATAAATGATTTTCGTCCATCGTCCATACTACTCAATTGATCTAGGAGACAATTCAATGGACGAATTTGTAAGCGTTGACATGTAGCACGATAACGTTGCAAAATAGCACCGAGAGAAAAAAGTTGACGATTAGAAAATGGATTGGATGTACTTGAATAATGACGTAATTGTGAATCGTCAGTTGGAAAATGAACTCGACGCGAATGACTAACTGTGGTTATGCGTTCTTTTGTCGTATCATTTTCGTGAGTTTTTTCAATTACCGATGATTGTTTCGTCTGTTCATCATCATCATCCAATTTTGTTGGAGATGTTTTCGATAGAAAATGTAGAACTGGAGGTGATGAGAGGTCATTTATTTCTTCTGTAGACATTATTTCATCTAAAAATAGACTCTTAATTAAATATTTAACTAATTATTGAGAAAGCAAAATTAGAAAACGAAAAATGTCATTCGGTCCAACGATGGAGACACTGTTGATTACGGCAAACGTAGTACAATGTCATACGATCCTAGAAATCAAATTTTAATGTTTCTATCAAATCAATTATTGCAATCAAAACAAACCTCTCCACGAGCCGATTGAGCTTGAAAGAAAACAGCTTCATTATGATGGCATTTCGGACCTGAATGAACATTTTTCTTCTTAATTACATAAAAAAAAACATCGTTGGCTTTTAACTTACAAGGATGACCATTTGTTCGTGGTAATGTCGGATCTGTGATCACATCAGTAACAATTTGTGTCAATTCACTAAATAGATTTTTATTTCATTGTCAGTCATACTCAACAAAAAGCTAAAGCCTACTCGACTTCATGAGTGATTTTATTAACGTAAATACATGGATTATTCGCTGCCTCGTGATAATCACATCGACGACACTGAAACATATTTCAATAGAATAAAATGTCTTCTTTTTTTCTCCTCTATTCTTCAATTTACAGCGTAGAGTAGAATATGATTAGCTTTATCTTCTTTTGGATATAACATATTGTTACTACAAAAGAAAACAATCTGCTTTTCCTGTGCATTTCTCTTTCATTTGTTAGACAAACCATTCTTGGCAAAATTTAATTCCAACGAAACCAGAATTTGCTACGCTATTATCAACCATGATTCAATCTACAAAAATTGATATATTATTCGTTACAAACTCAAGTGATGTAATATCTATATAATATTTTCATGCATGACTCAAAACGAGATACAAGCGAACAAATCAAATTGAGTAAGATTAAACTAATTTCAGATGTCACCAGTAACGAAACAAAAGCATGTACAAATCGTTTTCTTGTTGATTAATCGATTTTAAATTAAAGCAAATGTGTATTTAAATAATTCGTCTTTGTTATTTTCTTACGAAAACAAAAAAACACACACATTCGTTCTTTGATTATATATCTGATCTCGTTGTTTTGTTTTTTCAATAAAAATATGTAAAAATCAATGGGATCTTATCTTTGACTAAAAACGAGCCAAATTAAAATCGAAAATTTGCAAAAATCGAATTTGATTTTCGAAAGGCGAATTTCTGCAGACAAAAGACGCATTGCTTTTTTTCCCCTGTAGAGGTCGAGAATTTTCTTTCTCAACATGGTCGAACCAATCATTTGTCATTGTTCTCTCGTGAATGAATGGAACATATGCAGATATTTCAATCAAAAATATCTCATTTTTTTTGTTTTTCTTAACGATCTTTCGTAGATTATGACAGTGGATACTGCGGCTGTCCCAGAAAATAAGAAAAACAATCTTTCTATCGTAGGTTTTCAAGTGAAATATTCAATGAAATTCTTTGTTTTTTCTCGATAGACGAAACGAGATCGACGAGATGTCATCCGGCAAGTGAGAGAAATCACTGGTCTCGATGAAAATTCCATTAATCAAACGATCGAAGCTTGTAAAGACGGAACAGGACGATATTCTCTCGAACAAGTCATCAGTTTATTATTCGATGATTCGAATGTTTGTTGAACAAGATTTATTTTCAAACGAACGAAGAAAAAAAAAACAAGAAATCATTTCATTGTTTTAGCTTCGAAACAATCTTCAACGCTCAGCTCAACCATCGACGAGTTCATCGTCTCAATCTCCCAATCTTCCTGTAGGTAACAACGATAATATCAACAATCCAAATTGTCAAGCCGCAGGTCCATTACCCAACGACACCATAACCGATGATGTTATTGAAATCTCACCTGATATCGATTCTCAACAACCTGTCGACGACGATCTGGAACGGTTCGTGAAGATAAATCGAAGCCAAATGTTTTTTTTTTCATAGTGATTTATTAGATTTCTAGAGCACTTTTACTATCACGTGAAACAATGGAACAAATGATCGATGAATCAGATATAGCCGAACGAGAATCGCTCGATGAACCAGTTGGTTTGAAGAATATTGGCAATACTTGTTGGTTTAATTCTGTTGTTCAAACACTTTACACTTTGCCTTATTTTCGGCAATTGATTTTGAATTTTCAATATCCAATTATCAATCGACCGTTGACTGATAGTGTAAAAGACTTTTTTTTGTTTTTGAAACTAAACACAAAATTTCATTTCAATAGGAACAACAAGCAATATCATTTACTGAAGAATTACGATATTTATTTGCTTTAATGTTAAAATCACCGAGACGATCGATTAATCCTGAACGAGCAATAAAAAAATTTAAGAATACACGAAAATTATGCGGAGTCGATTTTTCACAAGAAGTGAGAGATTGATTCTCTTATTTTTTTTTGTCTACAAACAAAATTTTGTCTTGAAGGATTGTTCAGAATTTGCGACACATCTTATCGATCTCGTTGAATTAGCTTATGAAACAATTGGAAAAAGGTAGAATTGATCTACTTCAAAATCAATTTCTCACGTTCTATTCGTTCTAGTCTATCGAATCTCGATGAGAATCCAACTCCTATGACATTTATTAATCCTGTGAATACACTTTTAACCGGAGAAGTTATTGTCGAAAGAAACGAACATATGACCAGTAAACTAAAACTGCTGTTTTTCGAATGAATAAATGCTTTTCTGTCTTCGTTGATTTAGTTCGAGAAGCTCTGAGACAAATAAATATTCAAATGAATGATGCAAGTAATGTCTACGATGGTCTCGAAGCACTTTGGCTCGGTTCAGCTGATGAAAGTCTTTCTAGTCAACAAGTAGAACTAATAAACCATTTTCGAAAAACATCAAAACGTTTTTTTTTTTCGTCTCCTATCAAGGCAATCGTTGAACAACGTTGGTTAACACGTTTACCACCTGTTCTATTTATCTGTCTTAATCGTTATCGTTTTTCTCAAACAACTAAACAAGCATCGAAAATCTTGACATCATTCGAATTCGAACCTGAACTCCATCTTGATCGTTACATGTTAAATAACAAAAATCTCATTTTAAACAAACGAAATTTTGCTAAAACACTCTACGCACAATTACATGAACTAGAAAATACATTGAACAGGTTCGATGAACGAATTTTGATCTTAATCGAGTTTTCTTTTTTGCAAACTAGTTATTTGAAATATCCATGTAACGATGAGTCATTTGCACTTGCAAATGCCATTCGAGTTGTTTACGAATTTGCAACTGGCCGACGATTGAATCCGACTTTACCAAAAAAGTAAATTTTTGCTCAAATACAAACAAACGAATTGTTTTTCTCTCGATTAGAGCGGATACAGCTGAACAAACGACAGTCAATCGTCTTCGTCAGCAGCCTATTCAACCATCAACTGTCTCACCGGATGAATTACAATTCATTCAGAACACTTTACCAACATGGTTAACAGAAATCGAAGCTAAATGTGCAAGTAAATTCTTTCTCATCGTCGAAAAACAAAGATACGATCATCATTTTGTTCGTCTTTTGATTTAGATATTCGCGAAGATATTCGTCGATTGAAATACGAATTGAAACAGCTCTATGATGAACCTCAATTGAAACAAGTCAAAATTCTTCATTCGAATGACAAAATCAATGGATTTATTTCGTTTTCAGGTTCGTTATACATTACATGCTGTTTGTGTGCATGAAGGCAGCGCAACATTAGGCCATTTTTGGACGTATGTTTATCATCACGATCGACAGAAATGGTATCGTTATAACGATAATGAAGGTAAATGAATTTGAAATATGTAATTCAATGATTAATTTAAAATTGTGTTTCAGTTTGTGAAACCAATTGGAACGATGTATTTGATGCGGGTATCGGTGGTTCAAAATCACCAAATGATCGTGAAGAAGCACGAGTACCAAGTGCTTATTTACTAGTCTATATAAATGCCGATCAAAAATCTCTCTCAAATGGTAATTTGATGTTGTTTATTCGTTTGCTTTCGAAGAAATTGAGCTTTTAGATATTCAATATGAACTTCCAGCTGATCTCCAACGGATCTTAGATGATGATTTAGTTCTCTTGCAACAACAAAATGAAAATGTTCAACTTGAAAAATTGCACAATCATCTCAAATCTTATTGTGATAAGATCGAAAAACAACAACCAATTCATCGAGCTTTAACAATACCGTTTTTCACTGGACAAAATGCTCCCAGTGGTACGATTTCATTGATTTTATTTTCCGAATTAAACGTTGGTTGTATTTAGATTCTGAATTAATCAAACCAGTGCTCGATTCCACCTTACGTATTCTCAAAAGTTATTCGCCGAAAATTCTCACGATTGAAATCGATCGTTTACTTCAAGAAGTAAATTTTCTTTTCGAATATTACTTTTGTTTTTCATCTTCTCATTCGAATAGATCGTCGAAAAAGAAATTAAAGCCTATTCACCCACAGCTAATATGATCACATCAGAATTGCCGCATGTCGATCATCGATTACAACATGTTCTCTCCTATTTCTCAGCTAATCGAATCGAGTCAATCTATCGTCAACGTGTTATGTACGATATCATTCGACTTCTATCAATTCCAAACGATGATATTCGGTAGGAAATGATTCTTCTAGGAAAGATTTTATATGATTTTTTTTCGGGTTTTAGTTTGAAGATTTTTAAATTACAAGCGCAAATTGTTTGTAACGAAATGAACATGTCGAATGATGAAGTTCAAGAATATCAAGTAGAACTTTTGTTTTTCTTATTTCGAATAAACAAATGTGTTGTTTACTTTTTGTCTACTTAGAAATTGCTAACTGATTACAAAGATTTTCGATCGGTAATAGCCGCTTTTCTAGCTGGTTGTAATCTAATGAATGAGGATAAGTAAGCGAAAAAAACATTCAATTTATTTAATTCAATCGTTTTCGATAGATTCGAAGAAGCAATAACATACTTTTGCGTTGCTTGTGAATACAATCTTCGCCTATCGAAACAATGCACATTACCAATGCGAGCAATGGACAGTTGTTTATTATTCAAAGCTCGTCGATTATGTTTCGAGGTAAAACTGAATATTTAACTAAATTCTCGTCATGTTTATTTGACTTTTGATAAACAGAGATGGAATGATGTTGTTATCAATCGTTTTAAAACCGATTCAGACTATCGTCTCGATACGATGACACATCAATTTCTTCCTTGTCTCATGCAATTAAAACTTAGTTCCGAAGATGATCAAGCTTATATCAGCGAAATTCAACGTATTTGGTTTTTACTTTTGGATAAATTAGAACGTATGAATTGATTTAGCAAAAATCAAAAACTCAATCTAACTTCACTGATTCTATTTTAGCAACTGAACGATCATTATCTCTTGAAGAATTTCTCCAACGTTTACTTGAACAACCTATTGGTCAACATTATCATTCAGTTTCGATTAATAAACATCAACTAGTCGAACGATATGACGAAGTTGTCAAAGATTTAATTCACCATTATCCAGCATTTTCAGGCAACAATCCAGTTGAACCCGTTCAAACACAATCATCACCAACTCGATCCAATCGAGCAGCAATATCGATTCCAATTGTCGTACAACAACAGAATTCATCAGCCTCGAATTCAATGCCCGCCATCGATCCACGTGGTTCATCGCCAATGCAGCAGGGCGATGACGAACAAGACTAACTTTTTCATTTTTGTTTTTTTTCGCTTCTTCTTCTTCTTCTTCTTTCGATACGGTGCTATTTAGTCAGAATATTATTACAAAAAACAAACAAACGTAGACTTGATTATGTTTCAAACAAAAAAACAAATCAAACCCGGTCATATTCGCATCGTAAATGTTGTACAAAACTAGTGTATTTCTGTCAATATATATATATATAATCGATTTACTCTCTTGTTTTTTTCTCTCTTTTGTTTGAAGATGATAAAAAACACCCACACAAATATACTGTCGCTTGTCTTGTAATTTCAAATCTACTCTTCTTGTTGTTTTTTCTTTCTTTCTTAACTAAAGTGATCTGCAAATGTTCGACTTTCTCTCTTTATTTGTGTTTTTTTTTATATATGTATTGAATGATAAAAACAAGATATTTGTGTGTGTTTTTTTGGAATCGAAGTACAAAGGTTAAATAAAAAAATCAAGGCAAACAGAAAAAAAAACTGGACATGACTGTATATATGCAAAATAAACTGACGTCACGAGATAACGAATCGAGTCAGATATTTTCATAGATATCGTTTGTACGAGGCGTTTTTTTTTTCTCTCTCTCTTTTTCTCCCTTCTTTCCTCTGAATAAAATGTGCACAACGAAATAGACGCATATAAATTACGAGAAAAAAAAGCGAATCAACGCTCTTTTAACTTAACTACAACGACTGGTCGAAGTCACAAGACAAATACAAGGACAAAAGTAAATGATAATAAAGAGGTGTGTTAATTCTTATCAGGTTTGTTTTCGATATTTTTAAGCTATGGAAAGTTTCTTGGCTAATCGTCCCGACGCAGAAAGTCGATGCACATTTACTTTGAATGGTGATCGAAGTAAATGTCCGCATAATCTCGGCAATAGGTTCGTTTCAATCGAGTGCGCATAAATACGACGGCTTATTTTTAGACAAAAACCAACGCGTGCAAAAATCTTTAACAATGTTCTCGAATTAATTGGCGATAGTCCACTTGTACGTGTCAATCGTGCTGCACGTGATTCAGGTGTTAAATGCAATATCTGTAAGTTAAAAAAAAAAGATAATATTCACAGTCGAACTATGATTTAATTTAGTGGCTAAATGCGAATATTTCAATGCAGGTGGTAGTGTCAAAGATCGTATCGGTCTTCGTATGGTCGAAGAAGCCGAACGAGACGGAACTTTAAAACCAGGCGACACAGTTATCGAACCAACATCCGGTAATACAGGTATCGGATTGGCGTTAGCTTGCGCTGTTAAAGGTTACCGATGTATTATTGTCATGCCGGAAAAGATGAGCAAAGAAAAAGTACATTGAACTTCGCCTTCTTTTTTCTTCTCATTTTATTGCCTTGATTTAAGGTCGATGTTCTTCGAGCATTAGGTGCAGAAATTATTCGTACGCCAACAAGTGCCGCTTTCGATGCACCTGAATCACATATCGGTGTTGCACATCGTTTGAAAATGCAAATACCTAATTCACATATTCTCGATCAATATCGAAATCCTTACAATCCAATTGCTCATTATGATACAACAGCTGAAGAAATTATTGAAGCTTGCAATGGAAAAGTCGATATGATTGTTGCTGGTGCAGGAACAGGTCAATGAACAAACAGTTTCTTGAGGGTCATATCGAACATTTTTTTGTTATTATTTTCAGGTGGTACATTAACTGGCATTTCGAGAAAAATCAAAGAAAAATGTCCAGATTGTATTGTTGTTGGTGTTGATCCCGAAGGTTCAATTTTAGCTCAACCGGATACAATGAATAAAAGTGATGTGACTTTCTACGAAGTACGAGCATTTGCTCTCATTTTTGTTTTTTTTTTTTATTAAATTTCATTTTTGTTTTCTTCTAGGTCGAAGGAATTGGGTAAATAAAATTTTAAATAAACAAGCTGATATTTTGATTAGATACGATTTTGTACCAACAGTTCTCGATCGAACTCTTGTCGATCGTTGGTATAAAAGTTCGGATAAAAGTTCACTTAAATATTCTCGTAAATTAATCAAAGAAGAAGGCATGCTCTGTGGAGCATCGTCTGGTTCAGCTATGTCCTGTGCCGTTCAAGCCTGTAAAGACTTCGATTTGAAAGAAGGTCAAAATTGCGTTGTCGTTCTTCCGGATTCAGTTCGAAATTACATGTAAACTCGATGAAAATATAAACACAAAACGTTCAAAGATAATGATTTGATTTTAGGACGAAATTCTTAAGCGACGATTGGATGATCGAACGAGCTTTTCTCGATGTCAAAGACGAGCCTAACAGCGAATGGTGGCATTCAAAACCAGTATCAAGTTTGAAAATTCGTGAACCTGTTACTGTTTCGAAGAATACATCGATTCAATCTGTACTCGATATTATGCATGAAAAAGGTTTCGATCAAGTGCCAGTCATATCCGATGATGGGTGAGACACAAGAATTCGTTTTTTTTTTATATAAACAAATAACTTTGATTAGAGCGTTTGTTGGCATGACAACAATGTGTGAAATCATGGCAAAAATGTCTCGTGGAAATGTCAGTGCACAAGATCCCATATCCAAAGTTATCACTGATAAATTTCGAACAGTATGATTTCGATTTTGTTTTCTTTGAATTCATATTTATCTCATAAATTCCATTTCAGGTTCAATTAGACGACAGTTTAGCTAAACTAAGTCGAGTTTTAGAAGTACATAATTATGCTATCATTAAATTTGCTCATACACATTGTAAGTTAATTTATAATATAATACGTATAAGAAGTTTTTCAATAAAAAAAACTAGATGATAAGCAAGATAATCGTCAAAATAAACCGCATATCTTTGGTATTATAACAAGTATTGATTTACTTGATTATATTGTGAAAAATAAAGGTGCAGACAATGAAACTGACAGTAATTGCAAGCAAAATGGCTGCCATAAGGAAGCAAAAAATGGTCAGACAATTGCCGAACAAAGTGAAGCTTTACACTGAAAATCCGGAAGAAAAACAACGATTGTGATTTCGTTTTCATTTCGATCTGAAATCTCTTGTCTTTTGTTTTGAAATAAAGAACATTCTTTAAAAAAAACAACGAAAACTTCTTTTGATTTAATTTTATCATAACAAACAAAACAACACAAATAAGCAAACAAAATGAAAGGGATTTACGTAATTATGTCGTGGTTTAGTTGTCACAAAAAATCAATTTGCCGATGATGAACTTCGTTCTTTTGTCCAATCGCGACAGATCAATTTATGTCCTTGCCTCCATGCCTCTTTCTGACATGTCGATGAACAATACCAAGCATTTCGACATCGACTACACGCTGGAAACGGTTTTCGATAGGGACTATTGCCATTGGTTAGATTCGGATTCGGATTTTCAATAATCGGAGAGAGAATTTTACATTGTGTACATGAATAGGCATCATCGCCTTCGAATGTACATCGTTGACATTCACACCAGAAATTATAGGCACGTTTAAGCATGGCACGACGAGCACGTCGACCAAGAGCTAAATCGACATAATTTATTGTCAATTCATCACCTGGTTTCAATTGATGTTTACAACGAACCTGAACAAATAGAGCGAACGTATGTTTTGTTTTGTCTGAACGAGATTTACTTTGACTCCAGCTGCGTCCTGTGTTACTTGACAGTCCATGATTTCACATGAATTATCACATGAATGATTTATACATGATTGTAGAGAAAATAAACCGCCGAATACTTGATCGATTGGTTCACCTTTGAGATAAATTTGCAGATTTTGATAGAGACCTGTTCGATCACGTTGACGAACGTTCGAGAGAAATCGTGTGTATAAACTTGCAGCGTACGTTGGCGACGAAAAACTCTGTGCATTGCATGCTATTTGATAGAACCGATAGAGAAATTCTTCTTCGGTGAATTCATAATGAATGGGCATCGATGAATGATTGAAAATATTTTGAAGAATCTTGAGCATACGTGGAATTGTACGAATGTAGGATGGGTCACCTGATGAAATGAATTCGGAGAAAGTTTCTTTGGCTTGTTCGAATGGATTGCTTTGAATTTGATCGTAGAGATGCGAATGATTGATATCAAGATTGTTTAATGTTGATTCGTCTGAGAAGAAAAAAAAAAGCAAAAGAAATGATTATTTTTTTTTTGTCAACCAAATTTGAATATTTGTTAGACAATTAATAATAATCATTGTGATTAATTTCGCAATAATCATCGGTGAAAAAATCGAATTCCATGTATCTCGTACAATAATTTGTCTGTTCGCACAGAATTGATAGAGTTCTTTCGTTTCAGGATTCACTGACGGACACAATAAACGATGATAACTCGTCCATGCTTGTTCACGGCACGTATCTGAACAGTAGATTTCATAGGGACAATGCGGACATGAAATGGGACTTATAGTTGGCCAATATTCTTCGATTTGCCGTTGCATTTTCTCAGGTATACGTGACCATGTTGTATCGAAATAAACACTTGGCGTTAGCAATGATGTTGTACACGTTGCACATGCGGGTGATACCGATAGAGTATCGACTGTCTGAGCATGAACAATGGAAATATCCGTAAAGATATCTTCACCTGATGAAATAACACGTTTAGCATAGATACCTTTGCCACGTTGATCGACACGAATATCAATCATTGAATATTGTGTCAAATAGTTATTATAAAATCGTCCAATACGTGCCTGTTCAAGTTTAACATTGAGATCGCTGTTATTCGATCGACAAACATGAATGGCTTCGGAAAACCAACGTTGTGCAACAGCAAATATACGTAATTTCTTACAACATTCACCGCCTAGTTTCCAAATTTCTAATGGCCGTTGTTCGAGTGGAATTTTCCAGCATTCATAAAACGCTTCTTCGAGACTGCCAGCAGCATACTTTTGTTTCGCACGTTCAATCTTAAAATCTAATGTTGCTGTCGATAGAGTTGACGGTGGTGATAGTGGTGCAGCTGCTGCTGTTGGTGATGATGATAATGCTGAATTGATTTCTTTTTTTGGCGATGATCGTTCATTGGATGATTCATCATCGAGATGAAGAATTGTTCGTCGTATAAGAAGAATTAAGTCAGCTTCTTCTTTCGATGTACAACCACGCAATTGAATTGTTGGATCTATCGTTTGATCGGTTTCATCTTCGACACTGCTCATTATCGATTATATAAAGCTTATAGATGCGAGTCCCTTTTTTTTGTTTTCTCCGGTTGTTAGAAAAGAAATATCACCTAGATAGGATATACCATCGCGCTATATTCCTATCGACCATTTCTGTCCTACGTACTATGTGTGTGCGTGTTTTCTTTTTCTGCTTCTTTTTCTTTGTTCTTTTTTTTCCTCTTTCTCTTTATTGGTGAAATACATAGGACTCGTTGTTTATTCCATCGATATCTCTCTACAATGAATAAGCAACGAGTATTCGTCTTGTGCGTTTCTGTTTAGTTGTACGCTTGTACTTAGATCAAGGAAAATGCAGAATCGGCAGGCCCCGATAGGAAACATACACTTTTTCCTTTCTTCTTTCTTTTCTTTCTTTTCTTTCTCTTCCTCTTTCTTTTCCTCTCTATTGATATTACATTACAGAATAAATACGTATATAGTCGAAGTATGACCAACACATACGCATAAAAAGGAAACCATATGCTGTGCTCATATCGGTTAGATAGTTTAATAGAAATTTCTATTATCATGCATGCTGAATTTTTCTCCGAGAAAATCCTATCATATCTAAATATATCAATTAATCATAAATTTACGATCGAGACTGAGTTTGATATGATGACGTGCCCATTCGATTTTGCTTATCAACACTTTGGATTAATTTACTTGTTTAGCTCGATTTTTATTTCAAATAATAATCATACACAAAAAGATGAAGAAAAAGCGATAGATAGATACGTATTTTAAAGTCAAAGAAATGAACATGTTTGTTTAGTTTTCGGCTTGAGATTAGATTAGCTTATCAATCGAAAGACTTGAAACTCTTAATTACATAGTATTACAGAAAGTAAAATTAAAAAAAAATTGTAGTTTGACGTTTATTCAATCACAGTAGAACGTCGAAATGAGTAATCATTAATGTACTATAAGGAAACCAATTTTGTATTTGATAATCAAATGTTGCTGTTAACCATAGAGTTCGAAGAACTGCGAGACGTTTCGTATTGAGATAGAGAGTTTTACCTCGTCTAATACGAAAGAAAACGATGTGCGATTTTATAAGGAAAAAGGAAAAATTTTACTTCAATTTTGGATCTTCTTCACCATGTTGATCGAGATAGAGCGAATGCCAATAGCCGTACGTATTCGCCAGACCAATCATAATCAATGTTGTTTGAATATCGAGCATAACAGCTGCCGGATGGCCACATTTGGTCAAATGCTAGAACAAAATCACAATAACGAGACAAATTTAAATAATAGAATTTCAACTTGATTATAACGTTGTTTTTGTTGTTCACAACAAGGTATATGTTTAGGTTTGAAGTACAATTGACCACAGATGAGACAGAACAATGTATTTGGCGAGGATGTTCGACAGAATTGACAGAGTTGATCGTTGTAGAGATGAAAGACATCGTCGTATTTATCAGGTAGAGGAACAAAATTCGGTGGTGAGAATCTTAGAGATTGAAGTGATAAGATTTGAACAGGTTTAAAGTTTTGTTGAGCAACAATTCGAAAATCTTGAAACCATTGTGTTAACAAATCCATTGGATTCTTACAAAACCATTGTGGAAGTACGAGACCATTGAAATTCAATTTCAAATTCAAATAACCAGCTAATGATAAAGTTGAAGGTTCTTCGCCTGTCTAAATAAGTTTAACGAAAAGAAATCATACTTGATATTCAAATTTTGAAGATATTTACTGCCCAAGGCATTTCTTTTTGGTATAAACGATATTTAATCAACGAGGCTATTTTAAAAAATTGTTCGCAAGTCTTCATGAGAAACTGTTCGATTGTTGAATCGAGTGTTTTCTTTGGTGATTTGGATTCAATTTGAAAAGATTCTTTGAGAAATTGAATGAGAAAATCTGCATGAATATTTAAATTCTAAATACGGAAAAAAACGGGGAGATTGAATTTTGAAATAAATTGTTTTTAAAATATTTCTTACGAGTAATTCTTGACAATCGATTGTTTGTTGAAGAATAATCGAGAGGATGTTCTTGTAAAATTCGAGATTGAAAACAATTTGAATAATAACATCGAATTCATCTGAATGAGATAAAAAATAATAAACAAAATATTTTTCTTTGAAATATCAATTTCTACTACCAGATGGAAGATTCATTGGTGCACTCATAAGTAATTGAAATAAAATCGTTAGAGAATCACGAAGAAGAATCGGAGGAAGAGTTTGATGAGAATCGAATACGCTGAAAGAGAAATTCGTGAAAGGAAATTTCGATTTGGAATTATGAAGAGTTTACTCAGCAGTATTGATCGGACATGATAATCCACTGATTTCCTCCCATAAACGTTGATGATGAAATGGATAACCGAGATGATGAAGATCGTGAAGAATTTCTTTAAAAAGAAAAAGGAACAAAGATTTCGAATGTGAAATGAACTCACTATAGTAGGATTTGCGAACGCTTTTTTGATCGATTCGATTGACACTTTCGTAGAAGAATTGTTCGTGAACAATTTGAGCTCTAAAAATCTCGAATAATTTCAAAATAACAAGTTCTTCGTGCTTTCGAATTACCTCAACGTTGCACAATTAAAATCTGCGGAACGTTGCTTTATTGATTGATGATTTTTCAAGGCAAATGGTTCGGCCAGTACGTTGTTTTGTTCAAGTGGTTCACGTTGACTTTCTAATGCTTCAAGAAACGAATACAAACAAGTTTGATCATCATTTCGTTTCTATTTTTAGAAAAAAACGAGAATGTTTATTGAAAATGAATTTCGATTGTTCGCTTTTTCTACTAATTGTGAACGTTTGGGATTGATCATTGTCTGATGAAGACGTTGAATGGGTTCGATTTCTTGTTGAAAATTTTGACAAGTCGAATAATCGTTGTAATCGAATAGAGGAATCAAACTATTGGCTGTTTGCCGACAGAGCGGACAGCGAAAAGTTGTATTCTTTGGATGAACATTATGAATCGATACAGCTGCAGCTGCAGCTTGATTCTTAAGAAAAAGAAAATACGATGCTCCGAGGTTTTATTCAGGAAAATGAATACAAACTGGATGCAATGCTTTGAGATATGATGAGAGACAATCGACATGGATCGAATGTCCGCACGATTGAAGTAATAATGAACGAAGATAGAAATCATTTTGACAGAAATTTGCAATGTACTATAACAAATCAAACGACAAGAATTTCGTATTTAGAACTAAATTGAAAGATTTGTATCGTACGGGATGACCAGATATTTTCGTAAGTTGATCTTTAGTTATTTCGTAATAATTTTCCAATGTTATTTTATTCGAATTCATTTTTAAGATATTCTGTTGGTCAACATCGAGTTCTGCTACTTGAAAACTTGGTAAAATCGATAGACATGAAATACCAATAAGACCAATGGGTGACTCGCTATCACTTTTCGGTAATCGACAAACACAACATTCGTATTCGCTGAAATTATCAAATGGAATGATGATTTGTGATTGAGTTTGACCGGTTCTAGGCAATGTTTGTTCGAGAGAAAATGCTTCGTTAGATAACGAAGGTGGCGTATTGACAAGCATCATGTGATCATCGACATTCTGTTGGCTAATGAATTTCTTTTGAGATTTAGCGATTTCAGCGAGTAGTTTCTGTTGACGATTTTTGGCTCGTTGTCGTTTTTGTTCAGCACTTAAATCTCCTGCGTTCGTTGTTGAATGTGTTGATGTTGTCGTTGTTTGTTTTTGTTGAAATTCTGTTTTTAATATATCGACTTCTCGTTCAATTAAATCGAAATATTTCTCATCGATTTTAATGATTAATTGAAATAGATTCAAAAGAAAATTGTAACTATCACCAATACGTGAATGTTGATGAGTTCTTAATTTGTCCGGAAGACGAGTGATTAAATCTTCGTAACCACTTCGATGTTGTTTACGAAGAACTTTAAGGAGCATGGTGACGAGTGTTTCGGACTCAACGGATGAACTGCAAATATTGGCGAAGACGAATTTCTGAAAAAGAAAACGAAAATTGAAAAAGTTTTATTGCGTTTTTTTTTGTCTTTCTTCTTACAGCTTTTTCATTTGAAATTTGATTCGTCTAAATAAACGAACACAAAAATTGAATTTATCGATTTTGAAATGAAACAAAACTTTACACATGATAATGATAATTCGATAAGATAAACTGTAAAATAAAGAATATTTTCTGTAATTGATTTATCATGTAAATACTAAAGTGAAAAAAGACAAATAATTGATATTATTGATCGAAGTTTTTCTTCTCATACGCCATTTAAACATAAAAATAAGAATTCTTGTAACAGATTTGACTCCAAAATTCGTTCGACATGAACTTTCGAGGTTGGACAAAGTCCTACTTGACGAAATGGCGGCCAAATGGCATGTTCAATTCTGACTAGACTATGCTGTTTAACACTAGTAAATAATAAATTAATTTGACAAAGAAACTAATTAGTAAATTCAATTTTACTAATTTGTAAAACGTTCAAGTGAATTTTGAAAATGTGCTCGTTTCGGGCAACGCATGATCACATGTAATGGATCGTATTCTTTTTCTAAGATCGAACCTTTAATCGTATATTTGCCTTGCTGAAGATGACCTAATAATTCGACCGATGGAGTTTGAAAATCCGAAACCTAGAAGATATCATTTCGAAAATTCAAATCAAATATCTAACTAAATGTCTGTCAACTCTACTTCTTCGAGTATAGCTTCGATTTCTTTTCGATTGGCTGCTAATGACGATGGATCAGGAACGTTTTCTTCGACTTCACTATATAATCGATCAGCAACTGCGAGTATAGTGATAATTTCAGCACGTGTGTATATCGTATCTCGAAGAGCTAAATCAACGAATTAACGAATCATAAATTGAAAATATTGATTTACCAATATTCGGTTGAAAAGCAACAATTCCACAGAAAGTTATTAAACAACTTTCTAACATTGAAATTTGCTGGGATGGATCGAGATTTAATTCATTTTTCGCGTGAAACACCCATGAATAAATATGAAATCTAGAGAATTTCGATTCGTTTGGCTTTTTTACTTCTCGTCTATCTACCTTTTTAATAATTGTTCAACGAATACATTCGGTTCGATAAATGATGAAATAAACTTTTTAATAAAAGAAAATGTTTGAATTCAATTTTAGGAAAAACATATGTCGTTTTTTACTTGAACAAGAAATAGATCAGCATCATGCATCGATGATGAAAACGTACTTTTTGCATACGTTTTCGCTTGTATAGTCAATTGTTGACCATTTCGAAGCCAAATATTCGATAAAACTTCGTAATATCCAGCCTATAGAAACATTCTCAATTCGTTCTCATAGAAACAAAAAAAATCAATTCCTAATTACTAATGTTCTCAATGGATGAAAAATAAGATTTAATAATGTTGTTTGATCATCTATTGGAAGGAATTCTTTGGGTTGAATATCGTATCGATAGATTGCATTGTAAATAAATACAGAGAGATATCGATGTAATGGTAAATGAAATGTTAATTTCGATGGATTCGTATTTTCAATATCGAAACTTAACGATTGTAGCCACTCGTTTATACTTTCAATAATTTGTTTAATAACATCGATTAATTTCTCTTTAGAAAACTAAAAAATAGAAGAGAGAGAGTTGTTGTTTTTTTCTTTCGTCTTCTTCAATTACGGTCGAGTTTAAATGACTTATGAAACACCACATAGCAGCAGCACTGATTTCTAATTCAATGGTAAATGCATACATATACGCCTGAGGTTCATATTCGATATGTTCAGTAAGAATACGTTCGTTCACATTCATTCCTAAACAATGAACTCCAAGTAAAATCAAACAATCAATGATGATTTTCGTTTGTTTACCTTGAAATAATCTGAGAAAACGTAACCATAAATTGAAGTATTTCTTATTTTCAAGTATTTTCACAGCGATTTTTTCTTGAGATAGAATATTTACAAAATCACTCAACAATGGCCAATAAACATTTTTAATAATCAAACGATGTTCAACATCAACAACGACTGCTGCATTCGATGATTCACTATCAATGGCTAATGGATGAATTTTAAGTAGATGATCATCATCATCATCATCTTGCTTATCAACTATTGGCGAGAACATATGCCAAATACACGAAAGTATAACTTCAATAAGATAACAATGATCCATCGCATAATCAGCGATGACATTCGAGGAAAATAATTGTACACTGATATGAACGAGACGTGATGGTAGTTCACTATTGGTTTCATTTAATGATTCTTCGATGAGTTTTTGTGCCATAACACCATAGAATCGGAGAAATGTTTCCGTAAATAGACGCTAAAGAAATTTGTTTGTTTTTTGTTGTTGTTGAAAATATTTGTATGAATTACTTTAAAATTCAAATCCGGTAGTAAACTCAACAGAAATCGAACGAGTTCTTCAGGTAGATTAGCTTCAACACACCACATCATTATTTCGTCTAACATTGTCCGAAGATTTGTGTCAAATGGAATATAATTATTTGTTGTTGAACTTTCATCATTCATCAATGATGGAACAAAATAAGAATCCGGTAATTGAGCATGTTCATCGGTTTGATATTCGGAATGATAGAGTCTATTCAACGATGCTAAAAAAACAACGAATTTTATCAATAAAAATCGAACCAAGCGATTTCATCATACGATCACTAATAAATTCAGTGTAAAGTTGTTGATCAGTTAAAGCGTTTGTTATGAAAATTTGCAATGCTGAACCGCCGTTCGATAGTTGATTTAAGATTTCCAGTAGTTTTTGTTCAGTAACAATATCACCTAGAATTCGATCGAATTTATCTTTCAATTGAAATCATTCTATTCTTTACCACTGACAGTGCCCATTCGTAGAGCACGAATAAATGTTTTTAATAAATGTGGAATGAGAAATTCTGCGCAACAAATTAAATCACGTGGAACTGTTTGAATTTGAGGACGATTTTCTCCATGAAAACGACAAAATCTATCAAAAAGAGATTTTTTTTCAATCGAATTCATTTTCATTCTACCCGAATTCATGCATCACACTCGAATCACCGCAATCACAAGCGCCACCGGCTTGACTTTTGAACATATTATAATTGTGTCCTTCATGATTTCCATGATGAAAACATTGAGCACATATACTCATACAAGGAGAGATCGAACAGGTCTTACAACGATATGCAATGACATTAGCATTCCAAACGAGACCACAGATTTGTGCGCTATTATATTCTCGAACTACGAATGGAAATTTGAATGTCATTTCAAATACGAATAGAAAGTAAACAATTACTTTTAGTAATGAATTCGTCCATTGTTCGATTTCCTGGTATATATTGAAGAAAAAATTGAACTAATGTATCGATATTTTCATTTTCATGTATAAAATTTGTCAAAAGTTTCTCGAGTTCCGATTGATTGATCGTATTATTCAATAGTCCATATTGAAATTGTTCAGGTGTTAAATAATTCGATTGATCTGTCATTATTTATTTTTTGCAATCGTCTTGAATTTTTATTTCTTAACAAATAAATGGTATTGATCTGTAAGAAAACAAAACGAACGAACGATAATGCACATATACGCACAAATAACAACACAACAATAATCATCGAATGACTCATTCAGCAAAAGAAAAATAAGAAGGAAAGAAAAACAACAACGACATCATCACCATCATCATCATTATAGTTATTCGAAATGATTCGATATATATTTAAAAAACGTGCGTTCTCATCGTCGATTAGATCAATTACAACAAATCATTTCGATGAAAAATATATTCCAGCACATGACAAACCTCAACAAAATGATATCGAACGATTACAAGAATTTCTTTTCAATTCAAAACGTTTGTTTATTATAACTGGTGCAGGCATTTCAACGGAATCGGGCATACCCGATTATCGTTCCGAAGGTGTTGGACTCTATGCTCGAACGACAAATCGTCCGATGTAAGAGAAATTACGGAAATTTTCGAAACAAACTGTGCTAATATTAGGATGTATCAAGAATTTTTGACTAAACCAAAACGATATCGAATGTATTGGGCACGAAATTACATTGGTTGGCCAACATTTTCTTCATTTCAACCGAATCAAACACATCAAACATTTGCTAAATGGGAAAAGCAAGGTCGAGTCTTTTGGCATGTTACACAAAATGTTGATAGTCTACTGACAAAAGCTGGCTGCGAACTGTTAAGTGAATTACACGGTTGTAGTGCTCGTGTTGTATGTGTCGATTGTGGATACAAAGATTTAACACGCCATCAATTACAAACTATTATCGCTAAAGACAATCCTACTTGGACAGCATACTCAAATACAATCAATCCTGATGCAGATGTCTATCTAACCGAAGAACAATTAGGTGATTTCAAAGTAAATTTTCGTTTGAAATTCGATTCTAAATTATTATTATAATGTCATTTTAATAGCCACCGCAATGTCCTCGATGTTCTGGTCGAATAAAACCCGACGTGACTTTTTTCGGTGACAATGTCGATCGTCGTTTAGTTGATTTTCTCAAAGAACAACTCAGACAAAGTGATTCAGTACTCGTTGCTGGCTCATCATTAGAAGTAATGTCATCGTATCGTTTTATTCTCGCTGCACAACAATTTCAAATACCAATTGCAATTGTTAACATCGGTCGAACACGTGCTGATCACATCGTTCAATTGAAAATATCGACACGTTGTGGATCGATATTACCGCTAATAAAACTAACGAATATTTGATTGTTTCTTTTATTATTATTATTGAATAAATCCTTGTCAGTTATTTATTTATACGTTAAACACGACTGAACAGATGTCACTTCATGTAGATTGAAAAAAAAAACTATGCGTCTCAATGCAAATACAATGGTTGTTAGTCAACGAATTCTTCTTGTTCCATATGGAAAACATCATGTTGAAAAGTAAATTTAACATTCAAATTGAAGACATACGTATTTCAATCGAAAATAGATATCATAATTGGATGCAAAACGAAGAAATTCGAGAGTTAACAGCATCATTACCATTGTCAATCGAAGAAGAATATCAAATGCAACAGACATGGTTAAATGATCAAGATAAAATAACATTTATTATCCTCTCGAGAGACAAATTCGAACGAACAAAAAATGAAATCGGTGAAAATGATATTCTTCAGAATTTGAAACAAGAAAACTCTTTTTTTGTTCTACATGTTTAGAATCCATGATAGGAGACGTGAACCTTTTTTTAAATGATATTGATGATAGAAATAGAATTAATGATTGCTGAAAGCGATCAACGGCATAAAGGCTATGGACTCGAAACACTTTATGCATTCTTTCGTTATGGTAAATATAGTAAATAAATGTTTTGCATTTTGTTTTTCTCGCTTAGTTATTGAAAATCTTCAAGTAACTCGTTTTGTTGCTAAAATTGGAATGACAAATGAACCGAGTGTTAAACTCTTTACCAACAAACTTCATTTTCAAATCGTAATTATTTCGATATCATTATTTAATCAGCACTAATTCTGTTTTTTGTTTATTTATATAGATTGAAAAATCTGATGTTTTTCAAGAATTTACAATGGACAAACATGTCGATCAAGAGTTCATTGATTTTCTTCATTCACAAACAGCCGATTATCAAATTGATTCCTATGATAAATTTCATCAATAAAAAAAGAAAAAAATCGTTTGTTTTGTTAAACAGCTGTTTCATTTTCTAAAGCCTGTGGAATCGTTCGAAGTGTCGGCGCAATTGTTCGTCGAGTTGTATCGAATCGAACACATTTTCTCACCTGATTTCGAAGTTGTGGCAATGATAGGGCACAAGAAAACGGACAGAACAGCATTGCTAAATAATTAAAAAATAATAAATATTCCATGACATTGAAGATCAATGATTCCTCAACACCGCATAAATGTAGAAAATTAAAAAATGCTATCGGCAAAGCAAAGACAAGATAAAGAATCGATATAAATAGCAATTGAACTGTCATTTTCCAATGTTTTCGCCATCGAAGTGATTTGCCAATGCGAATTTTTTGCTGACGAATACGAAGTAATAATAAAATACTAAATATAATTATAATTAGATTTGGACTTATTTGATGAACAATTGTATCATAACTATAGAGAGATGCTCGATCGAACAAACAAGGTTTTAAACACAAATAATAATAATCATCATGATGATTTTGACATGGAGGAAAGAATATGGTCAATGTGTAATAGAGTAAACAATAGGTTATTAGAAAGAATAATGGACAATAGTGAATAACGAGCCGTTGTCGTCGAGTTATAATCCAAGTTGAATG
>ERZ778020.1004-NODE-1004-length-30202-cov-3.823697_pt1 | contig 30202 bp, 32 predicted proteins | sample MGYA00375750_ERZ778020 | MGnify/ENA primary metagenome ERZ778020 (study PRJEB29350, sample SAMN05389818) | bioreactor metagenome | isolation source: Ammonium sulfate bioreactor | place: South Africa: University of Cape Town | collected 2014-03-17 ...
TGGTGCTAGAAAAAAAAAAATAATAACTTCTACTTTTCAACGATATTATCGTCAAATTCGTACGTGGATTTGGAGGCTGTTGTTGTTGTTGAGAAGACATTGTACTTGATTTTTACTTGTTTTGCATCGAAATACTTCGAGTATTTATAGGTTTCTTCTCTTGATTGATATCAATTATTGACGTCAATGAGTTGTATGACGTACAAATGTTAGTTATTTTGCGTATTTTTTAACCTCCTCACTTATGCATCTGTAGAAATACGATTTCGCATCATCAACAGATGATGATTCAGTTACTTGCACTATCTACGTAGGATTAGATAAATGAAAAAAAATCATAGAGGACAAGTAACAAATAATTGAAATGGCAGTAGTAGATCGAAAAAAACAATAAAATTCAGTCGTACGAAATTGAAAATCGAGATAGTATGCATCAATTTTCATTGCCTGAAGATCTACCAGTGCCAGTTGACGATGGTCAATGTGCTCATTTGAAAGTCGGAATGAACTTTCCCGTTGAGATTTTCACGAATCTACCAGTAACAAATCAACATTCCGTTGATATCACGAGTCAACCACGTACGGTTATTTATTTTTATCCTCGAAGTGGTAAGCCAAATCAAAAACTTCCTGACGGTTGGAATGAAATTCCCGGCGCTCGCGGTTGTACGCCTGAAACTTGTGGATTTCGTGATCATTATCAAGAATTACAATCTCTAGGTGCTAATGTTTATGGTTGTAGTACTCAAACAACTGATTATCAACAAGAATTCGTCGATCGATTACATTTACCATTTGATATATTAAGTGATGCTAAGTTAGAACTTTTAAAAAGTTTACAATTGCCTTATTTTACTTTATCGGAATTGGATAATGTACCGCTAATTAAACGTTTGACAATGATTATTCGAGATGGAAAAATTGAGCACGTATTTTATCCAATATTTCCTCCTGATAAACATTCACAAGAAGTTATAACTTGGTTAAAAGAACATTTGATTCAATAAAATACATATATTTGTTCTTTTTCATAACTATTAACTGATTAAATTATCACAAAAAAAGCAAAAACAATAGATTAAAATACTAATGAATGCAAATAGGAATGATTATAAAAGACTATTAAAATGCGAATAAATCATTTTGATTTTTGTTTCATTGCTTTGCTGTTCGATGGTTGTTGTTGACTGGGTGTAATGTAGATTCTTAATTGTCCATAACGACATTGTACAACGCCAAGATAACCAGTTCGAGGCACACCACTCTGCAAAAGAAAAATATTTTCTCATTTTGAGCGCAAAATAAATCTTTTTTTTTTCATTATTCTTTTTTTGTTGAATGTCACCATCATCTCGATTACAAAGAAGCGATTATCCTTCGAACGACAACCGAACTATTCACAGTCAATCGATTGATGTCATGCTCAGTCAAGCTGTCGAATATTTCGAAGAAATTCTTGGACAATGTACAAATCAATCGGCAGAATATGTCGATCAAACTGATGTGCAATCTCAACGTAAACGAAAGAAAAAACGACGAAAACGAAAACGAAAACATCATCGACGACCACCGCCACCACCAATCTATTCTCAAAATCTCGATCAATTCGGTTCGACATTCTATTGTCGACGAGCACTTTTACAAAACCCTAATGGAACTGTGTTTTTCGGCGTACGAAAACGATGAAATTGATTTGTTTTACCTTGAAATCATTCATGATTTGTAATGTATTTGCAATAGTTTCGAATTCTTTTTCATTACTGTAACGTAATTGCGCACATTTCATATCACTTTTCGGTTGAGCTAAATCAGATACAGTTATCACAGAACAATTGTTAATCTGTTTTCGGAATGTTTCATCATATCGATCCTGAAAAAACAAAAGAATATTGATCAAAATCCAAACGAATCTCTCGAATTACTTTGAGCAAATAACTAAGATCAATGTTTTTCCATTCAATTGGATCGGTATTTTTATTAATTTTGCGTAAATAACCATCATAATATTGGCCACTACAGTTCATTCAATTGAAGATCGAAAAGATTCAATGAGAAAACTTACCCACTAACACCTTTTTTGCCTTCGGGCGATATGCCTGTACGTGAAACTTCGGGACGAATGCATGCACGATCACGACGTTGCTCGGGTTTACGCATCCAATCATCCCAAAATCCTTTCGGCCAATTCGTTTTGATTTCATTCCAAACGGTTTTGGTCAATAACCAACCAAGACCAGGGAAGAAATCACTTCGATGAAGAAGATCTTCAAAATAAACAAACAGATTGTTCGAAATCATATTTTTTGCTGTTGATAGATGTACCTGCTCGACGTTCGATTTTCTGATCGATTCCATTATCATTCCAAGCTGATATACACCAAATACTTTTATCAATTTTTAATAGTGGATATAGAGCTTTGAAATAATCAAGAAAATCAGGTGAAACATCGAGATCATCTATTAGATAAACAAAATCGATTTCGAATGTTTCTTTTCAATTTAAATCGAACCTTCAGTGATAATAATTGCTTCGTAATTGAGATCATTGAGAACATGATTCAGTGAATAACCATAATGACGTGCTATTCGATAGTATCCAGATAAAAGAGTATCTGCAGCTGGAACTTCCAATGGACCGAGATCTGGTAACTGAATTATAATATTTATTTTTAAAATTTCAGAAAAAAAAACTATGAATCCATTTCATTACTTGAATAATTGTTTTGATTTTCTCACCGAAATCTTTCGCCACTTGTAATGTTTCATTATGTTGACAGTCTAAACTGACAATAATCGGATGCGATTCGGTATTCTTTCGAATTCTAAATAAATTCATTTTCAGTAAACAAAAAACTGATTAACCGATTACATACTTAAGCAATGCGTTAACGTGATTTTTAAGAGCACGTGGCCGATTACAAGCAAATACAACAATCGGTAATAAAATATCGACTTTGCCTATCGGAACACCCGCAGGTGTTGTCAAACGAGTTCTTTGATCGATTTTTCTCGTCATTGGCTTCTCTGTTGGTACATTCTAAACGATCGATCAATTCATTAAATCGATATTCAATAAATATTTTAAATTTACAAGATTTTTTTCGTCATGTGTTGAAAAACTTCTCACACTTAATAATAAAATAACATTCATAAAAAAGAAGATGCCAATTATGATGAGAACTCGATTGAATAGGTTCGATCGCATATTTCATTATCTACAAAAGCGTATTTTAATTGTCAATAACAAAAAATGAATTTTGTTTTCATCGTTGCTTTTTTTTTACTTTATTAACCAATCAAAACAAAAACATAACAAGAAAAAAACGCGCACGATCAAGCATTGACTCGAACTTTCTTTTTACTTCGTCCACCACTTTTAATTTTTCGTTCTTCATCGACTTCGACAAGTGTGGGAACTTCATCATTGTTTTCTTTTGTACTTTGTTTAGCAGCTGCTAAAAGACGTTTACGTTTTTCAGCTCTTGGCGCTGGTTTACTGGCGAATGTTTGTTCGACATGTTTCGGTTTAGCATTTTTCTTCGCTAATTTCGTTTCAGTAACACGTTGAACAAACGCAGTATCAACCAAAGCTTTGCCTTCGATATTAAAAACAGGCGTATCATCAACCTTGATTTTCTTTCCTTTCGTCGGTTTTTTCTTTAGTATTGTTCCTGTCGATTGACTTGCTAGACCTTTCGTCCATGTTTTAACTAACCGTTTCGTTGGTTTTTTCTTTTGATAACCGTCTTTCAATTGTTTACGTTTAGTTAAATGAACATTACCATTCGGTTCAACAATAACATTAATATTCTTCTCCATCGTACTCAATTCACCGAGTTGAGTGAGTCGATTACGATCATTCGACGGTTTATTTAATTTCTTCACATCATTTTTCGCTGTTTGACTATAATAAATCGGTAATGATTGTAGATTATTTCCATAGAAATACGCATGATCAACATTTGACCAACCGCCAGGCAAATCTTTACCGATTGTTTGACAAACAGTTCGAAGATTGTCTAATCCGTGTTCGACAGATTGAGTAACAGTTGTGAATTGCATCGAAAACAATGGACCTGTGCCAGCCATTCGACCAAATGTCGTCGAACAGAGTGTCAACAATCGTTGTTTGAAATCTTTATTGAAAACATTGATACCTATTGGCATTTTACCATGATGACGAAAATGTTTGCCAAGCAATTGACCACGCATTAACGATGTCATGATTCGACGATCGGCAAGAAAAAGATCATAACGAGCACAGAGTTTTCGTTTGGCTTCGTACGGAACTAGTTCCTACAAAAAAAGAACATTCAGTAAATCAAAATCGAACGAATGAATGAATATTTTACTTGATTTAGTTGTTTTAATGTCATAATATCGACATTAAATGGTAGTTTGAATTGATCGATGATGTTTTTATAACGACGAACTGTTGCGTCGAATTCTCGACCATTTTTATCGTCGTCACGAACGAACAGACAAACATCTCGTGTGTCTTGTTGAACGACTGGATGAGGTAATTGAGATGAAAGTCGTAAGTACGTACATCGAGGTATCTTATGTACGTGAACATAAAGACTAATTGGTGTTGATTCATCTAATAATTGCTTATGACCTTCCTGAGCATTGCTAATGAGTTTTTTCAAAGCAACTAATGCTTTACGACAAAGATCGAAATCGAATGGGCATTCTGGTGAAGCGACATTTGCAACTGATGTTTCGGAAGATTTTGTTTTCATCTTAAAATATACCTAAAAGAATATATTCAATAGAAACTGAATTTGATCGAAATGAAAAATAATAAAATACTCGAAAATGTTTAGGAAAGGTTAGTTAATATCACCAATGTAAAGGAATCTTTGTTGACCTTCACGAAGAAGAAAAATGATTCATCAATATTGAGCGACATCTGTCTACAATCGAATCTTTATTTCAATTTATTTATTAAATAAAACAATTCTTGAGTAATGTTAAATAGTAAATTTTTAGTTCGCCTTTGCAGAAACAAAAGCAATTGAAAGAATGAATAGAATACTAAAAACAATGAACTGTCCGATAATTTCCTTTGGAAATCCACTTGAAGCCAAGTATCGATCATCGTAGAGCATCACATGAATTTCTGTCAATTCAATATTATCTTCTCGTAAAGCAGCTGCAATTACTGCAGGATCAACATAAGCGGCAACAGCACCGGTCACAATCTTAGCATTCAATGGCACAGCATAGAAATCATTTATAGAACCGTTAAGTACACCTCTTGGCACTTGTCTAGTAAGAAGTGGATTGATTAGAGGTCGATTTTTGTAGTACACGATGGTATTAAAAATGGATAGTAAGAGATAGATACTTATAAGTATAAATGGAACTGCACACCATGCTTTTTCGAAAATGCTTACTATACCAAAGCAAAAACTAAGAATAATGGCGAGTCCAATAACATATCGATACATAAAGAAATGTCCACCGCGCATTGACCATTTTTTCCCTTCATTAACATATTCATTCAATTGATTCATATTACGAACAACATGATTATATCAAGCAGGATATGTATTTCGAATGAACGCTATTATTCCAGTTTCACGAGGTTTGCCTACTTCAAATCTTGTTTCTTGTTCAACAATTACAACACCCTGATTATTTTCAATAGTTGAAACTTCCATTGTACGTTGTCGATAAACCTCAGTCATTTCGAATTTTTTACTTCTCTGACATATTTTAAGTCCTTATATAGACTCAGTAGTTGTTGGAAATCTCCAATTTTTTCATAATCCCATTTGAATGTTTATGTTTCATTTTTTTCTTGGAAAAGTACAAATTACTCGCGGCACAATAAAAACAAACTTTTCTTTTTAAACGAAAAACAAAAGTTTCTTTAATCCTCACCTGTAACTGTAGCGCAATCTGTCATTTTCTTCCACTTGAAATTTGACTCATGATGATGAAAATCAGTAATACAATCAAATTTCAATTTTCGATAATCGAATCGATTAAACAGACCTAAACGATCATCATTTCCCACCTGCCAAATCATGAACAACAATGATTTCTATTGTTTTTTTTTCTTTCTTCGCTCTCGAATGATCATATTCACTTTTCTTTCGTTTGTCAGTCACATCTTTATATCTATTTATCTAAAAATCGATTGTTTATATAAAAAAAATACGAAACGAAATGAGATTAGCAGATACTAATTTTCATCTCACGAGGACGATCATCATTGATATGTAAATTTCAATCACTTCAAATTCAACATTTTCTTTTTCCTAGACAAAAGACACACTTTTGCATTAAGAGCAAATGAGTAATTAGAAAATTTTTTACTCCTATAAGTCAACAATAGTTATCTCTGTATTGTAAAGAATCGAACACGTGCTTTTAATCATCGATATGTAATTAATGAGAATGATCGGATAAATCATTAAGAAATATCGATGTCTTTCTGCAAATATATGATTACGTTTCTCCCTGTCTCACTCGTATTTTATACATATACGTATATGTATTCATTTCTCCGTCGATGTCTGCAATGTTGATGAGGGACATAGAATATACATATACTACACACACAAGTGTTGTTGTTATTATTATTTGTACTATATAATAAAACCTCGATAATGAAGCAATTATGGTCAGTTCTTTTTCTTCTCTCTTTCTCTGACGTTTGCTCTTTTTTCTTTCCCTTTTATATAGATAATTCACGTACTAATCGGACAGACACGATAGTTAAGATTTCTTCATTTGCTCTTTCGCATTGCTTAGGTTCTTTGTATTCCCCATCCGTATCCGATTGGCCTTATCCTTGCTCTATGTATATATTTATACGTGTTATCAGAAACACGCGCTTGCGTACAGGGTGGAGAAGAAAGACGAATGATATGAATTGGTGTATGATCCCAATCAGTAAAGCTAATGTCGATCATCACGCTTCTCAAGAAGAGAAGAGAAAGACAGAAGATAATTCTATCAGAAAACAAATTCGATTACTTGATTGCTAGAATATATTATATTCGAGATTATCGAGAAAGAGAGAGAGAATGGCATTTAACTCATGTCTATAATACCAACGAGGTGCTATTCGGCATACTCGCGAATGTTAATCGGTGTCGCCGCTGTTTTCACAAATTCTTGTCAAACATGACACTCATCATCGGTTTTTTTTGTCTATATTTCTTTATATTCGTCAAATACGACCAATGAATCAACTGTATACCAAAAAGAAGAAAAAAAATCGATGCAGAACAAAAAAAAACGAAAAACGAGAAAGAAAAAGAAAACGTACAGACGTAAGCAAAATGACGACAAAGAATATATATATATATATATGTATATCGAAGGTATATATGTCAAGTAAATTTTCGAGCATTTGCATAAAGTGATGCCGCATAAAGTGGTGAGATAAGTGGATAAGCGCTTGCTGCCGATGAATTTCCTGATGAAGAACCTGTAACTTGTTGTTGAGAGTTGTAGAATGATGCTGCACATGCAACATAGGCAGCCGCAGCAGCTGAATGCATGCCAACTGACGATGAATTCGTCGTTGTTGGTATTGTTGGAGAATTGACGTCGAGACCTGGATTTTGTTTTTTCCATTTTGTTCGTCGATTTTGAAACCTATGATGACAAAATTTCAATAAAACATGAAAACAAGAGTTTATCTTACCAGATTTTAACTTGTGTTTCAGTTAACGATAATGATAACGCAAGATTTAATCGTTCACAAACGGACAAATATCTCGTTTGTTTGAATTTATTTTCTAATGCAACTAATTGTTCATAGGTAAATGCTGTTCGTGCTCGACGTGGTTTCGAAGGTTTGTCCGTAGATGAACTTGTCGATGATGATTTCGACTTATCTCCATCACTAACTGATGCATTCAAATCATCATCGTGCGTCTTATCACCTGATTCCGATAGACAACCATCTGAAAACAAAGAAATTTATGCTGCTCTTGTTGTTGTTGTTGTTCGTATTTACCTGATATATCGCAATCACTAACTGAGCCTGGATCATCGTCATCATCATCGTTATCTGAATGTGGATAAATTGATTTTTGATTGGCTTTTTGTTCGAGAATTAATTTTGTATAATCAACAAGACGATGAGCTTTGGGTTTCTTAATTAAATGATGAAGTTGAGTATTATTATTATTGTCCACTGGTGATGATACAGGTTTTGCAAGTATATCACAGATGTTAAATGTTCGTCGAGTCGAAGAATTACATGACGATTTTATTGGAGATATATGCGTAGGCGATGATGATGAATTGTTTGAAACTGGTGATAGAATACGATTAGTTAATGAACCAAGTTTATTTAAAGTTAGTTGTTCGGATGTTGATGAAGGCGGCGTTGGTAAAGGCGGCGATGGCGAGGCGTCGTCCGCTTTCAGTTTCTCGTCGTTGCCAGTTGAAGGCACAATTGTTTCCGATTTGTCATCACTCATCAGAGTAGATTCCGATCTGGAAAAGTATGTTGTATATAGATAAAGATAAGTGTATATATATATATATATTTATGTATGTATATTGGGAAGATATTATTCTCGTATTGTTCTCTTGATTATCAAATATCTATTCTCGTTTTACAGCGATGAATATATCTCTAATATATAAATATACGACGTTTTTTTTATCTTGCACGATCACGCACTCTCAATGATTGCTGTTAATGACTGTGTGTGCATGGATTTTTCTCTCTTATTTTCTCTTTTCCCTCATGTAAATACGATACATACATATAATATAAAGAGAGTGAATGAGACCGAACAAGAGAGAGAGAGAGAGACGAAGAGAGAGAAAAAAGAAAACCTCAACACCCATCAACGAAGAGACACATCGGAGCGATTATACATCTATACACTAGCAAATTATGATTATGATACCCGTGTGTGCAAGCGCGAGTACGGACAACGAACGAACGAACGAACGAGTAAGCGAGAGAGTCCTTTTTTCTCATTCGCCGAAACATATGCACTAATAGCAGCAATTCTCTCGGCAATTTAGCAGACCATTTATATGCGTCTCGAATAGAGAAAGAGAAAAAAGAGGAGAAGAAAAAAAAGAAAAGAAATTGATTGAGCTCGTCGATGCCATACATATGTGGACGTTAAACTTACAAACGATGTATGTCAATAAAAAAAAAGCGAAAGAAAGAACGAGAGAGAAAGGAATGACGAATGCGTTCGATCGTTAAATTAATTGAGTGCCAATGAGAGAAGAATAACAACAATCCTATCCAACCATTGAGAAACAGACGTTTTTAATTTTGATTTGTTTGAAAAAAAAACAAAACAAGGTGTATCGCTTTTTTTTATTTCTCGCGCAAAGAGAAACACCAATTAACCTTTGTATGTATCCGTATCGTACGAGATTAGATCTATTCACTTGTTAACTTGATCGTAATTAAAAAACATTTGTTTTCGATTGTTTCTATCTGTATTATTTTGATAATAGAAAAGACACGAAACAAAAATGATTTTATCTTATTGAATATAATGTCTTTGAAAATTGATATCATCTATTTTCAAGAATGTCTATAAATAGTGTCCAAAGAACTATTTCGACACATTAACAAGAACACTATAAGTATGGTAAAATGGATAAAGATGAAAAGAAACAAGAAAACGAAGACGACGACGAATAGAGAAAATGCAAATCTAAACTACTGACAAACAACTCATTGTCATCATCAAACTAACTAACTAATCTAAGATTTATCTCATCTATCAAGCTATCACTAACATTTGATAGCATTAAGCCAAAATGACATGCAGATAGATAGAACTAGAAATTGTGCTCTCGATTACATCATTTAGACTTTTTTCTCTCTTTCTCTTGTTTTTGTTTCTTCATTCATATTCAATAATCGAAGTGAGAAAGACACGTGGAATTGAAGAAGTGATTAGCATGTGAAATAATTGAATCAATGAGCAAGCATATGCAGCTCATCATCGTTTGTCTTAAAAAACAGCGAGTGTTGACTGATTTAATCGATTAGATATATTCTCTTTTGCGCATGATGACGCAAATGTCTTGTGTATATACACACGCACACACACACATTGATATCCGAAACGGAACGGAATTTCGATAAATATATTTTGTGCTTTTCATTTGTTGAAGTGCAAATGATCGAGCTCGAAAACGTGATGTGTATATTCTTTTTTTTTTCAATTAATATGCTGATTGACAAATGAATAAATATCGTAAAATCAATTTCTAAAATAACACTTGACGAAACATTATTCGATTAAACTCGAGTTTGTCTCATAAAAAGAAAAACTTTCGTTGACAACTAGACAATAGAAACAAAACAAATACGAAACACTCAATTATACGATGAAGAATATTACAAAAATCATTTTCTTATGTTAGTTTAACAGACGGCAGCAACAAAAAATCTCATTACGCATCGTACAAAGTAAAAGTGTTCGATGTCATCTATATTCATATTAAAATTTAACGATCATTTGTTGACATGCTTACGGTTATTAGTTCAGTAGACGAATACACACTGAATCAATTGATTTTCACACCCGATCAGAGAAACAGAAAAAGAGAAAGAAGAAGTTGAAGCCTTTTTTCGCTCCTCGTTTACTTAAATACATAAAGTACAAGAGAGATCAAATCTCGTTGAATAATAAGTAGAATTTTTAATCGATTATTAGAATAATATATTGAAAAAGAAACATGATTGATACTTGCTTGCTGTTTTTTTTTCTGTTCTTTACACTTTAAATCGGAAATAATTGACTGTCATGTTTTCATACTCAAACGAAGATTATTATTTTTTTCATAGGGGATTTTTTTTTGTCTATCGATAATGACTTTTTTTCTTAGTCTATTCTTCCCTCAATCTTGTCTAGTTATCCTCGGGGAAAATAGGTAAGCGCACATGTATATATAGATGTATCTGACTACCGAAATGGTATATAATTGATTAATCATTCCGGTTATTAGGCTTCATCATCATTTTACTTGAAGAAACCTACTTTTTTGAAACACGAAACTCATCGATACAATAATTTTGACTTTGATTGATTGATTAAATAAAGAAGAATATGAGTAGCAATTTCCAATCTCATTTACATCGAGCATGAGCTGCCGCTTATTGACGTCTTTTATATAAAACGATTTCTTATCAAGTCAAGTCGGCGGCAGTTAAGGCGGCGCGTGCGTTCAATATAGAGAACAGATTTGTGTCAATTGCCCGTCGTGCAGCACAGATATCTTTTTTCTCTCTCTCTCGCTTGATATGCATGTATATACACATTCATTTCGTTTGAACATTTTCAATCGATTATATCCCATCCATATGTAAATATTGACTCTCAAGATTTCTTTCTCGGCACTTGTTGATGATCATGATGATGATTCTTCTCTCGTCAATCGTATCATGTTTCTTAATGATCACCAGCAGCACGCGCTTCTTTTCATTCAATTAAGACGAACCACAGTATGTGTTCTTTTGTCGTTGATAAGTTTGAAACTTGTCGGAAGAAACAAGAGAGAGACAGAGAGATGGAAAAGAAAGTTAGTGAGAACGGCACTTGTTTCTTATCGGTATACACCCTTACCGGCTGCCCATGATTTGCTACATATGTGCCGTTATATTTCTCTCATTTTTTTAATGAGATCAACGAGAAAGCGTTGAAGATCAATATTATTCTCGCTCTGTATGTGTCTACTTATGATCTCGAGCTCATTGCTAAAATATTCTATTGACTTGTCGCACACTTGTGTTCATTTGATTAAATTCATATGATTGATATAATATATATATATCGATATATATTCACATGTTGTTCTATTTAACAAATCGACTCGATACGTGTGTACTAAGTGTATTAAAATCATTATTTAATAGGACTTAAATCGATATTCAATAACCTTATTCATTTAGGATAAAATGTGATTACAAATTCAATCATCTTCTTTTTTCTTTTTTGTTCGAATTATCACGCATACGAGACAGGTGAAAGAGATTGTTCTCTCTTCCTCCTTATGGCTATTTATTGTCTGATAGACAGCAAGAGAGAGAGAGAGAAAGAAAGAGAAAATGAATAAAAAAAGGGCGACACGACGATGATACAACATTAATCGTGCTAATAATTAAAATTTTGTTCTATGTACAAAGAAAATAAAATCAACAAATAAAACAAAACAAGACGGCCTTCTTGATGCATATATCTTCTCATTTCCTTATTCATCAAATCCTTTTGTAAATTCTTCACACCTTTAAACATATTCTCTTATCTTAAAAGAACTAACTAACAAACAAACAAGTGAATAGATCCTAACATACACATTTTTGATTGGATGCCTTCAAGCTACGGCATATGATTTAAATACAATGTGACATTGCCAATCTGTTATGCATTAGTTTTAATTGGCATATGTGTAAAGAGAATAGACTTCTTTCTTCTCTAGTTGTTTGTACGAATAGTTTTCTTTTTCCCAAAAAGAATATCTTATTTGTTTTCCTATTGGTTAATCAAATAACAACACTACCACTCAAGTGCTCGATATAATAATGGTTATTGATAGGCAGACATTAGTGCAAATTGTTCTGTTATTCGACATCTCGATCATAATGATGATGATGGTGTGTACATGCATGGAAATATCTCTCTCGAGAGAGAGGAAAATGTTAACTTGTTCGTGATAGTTTTTCTTCTTGATATTGAAGTTAACAAGATGAGTAAGATCGATGAGATACATATATCAGTTGAAAGAAAACACACAATCGTCGCCGTCGTCAAAGAAGTAGAAGAAAAAAAGAAATTCTCATCAATGTTCTCGCATTTGAATGACGATGGAAGCACATATATCATCGTTATATATTTACTTGTCAAATCGCGTACATATCTTTATCTGTCTATCTCGAAAAATCTAATGATGACAAGTACTTTTCTGATTAATAAATCTTACGAATAGAAACTTATATGTCTTGACGATTTTCTCAAATCGACGAGGGAGAAAAAGGAATATTTGTCTTTAAAGATCAATAACTTATTCATATTTTATACAAATCTCGGGCATTGTTTCCGTATCTCATTTCTATTAACGAGTAAAACAAAGAAAATCTTGTCCTTTCTTGATTACATATCGCAGAAATTTGGAAAGTTTATTTTATTTAAAAAGAAAATATATCTTATTGATTGACAAAAGTATTTAAAAAAATCACAAAATGAAAAACAATATGACGAAAAAAAATCTACAATTACATTGTATTTTCAAGGTCTGTTCGATTGTCATCATCATGATTTTCGGTGGAGGCCGATGAAGCTGTTTGATTTTCATTTTTTAATTGTAATTCACGAATTTTATTTCTTAATTTTTCGTTTTCGTCATAAGCATTATTAAGCTCATTTCTAATTGCATCGTTGCTGATTTTCAATTCCTCGAGTTTTTCAAGATTGCCTTTAGTTTTCTTTTTCATCACCGGTGTCGATGCTTTGACTTGAGTCGTTTCAATTGTTTTTTTAGGAAAAATCGCTCCAACTAATGAATCATATCCATAAGCTGCATTCGTATTTTCCAAATCCATTGTATTTCGTCGTGTAATTTTTTTATCAGAAGGATTTGGTGAATCGAGCCGATGAAGTGACAGTGTACGATTCTTTTTTGATTGGCGTTCAGCTTTCAATTTCTACGAATTCGAAAACAAGTCGACAATCTATTCAATCGAACCGATTTTCTACCTGATCATTTTGATGTTTCGATCGATGTATAGTCCTTTCACAATCTACTATTTGTGCTTGAACAATTACTATCAAAGATGTATCTGTCAGCGTTTTTTCTACAGCTTGAAAATATTCTACAAATTCAAACATATTCGCGTGTGTGTTTTTTTGCTCTTCTTCTATCCAAGAAATGTCTCACGAACCGATTGCACGTGAATAGTATTCAATTGCAACTGTCCATTTCTGTGCTGCTGCTTGAATATCACCGAGACGAATTTGCTGATGTGCCTAGATGATCAATCACAACAAATACAATCTTCGAAACAAATCCATCGAACACATACGTCCGTTAATGTTGGTGCATTTTTACAATCCATTTCACACGGAAAATACTATGTATATAAATATTTATCTACAGATTTTTCATAGAAATTCTGTTATTTGTTTCGTTTTGTTTTTTTTTATAAATATGAGCATACGTGTGTTGTGTATTGTGCAAAAAAATGAAGAAGAAGAAGAAGAAAAAAAAAGAATGAATGAAAAGTGTATTCAGTCAGAATGAACAAGAAAAAGGAACTTTTCTCAAAAACGAAAAGATCAATTTTAAATGTATAACACACGTTGAAATATTTGCATAATGCAACACAAATGACATCGACAACAGATAGAAACAGAAGCAGCAATTATGTTGTCAAAGAGTAACACACGAAAGACATTTCGTTGGAACAGCAAACAGACAAAACGAGACGAGTTCTAAACGTATTGCCCATGATAAACATATTGTAAATCATCGTGTTAGTATTGCATTGCGTTGCACGTACTCAAAATTGTACTGTTTGGGTTTGTTTTTGTGTTAATCAGAAATAAAATGTCATTACATGTTTTCTTTTTGTTGTTGTTGTTGTTGAAATATATGATATATGCATGAACAAACCTATTTTAAGAATGACTCGAAAAGAAGAGAAGAGAAGTAAACGACAAAAGAAGAAATTGAGATAGATCGACTAATGTACATATGGTATATAAGATATAATGAGGTTCGAGAATTAGATGGTCAGTAGGATATGAAATGAGAGTGTTGTCATGAGAATCAGTGAGGTTATAATCGAATGAATTTAAATGAGGTTCGAACAAGCGAGAGAGAGAGAGAGAGAGAGATGAAACGAAAACGAGAGAAAAACAACAAAACGAATAGAACACATCACAGATGAACACTTGATCGTTTTGAAATGGCTGTTTTCATGAGCGATGCCGATATTAATTTCGAACCATGATCTTTGGTTAGATTGATTTCAGGTAGATCAAGTACTGATTGTAATGGTCCGAGACTGTGTATCGTTGATGGATATGATGCAAAGAATTTATGCATCATGGCATCATGTGCTGATAGTCGAGAATGTGGATTATAACGAAGAAAATTCTCAAGTAAATCAATTCCGTTTTGATCGAGACGTGGTGCTAAATGATTCAATGATTCGCCGTGATAGAATGGCAATCTCAATGCTTGAAAATCTGGATTTGTTGTGACGCCGGGTAGCGTTTGTTCATTCGGTGTACCCAAACATTTGAATATTAAATATAACTCTTCATCGACTTTCGTTCCGGCAAATAGCGGCCGACCGCAAGCCATTTCGTAGAATATACAACCGACAGCCCAGATATCAATCGGTGTCGAATACTCGGTACTACCGAGAAGAACATCCGGCGGTCGATACCATAGAGTAACGACTTCGTGTGAATAGGTCTTCGTTGGAAATGATTTAATACGTGCGAGACCGAAGTCAGCTAACTTCAATTCACCACGCTCATTGATCAGCAGATTTTGTGGCCTAAAAAATTCACATGTTTTGGATTTTTGTTGAGCAAAAAACGAAATTCGATTTACTTTAAATCTCGATGAAGAATCTTTCTCGCATGACAATACTCCAAGCCACGTAACAATTGAAAGAGAAACAATCGAACATTTTTTATATGCAATATATTCCCACAATCGTCCATATATTGTTTGAGATCTTTCTCCACGTATTCGAAAACAAGTGTTAATGTTGTTTGATTGAAGATGATATCATGTAGACTAACGATATTATTATGTTTAAGTCCTTTCAATAGGCTCACTTCTCGTAAAGCTGTACATGGAGCACCTGAACACAAAACAAACAAACAAACAAATATATTCGAATTGAAATAGACTCGTTTCTCGTTCGTACCTTCTTCCTGTTCGAGACGAATTTCTTTTAATGCGATATAACCATTTAATAAATGCGATTTGCCTTTATAAACAGTTGCATAAGTACCTATGAAAACAAAAAATACTCATGAAAACCAAAGGATATCATTCAACGATCGAATTACCTTCGCCTAATTTCTCTAATTTAACATAGGATTCAATTTTTCCAAAGCCAAGATCTAACATTGAAAGACGTTGTTCATTACGACTCAATTGTCCGTTAATACTCGTATTGAATTGTGATGGTGAGAGACGTAATAATGATGATGAATTCGATTGATTGAGAACATGATTCAATGTTTGAGTCGATAGAGACGTTGTTTGATAGTATGATGAACGTTGAGGAAGTGATTGTTGTGCGTTTTTCGATTTGATATTTGATGATTGATTGTTACTTGTTGATGAACTTGTTTTAGTAAATGAAAAACTATTTTTAAGTTCAGGTGGCAGAGATATGCGAGATTTAAGATCACGTAGACCTTTACGTTTCTTGGCTGTATGATCGCGCATTTTAACTTTCGGAATTTGTTGATTATTGGAATTTTCGGTGTCAGTCGGATGACTTGTTGCTGTCGAATCGGACACCGAGGATAATGTTGCTTGAACAGGCATTTTACCTTGATTATTTGGTGTTGTCGATGAATTGATTTCATTGATAGCTGATGTTGATAAATGATGATCATTGACTTGAGCATTAACTAGTGTATGAACATCGGCATGTAAACTAATTGAATTCGATAGATAAGATTTGTTTGTATTATTTGTGAGGACAGATAATGCAGTGCCTATATTCGAAGTTACTGATGTTGATTTGGACGGTTTAGTAAGATCATCTCGTTGTTGAGAATGATTTCCATTGATTGTCATATTTCGATGTTTATTGGATGTTGATGATAGACCTGATGGCGATGATGTATGTGCAGAGAGAAACGACGAGGATGAAGATAAACCTATTATCAGATTAATTTGATGAATGAAAAAGATGAAATTCGGTTTTCTTACTAAGACTAGGTGCGATTCGTTGTGTTTGTTGATGTGTCAAAGCTCCGCTCTCAGGTCGGACTGTATTATCGTAATAGTAATCTTCGTCATCGATATTCGTCGGTTTATATTTCGTTTGTTGTTTTATTGGAATAGGATTTTCTTCTTCGGATATGGGAACTAATGCACTTCCACTACCATTGCACAAGATACTTGTATTTGAACGTGTTAAAAATGATGAATCGATATCATCGAATTGTTTCGAATGTAAACGTTGATAGATAAGATCAGCAGTGATCTTATTCGATTGAGTATCGACATTGGTCGAAATAGGATTCGATGCAATCATCGATAGATCTGTATTCGTACTATGACTACGTTTAAGAAATTGGGAAAAATTTCGAAATGATGAACGACGTTTTTTCTGTTTAACATCGGACTTCGTATGACTCGATTGATCGGCAGTTTCGTCGTTCACATGGGCAGAAGTTGAACTTGATAATGGATTGAATTTTTTGGTTAGCAGAGATTTAATCGATGAACGATGAGAAGAATTTTGTTCCGATTTCGGTTTCATAGGTTCATCGAAGGTTAAACTTTTAATATTGTCATAACTCATATCACGTTGTATGGAGGATTTGTAGAGTGAAGATTTTTTTGTTGAGATATTTATCTAAAGAAAAATCGCATGAGAACAAGAAAGAACAAAAATTGAAATATAATTGCACTACATTATTTTCTTTCGGGAGATAATCATTCGTTGCATAGAAATCCGATGACGCCGAGCGTGTCATAAATGATGATATGTCTCCACTTAAAGGTCGAGTAGGTAATTTAAATTTTTGTTTAGGTAATTGCTGTTGCTGCTGCTGTTGTTGTTGTTGTTCTTGTGAAGATGTCGAGAGATTTTGTTGTGAATGATGTTGAATAGGTCGAATATGTTGAACATATGATAATGGTGGATGTTTATGATTTGACGATGAATGACCATTAGATGGTGTCGTTTGTGATGTTGATGGCGGAGTGGATTCATCATATTTTTGTTCGAGATTTGTTGCCGTACCATTCGATGTGGTAAATGAGCCCATCGATGATGTACTTCGAGGTATAGAAAAGATTTTAAATGTTTTCGACAATGACGATGTAACTTCCATTCTGAGCACGTGCGTTCTTTTGATTAGAGAATAAAAATCAGATAACGTCACATCAGTTAAACTTTAAGATAAAATTACTTACAAAAACACGATAGAATTAATAAATAAAATATAATAGATTTATTGACGTTTATGATGATGTTAATAATTATGTACACATGATGAATGCCACTATTGTTCCAGTAGATTTTAAGACGACATTAAACAAAGGGGAGAAAGAAAAAGAAAAAAACAAGAAGAAGAAGAAGAAGAAGAAGAAGAAACAAGAAAACAAAATAAAATCTAAAAAAAAACATGTATATATGTAATTGTTGTTTTATTTCAGAAGAATGAAAAATGGCAACGTGATGTTTTCATTAGTATTGACGTATCTATCGTGGGCGTTTGAAATGTATATGTTCGTCCTGTGTTTTTTTCTCTCTCTCTCTCGACACAAGAAGATGAAAAAAAATAACAACAACACCACAATTACTCTTTCCTTTCTTCGGATTTATTTTTCTTTTCTGTTCAAAATTGAACTTATGAATTCATATTTCTTGCTTAACCTTGATTGTATACACTTGAAGTAAATCTCAATTTTGTCTTTACTATGCACATGTATACATATAAGTGTAATCTACTTATTCATCGAACGCACACACACACACGACACTTATCATAATAAAATAAGCATTCTTGCTTGTTCTTCTCTGAACGAGTCAGTCAGCGCGTCGTGCATCTCAATCCGTACTACTTAACAAAATAAAAGCAAAGACGAGAAAAAACGGTACATTGTTGCGAGAATGAAATGCGAAGGTATACGACGCGTAAAGGCAAAACGACAACAAGTAAGAATAGACAGACAGGCAGACAGATGGATAGATAGAGCAAATGGAACCTTTCTCTTCTTCTTCTTCTTTTCATTCTTCTATTGCTACTTCTGACTCTTCTTCTCCTTTTTCTTCTATCACTTTGTATCTTAGCCGTTGGCTTGCTTATGCATAGTGTCAATCATGTTAGAACAACAGTATTAGTATTTATAACACACAAAAAGGAAGAAGAAGAAATAATACGAAAAATTCTCTCTATCATATGTTGTTTGTTACATTAATGTATTTATGATCATCATTCAATCTGGAAAATCAACAGTAGGTAATCCGAAAGGAAAGGTTATTACTTAGCAAATGTCCTAATCGAACTTCGATACCTGTGCGATCTATGATACAGAAGAAGAAGAAAATCATAATAATAATATGTCAAACTTCTTTCGGATGATGGAAATAAGATGTCAAATTAAATTGATGATCGTGACAACGCTTGTGGACTTAACAAAGTGGCTTGTTGGCCTTGCCCATCGCCATCAAATAACGGATCATTATCGTTAACGGGACACGAGTCGATCTGGAAAAACGCATTTTCTTTTATCGCACAGCAGTCGCTATCGTTGATGAAGAGCAGAAGAAGGAAAAAAACTCAGAGGAATAGTAGTAGTAGTAAAAAACGAAGAAGAGGAAGAAGAAGAAGGAAAAGACGACGAGAACAACGGCATCTTCGTCGGCGTCAACAACGAACACAAAGAAGAAGAAAAAGTAGAAAAAAAATAAGAAGAACAAGAAAACGACGAAGAAAAAGCGTTGTCGACTTCAGTTCTTTTCTCTAGAAAGGAAATTACAGTAGTCTCGCAATGGAAAAATGGCTCGTCAGAAATGTGTAGGCTGTTCGCATGCTTCTTTCTTTGCTATAATATCTCTGATTTTTTTTATTTCACCTGTGATGATGATGATGAATGTGACTAGTAAAACTCGTAGAAACGCGCAGAAAAAAGTAATAATAAATGGCAAAAATATAACAATAAAAATGAGAAAGAGCAGTAACCTTTGCAAATAGAATCCTGGTTTATCTTCGAAGTAGTTTTATCGTTAGACATATAAATGTCGTTTTTCTTGACTAAGTGATCCGTGTTCATACGAAAGTAACAAAATAGAAGAAGAAAAAAAAAGAGCGAACGATCGAGTAATCAAAGTAAACTTTACGAATCTCACACGTATGTGTGTATGTTTGTGTATTAATGGTCTTATTGGACAATCAATAGGTAAAGAAAAATTTTTGAAGAATACAAACAGCAGGAAAAACGATTCATATTGATATACTCATCGCGAGAACGAGTTGATGGTATTCTTTTAACGATCATCCGATAACGTTCGGAAAGAATCTTACATTCTAAGTTGACTATAGGAATAATCTGAGTAATAACAACCATCATTATCGCATTCTTACACTCAATCTCGTAACAACAGATGGAAGAATCAGTCTGATTAATCAACCAGTGGCGAGTGATGGAAATGAAAGCTCATCACACCCACACATACATATAAACTGATAATAATAGGCATTGTCTTCGTCTACGCGTTTTTTTTCTTCTTGACTTCTGATATAAACTCGAAATGCGTTTAACGAAGAAAAAACGGAATCAGACAGGAAAAAGAAAGAAAACTATTATTGCTATTAAACTTTGTTTTTGCGCGTAAAGGAAGTTTACAATGTCATTGATGAAACTAGAACTCTATGAGCATCAATGCTTCATCGTCTTCTCCGAAATCAATTTCTACTGAAGTCCCTAAAGAGCCTGCTCGCCCGTTTCTACAATGAAATTAATCTTCATTCTTTTCTTTTGTTCATTTCGCTTTTCTTCTTCTTTTTATATAATGTATACACACACACACACACATATCTATATACGCATAAATATCTATCGAAAAGACAGATGATAGAAAAAAAAAGAACTGACGTCTTATCAACGTTGAACCGGCATTTGCATAAGAACTTCGATCATGCACAAATGATGGATGAACGCATGGTCAGTCATTCTTTCAAATGAGGAAAAAAGAAGAAAACAGAAAAGTCAATCGGAAATCATTAAAAATTGACAGAAACCATATCGATTTGTTTTCTGCATGAGTCACTATCGGTAATCGAATGTTATTTCGGAAACATTCTAAACATAGATCGGGGGCTGATCTGCTTACAATCGTTTGTCAACTTTCCTATTGACGCATTAACTAAATTGAATTCGGTAAGGCGTGATCTATTGAGAGGTGATGAATCGACAAGGTACAATACAAAGAAAAAACTAATTCTTACTTCTTCTCGATTGCACCAATATTTACTCAAGATAGGCGGCGAGTGCCCATCGGCTAGTGATTATGATTACTTGACCCCCCGAAGCATACTCACACAGAGAACAAAAGAAGAGAGAGAGAGAGAGAAGAAGAAAAAAGGACGAACAGATCAATTCTCGTTTTTTTTGCTTCTTCTCATCTGAACATAAATGAGCAATTTTGATTTCTACTGTTTGATGCTACTCGATAATAGTATAGATATATATAGAACAGACACTAGTTATTATTAGATCTGACAATGTTTCCTTTGCGCTAAAGAAAAACATGAAGAAGATGAAATATAATCGACGGTAATTTTAATTAGAAGAATAATAAATAAATATTCCTTTGGCAGGAAAAACAACGACAGGGAAAAGAAAAACTCAACATGCAATTGATGAGAAAAAAAAGCAAAAATACTGAATAAAGAAATGAGAGAGAGACAGAAAGAGAAAAAAAATAATACGACTACCTCTATTGCATCAATGATTAATCATTCGAAGAAGTAACTCTGCAAGTTCTGTTTTACGTTTGTTCTATCACAGACACTTAAACAAGGTGTTCACTGCAACAAAAATACTTGAAATCCGTCGTAGTTATTGGCCGACGATTGATATAAAACTCGTTTGTTGTTCGTTTTTTCGTTGGATATTGATAAGCTAATGTTGTAGCTAAATTTAAAGCATCAATTAAAGATATACTTTCATACATATAATCATCATCGGTTGTTTCATTCTCGTCAATTGTCAAATCACGATAGCGTAAAGCATTGACTTGTAATAAAGCACGAAATGGTATTCGACATATTGGACAATTAGCTGATTGATATTTGAGATTTTCAGCACAAGTTCCACATAGACATAAATGTCGACATGGAAGAAGGAGAACATTTCGAATATCAGTTAAGCAAATGACACATGTACTTTCACTACTATTATTTGTCATTCCAAAATCCATACAAGAGAACGATTTTTTACGTCGATATTTCAACTGATTTTCGAGATCAGTTGATGAAATTTCTTGAAAACTATAGGAAAAAAAGAAGTTTTTTTTTTGTTAGATTATGAATTTAATATACCGATTCGAAGTAAAAAGTGGATCATTCTCGGATAGAGTTGATGTTGTAACAACTTTAATCAATGATTTCTTTCGACGATTCTGAACTTGCATGGTCGAATATTTCGCTGGAGGATTTTCGATACCATAGAATTCAAATAATTTAAAAACTATACCATTATAGACGTGTTTTTGATTGAGTAGAATAATCGATGCTCGATCAAGACTGATTTCTTGTGGATTTATTCGAAGATATTTCACTGTTGAGAGAATAATATGATATTGATCGAATGTTGGCAAGACAGTTGTCGTTGCCGGAACATGATGATCGACTGTTGTACCACAAATTGTCGATGGACTTCGTGCTATTTCCGATGTTATCGATTTACAAATGATTACAATTGGATATAATCGATGAGTTATCTTGCATCGATACTGTTCTTCATTGAAAATTGACAAAGGAAATTGAATATCGTGTTTAATCGAAGAAAACTTTTGTCCATAGCCAGCCGATCGACTAAATGCATAATACTGTTTAAATGTATCTGATTGATTGATTTTATTGCAACAAATGTAAGATAATGCTCCCTGATTTTGCGTATGCATTTCATGTGCCATGAAATAGACTAGCAAATAAAAAATTTAGTCGAAAGAAAAACGATGTTTTAGTCAACAATGATTTACTGTAGATTTGTATAGGTCGATCGGCATCGAAAGTGAAATCAATTGAATACTGTTCATCATGACATTGAATTAATTTCAATGAATCTCGTCGAATAGCGACTGTACATTGAATTGGTGAGAGAATTGAAGGTGATCGATTTGATTCGGGCAGAGTGAGATTAATATTTACAGGTAAAAGCGTTGGTTGACTTGAATTTAACGTATAATATTCATGAAAAAGACACGTATGAGTTTGTGAATTGAGAATAAAATGATTCGAACCAAGAAAAAAACGATTCAATAGATGATGTCGCTTGTGACGACGTCGACGTTTTTTCAATGATTTTGAACGTGGTAATGTATGTACATGTTGCTCATTAGTCGATGTCGGTGAGGAAAAAACCGATGTCAGACTATAATAAATGCCCATTTAGCATAGGACATACAATAATGATTATTTGACGAAGGAAATAAACATTGATGAAGTCCAAAGTCGACCATAGTTTACCCACCAATAGACATTCGGCCATTAATGTCAGACAACGAAACCTCTACGAGGATGTATGACAGAACGACGATCACGTTGAATGGCTGTATGTGGCTTTTCTTGTTGCTTATTTTTATTTTTAATATTTCTATGAATAATAAACAAGTCTTGTGGGTTGAAATTTTGGATCGATCGATTGATCGATTGGATTTGATTTATTTCATTGAAAAGAAAATAAAAACAAACGCGAGAGAAGAAGAAGAAAAAAGAAACAACATGACATCTAGTTCTATTGATATCAATGCGTATGTCAAGGATTTTGTTTTTGTTTCAGATGTATTATTTATTGTCAAGTTAAATCTATTGATTGGACCGAAGAAAATTGTGTTCGTAGATCGTTTTTCGATGAAATAATCAATTGACTTCGTGTTTTTTTTCTTCTTCAGACTATTTCAATGAAAGATACGAAAACAGTATTACCAACGGTTAATGGTGGTGCAAATGAAGAAAATAAAAATGGTTTTCATCAAAAAACGAAAACTCAAGAGAATGGAAGCGATAATGATGAACATCTATCTTCAACAATAAAACCTAGTTCAGATAGTGAAGAACTTGTCGGTGGATGTTGTGTTTGCTCGGATGATCAAGGTTTTGCCAATAATGCTCTTGTTTACTGTGATGGAAAAGGTTGTACAGTTGCTTGTCATACCGGTAAGAACTCTACATGCAAAGAAATGTGTCAATTGAATTTGATTTAGCTTGTTACGGTATTGTGTCGATACCGGATGGTGATTGGTATTGTGGTCGATGTGAAGCTGGTGATATTCGAGCAGTAGGAGATTTTTCTCTCTCGATTTTGTTGTGATTTTGAATTTTAGCCGTGTCGTTTGTGTCCAACAATCGAAGGTGCAATGAAACGAACATCAGACGGCGGTTGGTCGCATGTTGTTTGCGCGCTGTATATTCCTGAAGTATCGTTCGGTGATGATACGATCATGGAACCGATAATTCTATCGAAAATTCCGGCAACACGTTTCGGACAAGAATGTACAATTTGTATTCAAAATGGTCGTTCGAAATTAGCTGCAACGAGTGGTGCTTGTTGCAGTTGTACAGCTAAGAATTGTTCGCAAATGTTTCATGTTACATGTGCACAAGCCAACGGTTTATTATGTGAAGATGTGAGAAAAAATAATTGTCAATATCCGATCTATTGTGAACAACATCGACCGAAACTTTCTGTAGGAACGACGAAGAAAAACAAACGTTTTGATTATTAGTTTTTCTTTTCTTAGAAATTTATTCGACAAATTCCAGCTTTTCAATATTCACCGAATGCATTAGCATCAAACGAACAATTAAAACGACAGGTTAATCAATTCTCGAAGAAAATACTTCGTCTGCATGCTTTCATATTTTTCTTTCGTCTTTCAGCATTTATTTTTGAAAGAAAAAGAAAGTCCATCTCAATTATCCGATTTCGTTGCTGCTGCAGCCGCCGAAGCTGCCGAAACGAACACAACTGATGAGCAACAAGCATCAACTTCACGCACACAAAATACTTCAGATAATTCCTCGAAAAAATCTGTGCCGTCGATTTCACCAATTGTTCAACAAAAAAGTCATTCACGTTCATCATCATCGTCGTCATCATCGACGACGAACTCATCATTACAAAAGAAACCGAACCTAACCGATGAAACCAATAATCGATCATTGAATGATCTCTCGCAATTCGTTCAATTGAATAAAGAAGACCGAAATTTCCTTCCACCACCACCGCCTAACCAATCAAACGAAAAGGATTCACCTGTTCATACGAAGTTAGTTTCGTTTTTTTTTCGCTTCATTATCATTGAGAATACTTGTCTTTGACAAGGACACTTTGATAATAAAAATTCTTATCTTATTCGTTCTTTTGTTCGATTAAATAGAGAGACGATAAACGATAATTCAAAATTATCGAACTCTAATCTCGATCAACCTATCGAAGAGAAATCACTGGCATCACGTTGTTCAGCTATAGCATCGCCAACGAAATCTCTTACAATAAAAAAGTCAACGACTCATAAATCAAAGTAAAACAACGTTCACTTGAAGTTCTTTCGAATGATTTTTTCTCTCCAGAGACGAGGATGATGATCACGATGAAGATTTTGAAATCAATAAAAAACGTAAAATATCAATTAAATTAAATAAAGACGGACAACCACGTAAAAAGCGTCAACATTCAACTGAAGGTAGTTCGAGTGGTTCACGACCAGTCGGTCGTCCACCATTGAAAAAAACTCCCACCGTTCAACCACAACTAAGCAACGGTGGCAAACGTCCATCGTCGAAATCTTCGCCGACGAACGCCAAACAACCGAAACTACATGATAATTCAATAAGCGAAAACGAACTCGATCGTGAAAATAAATCGAGTTCACGTTCGACACATTATTATCCGTGTGATCATTTCGGCAATCAAATTCATTCCGATGCTTTCAAAGTTCACGAACATTCAATCGACGAACAACATCGACGAATATCCTCCGATGGAAATACTGAACTATCACGCTCTCGTCTTCCATCATCGTCATCAGCACGTATCGATTTCTATCCTCGACGACCATTACAAAGTCAAACATCGTCGAGTTCAACGACAACTGATCAACAACAACGAACATTTCCACCGCAAACATTAGAAGAATTTCTCGAACAAGAATGGGAATCGACCAGTGATTTTCTTCTTCAACAAACTATGCCACACGATGTTTCAGCTTTGCTATCATGTTTATATCAATTTAAATCGGAGAATGCATCATTACAAAAGAAATTCGATGAATTAAAACATCGACGAGATTCACTTCGAGTAACCAATGCGAATCTCCGTCGAAAACTTTCAGAAATCCTACCAATCAATGATACAATATCACCTTCTATTCAATCACAACCATCATCATCATCATCAATGGCTGCTACAACAATCACTCGAGTATCACCACCGCCGCTGCCGCCACCACCTCCACCGCCGTCTGCTCCAGCACAAGTTTCAATGGCATCTTCATCGTCATCGACGATAGTGCCTGTTGTTCCACCGAGTCCACGAAAAGAACAACAACATTTGAAACAACAGAAACTGCTAGCTGAATTAGAACTTCAACAACATCTTCAACAACGAAAAACGATTTCACCGACAAGAAGACGTCTATCAACAAATACACCATCAAGTCAACATGCTGATTCATCTCATCATTCAGTAAAAAAGAGTAAATCACCGCGTCAATCAACTCCTGTTTCACATCAATCTCTTCTCGAAAATCAACTTCGACAATCAACTGCAACTACAACTACTTCTAATAATAACACCACAAGTTCAACGAAGAAACCCAGTTCATCATCAGTTACAGTTCCAACAAATAAAAAATTGTCTTCATCAGAAATGGAGTTGATCTCTCATCATCAATCAACACCAGCAACTTCTTCAATATTATCGACAACTGGATCGTCAATCACAACAACGACGACAACAACAACAGCAACAGCAGCAGCAGCCGTATCGACACCAGCCTTCGAACCGATCGATGTCGCCGCTACAGCAGCTGCTGCTTATGCTTTAGCAAAAAATGGACGAGCACCACCAAATCCTGGTCTTAGTTTAGAACTTCTTACACAAATTCTTGCCGCTAGTGGAAGCGCCATTAGTCCACAATTATTCGCGCCAACTTGGAATATTTCCGTAAATCGATATGATTGAACAAAACAAAACAAAATCTTTCTTTCTTTATTTTTAGAATTTTGGTTACGCTAATTTTCCTGGCGCTAATCCAATGTCTGTGTCAGACGAATCACTATTACGTTCCTTTGCACCACCGCCAACATCACATCCACCTCTCGAACAAAAACAGCAACCATCATCCCAATCATCGACAAAACAACAACCATGATCTTCATTCATTCATATTTGTTTTCTCTCGTTTTTCTTGTTCATTGTAGTCTAGCATATCATCTCTCTCTCGTTTTTGTTTCTTTGCTCTGCAAGTATGCATTAGAACAGGCACTGTAGCGAATAAAAATCAACGCACATATTGAAAATATTCAAATCAATGTAGTGTTTACACATATGTGTTTTTGTTTATACTAGCAAACAATTACTATTGATAACTGAAATTCTTTTGTGTATACTTCAAAATTCTTTCTTCTTTTTCTTCTTTTCTGAACTATTTTCTATGAAAATAGCACATTAGCCGTATGTGGCACTTTTTTCTTTTGTCAGGAATTTTCTTTTCGTTTTTTCATTTTTCTCTTTTAATTGAACAGTTCCTTACTGTTACCTTTTTCGTCTTCTTCTTCTTCTTTTGTCATTGTCTCTTTCTTTTTCCTATTCCTATATAACCATTGTTGTGGACTACCTTTTTTTCTTGTATAGAAAAGAAACTAAAAGAAATTTATGCATGTATTCATTATCCGCTTTTATTGTTGTTGTTTTTTTTTGTTGTGGTCATTGGAACGTTCTTTTTCTCTTTTCTCTTTTTTTGGCTTGCTGATGATATTATGTTGAAAAAAGACAAAATAACTGAATCAATTTGATATGAATGTATTGTTTTTAAATCTATGCAGCTAAGTAAAATGATTGACTTGAGCACTATACGAAATATTCAGAATTTCGTCATGATCAGCTAAGATTAGCCTTGGATTATTCGTATGTTTACTAACAACATGTCACAATGTGTTGAATAACAAATTTTACTTCTTTGCAGTAAAGATAAGAGATAGAAAGGACACAAAAGTATCTCATGATCACTCAAAATATAAGCACATTTGTGTGATATTCTAGGTATGATATATATTATACTACTTTTTCTAGGTTTCATTATTAACGTCCAATTGAGTACAATAAATTCATTGATATCATGCCAAATATGTTTTATAAATTCGATGTGTTCAGATGACACAATTGATTTCAATATTTCGATATCAAAACATTGTCAGAAACCATTATTCACACATTTTACTTATCGTGCAGATATTTCAACAAAATCCTATCACTACAATACAACAATGACTTGTTCAGATTGTTACATGACTATTTCAATTGATCCTATTCTTGGAGCTTGGGATTATACATTATCTCTGAAATCACCATCTCTATTGGCTCATTGCCCAGGTGAATATACTGTGCATTGTAACAATAATATGTCGTACGTTGGTTGGTATGCCTTTGGTGCACTCGCAGGCGTTGCTATAATATTGGGTGTATTATTATGCTTCATTAGACAATATCATAATTCAAAATAACAAACAGCAATTATCAATACTTAGATTATATATTCGAGAATTATATCAGCGAGTATTTCAAGAAAATGTTTATTTTTGTATTCATCAAATAAATCGAATAATTTGAGTATATCTCTTCAGCTATTCGAAAGTAGACTGTCTATCTCAATGAATAAAATAGTATTGTTTCCAGTCACAATTCTTTGGCAGACTAGAACTTTATCACGTTTATATTTTTCTACTATTAATAATTAAGAACGGAAAAAGACCAAATGCAAGATAAAAATATAATTTTATCCAGTTGTTATTTTCACCCAATATGACATTTTCTTCATGTAAATTACATACTTAGACAAGAGAAAACTAAAAAAAACGCGTTTGGATACATTATAGTAATAATCAATTCGGATTAGCATGTTTCATAGAGTATCTGATGAATTTATTAATAATAAACAGATCAAATTTAATAATTATTTGTAAGATACAAAAACAAAATAGTAAACATCATATGTTCATATTCGATTGAAAGCAAAAAGTGAATGACTAAACTTTGACGAGAAGAACGCTACGGAACGATTTTTTGTATTAGTTGTTTTCTTCTTTCTCTTCGTGTAAAGATGATTGTTTACGCATGAAAAAGAATTTATCTCTTGTATTTTTGGATATTTTCCAGTCGAATCCTTTGTTTGCTTATGCTCGATTGGTTTTTAATACATCGCTAAGCATTTACACGCAAACTCTAGTTTCAAATTCGATGCTCATCCCTAACAATCATACTAATCAATAGAATATTTTCGAACGTGCTTTGCCTGTTTTAAAAAGAGTATTATTCTTCTTGATACACGTACAAAAACACTCTAAGTCTATGGTAGCACGAAGTATTTCTCATTGACAAAAAGGAAAATAGTTCGATTAGTCAGAAAATTTTATTCATTGGATTGACATATTCGTCGTATGTTAATTGATAGAACTGATTTTACTAGTTCCGAATTGAATAATGTGAAAATGAATGTTGATAGACTGTCATTTCTCTCGGCTTTTTTTTTCTGCGTATGTATGATAATTACATTTCTCTTCTTCTTTCTTTTCTCCTCTCACGCTTGAAAAAACACTAAGACTTTATCAGTGATTACGATAGCAACAACGACAAATAATTTTAAAAAAAAAAGATAATCAGACGATGCTGTCGTAATCGACTCATCCTTTAGAGAAGAAAGAGAAAAGAAATCCACTTCTTATTCTTATTCTTATTCTTCATTTTTCTCTGTTTGTCTTCAGTTTAATATGATAGTTCCGACACGGAGCAAAAGGAAAAGCAAAAAAAGCCTAATTCAACGTATACAGTCGGTTTTCTGTGAGCTTTATTGCATGATGTTAGTGAGCATTTGAACTTTCCTTTTGCTATCTTTTGACGGCGACAATGTGCGCGCGCGCGTTCTTAGCTAGTGTCAGTTTGCATCTCGTCGCCATATGAAGACGTATAGAGCAGAGAGAGAACTGAAAAAAAAATGTTGGATGTTACTAAAACGTGTGATAAAAAAAAACGT
>ERZ778020.1056-NODE-1056-length-28180-cov-3.767751_pt1 | contig 28180 bp, 24 predicted proteins | sample MGYA00375750_ERZ778020 | MGnify/ENA primary metagenome ERZ778020 (study PRJEB29350, sample SAMN05389818) | bioreactor metagenome | isolation source: Ammonium sulfate bioreactor | place: South Africa: University of Cape Town | collected 2014-03-17 ...
TACTAGCAAAATCTGCAGATGAAGAACTTCCTCCCGATGATCTTCTCTGTCCAATCTGCAAGAAAATCTATTTCGATGCTGTCATAACACCATGTTGTCATAACAGTTTTTGTGATGATTGTAAATACAAATCAAACTTCGTTTCATTTTGTTCACAAAATCTACTTTGATCTATTTAAGGTATTCGTAATGCATTAATCGAAAGTGAAATTCATGAATGTCCGCAATGTCATCGACAAAATGTACCAATTAATCATATCAATCCAAATTTAATCCTACGAAAACATGTTAATCAATGGCAAGAAGAACGACAACAGAAATCGTCACTTTATTATCCGTTATCACAAACCAATGAACTTAATACAGATTCCATGGGAACGAAATTAGCAAATAATCAAAATTTCAATGAACCTGATGAATATGATGCTGCTATTCTGCCGACAGTTACGCAACAGCAACCCGTTGTACCGATTAAAAATGCACCGATTGTGATTAAAATGAAACCAATTGGAAGAAGTCCATCGCCTTCATCACAACAAAGTTTCGAAACGAAATCGGCCGATATGATTGCTTCAGAAGATGATAAAACATCTGACAATGATATTTTTAATCAAAAAGAAAAACATATAATCAATAACAATAACAGTAGTAATGAAGAATCATCATCGGATAAACTAACAGATTCGAATATTTCTGAAAGTAATTCAATCAAGATTTTGTTCTCAAGCAATTCATTGACTATATTTAGATGAAAAATTCGATCGTCATACACCACCATCTCAAGTAGCACCTGTTAGTACAATTCTTTCATCTCCACCAACGACAACAACAACGACAATGGCAACATCATCATCGGTATCTGTTGTTCCACATTATTATCCCGTTCATCCACATATGTCAACACATGGTCAACATATTCATCCTGACATGATGTATCCAACTCAACATCCTCTGCCAACATCCTATTCAATGCCACCGTATATTTCATTTCTCTAATCTTAAAACAAAACTAAAATTTTTTTTTTCAAATAGTAATTATTATCCTTCAGTAATGCATGTTTCTTATCCAGGCGGTCCATCCGTACTGCCAATGGGTGGAATGACTCATTATTCTGGTCATTCAGCATATCCACCGATGCATTCACATTTAAACAATTATCATATCCAACATTATGAATCCGGCAATGTTCCTTCGCTTCATCATCAAAATCCATCGGGATCAACATTAATTCCTCATGCAAATCAACCAATGATGAAACCAACTCTAACTGAAGATGAATTCTATTCGAAACAACGTTCTCTTCAACGAACTAAACGATCAACGAGTCGTCGACGTTCTCGTTCGTCATCGCGTTCGTCTTCTACGAGTAATAATTCTCGTACTTCGTCGTTTTCACGTCGTAACGATCGATATCGTCGTCGTTCATCACGTAGTCGAAGTCGTAGTCGTCAACGTGTTGAAAGACGTCGTCGTGATGACCATCGACCAGCATCACCAGTTCGTCAACAACGACGTCGATCACCTCCACGACATCGATCGCCTGCAGATCGAAATCGAACGCGTACTCGTCCTTCTTCGAAAGATAATTATCGAAGGTTAGATTTCACTTATTAACAAAGTTTTTTTTTCTTTATTTTAACTATTTCAATAGAACATCTCCTGTTCGTGCTGCTGCTGCTCCTCCACCACCACCACCACCACCATCACAAAAATCAACACGTGATCGAGAACGACGTCGTTCTCCTCGTCCACCTCCAACTGCTCTTCAATCGATTCAACGTACAATTGTCTATTCACACGATTCTTCATCTTCAAAAACACATTCCAAGTAACTACACAAATCAGTCTTTGATTCACTTCGTTATTTGTTTTAGTCGAGATAACCGTCGATCAAGAAGCCGTTCGAGACATCGTTCACGTCCGAAAGACGATCGTACTGCTCCGTCTTCAAAAACTGATCATCATTCACAATCCGAATCAAGAAAATCTAATTCACCCATAACAGTACCTTCGAGTCAACGACGTGTCACACTTTCATCGATTATCACACCAGTTATCGAAGAAAATTCATCGAAAAAAACATCAACTTCAATCGATACGAATAACGAGAGAAAACGAAAGAAAACATCTCATCAACATCCGCCGAGCAAATATCGACGATATCAATCGGCACATCGAAATTCTCGAGATCGACAGAATCATCGAGACGATGTTGCTGATGATGATGACGATGATGATGATGCCAATATTGTCGTTGAAAATACGACAACAGATTCAAGACGTGTTATCGAAGCTCAGTAGTAATTATCGAACTTTAGTTTGGCCTTTTTTTCTTTTGTTAAATATGTGAAAACCCGGAAAACAATTGATTTCTTCTTTCATTCATGTGATTATTTTGTGTTAACTTGATCGTTCTACTTCTTTTTCTTCTATTTTGTGTGCACCTATTTGTTAGTTTTCTTTTTCATTTTCTTTTTTCTTAACAAAAGAATAAAATCTTTTGATGGAATATATACATAAACTACGTATTTTCAAAATCCAACTATAGATATCGGTTTTTACTTTATTAATTAATAGGAGAAAAAAACGAGGACAACTGTGAAGACTAATTTTGATATGACGAAGTGAACGAAAATCATGTGAGACAATGAGTCAATTATCCTAAATGTGTTTTTAATGTTGCAAAACAATCAGTTTCAATCCATGGATCACAGAAAAGAGGAGCAGTTGCATATAATGCAATAATTGTATACAACCAACCGATAATTGGTGAACATAATGTTTTTCTTTCGAAAAGACCTTGTAATGAAAGTTCAATGGCAATAAATAATCCGTGAAAAAGAAAAAATAACATATTTCTTCCGCCAGACCATCGATTCATTGAGACTGAATACATGAATTCATGTAAAAGACCGGACAGAACAAATGCAAATATGCCAGCTAGAAGAAATTTGACATTTGATTTCTCTTGAAAACCAGTTAATTTCGGTAGAGCAATAAAAGCAAGACGATGAAGAATTGATTTCACATAGATATTCCAACGACGCGACCAAAAATCATGAATACCAACCGGTAAAAATGGATAACCGGGATAAATCGGACGAGTATAAATATTCCAAATGAATCCCATCGAACCGAAAACAATATTAATTATCATTCCAAGAGCAAAATAGAATAAAAATCCGTACAAAGTATACGTTAAAAAATCAACGATCGAGAAAAATCTCGCTTTTTGACTATGAAGACGAAGAACAGAATACGGTGTAAAACGAAGAAGAATATGCAAAAAAACTAAATGAACAAACCCACGGCAGATTATTAAAAGATTTTGTTGACGAGCCGATAGATAATCTTCATCATTGCCGAGAAGAAGATAATTTAAATGATTTAATAATGTCGAATTTCGTGCTTTCGATTTGTTCTTCTTTGGTTGTTGTTTTTCATATTTATATTTTGGAAATGTTGAAAAATCTTCAAGAATTTGTTTGAATGTAATCTGTTTCTGTTGTGACCATGAATATGTAAATGCAAGTTCGAGAATTTTCAAAGCAAATAAAAAGCCCGTTACAGCTGAAAATATACTAACTAATGCATTCGAATATTCGAAATATGTCGAATAAATTTTAAATAGAATTGGTATTGAAATCGAAAGAATCGAACAGAAAACGCAGAGATAATGAAGAATCCGTTCGGAATTATAATTTTTTGATATTAAAATCGATAAATAAACGAGAAAAATAACGATTCCATAGATCGAATAGAGATATGCAAATGTTATAACAATCATTTTTTCTATAAAACTGAAATCAATTCGACTAAATTGAATGTCATTTCGTTTGTCAAACATTACGTTTTTCTTTTATTTATTGACAAATAAATGTCTGTTTTCTTTTTCAATCATTTTATCTGTCAATTCGATTTTCATATGTTAATAAAGAAGAAGAAGAAGAAGAAGAAAAGCGAGAAAATCCTTGACACAACCAATTCATCTAATGTTATTTGAGCATTTCGATTAGAATAATTTGTCGGCAGGAAGTCTTTTCGTCAATTGAATTAAGATACAAATAAATGCAGTGTTTAGGCTCTTTTCTATTGAATATAAAAGCAAAGTAAATGTTATTAACACATTCGTGTCGACGAGATCGAGTTATGTCTCGCACAACTTTGTTTTAAGAGTTTCGGATCGATTTGATAAATATTTGCACATTTAAAGAAAAATATTTATGACGTGAAGAAAAAAAACAAACTGTGACTCGATAATATATCGAATTCTAAGAGCAAACGAACATTCTTCAGTTCCGTTCTTTTTCTTTTCTATCAAGATGGATTTCGGTATTTGTAAATGGTTTTTTATCGAGACAAAACGCGAAACTATTTCCATTTTTTTTCTCTCTCTTCGCATTCGATCGTCTGTTAAAGTCGTAGTAGGCAGTTAGCTTGGATATAATGTTTATCTTTTTCGAGATGAGTTTATGTTAGGCGCCCTCTTTTCGTTGTAAGGATGTTGTTTCATTGGTGACTTCCAACTGAAGTGAGACAAGCGAAGACATCATCAAATGATGAGTTTAGGTAGTTAGTTAGCTATTTGGTTGGTCGACAAACGTGTTTTGAGTTGAAGAAATAGATCATCGTCTTGTTCTCTTATTTGAAAAAAAACACATCCGAAATGTTTGTGTAGGTTGACTAACTTGAGTGATATGTGAAAATATGTAGGTGAAGAATTTGATTTGTTTTCTCATTTTAGATGAAAATCAAATGATGAATAAGAACTAAATTGAATAGATTATTTTTTTACTATGGGTTGTTGCTTTTCAAAGCCAGATGTTTCAATACCTGTTAAAAGTCAAATTTCGGCGAATTCAGTTGAGATCGAGTCAATAAATGGAAAACTACCTAGTACGAATTTGTTGTTTTTGAAAAAAAAGCATATTTGTTTGTTTTTTTCATTTTAAAATAGAGTCTATAACTTCGACCAAACAGCCTAAACCCAAAAATCCCTATGGTGGCGATAAAATCTATGTTGCAATCTACGATTATGATGCACGAACATCCGAAGAAATATCGTTTCGTGTTGGAGATTTACTAACTGTTATTGATAATAGGTTTGATTTCAACAAACGAACTCAATGAAATAAATAAATAATTAATTTTGTCAAAAATTGATTTCTAGTCAAACTGATTGGTGGCTTGTTCAACATCATAAAAATAATTCGAAAGGATACATTCCTGCACTTTATGTTGCACCGTACGGAGATCTTGATGTTAATGAGTAATTTACTTTTGTGTTTTGTGAACGGTATTTCGATTTGATTGATTTCAATTTCAGATGGTTTCATAAAGATATTGCTCGAAAGGAAGCCGAACGTCTTTTATTAGATCCAAAAAATCCTCGTGGAACATTTCTCGTTCGAAATTCTGAAAATGCTCCTGGTAAAATCGTTTTCTTCTTTTTTCTCCCAAAACAAATCGACTAACTTGACTGATTCTACTCAAAGGTCCGTATTCTCTGTCTATTCGTGATCATGACGACCAACGTGGTCCTCATGTTAAACATTATAAAATTCGATGTTCTGATCAAAATATCGGTTATTACATAGCTGCACGTCGGCCGTTTAAAACTCTGGAAGAACTTATCGAATATTATACAAGTAATAGAAACGAAAAAAAGAAACAGAATGAAAATAATTTCGTCAATTTAAAAGAAAATTCCGACGGTCTTTGTTGTTTATTAACGCGTCCGTGCCCACGAACAAAACCAACGACATCAACAATTTCGAAAGATGTCTGGGAAGTGCCGAGAAATTCGCTGCAATTTCTAAAAAAACTCGGGCACGGCATGTTCGGTAATTGAAATTCAATTTTTTTTCTCGAATTTCTCGTTTTCTTATTGGGGATTTGTGATTTTAAGGCGAAGTTTGGGCCGGTAAATGGAATAATACCATTGATGTCGCGATTAAGACCATGAAAGTCGGAACAATGTCAACTCAAGCATTTGTTGACGAAGCAAATATTATGAAAAAATTACGTCATGATAAATTAGTTAAATTATACGCAGTTTGTACAGAACCCGAAGATCAACCGATTTATATTGTTACGGAATTGATGTGCAATGGAAGTTTACTCGACTATCTTCGTGATGGACCGGGCAAACAATTGAAATTATCTTCACTTGTTGATATGGCCGCACAGGTTTCTCAACGAAAGAGAGAGAGAGAAAATGATCGATTTCAAATTTGTTTTCTGTTTGGATTTAGATTGCATGTGGAATGGCGTATTTAGAACATGAACATTATGTAAATATGCATTTTCAATTGACTTTTGAATGGAGATTTCATTTCGAGATTTGATTTAGATTCATCGAGATTTAGCAGCACGAAATGTTCTCGTCGGAGAAAATTGTGTTGTGAAAATCGCAGATTTCGGTCTCGCTCGAATTATCAACGAAGATCTCTATGTCGCACGAGCTGGTCAGTTGATTCGACTGTTTTGTTTGTTTTGAATTCGAATATTTCGTTTCTTTTTGTTTTCAAGGTGCTAAATTTCCAATAAAATGGACGGGACCTGAAGCTGCTATTTACGGTAAATTTACAATAAAATCGGATGTTTGGTCTTACGGAATTTTACTCTACGAGTTGATTACCTACGGTCAAGTACCGTATCCCGGTTAGTTTCACCTCGAAAATATAAAAGAAAACAACGATTGAACGAATTGATTTGCGTTTAGGTATGGCTAATCGAGAAGTTCTCGATCAAATTCAACGAGGCTATCGAATGCCTCGACATGAGAATTGTCCTGAAAAGATCTATGATTATATGTTACGTTGTTGGGACGCATCGCCTGATAATCGGCCAACATTTGAAGTAAATCTATCGAAAAAAAAACCCGATCATCTAATTATTCAATTGAATGTGTTTTTATTTAGCATTTACATCTATTTTTTGATGATTATACAACATCAGCCGGTCCACAATATCAAAGTCAAAATTAATGGAATTCAACTCCTTTTGATACGTTCTCAGGAGAAAAACATTTGTTTTCTACTACTAGACTTTCGAAGTTTAATTGAACAGAAAAACGCAAAATACATCTTACAACTAAAGTGAAAAATCTTCGTTTGTTCACGGATATTTTAGATAAATTCCACTCGCAAGATATTCACAGATGTTTTCCTTTTTCTTCTTATTCTTCTTCTTCTACATTCGAATTGTGTGAATATCTTAATACTAATAAAAGGCTCTTTTTCTTCTTCTTCTATTTCCTTTTTCTGCCAGATAAATCTTAAGAAAAGCAAACAAACAAACAAAAAAAAACAGCCTGATCATGACGAACATTTTCTTTCTTTCTTCTTTCTTTTTTTATTTAAAATCTAATCGAATGTTCATTTCTGTTTTTCTTCCTTCTCTTTTGTCTGTCTGAATGAAACTGTGAAATAATCTAATCAATGGGAATGCAATAATCAAGTGAATTCTTTCGTGTATATTGTTTGTTTGTTTTTTCGTGTCAGTGGTCAACATTTTGTTTCCTGTTTGTGAGAATAATTAGATAATAAAAATAAAGCCAAATAGATATTTCAATGACATTTCGTTTCAGATGGCAATGACGGAGAAATGTTTGACACAAGAAAAAGTCAATCAAGCAAAAATGTTGATTGAAAATTTCTATACGAATTTAATAAGTCAAAATAACGAAAGAGAAGCAAGGTGATTAGGATATGTGAGCAATGAAACAACGGATTGATTTGATTTTTTGTTTCGATCGAATAGATTTCGACGATTGGAAGAACAAATGACAGCCGACGGTCTTTCTGAAGACGAAGTAGAAGAAGAAAAAAGAAATGTCGAATAGATTCGATCGATTTTAGAAAACTGAACTACGACAATCACATGCAGCCAAAGAAACCGAATATTTACGTTTAAAACGTGTGAAAATGAGCGCCGACGATTTCGAACCATTGAAAGTCATTGGTCGTGGTGCTTTCGGCGAAGTAGATTAATTCTTAAATCCAAGAGAAAACCCTCACGAACTGTGTTGTTTAGGTTCGTGTTGTACAAAAACGAGATACGGGACATATTTATGCAATGAAAATTCTTCGTAAAGAAGATATGCTTGCACGTGAACAAGTTGCACATGTTCGAGCTGAACGTGATATTCTTGTTGTTGCTGATCATATGTGGATTGTCAGATTATTTTATTCATTTCAAGATTCGAGAAATTTATATTTAATTATGGAATTTCTTCCCGGAGGTTTTTTGTTTGAATTTGATAATTAAGTTGACTTTTTGCGTTTGTTATTCAGGAGATTTAATGACACTTTTAATTCAGAAGGAGATTTTCAGTGAAGATATGACACAATTCTATGTTGCAGAAAGTGCACAAGCAATTGAATCGATTCATCGACTTGGATTTATTCATCGGGATATTAAACCTGATAATCTGTTACTTGATGCTAAAGTATTTTGTTTTATTTCGAGAAACATTGAAATATTTATATGTCGCTTAGGGTCATATTAAAATATCAGATTTTGGTCTATGTACAGGTTTAAAAGAAGCTCATCGAACGGATTTCTATCGTGATATTCAAAATATGCGTTCACAAGACTTCAGTTAGGAGATCTTTTGTTCTTTTTCCATTTAAATTCTCTTGAATTAGTTACACCGGTTGATTCGAAACGTCGTGCTGAAATCTGGAAGAAAAATCGTCGTGCATTAGTTCAACTTCTTTTTGTTTTTGTTTTACCGAGAATTTTATTTCATTTATTTTAATTAGGCGTATTCAACAGTCGGCACACCTGATTACATTGCACCGGAAGTTTATCAGCAGACCGGTTATAATAATGTTTGTTCTTGTTTTTGTTGCTTAAATTACATTTTGACTGATATTTTCTATTTTGAAATCAATAGAAAGCAGATTGGTGGTCATTGGGTGTGATTATGTATGAAATGTTAATTGGTTATCCACCATTTTGTGCCGAAAATCCACAGGAAACATTTCGAAAAGTGATGAACTATCGAAAAACATTAGTTTTTCCACCGGAAATTCCAATATCAGATCTTGCAAAGAAACTTATTTTACGGTATTTATTTATTTGAATGAAAGAGAAAAGAAAATATACATATGAAAATTAGATTTTGCACGGATCCTGATCAACGTATAGGTTCATTGGATGAACTTCGTAATGATAAATTCTTTTCGGGAATCGATTGGGAACATATACGAGATCGACCGGCTGCTTATCAGCCAATTGTCAAAGCGATTGATGATACATCGAATTTCGATGAATTCCCCGATGTGAAACTAAAAATACGTACGTTTTACGAAATTCATCGTTCGTCTTCGAGAAAAAAATATTTCATTTTAGCCACATCGAATAAAGAAGAAGAAGAAAATCAGTCTCTCGATTGGCCTTTTACTGGTTATACGTATAAAATTCCTTTTAATGGTTTAACAATTAAACCAAGATCAAAGACATCTCTACCATTGTGAGCGTTTCATTCGACAAAAATAATTAATATCAGACAACAGACATTTGTTTTCTTTTTCTTTTTGTATAACGAAATAAATCGACGCATTTTTTACATTCAAATTTAAGAAGACAAGTAGACCTTGTTGACCTTTCTGATATGTGTATATCGTTTGTCATCGGAATAAACAGGAAATAGACGAGTTTTACAATTGCCAATTAGCATAAAATCTTGTAGAGTCTCTCATATGAAGAAAGAAAATCTTCTTTTATCGATCTTTCAAAACGAGTTTTCTATTTAATTCCCTGGCAACGTGAAAGAGTTTCATGTTTATTATCATTTGCTGATTCCATAAACAGATGATATCATATACAGACTTCTATTTCATAAATAATTTGTCAGCGTAAACTATTTGTTTGAATGAATGACCTTTACAATCATATTTAATTTATGATGAGAAGAAACGAGAAAGGACCTTCATCATCTCTATGTGAACTTAAAATTGAGTTAATAATTTAAATCTTTTAATAAGATTATCCTTTCTTTTCCAATAAAAATGTTCTTATTTTCTACAGAATAAAAAATGAATTCATTAGACTTTCAATGTCAATCTATTTTCTTCTTTCCTTTGTTTTTGTTCAATATAAAAAGAGTTTATTCGTAAATGAGACTAACTCTCTATAACATTAAGTATGACAAAATAATTGAACAGAAAAAGACCAAACTATGTCTAAATTTAACAGTATTTATATTGTAATACGAACATAATTTCGATGATTTTCTAGTAAGACATTATATTTTTGCCCTTAATAACAATAATAATATATGAAAAAAAGAACTTTTTTGAGAATAACCTACTAATAATAAGAAACACTCGAAAGTGAGAATTAATCATAGTAATAATAAATCCTACTTCCTTTCATTCACATATTTTACTCTTGAGTAGTTGAATTTATTCGGTATGTTTAATTAAGTTTTTTGTTTTAATTCAACCAAATCCATTAGAATTATGATGAAAATCTTCTATTTAAGACAGAAAGAAAGCAAAAAACGAGCATTTTTCTTGTGTTTTTTTTTATAATCGAAAACTAATGTGTCAATGATTTGCTATTGTCTGTATTCAGTGAAATGAATAAAAAAACAAACGAATCGATCGTTATTCTTATTTCACCTAGATAAGATAAAAGAAGAAAAAAAAAGAAACAATACTCTCTCTCTATTTTCATTCCTGAATCGAACATTTGACTATTAGTTACAGTTGATCGCGTCTAAATTGATCAAATATCATATGTCATTTCAGTTTCTATTGATGTTTGCATAAGATAAGCGATTTCATCTTCTTATGAAAACCTATGTGATTGGAAATATCTACATTCGAGTTAACAAGGTAAGATATATGTAGAAATTTTGTGTTGTTGTTTTTATTCTTCTTAGTTGATGATTGCGTTTAGTTTCGAGATAAATTGCAATTTTAAAGGAACATATAGCTTAAATTGGCTATTTTAAATTTATAAATAGATTTTCTAGCATGTTTAAATGGTTTTCGTATATTCTAATAAAAGAACTAAGTTGAATGACATGTCGTTAGAAAAAAAACTAATCCTTTGGAAATATAGTTTTTTTTGTCTCTATTTTCTTTCTTGTCATCGAAATATGCTGTCAGTTATTAAATACCAGCAACTATAATCAGCAAAAGAATAGAATTATGTCTTCGACATGTTTTTTTTTCTCATTGGTACTGGATGTTGCAAGAAAAGAACAAGATAAAGTCGAAACTAGACATGTTGCTTAATAATAATACTAATCAACTCAACATGAAATTTATTATTAAGTGTTTCCTTATCTTCTTCGTTTTCTTGCAGGTAGAATAAAGTTTCTGTTTACGCTAGGTAGAAATAGCATTTCAATGATTAATTTCATCAACAAAAAAAGACAATCAAGTCTAGTAGAGCAGATGTTCAATGCTCAATGTTTGAAAGTTTAAGAGAATATTTTCAAAGAGAAAATATTACGAAGAAAAATAAATAAACGTCCCTTTTCTCTTTTCTGTTGATCTATGTAACATTAAAAGATAAGTCTTATCGTTATTTTCATGAACAATAAGCAGAACTATTATATTGTTTTTTATTCTTGATCAAATCTTTATTTCCTTCCGATACGAACGAAGAGAAAAATTAAACCTTCAGTGAGAAACGAAGAAAACAACAACAATAACAAACTAATCATTTTTGATGAAAAGTTTGCTAGATTTAATAATCATTAGATTGTCCAGATAAACATGTATGTACAAAGAAAAACAATAATATATTCGTTTGTTCGTCATAGATCATAGATTTACAATACGACATTTTTGACATCTGAATATATTTCCTAATAATTTGACCCAATAAGTTATATAAATAAATATCTGTTCTTTCATTCGTTCTTCGTTTGTTATCTACAAATCTTTGAAAGAGATATTATGATAAGATTGTTTGTTCGATGTTATCCAGAGATTAGGATAGTTAGATTTGTTGACAAGTATCTTCTGTAGTTTCTTTTTCATTCACAAATAAATAATTATTTAAACAACTAAAATGACAAAGTATATGAATATTCATGATCGATTTGTATTCATTAGCAAGGAGGATATTCTTCCATAGAAAAATAGATTCTTGATTCAAAAGATTCAATATGCATTAAGATCTTCTGAGAAAAAAAAAGAAAACGAAAGAGTAGACAGAAAGAAAAATATAGATATGAATATTTTAAAATAAGACAAATCTTATTAGCATAATTCAATTAGTCAAAAAATATGAAGAGATACGATGTTTGCTTGAAAGAAAACGATCATTTGGAGAGTATACTTAGTTCTTTTCGGCAATTAACATTATTAAATCCTATCATATTCGCTATTATTTTATTGAACTCCCTGATTTAACCGTTCAATAGAAGCGGAAATAAATTTTAAATTGATGTAGTCAATAATTTGACAACATTTTTAGAAACAAAAAAAGTACTGTGAATGCGTATTTCTTTTGCTTTTTTAAAGATAATATTGAACTAATTTACGTACATTCACAAATTGATATAACTAAATGAAACGAATGTTTATCGTATTTGTTAGCTAATTGAGCAGAAGAATATTAAAAGAAAATAAATACGCATAGTTTCCATTTTACTTTCTTTATCATTCAAATCTAGACTTGCTTTTTCTCTTTCTATTTTTAATAATGATAAAAACGCTTTTTTTACGAGTTATTCATGATTTGCTTGCTTCTGTCCTCTAGTAACGTTTTTGTTGCCTTCCTTTTTTTTTTACAAAATTTAAATGATTACTTTCTATTGCAAATAATGTTTTCTTTCTTTTCTTAGTTCTTTTCAGCAAAAAAGAAAATATCAGTCTACTAGCAGTACTATTTCAATAAATATCATCATGAAATCTTACTGTTTCTTTCTTGTGAAATGAATTCATTATCAAAGATACTTTTTATATTCAATGAACTAGGTTTTGTCTCTCGTTGACATATTAATATGGGGGGAAAACCAGGAAAGAAAATTAAAAAGATACATTTCAAGTTAAGAGATCGGTTTCTTTTTCAAAAAGTAAACTTATCTGACAAACAAAAATAGTATTCGCATATGTCATTTTGTTTTTTTCTTTTTCATGTAAGAATATAGGACATAGCATATGTTAGATAAATAAATCATGAAATGAAATATGATCTTCTTCAATTAACATTGGTGTATTGCCAAGATTACGAGTTCTTTTATTAAGATGATCTGCTTTGTTTTTCCTTATTTTATATCTAATCGAGATTAAGTCGAATTTATCCTTTGAGATCATCGAATAAATGTCATTGTCAAACGAAAATACAAAATATGTCATTGAAATAGATAGAACTTGTGTATTTGAATTTATTTTTTGATAAAATTTGTTTATTATTAGTTTTCCGAAAACAAAAAAACTCGGGTCGAATGTATCTATTTATCTGAATTTTGAGTTCTAATATATATGTTCGACAAACTAGGGAACAAAACGGAAGAAAGAACGAGAATATAGAAGAAAGCAAGGCGAGCTATTAGTTCTGTTTTGCCTTTCTTATGAATAAAAAAAATGCGAAGAAGAAAAAGAAGAAAAAACGAGAGAGAAAACGGGCACAATAATAAATTGGCTGACAAGAAGAATCGTATTTGTAGTTTAGTAATGATGATATGTTCCTATTAAAATGCATGTCATTAAGAAAACGAATGCTTCGAGCGATGATCTGTCAATTTTTTCATCTTAAATTTGACATGTCTATTTTCAGATAGAAAAATAGAACAAAAAAAATAATAATAATGTCCAGTTAACACGACAATTACACAATCGATCACTCAATGATTAACCAAAGTATTTCAAGTTTATCGAAATTAGAACGAGCTGAACAATATATATCCATTTACGGTCCATTTACTTTGACGACACTTGGTATTATCGGTAATATTCTCTCGATTTTAATCTTTTTATCTCCACGTTATCGTCGTCAATCGTCACATTTCTACTTATTATCTCTTGCTCTATCTGATCTCTGTTTTTTAATAATAAATTTAATTGAAGACACATTTCGTAATCACAATGCTCTTTATAGATCTCGTATTAATATTCTCGATCGTAGTTCACCATTGGTTTGTATATTAGGTGAATATGCTCGAAATACGACACGTTTATTATCATCATGGATTATTGTTTCATTTACAATTGAACGTCTTCTCGTTGTTTTCTATCCATTGAAACGTGCGTTCATATGTCGACGTAAAATCGCACGTTATGTTGTTTTAATTTTATTTCTCTTAAGTTTATTGATTAATATCAATGTGCCATTTCATTATGGAATAACAAATAAAATCGATAATCACGAAACAATCTGTGATATTCTGCCGGCATATCGAAAAATCTACATGCGTTTTGCTATAAGTTCAATGATAACTGTTTATTTAGTTCCAATGTGTCTTATTGGAATTGTTAATACACTTATTTGTTGTAAACTTTGGAGTAAAAGTTTATTAACAGAAAAAACTGATTTCAATCAATATTCATGTGAAAATTATCAAACAAGAACAAATCAATCATCGACATTTAGTAAACTATGTTCATGTTTACATGTATCATCGAATAATCAACAAAGAACTCCAACAAAATTTAGTCAACCATCGATTTCAACGGAAATGAATTCATCAAAAGCAACTGAACCATTTCTATCTAGTCCATCTCGACAATATTTATGTTCGGCGGTTTCAAATCCATCAACAATGAGTGAGAGAAATTCATCTCAAAATGTTAAAACTTACATTCAATCACGAACAAATCGTGTTACAGTTACACTTCTACTCGTGTCATGTTCGTTTCTATTACTAAATTCTCCTTATTGTGCCATTTGGATTGTTAATTATATTCAAGGTTTTAGTAATTCAATATTAAAATCAATCAAAGAAATTACTGAATTGTTTATGTTAACGAATTTCTGCATTAATTTTCTTTTATATTGTCTTAGTGGGAAAATATTTCGTTCTGAATTAATGTATTTACTTCGATGTCAATGGAAACAATTGTATAATAAACATGAAAATGAACGTTTGAGTAAAAGATTCAGTCGACCTAAAGCCAATATTCAAATGAGAGAATCACAAAATAAACTTCATCCAAATCAATGTCTTGCAAATCATCGTCGATATCATCGAGCTGAAGAAAGTTAATCTATTCTAAAAAGTATATTATCGATTACTTTTCTATCTAATTCGTGTTTTTGTTTTTCTTCTTCTCGTCCTCCTCTCATTTTTTTATATTAATAAACAGAACAAAATTCGATGTTATTACACATAGGTCTCGTTGTCGTTTTCCTTTTGTTGATCAATGAATTGTAATTTATTCGCTCAGATAAGCATGATGATAGTAAAATCAGTCGAATATTAAAATATATTTGTTTGCTTCAATAAACAGTCTTCGAAGTTCAAATGTCGATCGTTTGATAGAGATTGGTTTAGGTTCGTGACGTAACTGAAAATAGACCGAGATAATAGTCTGAAACAATTTCGATTTATTATTTATTTAATACTGTAATCAAAATAATTTGCAAAGTGTTGTTTTTTTCAATTTCATTCGACTTGAAGAACTGTTAGATAACGTGAAATTTAAACTTGTTTTTATTTCTACAGATACAACATAAATATTCCTCCCGTAGATGTATCGAATGATTTCTGTTTAGTCTTTTTTTTTTGATTATTCAAGAATCGTTGCCATGACCAATTTGAAAATAATGTAATTTGTTTGTCTATGTTTATTCTGCATATCGATGACATATTTGACACAACAACAGCATAGAGTAATAAAATAAATTAAATATCATTTTTCTACGTCAATTGTGCAATCAACGTAATTATTATATAGAGGAATCCAAGAGTTCTTGGAACACTCTCGTATATAACTAAAGAAACAATAATTTATTCATCTATCTAGGTGATATATATTAACAATCATAGTTGTGATATTCCATGAAAAATTTCATTGATTTGGATCTCTCCTAAGATCTGATTCTCAGACAATTGCTGCAGTTAAAGAAGTTGATATCCACCTTGACTTTTCAAATATTGACGATAAAGCGTCGTTATCAGACTAATTTTCCTTTATTATTCCAGCTTTCATTTGTATTTTTGACTAAATACTCAAATATTAATGTTACTCTTACTTCCAATAACAATATTTTACAAAATTAATACTTAGTGAAACCGTTTATACGACTTTTTTCAGAATCGAATGCTTAATGAAATCGTAGCAATAACCATATTGGGGTTATTTTCAACTGCAGCAATTGTCTGAAAATTTAAATAGATGAATAGATTGTTGTTTCTTTAGTCATAGAAATTCATTTTCAATTGTTGTATTCATTCGAGTTGAAATAACAATGATGATCTTGCTTTTTAAATATAAACTAATAATAATTATGATAAATGTATATATCTTCAGTTTGTTATGTAAACGAACCTTCGTCGATACATGTCTGGACATATTGACATCATTAAGTTGTCTTTAGAGTCAAACTTTGAGTCCAGATGTCAAGTCCAACTGTCAGAAAATATCTTTGAGATCAATCTGTTCGCAGTCTGGCAGAACCAATATCTTCATGTAACTACATGTCATTTGTACACTTAAAATCAATTAAATAGATACAATTTCGAATTATTCCTATTTTTTGTTAGTATATAAAGTGATGAAAATAAATCAACATGTCGTGACACGTGGTCGTAATGTACCCATTGGTAGTTTCATTCATGACCCCTTTTCGCTTTTGCTCATTTCAGCAGCAATTAAACCATATTAGTTACTCTGTGTCATTTCTTATAGCCTACCAATCATACTCCAACGGCATCGACGTGTGCGTTCTTTTTTTTCCGTCCTACACTCCTAATGTTTACAACTGTTCGTTCGTTCGCTCGTTCTTTTCTGTATGTAACGATACAATTCTTCTTTTTTTCTTAATCGTTCTGTCGTACTTTCTATCATTCTCCTAGTCAACCGCACGGCTCTATTGCAGAAAAACAACGCCCGAAAAATAACAAAAATAACAAAGAACGATTACGTCTTATCATTGGACTTCTTTATACTAGAAGTAAAAACAGCAGTTACATGAAACGATGAGTAGTGAAGATAGTCATCATCATCATCATAAAACACATAAAGTTTTGGAGAAAATTTCAAGCAAATTATCTGCAATTAAAGACGATATCACTGAAGCTGTTCGAGAACGAAAACATTCAATGTCTTCTGATCGAAGTTCGATGTCGTCTGAACATTCAATAACTAATCTTGATTCTGTTACTTTTACTTTACAAGATGATTCTTCTTCAACAACAAGCGAAACCAAACATACTGTTAGAACTCATGGTATGAATCACGCTTTTCTTTTCCTTTGCTTTTACTCGGTGAACTCCATACAGAAAGGAAAGAAGAAACTCACTATAAGGATTGATAAAAAAAACTACATTTTTATACTCTTTTATTAAATCAAATCTTATCTAATATCTAACGAGTAAAGAAACGAAATGAATATCAATAGATGTCAATAGATTTCGACTCGATCACTTGTATAATTTCAATCTGATATCCGTTGGTTGGATAAATTTCAAATCGATATTAATTAGAATAATTTTTTTCTCATTTGTGCATAAATACAAAATCTTTAATAGATAATTCAAATGGGTAGATTACTTGATTGAAATTTTAAAAAAATGCACATATTCAAAGCAATGTTTTGTTTATTTAGAAGATTCAATTGATTCTGTTTCAATTTCTTCGACAAATTCGATTCCAATAGCTCGTCATGGAATAGATCAATTAGCAATTAACATGGGCTTCGGTAATATTAAACCGAGTACTGTCAATACGAGCAATGCTGTTCCATTGAGTACATCAAAACCAAGTTCGTCAAGTCTCGCATCATCATCATCGAATAGTTCGTCTCTATTAAATTCATCAAATCCAATGTTTCAACCGATACTAACATCGACAAATTCTCAGTCACAATTTGAATTCAATGATAATATTTCGTTGAATCGAGAATATTCAAGTTCGACACTCAATGATGTGAGAGAACGAACGATCACCAAAGTTGATCCCGATGAAATGACGGCTAAACCAGCTGTTGTCTCCGTTCCCAATGACCCCGAACGTCGAGCTGCACTTTTATTATCCGGACCGAAATTTCAATTAAACTACAATGAAATTCCAACGAATAAACTCCCAATTGATAACAATACAATCTATCCTGTTGCCGTAAATTCGATTGATTGATTTCGTTTTTCAGAAAAATCAACTTGTTGTTTGTCGATTTTAGGTAATTGTTGGCGTCATATCATTCTTAATTGTCTTATGGAAACCTTTGTCGACTTATTTTTCTGGTTTAATTGTTGGCATTCTATTTGCTGGTGCATTATTTTATATCTTTGTTCGAATATTTATCAATAAAAAAATCGAAGAAACATCGATTACTGAATGGATTGAATTTCCGTCACTTGAATCAATGCTTTCCAAATGTGATCGCGAAGATAAAGCGACCGATATACAAGTAAATATCTGTTCGATTGAAATTTATCTATTTTGAATTCTCTTGAAGATAACAGGTGCAACAATGTCGTTTCAACGATATGATGCCGATCGTGACGAAGATTTTGCTCGTTATCCGTGTGATATTCGTCTCAATGGATATCGTTTAATTGTTCGACTTGCTAGTAAACAATGGAATGAAGAGAAAAAACCGGAAAAAGAAATGAAATTCATTGGTGATCGAGAATATCTCATCAAAGGTTGAATTTATTTTTCGAAAAGACATCGAATTTCGAATTGTGTTTGTTTGTCGTTTCAGAAGCTCGAATGATTCTTGTTCCTGAAGCTACATTAACACGTGGAAAATATTGGATGAATGATTATCCGATTGTTCTTCAAGATTTACAGATTTTAGATAAACAAATTTATAATAAACAACAATTAGAAAAATCGAAACTTGATACGGACGATTTTTTTACGAATACAGCGACGGTTATTTCGATTTGGTTTGAAACTGGTCGACAGAAAGAAGAATGGTTTCATGCGTAAGATCATTTTGTTGTTCATTGAAAAAACAAGTAAATCGATTCGTTTATTTAGTTTATCTTTGGTTTTACGTCGAGGAAAAGAAGAAATCGAACGAAAAAATAGTTTAATCAGTAGTTCATCGAATAATTCTCTTTCACTTGAGAGTTCAAGTCCATCGTTACATCGACGTTTAGCTCAAACTGATTCCGATACTGAACTTGGATTGAATTCGATTTCTGAATGTGAACTCGATCAAGCTATTCTCGAAACTCAACTATCAGCACAAGAATTACAACAAAAAGCCAAGGTTTTTCTTTATTTTTAAATCAAAATCTTCGAAATAACTTTGTTTTGTTAAGATTGTCGAACCGAAATCCGATGAAATCGACACGAGTGGAACACATCGAACGATTTCTCGAAAATCAAAAAAACAAACACCAAATGAAGTTAGTCTACAGAAAGTTCTTCAATCGCCCGAATGTCTCGATGAAGCAGCTCTAACAATTAATTTCATGGCACGACGATTACTATCCGATATGTTCGATGTTCCACTATTTAAAGATTTAATTAAAACTAAAGTCGAATTGAAATTAAAAGAAGTTGCTGTATCGATTCTCGAAAATCTTCGTGTAACATCGATTGATATTGGAAATACATTTCCAGTGATCTTGAAAATCGAGCCTATGCAATGGAATACACAAGGTGTTTGGTTTAATTTATTTGTTTACTATCGAGGCAATTTCAAGTAATTGAATTTTGAAGATAAAGACAAAAGAATTTTCTTGTAATTTCAATTGACAGATTATCCGTACGAACGAAGGTTTTATTACAGAAATTGATTAATTATAATCCGAAAACAGATAAACCAATTTTTGCTCAACATCATTCAGCACAATTAGTTCATAAAGATGATGAACGAATTGATGAAGATGATTTAGTGCAAAGACAAAAGCTCTTAGCCAAAGAACCTGAAATCCCTGAAATGTAGGAAAAAAATTTCGAATTTATTGTTTACAGAAAAGAAAACCTTCAACTCTTTGAATATTCTAGGGCAATAGCGAGAAAACTCGGATTGAAATTAACTAGTTTAGCATTAAATCCTCACTTTCAAATGATTGCAAATCTCCCATTTGTTAAATCTTTATTTGAAAAATTTTCGGAAAAAGATGTCGGCGTTGATATTGAAGTCACAAGTTTCAGTGGTGTTCTCACAGTAAATCAGTTTTTTCTTCTCTTTCGATTTTCAAAAATGAATTTCACTGTTTTTCCTTTAGCTCAACATTCCTCCACCACCAAGTGATCGTATTTGGTAAAGAAAACTGCGAATCTATTCTTTGATAACCAATGATTTTTTTTTCTTCTTCTTCAGGGTTGGATTTCCTGAAGTTCCAGATCTTAATATTAAAGTTGTTCCCGTCTATGGCGAAAATCAGTTTGCATATACATTACTTCAGGATTTCTTACAAGCAAAAATACGAGCCGAACTTAAAGTTTGTTATAACTTTCTGTTGAGAGGAAATTTGTTGTTTAAATGTTTTGATTTTGGTTTTTAGCGTCTTGTTGTTCTACCGGCTATGGATGATCAATTACTTCCATTCTTTCGAGATTGGGTTATTGATATTATGTAAGATTCACAAAATATTCATTTCGATTTGTATTTTTTGTGATTATTTAGCGGTGAAATTGTTAAAAGACCGATCAATCCTGAAACAGACGATTATCGAGTTCGAGCACAAGCTCAAGCATCGGTCGCTGAAGGTTTAAAACACTTCAAAAACGTTGAAAAACTTTCGAAACAACCTTCAACCACATCCTCTAGCAGCGAAACGTCTCTTTAACAAACACACCTTTTTTGTATATTTTGTTCTGTTATTTCATAGTCATTTGTATTAATTATTTTAAACAAGCTATTTTCTATGATACACATATCATTAAGGTACTATAAACTCGCCACGAAGAAAAACAAACGAATACTGAAATTCTCAGATGAAAATAACTAAAAGTTTTCTATCGAAGATTAATTTTGTTCTAGAAAAAAAGAAAAATGACTTATCTAAGTAAATGTAATTTCATATCAGTTTCACTTGCCCGAAATGACATTAGCAAATCTTGTCACAATGATGTGGTCGTTTTTCTTATCTATTTCGTATAAATAGTAGTGTAGATACTTCGTCATTTTAACGTTTCACGAATCTTCCAAAGAAAATGCGTTTTGCCATTGTATTCGTTGCTATTTTTGTTGCTGCACAAGCTACAAATGAATGGAATTCATTTAAAATCGAACATAATAAACAATATTCGTCTTTGATAGAAGAACAATATCGGTAGAAATCGAAATACAAATGAAATTTAATAAAAAAAGAAAACACTTCGAATTTATTTAGTTTACATATTTTTAAAACTAATCTCGAATTGATCAATCGACACAATGCTGAAGCTGATTTGGGTTTACACTCATATCGACTTAAAGTCAATCAATTCGCTGATATGGTTTGAAATCAAAACAAACACTTTTCAATTCTTCTCCAACTTCAGATTGATTTCTTTTTAGTCACATGAAGAATTCGTTAAAAAAATGTTACATCCTATGAAAAAACCTGAAACCAAATTGTCAACAAGTTCATGGGAAATGCCAGCTAATGCCGAACTTCCAGCTGCTATTGGTAAGAATAAACGATGACAATCGATAAGATAAGTTGTTGTTGTTGTTGTTTTGAAGATTGGCGTGAAAAAGGTGCTGTGATAAAAGTTATTGAAAATCAAGAACAATGTGGTTCATGTTGGGCATTTACAGCAACTGGTGCATTAGAAGGACAACATTTTATTAAAACAAAACAATTAATACGATTATCAGCACAAAATCTAATGGATTGTTCAGGCAGTTTTGGTAATCAAGGTTGTAATGGAGGACTGATGGATTCTGCATTTGAATATATTAAAGCTAATAAAGGAATTGATTCAGCTGAAAGTTATCCATATGAAGCTAAGAATGGAGTTTGTCGTTTCAATCGAAGCAATGTCGCAGCAACTGCTACTGTGAGAATTCCTTTTTTTGTTCGATTCTTCGAATAGTTTTGATAATCAATGACTTTCTGTGTAGGGTTATGTCGATCTTCCAGCTAAAAATGAAACAGCTCTACAAATTGCTATTGCTAATGTTGGTCCAATCAGTGTTGCAGTTGATGCTTCACGCAGTTCATTTCAATTTTATTCATCAGGTGTTTATGATGACCCAACATGTTCAACAACAAATATCGATCATTCATTTGTTCTCGTTGGATATGATACATTTAACAATGGCACAGTTTCGAAAGATTATTATATCGCTAAAAATTCTTGGGGTGATACATGGGGAGCAAAAGGTTATATTTGGATGAGCCGAAATAAAAATAATCAATGTGGAATTGCAAATATCGGCAGTTATCCAACAGTTTAACGAACGTGTCTTTTGTTTTTGTCTTAAAATAAAAGTAAATCATTCAGTTATTTATTAGTTATTTAAAAAAAATAAAATTCGATATTTATTGAAAGAAAATCGAAATGACGTCGGGTTGTGTTACAGCATTTTCGGCGTCCATAAGACGTTTTTCTGCTCCAATCGGAATTTTGTTCCAATCGAATTGAGAATATTCAGTTAAACTTCTTCGTAAGGCTCGATTTCGAACAGCTTCATTGATTAATTGTCTAGAAACGACGAAGAACCAAAAAAAAAAATGTTCAAATCATAATAATTGAATAAATTTACTCTTGAGTTTTATTTTCGTCTTCTAGGATGCGCACGAGAGGTTCTTTAGTCGATTGTTTAAGTAAAGGCATCGATTTTTTTATTGGTAAAAGATCGTCTTGTTTTCGTTCGAGATGAAAAGCAAATCCAATTTGATCGAAGACTTTTCGTCGATCGGGATGTCGTTCATTGAACGCTTGAGCTCGATCTTCATTTGAAATCGCTAAAACAACTCAACAGTTAATCTCACCACAAAAAAAATGAAACAAAACCAACTCTGTCGATCGAGAACTCGTAATTTCGGAAGTAAATCAATCACCGTCGACTTATAACCACGAACAAATATCACAGGATTATCGAATAAATCTATTCAAAAGTTTTATTTGAGATCAAAAAAAAAAAGATTCGTTTTACTTAAATCTTCAAGTGCAGTTAAATGTCTTAATTCATAAGCGAGATAATCGAGATTAGAAATTTGATTATTCTGTAAATGAAGTATTCGTAGGTTTTTCAAGTGACCAAATGAATTTTTAATATTGGAAATATGATTATTTCCTGCATAGATTTCGGCAAGAGCATAATTTCTCTTGAGAAATTCGAGATTTTGAAGATGATTTCCATCGATTGAAATGCAATTTAAATTCGGATATAACTCAAGCGATGGAATCGATTGAATATTTCTATCGGCAATGAAAAAAATCAACTTTGTTATATTACAAACAAATGTTTTGAATCAACAAACCGATTGTTTAAATAAAGTGTAGTCACGTCTTTTTTCGTGAGAATTTTTTGGCCAGATTTTTTCTCCGCTTGTTTCAGCGTCTGAAAATGAACCGAATCGAAATAGAAAACGGTTTTATTTCGAAAGAATTACATCGATTAGTATCGTTCCTTGTTCTTGATCACCATCGATTTTGATGCGAAGCATTTCGGCAACTAAGCGACGTACAGAATCGATAACAGATTGATGATTATTTTTCTGTTCGGGTTTTCTCACTCGCTCTCTCTTTCTCGTTTGAAGGTGAATTGAAAATAAAATCTGGTTTTTTTTTCGAAAATTTTCTTCAGAATCTTTGTTTTTTAACAATTAAATTCATGAAAATTTTGTGATTGAAATCGATGAATTGGAAAGCGACAACTAGCGATTGGGTTTCTCGATGATCTAAACGATCTAACCAATAAAAAAACGAGTCGAATAGGATAAGAATCCGTTGGAACAAAGGAAAAAGAAAGACATTTTCTACTATTTCTTTTCAGATGTTCGAACATCTAACAGATCATCCAAATTCTCTTTCAACAAAGTCGTCTAGTTTAGATGCTATCGCTCTCTACGGATACAATTCCATATCTTGTCATTTATGCCGGTTATTTTCATCCGTAGGCATTCGTGTTTATTTAATTCTAACGAATTCAACTGAAAAACCATCATCGTCATCAGTCAATTATCAATTAGTTGAAAATGAAACCGATCTACCGTATTTATCATCAGTTCTGATTAATTGTCAAAATGATTTGGATTTAATGAAATTATTTTTGAATTCGTTACCAAATGATTACAAACAACGAATGGCTTATGTCGAATGTTCGTTGATTTTACGTGAAAATCAATTAGAGCAATTCTTCAAAGAAATTCATTTGGCCTATTATCTTTGCATGAATTTGATCGAAATGGATAGTTCAACAATGATTCAACCGCATATTCATTTGATTTCAAGTGGCAATGAACTTGTTTTTCAACGGTTACTTATTCAAACCAATATTCAAGCCAAACTCACGTTTTTAAATCCAACAAAAACACCGTACGAATCATTTTTTCTCTGTTTATTATATCGATATTCTCAAGCTATTCATTTTATCATCTATGGTGAATTGATGGGCGTTTATCATGCAGCAAATCCGATCTATCCAGGTTTAAACACGCAAAGAATAATAATCTTTTGATTTTCGAGTAAAATATGTTTCTTTTTCAAAGGAAATCTTCAGTTTCTATTCGATTGGTCTTATGTAAAACGTCCATTGATGCGTCAAATGATTCTTCAATCGTTATCATCGTCATTTACATTGACGACAATTGAAGATTTTCAATTACTTCTCGAATGTTTAATTGATTATCTGTCGAAGAAAACTTCGAATGACAATCATTTGAAATCTTTAACTTGGAAACTTCACAAGTTTATTTCGAATTTAAACTCCGAACAAAAACAAAAACCATTTTATCAATTATTTACTCTTTTTTAAGACTTGTCTCTTTCTCACTTATCTAATAGTAATTATTTGTCAGTTTAACTTTCGTAATAAATAGTAATTGGCTTCTGTTTCTTGTTTAAGTAAAATAAAAGAGTTCTTTTGAATTTTAGATTTTGATTTAAGAAAAAAGAATAATGGATGATTATTCAGCTAAGATAAAGGTTTCTGCTGAACATTTAATTCGTGTTGAATTTCCTGAAAAAGCTCTTGAACTCGATCAACTCGTTTCGGTGACATTTATTTAACAAAAAGACAAACAAACCAATAAATTCTTTTCTTCTTCTTCTTCAAACTAGAGCCCCGTCTTATCGTTCAGTGAAGTCACTAAAGTTCGTGCAGAAATTCGTTTGCCAACGGCTGATGATATTCTCGCACATACGAATAATGTCAATTCAGCAGATGTAAATTTTCAAAAAAGAAAATTCTCACTTTTTCATATTTTTGATAAAATGAAGGACCGTCCAAGTTCAACAGTGAAAAGACGTAAAACAGAAGCAATCGATGGAAATCAAATGACATCGCCAGAAAGTACATCTAACACTGGAACACCTGTTTATGTATTTCATGGGATTGTGCCTTCGAATCCATTGATCACAATCTTAGAAGAGAAACTGAAACCATATATTTTTCATTTTCTCGATAGTGTAACATTGACAAATTAGAAATTGTTTTGTTTTAAAATTCGAATTTAGATTGCAATTATTAAATTGTGGATTCAATTGATGATTCCTAAAGTTGAAGATGGAAATAATTTCGGTGTTAGTATACAAGAGGTAAATTCATTTGAAAAGAATTACGTCAATCATGAATAAAACATGAGAGAATAATTTAGGATTCATTAGCAGAAATTCGAACATTAGAAAATGATGTTACACAATATCTTGATTTAACTTATAAATATTTGATATCTCGTGGAGAATTAGTTAAAAAAGTCGCTAAATATCCTCATGTCGATGATTATCGTCGAAGTGTTCAATCATTAGATGAAAAACAATTTGTTTCAATGCGTTTCATCGCATTAGAACTTCGTAATCATTATGTAAACGAAAAAAAACCAACAACAACAATTTTTCTTTAAATTCAAATATTTGATTTTCAATTTTAGACAAGTGTTCATGATCTTTTGATGAAAAACTTAGAAAAAATCAAAAGACCAAGATCAGTACAAACACATTCAATGTATTAAAACAAAACACAATGATAACGAAAAAGATTTAATAAGAAATATTCTTTGATAGACGCTCTATTCTTTGTCAAAAATCGTTCATTTTCTTCTGATTTCTTCTTCTTCTTTTTTGTGTGTTTCTTTGTTCTCAATAAATTGTTACCGTTCTTCATCAAGTAGAACATTTAATTCAAGTTTTTTTGATTCATCGAGGTACTCGTGGGAGGGATGAACGTTTTCTTAAAATAACCATCAAACAAGTTGATTTAATCATCAAAGCACTGTGAATCATATTCATGGTTGAACTTAAGAAACGTTTAGCTCGGAGCAAAATGTTTTTTTATTGTCATTGAATGGATTTTATTTCCGTTTGAAAACTATAATTCATGATGGAAAGTATAAGTTTGATTTCTAATGGATGCCGATTAAGATAACTGAAAAACAATAATTAACTGACAAGTAATGGTTCTCTTGTAACGTCAATTGAGATGAACATTCTAAGTTTCAGTTTCCTCAGACGATGTCAAACTAATCTTTTGTTCGTCAGTGACATATCTATTCGTGAAAGTGCTCAGATATTAAAAATTCATGTTAGTATTCAGTCAGCAAGTGGGCTTTCTTCATGACTACGGATAGAATTTATTTGAAAGAGTCATTCTTTTCTTTTGTAATTCTATGCGAGAAGAATTAAGGATAATCGAGAGAGAAAATTCCACAAGTTCTTAATTAACTTCGTTATACTCAGTCTTAGCACATTTCAACCAGCTCTTGACGTCAACTAATACTGATTAACAATATATTTAGACGTTTTTTCTTCTTACCTTTCGTTCAAAAGAATGTAATAGAACGGATTCACGTGTATAAATAAATACTAAATCGGATAGTTCAATAGCATCTTCTAATACCGTCTTAAACCGATGCCGTCATCACGTTTACAACTTTCTTTTTTAACTATGAAGATAATCGACAAACTTGAGTTACTCTTCTCTTCTTCGACATTTTCGCCTAAAAAGTATTTGACTTATGTAAAATATAAATAAAACATGGAGTCATATTCGAATAAATACTTCTCTAGCCTACGTAGAATTTGTTTTCGTTTTTTTGATAAATACAAGAGAAAAATACCAGCAAAAGACAACAAACGAAATATGTAAATATGAAAGATTCTGTTTAGATCTGAACAGTTTCCTTTTAAATTGATTTCTATTGAAAACAAAGAACAATATTCATTTCAATGAAATACTTATTTATTTTATTTATTATTTCCACAGTAACAATTTTCTCCGTTAATGGAATAGCTATTGATGATTATCATTGTAAAGTTCCAACTTGTCGTGATTTTTATTACGTAAAATTTGTTTTCTTTTCTTTTTTTTTTATTTACTTAAATTGTGAAAATCATTTTTTAATTTCCTACAGGGTTTATCACAATATTCTGAACATCAGAAATATGTTGACATTTGTTATGAAACCGTTTATGGATTACAAGGCATTCCATCGAAAGACGGAACATGTGTCAATCAATATACTGGAAGATTACATCCGCCATGCATTTGTATGTTCAATAGGATTTTGAATTGAGAAAATCGTTTTTTTTTTAATTTTCAGATGCTTTAGCTAAAATAATCAAAACGTGTATTGCCGGTTTAAAAGAAGTTCCTGAGAAAAAAGCTCGTTATTTTTGTGGTTATACTTTAATGAAATATTGTGCAGTTCATCTTGGTCTTGATCATATTCCATTGAATAATAATTTTTTAAGTTAAAATAAATGATTCCTAAATTAATTTATATCCTGATTGAATTCAACGAAACGAGTGTATTTTTATTGTCAGTGTCAACTGTTGTATCAATAGGAAATCAAAATAAATCTCCGGAGAATATATATTCGATCATCTAAAAATCATCGAGGATTTTTAATCTTTTGCGTAATTGATCTTTTTTATCACGTACACAATTTCTGAAATTTGAGATAAAAAAAACGGCACATTCCTTTT